>TBL_comb47_HYPODRAFT_10002529_pt1 | contig 22507 bp, 17 predicted proteins | sample TroBogypolimnion_40_FD_10682 | JGI IMG/M metagenome (IMG submission 10682)
GCCGCCAGAGGGGACAGAGGTCGTCACGCCGGCGCGCACAGGACCGTCATGACTGACAACGGCATTCACTTGCGTCAGCTGGTCAGGTGATGGTGCTCGAAAACCCAGCGTGCCAAGGGAACCGAGTTCAGCGCCACCCATGCCCTGGGCGTCGTCAATCTCTGGTCGAATCAACTGCGCCGCAAGCGGGAGTGGTTGCGCGGGCGGCAAGGCGAGTGATACCGAGGTCAACCGCTCTTCAAACTCCGCAGCATTGAGTCGCCGACTGACCTCTGATGCACACGCCTCGACGAGAAGGGGAGCGAGCGGTCCAAGTGCGGGGGCTTCGGGGAGTTCTTGACCAATGCGCGCCGTCATGGTGCTAATCGGCGTCTCGCCGACAAAGGGAACCACGCCAGTCATGGCTTCATAGAGCACAAGTCCGAGCGAATAGACATCAGCCTTCTCGTCAATTGACGCGCTCAACGCTTGCTCGGGTGATGCATATTGGGCGGTACCAAGAGCTGACCCCACAGGATCAATCCACGATGATTCAGCAAGAGCCCGAGCAATACCGAAGTCAGTGATGCGAACGCGACCCTCATCATCAAAGAGCAGATTGGTCGGCGTGATTGCGCTGTGAACAATGCCGCGGGCGTGAGCATACGCAATACCCGATGCTGCTTGTTGGCCGATGAGTGCTGCTTGCTCAGGAGTGAGACGCACCGATTGTTCAAGAAGATCTTTCAGAGATCCTCCTGGGAGATATTCCGTGACTAAATACGGGATCCCATTCTCTTCACCCCAGTCGAAGACTCGCAAGACGTGCGGATGGTTCAGCGCTGCCACCGAACGAGCTTCGCTACGAAAACGCGTCAGAAACTGCTCATCGACCGCCAGCGATGGTTGTAAAACTTTGATGGCGACGTGTCGCTCCAGTGTCGAGTCTTGAGCAAGATAGACGTTGGCCGACGCACCCGAACCCAAAAGGGAGAGGATTTCATAGCGGTTATTGAGGCGTTGGCCGATTGGATCAGAATTTGGTTGCATGGAGGTGCTTCCAACTTACTGACTCACCGTTGCTTTTCGGTGGACACCACCGCTTCTTTCCTAGGAAATTTCCCCTGTTTCAAGGAGAGAGACAAAAGAGCCAGCATCGACCATCGGGATCGAAAGCGCCTCCGCTTTTGTGATCTTTGACGCCCCCGGTGACGCTCCGACGACGACGCAGAAGGTCTTGGCCGAGACTGACCCCGTTGCTTTTCCCCCCGCTCGCTCCACCGCCTCTTGGGCTTCATCGCGGCTAAAGCCCGGAACGGTGCCAGTCACCACAATTGTTTTACCCCGCAAGGGACCGTTGCCGGTCTCTTGCGCTCCCGATTGAGCGATGTCGGGACGTACTCCGTAAGCATCCAAGCGATCAAGTACCGCAACATTCGAGGGATTGGCCATAAAGCGCACAACGGATTCAGCGATCACGTGGCCGATCCCGTCAACGTCAGAGAGTTCTTCAATCGAAGCGGAACGTAGTGCGTTCATCGACGCGAACGCCCTCGCCACATCTTTCGCACCTTGAGGTCCTAAGTGACGAATGCCAAGGCCAACGAGAAGACGGCTCAAGGGCTGAGAGCGAGACTGATCGATTGCCGCAATCAGGTTATTTGCCGAGATCTCCCCCATCCCCTCGAGGCCACTGAGTTGGCCCACCTCAAGGCCGTACAAGTCAGCGACATCAGTGATCAATCCAAGGTCAACGAGTCGTTCAACAACTTTTTCACCGAGACCTTCAATATCCATCGCCGAGCGAGAAGCAAAGTGTGCGAGGCGCTGCGCCCGCTGTGCCGGACAGTCAAGATTGACGCAGTAGGTATCCGACTCGTCCTCCAAGCGCACCAATACCCCCTTGCACGCAGGGCACTTCGTTGGGAATTTCCATACCTTTGGACGCTTTCCTCCAGCGCTCAGCACCGGGCCAACAATTTCGGGGATCACGTCTCCCGCTTTGTGGACAATCACCGTATCGCCAGGCCGTACGTCTTTGACAGCGACTTGATCTTCGTTGTGCAGTGTGGCGAACTCCACCGTCGACCCGCCAACGAAAACCGGATCAAGGATGGCATAGGGCGTTGCTCTCCCGGTGCGACCAATCGAGACTTCGATTTCTTTCAGCAGCGTTGAGCGTTCCTCGGGGGCCAGTTTCCTCGCGATCGCCCAGCGAGGGGCGCGACTTGTTGAACCGGCCTGGTCACGCAAGTCAAGGTCGTCAAGTTTCATCACCACGCCGTCAATGTCGTAGTCCAAGGTCGCCCGTAACTCTTCTAGCTTGTGCGCCTGAGCAATGACGGCGTCAATACCAAGAGCGGATGTGATCTCTTGAGCCACCGGAAGGCCAAGGGTGCTCAGTGCATCAAGAATCGCTCGGTGCGACCGCGAGTTGAACCCACTGTTCTTCGGTACTCCTTCAAGCTGGCCAAGTTGATAGGCAAAGAATGCCAGAGGACGCGTGGCGGTCACGGCGGGGTCTTTCTGGCGCAGCGATCCCGCCGCAGCGTTTCTTGGATTGGCAAATTCTTTTTGTTTTGCTTTGCGCTGTGCAGTATTCATCGCCGCAAACGCAGCCAAGGGAAGATAGACCTCCCCACGCACTTCGAGAATATGGGGGACATCGCCATCCGTCGTGGTTAATCTCTTGGGCACGCTTGCAATCGTGGCGACATTCGCCGTGACATCTTCCCCGGTCACCCCATCCCCTCGGGTTGCTGCTTGGGTGAGGACCCCATCGACATAAGTAATCGACATGGCGACCCCATCAACCTTGGGCTCGACTGAAAACGCTAAATCACCCACTCCTTCTCGATTCAACGAGCGGGCGAGTCGTTCGGACCACGCGGTTATTTCGTCATCATCAAAGGCGTTGTCCAGACTCATCATTGCCACCACGTGGTGGACCGGGGTAAAGAGTGTCGACGGTGACGTACCAACGCGCCGTGTCGGACTGTTTACATCGGCGAACTCAGGATGGGCCGCTTCGAGACGCCGAAGCTCGATGACCAACGCGTCATAATCCGCATCGGGAATCTCGGGAGCGTCCATGGCGTGATAGCGCTCATTGTGATGCTCAATCGCTTCTCGCAGCGCCCGCACCCGATCTTCGGGTTCACGCGGAAATGAATCGAGAATCACAAGGCCACTATGGCACTGCCGATGACGACATCGGGGTGATCCGGGTCGTAAAAAGCGGCCGTTTGACCGGGGGCAACAGGATGGTGAGGCTCAGCGAACACCAAACGATGCTCCTCAAACCATGCGGCAACCGGAGCGGAGTGCGACCGCAGTTGCGCAATGACCGGCGCACCCGTTCTCGGTAGCGCTTGGTGGACCCAGGTGATGGAATCTTCTCGAAGATTCAACGCTTTGATCATCGAGCGTTCTGGTGTCGTGACCTCGACGCGCTTTTGCGCTATGTCAACCCGAACGGCCACGCGCTTTTCACCATTGTCATCGAGTCCCAGTCCTTGACGTTGGCCCAAGGTAATTAATTCGAGTGCATCGACCTCACCAATGGTTTCGCCGCTTTGAAGATCAACAATGGATCCTGCTGTGATTTGTGATCGCTCTTCTAAAAATCCACGGCGGCCTGGCCCCGAAGAGATGAAGCAGACATCTTGGCTGTCGGGCTTTGCTGACGTCCGCAGTGCGCGTGCTGTGCCATGGGCTCGGACGTCATCTTTGGTCATCTCCCCAACGGGAAGGACAAGGTTCTCAAGTTGAGCGCTCGTTAACATCGACAGGACGTAGGACTGATCTTTCGCCGCATCGACGCCGCGCAACAATTCTGCTCGCCCATTAATGCGCTGAACTCGGGCGTGATGGCCCGTCGCCAGGGCTTCAAAACCAAGACGATCCATCATGGTCATCAGCGATCCAAATTTGAGAAAGCGGTTGCATTCGATGCATGGGTTTGGCGTCTCGCCCGCTCCATGAGACGCCACATAGGGGTCAACGACTCGGTGCGTAAACTCATCGGACATGTTGGCGACGTGATAGTCAATGCCCAATTGCGACGCCACTCGTCGCGCATCGTCGACATCAGCCACCGAACAACACCCGGTATCAGACGGTCCATCCCAAAGCTTCAGGGTAACGCCGGTGACGTCGTGCCCCTCCTCTAAAAGAAGCGAAGCTGCAACAGAGGAGTCCACTCCTCCTGACATCGCCACCATGATCCGCATGGCTCTAGTTTGCCACTGCTTTCGAACGCATCTTGCGTCAAGCTCTTAACTGCGAAATGACGTCAATCACGCTCATTGCCGCCCGATCAAGCTCTTCATCGGTGGTCGATGTCGCCAGGGTAAGCCGCAACGCCCCGCGGGCCATTCGTTCATTGACCCCCATGGCCAAGAGTACGTGACTGGCTTGGGGGGCGCCCGACGAACACGCAGCTCCCGCCGACGCACAAATCCCTCGTTGGTCGAGTAGCAAGATGAGTTCCTCACTAACAACTCCAGGAACGCTGAAGTGCAGGTGACCAGGCAGGCGGGTTGCGTCGTGTCCATGGACGGTGATCTCTGGATGCGCGCGCTGAATGGTCTCGGCTAAGCGGTCTCGACGAATGCGCATCGTTTCAAGATCTCCACGCTCGCGCTCTTCGTCGGTCGCCGAGAGCGCGGTGGCCATACCCACGATGCCCGCAACATCTTGGGTGCCCGAGCGACGTTCAAGCTCTTGGCCTCCCCCGACGACACGCGCCACCATCGCGACACCTTCTTTGACAAGCAATACACCACAACTTGGTGGTCCACCAAGCTTGTGTCCAGCCAACGAGATGAGGTCAGCCGCCTCAACCACGGGCCGCAATTCCATCGACGCACTTGCCCCGATCGCATCACAGTGGATGATGACGTTCCGGGGTGCGTGACGCAACGCTTTACGCAGCTCGGCGATTGGTTGAATCACACCGGTCTCATTATTTGCTGCCATCACAGAAACTAGAGCACCATCTGGAATCAGTTCGACTGCTTGATTGATGCGGAGTACTCCTCTTGCGTCAACAGGGAGTTCAAGAAGCTCGACCGAGTGCATCTGGGCTGCTCGCGCAGCAGCTGCCTTCACCGCTACGTGTTCGACCGCTGAAATGCAGATCGCTGTTGGCGCGACCACGCCCAAGATTCCCAAGTTGCAGGACTCCGTTCCCCCTCCGGTGAACACCACTTCGCGCGCATCGACGCCAAGAGACATTGCGATCTGTTCTCGAGCATCTTCCAGCACCCCACGAGTAGCACGCGCTAAGCGATGTGCTCCCGAAGGATTGGGTGGAAGCCCAACAAGGGCGCGCGCCATGGCGTCAGCCACAGATGGCCGCAAGGGCGAACCCGCCGCGTGATCAAGGAAGACGACGGAAGGTGACTCAGGCAACAAAGAAGGTCTTTGCGTTGCAGAACTCATGCATCCCAATCCCTGAAAGCTCACGTCCGTAGCCTGATCGCTTAATTCCACCAAACGGCAACTCGGGCGTCGAGCCCACGATGGCGTTGACAAAGACCATGCCAGCCTCGAGATCGCGGATCCCTTGCTCTTGCTCCGCGGGATCTTCTGCCCAGATACTTGCCCCAAGCCCCCACGGAGTGTCGTTTCCTAATGCAATGGCTTCTTCGAGCGAGTCCACTCGGTACACCACGGCGACGGGTCCAAAAATCTCTTCGTTACCCGCCCGCATCTCTCTGGTGACACCAGTCAACACCGTTGGCTGATAGTAGAAACCCGGCCCTTCGATCCTCGCACCGCCAGCGGTCGCAACCGCTCCCTTGGCTAGTGCATCGTCGACTTGGCCAGCCACTTCGTCGCGCTGTGCCGCTGAGACCAGTGGGCCAACGTTGCTGGCTGGATCAAAGGGGTCGCCGACCACGAGGTCTCGCATCCCTTGAGAAAACCGCTCAATAAATTCATCAGCCACCGCGTCAACGACGATGAAACGTTTTGCCGCGATGCACGACTGCCCGTTGTTTTGGACTCGCCCGGTGATCGCCATCGGCACCGTCTTCTCGAGATCTGCGGAGGCTGCGATAATAAAAGGGTCAGAACCTCCGAGTTCCAAGACACATTTTTTCAACACCGAACCTGCCGCTGCCGCAACCGACTGACCGGCCGCTTCTGATCCCGTCAAGGTCACCGCAGCAATTCTTTCGTCGCGAATCACCTCGGCCACTTGGCTTCCTGGAACAAAGAGATTGACCAAGCACCCTTCCGGGAATCCGGAGCGGCGAAAAAGACTTTCGAGTAGCAAGGCTGATTCTGGAACATTCGACGCATGCTTTAACACCACGACATTTCCGGCCATCAAACCGGGGGCAGCAAAACGAATGAGTTGCCACAGGGGAAAGTTCCAGGGCATGACGGCCAAGACGGGTCCGAGGGGTTCATAACGAACACCACTCTTCGATGCCGGTGAAGCAATGATCTGATCGGCCAGAAGGGCTGGGCCGTGTTCTGCGTAGTAGCGCAAGGTCAGTGCGCACTTTCCCACTTCTCCCTTCGCGGAAGCGAAGGTCTTGCCCATTTCTTTGGTCAAGACCTCAGCGATTGTTGGCAGTTCGCTTTCGAGATGATTGGCCGCACTCGTGAGGAGCAGACTTCGCTCTTCAAATGAGGTCTGGCGCCATTCGTGAAATGCCTTGGTCGCCAAATTGAGCTTGTCGTCAATTTCGGCTGGTGTGAAGTCGGCATACTCGGCGGTAACTTCACCAGTTGCGGGGTTTATCGAGACATACGGCATGGCTCCATCATGCCAGGAGAATCTTCGTCCTGGGGCAACGCTGAACGTGCCTCTCCGCGTTAGAACTCAGCGGATTTACCAGCTCCCTTTTTCAACCTGGGACGCAGGGCAAACCACCAGATGCTGGCGATCGTCGCCAAGAGCCCGAGAACCCCTGCTGCTGGTTTTCTGATGTTTCGTGTAGTTCCTTTATCTGCCATGGTCTTAACCTACCGGTCTGATCCCTCTTTCTCCGGTATTTCTCGGTCTTGTTGGACCCCCCATGTTTCACCGGCAATAGTTAAGGGGTGACTTCTTTGGACGAAATAACGAAAAAGATTCAATCCGGCGTGATCGACTCCGTCATTGTCGCCTTCCCCGACCTCCAAGGTCGCCCCGTTGGAAAACGAATGACGGGCGCATTTTTCCTCGACGTTGTCATCGCCAATGGCATGGAGGCCTGCGACTATCTCTTCGGGGTCGACATCGACATGACCCCACTGCCGGGCTATACGTTCGCTAACTGGGAACTTGGCTACGGCGACATGAACTGCGCGGTTGATCTTGGAACGCTGATGGAACTCCCTTGGGAGCCTGGCACCGCCATGGTTCTTTGCGATCTCACCGATGCTCACGGCAGGGTTATTGACGTCGCTCCTCGCCAGATTCTCAAAACGCAGATTGAACGAGCCGCTGAGCGAGGTCTCATTATCAACTGCGCGACAGAACTCGAGTTCTACCTCTTCAAAGAGTCCTACGACGAAGCGACCGCCAAAGGCTGGCAACACCTGACCCCGTTGACCAACACTATTGAGGACTACCAGATCCTCCAAACGTCGCGAGAAGAGTTCATCCTTCGTCGCATCCGTAACGAAATGCTGGCGGCCGGGCTACCCGTTGAGTCTTCCAAAGGAGAAGCGGGGCGTGGACAGCACGAAGTGAACTTGATGTATTCCGAACCCTTGCTGATGGCTGACCGTCACTTGGTCTTCAAAAATGGCATCAAGACCATCGCCGCACAAGAGGGACACGCCGCAACCTTCATGGCGAAATGGACCATGGATGACTCTGGGTCGTCGTGTCATATTCACACGAGCCTGTGGGATGCCACGACCAACACGCCCCTCATGGACGATCCGTCAAGTGCGAGCGGGCTGTCGACCATTGGTCAACAGTTCTTGGCCGGCCAGATGGCCTCCGCCAAAGAGTTGGCCTGGTGTTTCGCTCCCTATGTCAACTCCTATCGACGCTACGTTCCCGATAGTTGGGCGCCAACGGCAATCGCGTGGGGCCACGACAACCGAACCTGCGGCTATCGCATCGTTGGCCACGGCACGGGCCGACGAGTAGAGATGCGCGTTCCGGGTGCTGACGTGAACCCTTACATCGCTCTGGCAGCGGCAATCGCTTCAGGGCTTTACGGTATTGACCACCAACTCGAACTCCCTGCGCCATATAACGGCAACGCCTATCTCACGAGTGACGTCGATCGTCTCCCCACAACCTTGGTCGAAGCACTGGGTCACTTGGAGAACAGTGCCATCGCAAAAGAAGCCTTCGGTAACGACGTCCATCATCACTGGGTCAACACCGCCCGCCAGGAGTGGGCGAAGGCCAACCTCCACGTCACCGACTGGGAGTTAGCTCGAAACTTCGAGCGCATCTAGCGCATCGCTCACGGCGCGCAATGGCCCCGAGCCCACTTCGAAAAGCGCACTCGGGGCCAAAACGGACAACAACCTGAAGTTAGCCTTGCTTTGCTGCTTCAATCTCCAAGGTCACTACGATCTTGTTGGACACAACGAGACTCCCGTTTTCAAGTGTTCCTTCGAAGTTAACGTTAAAGTCACGACGATCAATCTCGGCTGAGGCCTCAAAACCGGCAACCGTGACGCCTTCTTGCATGCTTGGGCCAGTGCCCAGGTACTCAAGGTTAAAGGTCACTGGCTTCGTCACACCATTGATCGAAAGGTCACCAAGCAATTCAAAGTCGTCACCACTTTTCGACTTGATTGACGTTGAAGTGAAAGTCCAGGTCGGGTGGTTCGCCAGGTCGAAGAAATCTGGTGACTTCAAGTGACCGTCGCGCATTTCGTTGTGCGTGGTGATGGAGTCTGCTTCAACAGTGGCGTTGACTGACGAAGACTCTGCGGAGTCGCCAATCACGACGGCGCCAGCAAACTCAGTAAACGAACCACGAACCTTGGCGGCCACGAGATGGCGAGCGGTAAAGGTCACCGCTGAGTGGACAGGGTCGATGGCATAGGTGCCTGGGGCGGGTAGAGCGGACATAGTTTCTCCTTTTTCTTTGGGGTGTTTTTATAGTATCTGCTAAAGCAGATACTTGTCAAACAGATACTTACTCAGCAGGTACTTCTGATAAAATGGAGATATGGCGACAAAACCCCATCTTGAATCTGCAGCCTGCCCGAAGATCGTCAACGATGAACGCATCGTGCTCATGGGTCTGTTGACCGAGGCCACCGCTCGGCTTCACCGAGAGCTCGATGTTGAGCTCGAGCGCTCTTCAGGGATGCCTCTGGGGTTTTTTGATGTCCTGGTCCGCATCCGGCGCTCTCCCGAGGGCCGGCTCACGATGTCTGAGGTGGCGAATCAGACGGTCTACACCTCGGGGGGCACCACTCGGCTGATAGACCGAATTGCCGATGCCGGCTATGTCCAGCGAGCGAACTGTCCATCCGATCGGCGAACGACCTATGTAGAGCTCACCGCCCAAGGTCTCAAGGCTCTCGACGCAGCGATGGTGGCCCACTTGGTCCATCTCGAAACACATCTGACGTCAAAACTTTCAGAGACAGAACGCAGCGTGTTGATAGCTGCGCTCACCAAACTCAATGGTGGGAGCACGTCGTGTGCTCGCTCCGAGGTCTAGCGGGCTGCAGGGATCGTTAAGAAACTCGGCTCAGCCACACCGAAACTGGTGCATGATCATCGAGATCCAGATGGTGGGCCTCTCCGGCTCCTTGGCCGAGGCGAATCTCAAGGGCCAAGAGTTCATTGGCCATCAACGTGAGGTCATCGTCGGTCAGTTCGCCCAGCCCCTCAAGATCCAGCGTGATGCGATCAGAGAGCTCAAGTCCGGTTTCTTTTCGTAGTTCCTGAACCTGGCGAATCACATCACGGACCAGGCCTCTGCGAATCAAGGAATCGTCCAAGGTCAGATCAAGCGCAACAACTTCCCCGCCTTCTCGTGAAACCGCGAAACCTTCTTGAGACTTCACTCGAAGCTCAACGTCGTCGCCGCTTAAAGTTATTTCACCATCAGGGAGCGCGACGACGAGTGGCTCACCTGCTTCGAGGATACGTGCAGCTTCGACGCCATCGAGGCGAGCCAAGGCTGGCTTTAAAAACTTGACGGACTCTCCGAGCCGTGGACCAACTGTTTTGAAGTTCGGAACGAGTTCAAAGTCCAGAACAAGCGATAACTCTCCCGCTTCTTCTAAGCGATCCACGTTCAACTCTTCCTCTACGATGCCAACCGGAGCTTGCGGAGAGCCAGGGGGGATGAAGTACAGCGCCCGTGAAAGTGGTTGGCGCACCTTGACGCCCGCATCAGCTCGCGCTGCTCTTCCGAGCGAGGTCAGCCGACGCGCCACGTCCATCGACGCCTCAAGATCAGGATCGATCAGCGACGTCGTCGCTGTCGGCCACAAGCCCAAGTGCACAGAGTCGGCTTCGGCCGTGTCCGTAAGCCCTCGCCAAATGGTGTCCGCCACAAACGGCGTGAAGGGTGCCAGCATCTCGACAATCAAGGTCAGGACCTCAAGAAGTGTGGCTTGCGCAGCCAAAGAGTCTGACGGCGGTGCGGTGGGGTCGGTCCGCCAGAATCGGCGACGACTTCGCCGCACATACCAGTTCGACACATCATCAATCAACGCGCCGATCGGTGACGCTGCGGCTAAGGGTTCATAGTCCTCGAGCGAAGCAGTGACCTGAGCGACGACACCATGGGTGCGCGACAAGATCCAACGATCGAGATCTCCGCGCTCACTGGCTGCGGGGATGCCGGGGTCTGAAGGATCAAAATTATTCAGTGAGGCATAGGTCGAAAAGAAGCTGTAGGTATTCCACAAGGTTCCAAGAACATCTCCGCTTGCCGATTGAATAGCAGGCAATGACACTCGCGTCGGAGTCCACGGCGAGCCTTGCGAGTACATCCACCAGCGCAAACCGTCAGCGCCGATGGTGTCGAGAATCTCGTAAGGATCGATGATGTTGCCCTGCGACTTCGACATCTTCTTCCCGTCGACATCGATGATATGACCGAGGCACATCACGTTTCGATAAGGTGCCGCATCAAAAACAAGGGTATTGACAGCCAAGAGCGAGTAGAACCATCCGCGCGTTTGATCGATCGCTTCGGTGATGAAGTCAGCAGGAAAGGCAAACGCTTCTTTTGACCCTGGCGTGTGCGGATAGCCCACTTGCGCTGCCGGCATCGACCCAGAGTCGAACCACGCATCGATCACTGGCTCGACGCGTTGCGCGATGGTCTCAATTCCTTCGCTGGAACATGTCGGACAAGCAAAGGTCACCTCGTCGATGGCGGGCCGGTGAGGATCGATCTCGCTGACGTCACTGCCTGAGAGTTCGGCGAGTTCTTGACGATTCCCGATACAGGTCAGGTGTCCCTCGCCACAGCGCCAAATCGGTAAGGGCGTCCCCCAAAAGCGGTCTCGAGAAAGCGCCCAGTCAACGTTGTTGGCTAGCCATTCCCCAAAACGGCCGTCACGAATGTGTTCGGGTCGCCAATTGATCTGGCTATTTTCTTCCATCATCTTTGGCGCCACCTTGGAGGTCGCGATATACCAACTGGGCTTACCCCAATAGATCAAGATGGTTTTACAACGCCAACAATGCGGCAACGCGTGAACATAAGGCATGCGCCGAACAAGAAGCCCTCGGCGCTCGAGTTCATCATTGATCAGTGTGTTTGCTTCGCGTACCAAGACACCTTCAAGCCAAGGGACGTCGGCTGTGAAACATCCATCGGGACCAACGGGATTCAAGGTTGCGAGCTTGTTTTCTCTTCCGATTTGTCGGTCAATCTCTCCGAATGCCGGTGACAAGTGAACGAGCCCAGTTCCTTCTTCCGTGGTGACATAACTCGCCCCCACAACAACTTGTGAGATCGCTTCTTCATCGAGCAGCACATCATCAAACGGGCGCGTGTAACGAAGGCCCACTAATGCACTCCCGGCCACACTGTGGGTGGCACGAGCGTCGTCGCCAAAAACTGTTGGCACGAGATCTTGGGCAACGAGTATGCCATTAACGACGGCATACGTCAGTTCAGGGTTTACGGCAACACCGGTGTTGGACAACAGCGTCCATGGCGTCGTCGTCCAGACCATCAGCGACATGGCATCGCCGACGATGGCTGGATCAGGGTCCACAAGTTGAAAGGTTACGAAGGCCGACTCATCTTCTTCGTCTTCATAGACGCCAGGTTGCGCGAGTTCGTGTGAGCTCAATGCGGTGCCGCAGCGCGGGCAGTACGGCACCACTTTAAGATCTTCATAGAGCAGGCCCTTCGTAAAGATCTCTTTCAGTTGCCACCAGACTGATTCGACGTACTCAGGAGAAAACGTCCAATAGGCCGCATCGAGATCAGTCCAGTAGCCAATTCGCTCGGTGAGAACCTTCCAGTCTTCGACGTAGCCCAAGACCGACTCTTTGCACTGGCGCGTGAACTCAGCGATACCAATCTCNTCTTCGATCTGTTGTTTCCCAGAGATCCCTAAGCGCTTTTCAACTTCCACTTCGACGGGTAGGCCATGGGTGTCCCAACCTCCTCGGCGCTCGACAAAGTGACCACGCATCGTTTGGAAACGACANAAGAGGTCNTTGTAGGCGCGCGCCCACACATGNTGCAGGCCGGGCTTNCCATTGGCAGTTGGTGGTCCTTCGTAGAAGACCCANGGCGTTGCTCCCCGNCGATTCTGCATCGATCGCTCAAAAATATCGTGCTGACGCCAGCGCTCGGCCTCTTGGGCCTCAAGCTCAACGAGATCTATTTTTGGACTGACAGCACGAAACACGACGCTCCTCACAACACGAACCCTCTGATCCTACCGATCCAATGGTCGCTCCCTTGGCGACACCATCAAGAAAGCGAATACGCTTCACTTTTGTGTCACTCGAGAACCTGATCATTGAGCCTGTGGCCTTCGGGTCGTCAGAGGTGCAACGGATTATCGCCTTGGCCGAAGCAGAACTCGACCAGCGCTACGGGGTCAATACCGATCGCCATCCCTTTGACCCGGCTACCTTTGAGCCTCCCCACGGTACCTTTCTCTTAGGGGCACTCCATGGAGAGATTGTCGGAGGCGTTGGTCTCAGAACCGTGGCTCCTGGTCACGGTGAAGTGAAGCGCTTGTGGGTCGCTCCTGATCTGCGTCGCTTTGGGGTGGGCGCGGCATTGATGCACGCACTTGAAGTGGCGGCTCCCCCGCTCAAGATCTCCACCATTGTCTTAGAGACCGGACCACTCCAGCCTGAAGCGGTCGCTCTCTACGAAAAAGAAGGCTGGATTCGCGTTGACGAACTGCCTGTAGAAGTCTCCGACTACCCCGACGCCCTGCGCTTTTATAAAGATCTCACGCTCAGTGGCGACGCGAAGCGCTCCCGCTCTTGATCTAGCGGTGATCGTGGATGGCGGCGTAAATCTTCTTTGGGTCGCCCCACATGGTCTGAATCTCTTCGAGTGAACGACCCTTTGTCTCAGGAAGAAAACCTCGGACAAAGAAGTACGTCACGACACAGAAGCCGGCGAAGAGCCAGAAGACGCCGGTCGAACCAATGGCATCAACCAGCGTCAAGAAGAACTGTGTCACTAACCACGCAGCGAACCAGTTCGCAGCTGTTGCTGCGGCCACTGCCTTCCCGCGTACCTCGCCGGGAAAGATCTCATTAATAACGGTCCACACCACCGGCCCCAGTGAGAATGCAAAACTCGCGATAAAGACCACGAGACCGATAAGGGTCACGATCCCCGCCGCACTTGGTACTGAAGCTGTTGCGGTGCTTTGGTGGTCGAGTTTGAGATACATCGCACCAATCAATACCAACGACAAGAACATTCCAGTCGTCCCGATCATCAACAAAGGTTTACGACCAAAACGGTCGACCCAAGCCACAGCGATGAATGTCGCCACGACGTTCACCGCGCCAATGGCCCACAGCGTTGCCAAACTCTGCGTCGCTGCCGAGTGGAACCCAGCGGCCGCAAAAATTTGATTGGCGTAGTAGATCACGGCGTTAATACCAGTGAGTTGCTGAAGGACCGCCAGCGTGACCCCAATGATCAGGGGTTTACGCCACTGCGATGAGAAAACCGTTGCCCACGATGGCGACTGCTTTTCATCTTCTTCGATGGCTTTCTCAATCTCATCAATTCTTTCCGTGAGGTCACACTCTGGCTCGACGCGCTTCAGTGACTTCTCGGCTTTCTCGCGACGGTGCATCTTCATGTACCAACGAGGAGAGTCCGGAAGCGGAAGGATGGCCAAGACGAGCAAGACGGCGGGAATGGCAGAAACTCCCAGCATGACGCGCCACTTGTTGGAGTGTGACAGGAGATAGTTCACGAAGTACGCCACAAAAATTCCCATGGTGATTGCCAACTGATAGAGCGAGACGAACCGGCCACGTAAGCGAGTTGGTGCCATCTCGGCCGCATAGAGCGGCGCGGCGACCGACGCCACACCAACTCCGAAGCCCACCAAGAAACGGCCGATCACCAACACGGTGGTGCCAGGAGCCAGAGATTCAACGAGGGCACCAACAACAAACAGCACCGACGCCATCAGAATTGTCCAGCGTCGACCCAATCGGTCGGCGGCGGTTCCAGCAACTAAGGCGCCGACCATGGCACCCAATGTCACCCAGCTTGTGATGATTTCGGTCAGGATCGTACTGGTATGAAACTGTCGCTTGATCCCATCCAAGGCTCCAGAGATGACACCTTGGTCGTACCCAAAGAGCGCACCGGCCAGCATGATGACCAAGCCAACGCCAATGAGGGCCCCAGAAATCTTTGCTTTCTTCTTTTGACCGTCAAGATCCTCAGCCGTGTTCTCTGTCGTCGACATGGCAAACCCCCGTTTTTTAGTGCTGTGGAAACCCTACTTCTTCGCTGGGCGTAAACCTCGGAACTTGACGCCCTAGAAATCAAACAGCGCGTCAAGGACTTGGGGGGAAAACCCCTCAAGTGAGTCGAGTACCAAATCGGCAATCCCCATTTCAGGCGCTGCCCGATCTGCCCGTTCTGGAACGGCCACACACACCATGCGCGCTGCTTTGGCGGCGATGACCCCTGCCGTTGAGTCTTCAAAGACACAGCATCGCTCAGCAGCAACACCTAGTTGTTTCGCTGCCGTGAGAAAGACTGCCGGATGGGGCTTTCCAAAGGCTTCATCTTGGGCCGAACAGATGATGGGGAAGGCATCGCTCAATCCGATGTGAGCGAGTACCACCTCAATGAGCGCCCGCGGCGTCGATGACGCCAACGCTATGGGGCCTTCGCTTGCCATGACCTGAACAGATTCGATTGCGCCGGGGAGCGCCACGCCTCGCTCAAGCACCAGTTGTTCAACACGCGCAAGAACAAAACCCACAACTTCTTGTGGCGTGGGACCTTGCCAAGGAAAGCGCTCAAACCAGAACTGGGTTACTTCGTCAACGAACATGCCCTTGGTCACCCGAGTCTGTGCCCGCTCCAACGGGACACCGAAGCTCACCAAAGATTTCAACCTCTGCTTCGTGCCATAAAGGTTCCGAGTCGACGAGCAGCCCATCCATATCAAAGATGGCGGCTCGCGTCGTGGTTGCCACGATTCGATTTAAATCGGAAGTGTTGCTTCGATCGCCGCCACTAAGGCCGGATCGGTGGGCTCAACTTGTGGACGGAACCGCCCGACAATGGCGCCGACAGGAGAAATCAAAAACTTTTCAAAGTTCCACGTAATGTCGCCTGCTTCACCATCGGCGTCACTGATCTTGGTGAACTCCTCGTAAAGAGGGTGACGGTTTTCGCCGTTCACGTCGATCTTTTCAAAGAGTGGGAACGTCACGCCATAGGTGGTCGAACAGAAATTCTGTATCTCCTCGGATGTCCCGGGCTCTTGGCCCATGAACTGATTGCAGGGAAAGCCCACGACGGAAAACCCGCGGTCTTCGTAGCGTTGTTGGAGCTTCTCAAGGCCCTCGTACTGAGGGGTCAAGCCACACTTTGATGCCACATTGACGACGAGGATCGCTTTCCCTTCCTGGTCTTTCAACGATGACGGCGTACCGTCGAGGGCGGCAATTGGAATGTCGTAGATGCTCATGAACTCACCCTAGCGGAATGACCTGTCAGTGTGCCAAGCGCTCATTGTCGCTAGCCTCGCCTCTAACGACGCTTCCTCCCAGGGAGCTTCTCAAAGGAGCATCGTGCGCGCACTGGTCATCGATAAGGGAACACTCGTCGTGCTTGAGCGACCCGATCCAACACCAGGTATTACCGAAGTGATCGTCGCTGTTCGAGCAGCGGGGCTCAATGGAGCAGACATGCTCCAGCGGAAAGGGTTTTACGCTGCTCCTCCTGGTGTGCCCGCCGACATCCCCGGTTTGGAATTCGCCGGTGAGATCGTCGCTCTCGGCTCGGGAGTTACGAGGTGGCGCTTAGCTCAACGCGTCATGGGAATCGTCGCCGGTGGCGCCCAGGCTGAGTTCGTCGCGGTTGACGAAACCCATTTACTTCCTCTCCCAGACGAAGTCGATATGACCGCAGCGGGAGGATTCCCCGAGGCCTTCACGACAGCCCACGACGCCATTGTCACGCAAGGTGCTTTGGCATTTGGTGAGCGCTTGTTGGTCACCGGCGCAGCCGGAGGCGTGGGCAGTGCAGGCATTCAAATAGGAGCGCTGCTCGGCGCCGAGGTCACCGCTTCGCTGCGCGACACAACAAAAACATCTTTTGTTGAATCGCTGGGCGCTTCTCGAGTGGTCAGTCCCGACCGCGTGGCCCAAGCCGGTCCTTTTGACGTTGTCCTTGAACTCATTGGCGCTGCCAGTTTGACCTCAGGCGTGCTCGATTCTTTGGCCACTGATGCACGCATCGTGGTCATTGGCGTGGGCGGTGGCGCGACGATCGAATTGAATCTTTTAGGCCTGATGTCCGCTCGGGCAACGCTGCGAGCATCAACACTGCGGGCTCGTTCTCGTGAAGAAAAAGCCTACGTCACCGATGCGATTCGCCGAGATCTCCTCGAGCCCTTGGCCACGGGTCGCTTGACCGTTCCCGTCGCTGCAACGTACACACTTGATGACGCTGCGGCCGCCTACGACGCTTTCCAAAGCGGCGGGAAGGCCGGCAAAATTATCTTGACGATCTAGTCAAGCGTTGAGGCTTCAACTAATTCGGTCTTTTCGAACTCCCAGTAGGCGCGCAAGCTGGCGAGTTGATTATTTCCATTGGTCTTGTAGGTAAAGACACAGTGGACAATCGCCACGTGGTTCCCCCCGGCCAACCACGTTCGGATGATGCCGACGTCGGCACACTCGTCGGCACACAGCGTCGATGAGAGAATCTCAAAGGTGATTTTTTCACTTGGCGAAATCACTTCGTCGTAAAACTTCCCGATCGCTTCACGACCATGGTGACCCATGCCATCTGGATTGAAGGGTGATGGCCCGATGGGGTCTTGAACGACCGCGTCGGGGGCAAAGATCTCTAACCAGCCTTCTTTATCGCCACGAGCCACTGCTTCGCGCGAAGCGTGGCCTAACTCTCGTGCGGTCATTAGTTCGGTCATGGTTTCCTTTCTTATCGAAGCTTGTCGATGATTTGGTCGCTGTAGCCCTTCAGCGCATCAAGTTTTGTCGACAAGGGCTCGGTGTCGGGCCCTTCGGTGTAGGGATAGCGAAATCCTACGATGACATCAGTGACGCCCATCTCTTCAAGACGCTTGATGCCGTCGAGACTGTAGGCGTCCAGAGAAATGACGTGAATTTCAAAAGGTTTGTTTTCCGTTCCGTATTCTTTACGTAATTCACCCAAGCGTTTAATCATCGCCGGGAGGTCATCGTGCTCTCCCCCACCGTGAAGCCATCCGTCTCCCATCGCAGCAGCTCGCTTCAAGGCCAACTCACCGTGGCCCCCAATCATCAAGGGCACGGGTTTCGTTGGAACCGGAGAGAGTTTGAGCGAAGGAATGTCATAGAACTCACCGTGGAATTCGAAGTACTCGCCCGTCATGAGTCCTTGGAGAATTGCCATGGACTCGTCCATTCGCTTCCCTCGCCGCTCCCAGGGAACTTCGAGCGCGTCGTAGTCTTCACGCCACGGCGACGTTCCTACACCGAAGACAAGACGGTTATTACTCAAGACAGCTACCGACGTCATCTGCTTTGCCGCTAAGACGGGTGGTCGAATTGGCAGCTTGACGACAAAGGTCACAAAGCGCAAGGTGGTCGTAACTGCTGCGAGTGCAGGAATTAAACAGAACGGCTCAATGAAGGGTTTGCCGTCAAGAAACTCGCGGGTTCCATCAGGGTTAAAGGGATACACAGAATCAGACTCGAAGGGATAACAGATCGAATCGGGAATGACCATTGAGTCGAACCCCGCAGCTTCTGCCGTCATTGCTAACTCGGAATAAAAGGACGGCTCCACCATCGACTCTGCATAAGAAAAACGCATTGCTACTCCTTCTTTTGATTCGAGCCACGGCTCGAACGCTTCCGGTATGCCTATCATCTACTTCATGGCTCCCTATTCTGCCAGCGCAACAGCCCTTGGCGCAGGTCCGGTCGTGGAGCCTCGAGATATCGATCTCGGCGCCTTGGAGGAACTGGCGAAAAAAGCCATCGGTCAAATGGCCTACGACTACTACGCCGGGGGAGCCGAAGACGGGGGTTTGGTCCAAGAAAACATTGCCGCGTGGGGCCAGTGGAACCTCTCTCCCAAAGTGCTCATTGATGTCTCGACCATTTCGACACGCACCAAGCTTCTTGGCAGCGACGTCATGGGGCCCATCGTCGTTGCCCCAACTGCGCTTCATGCCATGGCCACCCCAGGAGCCGAACGAGACACCGCGAGAGCTTGTGCTCGAGCAGGTGCCATGATGACGCTCTCGTCGCTCTCGAACGCTCCGCTCGACGAGGTAGCCGAGGCAGGTGGTGGTGCGCCACAGTGGATGCAGGTCTACATCTTAAAAGACCGAGGTCGCACCAAAGAGATGGTTGAACAAGTAGCAGCCGCTGGCTACAAGGCACTGCTCTTGACCGTCGATGCTCCGGTCTCGGGTCTTCGCTACCAAGAACTCCGCGGCGGTGTGTCACTCCGTGATGACTTAGACCTTCCCAATTTGACCGACGCATCCACAACTCGAGTTAAAGGCGAAGGGTTCATGGCAGCGGTCTGTCAAGAGTTCGACCCCTCAATCACCTACGACGACATCGCTTGGCTGAGTGAGTTGTCCCACCTTCCCGTCCTGGCCAAAGGTGTCACGCGCAGCGANGACGCGGTGAAGTGCCTTGACGCTGGCGCAGCCGGGGTGGTGGTGTCGAACCACGGAGGTCGCCAACTGCGCGACGCACCCGCTCCTGCCACCGTGCTTCCAGAGATCGCCGAATCTCTGACCGGTCGAGGAACACTCTTGGTCGATGGTGGGATTCGTCGTCCAGCCGATGTCCTCAAAGCACTCGCCCTTGGCGCCGATGGCGTCTTGATTGGCCGGCCCGCCTTGTGGGCATTGGGGTCTGGTGGCGAGGACGGCCTCGTGGCGCTCTTGGAGTGGTTCACGCTGGAACTGCGGCGCGTCATGGCGCTATGCGGTGTACGTTCACTTCAAGAAATTGACGCAACACTTGTTCGACGAAAGGTTTCATCGTGACTGTCTTTGCTGAACTTTTTGAAGCCCGACGAGGCGATACGCACCGAGGGCTCGTTGACGAGCGCGCCTCGATGACTTGGGACGAGGTCGTCACCGCTGCCGGGAAGATGGCCGCCTGGCTTGAGACCAAACGGCAAGATGGCCCCGCCCACGTCGGCGTGCTTCTCCCAAACGGCATCGACTACGTGCTGTGGATCTTCGCTGCGGCAATGGCACGCTGGACGGTCGTCGGCATAAATCCCACTCGCCGTGGCGATGCACTCGCGCTTGACATCAAAGGAGTCGACTGCCAGTTCATTATCACCAACGATGAGATGAGCCCCATGCTCGATGGCCTGGATCTTGGTCCAGCCAATGGACGGATCGTCACCACCGATGACGCTCGCGCAGCGTCTGCGGGCTTTGATCCCCTTTTTAATGCAGGAGCCCTCGACGAAGATCTGCTTCTCTTGCTCTTCACCTCTGGCACGACGGGAGTGCCAAAGGCCGTGCGCTGCACGCAAGGAAGGCTTGGCAATATTTCGGTCACCGCATCGCAGGTGTATCAATTCACTCGCGACGACGTTTGCTACTGCCCCATGCCGCTTTTTCACGGTAACGCCGTGATGGCAATGGTTGCTCCGGCTCTCAATGTCGGGGCAACCATCGTGTTGCCCAAAGCTTTTTCAGCGTCGAACTTCCTGCCTGATGTTCGCAAATATCAAGCCACGCGCTTTACGTACGTCGGCAAATCCATTGCCTATATTCTCGCGACTGCCCAACAACCCGATGACCACGACAACACCCTGCAACGAGCATTCGGCACCGAAGCGTCCTCTCCCGATCGCATTGCCTTCCAAGAGCGCTTCGGCTGCCCGTTGACTGAGGGCTACGGATCAAGCGAAGGGGCCGTTGCCATTCTGACCACCCCTGATACGCCAAAGGGCTCTCTCGGGCCAGCACCTCCCAACGCTGATCTTGCGATCATCGATCCCGACACGGGCATTGAGATGGAGCGAGCTCGCTTTGACGATGGCGGACAGCTTCTTAACGGCACCGAGGCCATTGGCGAGATTGTTGCTCGAGCCGGTTACGGGAAGTTCGAGGGTTATTACAAGAACGAGGACGCTGAGAATTCTCGACTGCGCNANGGGTGGTATTGGACGGGTGACTTGGCGTATCGAGACGAAGCGGGATTCTTTTACTTCGCCGGCCGCGGGGGTGACTGGCTTCGCGTGGATTCAGAGAACCTGGCGGCGGCACCCGTCGAAAACGTGATGGCGCGTTTTCATGCATTCGCGAGCGTCGGGGTCTACCCCGTGCCCGACCCTGCAGCAGGGGCCGGCGATCTCGTCATGGCGGCCGTTGAGTTGCGTGAAGGGATCTTCGATCCCCAAGAGTTTTCTTCCTGGTGGGATGATCAAGGCGATGCTGGGACGAAATGGAAACCACAGTTCATTCGCATCACCACCAAGATTGATGAAACGGCCACAGGCAAAATCACGAAGGTTCTTCTCAAACAGGACGCATGGCATACGAGCGACGTGGTTTGGTATCGACCGAGTCGGTCGACAAGTTACGAAATACTCACTGGCGACCACGTCAAAGCACTCGATGCTCAACTCAAGGCGCAGCGGGGTAGCTCAGCAATTTCGTGAGCGGCGACGTCCCCTTTCTCAGCCATCCAGAACGCGTTGACGCCCAGCGAGTCGACCTCGCGTTGATCCGTGACGCTCACGACCGCGCCGTAGGCCTGGGTCAAGCGGTCTATCGGGATCCCTCAACTGGCCTGATGGTTTTTACCGCTGTGGCCTTGAAAGAACGCGACTGGTGCTGTGAGCGGGGCTGTCGTCACTGCCCCTACCCCACACTCCATGGACCACTTCCTGGGGCTCAGAACCGATAATTTTCAAGGAGTTTGTCGAGAATTTCTGTGATCCCTTCGCGACGACTACCAGAAAGAGTGCCAAACGGCAGAGATACTCGCTTTTGAGGCTCCCGAATGGTCTTATTGTGTCAGTTTTTAGGATTAATGAGGGGTTTTCTGGTTCGCCACTTCTGAAACAAGGTTGCTTCCACCAGGTTTCTTCGAGAAGGCAGAAATCCACCCTTTTTGCGGGAACCATCCCCAGCCTGGGGTCGTCGCGCCATGGTCGCTGTGGCCGGTAGATTCTGTGGCGTGTCTGGAATCCTTGCAGCAGCGGTCTATCTCCCCTATCGACGACTCGACGGTAAAGAAATCGGCGGGTTTTTTGGTTCAGGCGGAGCAAAAACATCAAGAACGGTGGCGTCGCATGACGAAGACACCACCACCATGGGAGTAGAAGCTGCCCGAAAAATTCTCAAAGGAACGACGAACGTCGACCGACTTCGTTTCGTTACGCCGACGCCGGCCTATGCCGACAAGAACAACGCCTCGACGCTTCACGCGGCGCTTCGGCTTCCTCCAAACATCGGCGCCTGGGATGTCGGCGGTTCATTGCGATCCTCGATCGGGGCCTTGATCGATGCACTGTCCACGTCAGGACAAACACTGTTAGTGAGTGCTGACCTTCGTGATGGTCTGCCCACCAGTGCTGATGAGTCGGGTACGGGTGACGGCGCAGCAGCCCTGTTGGTTGGGGATGCCTCGAGTGGTCATCCCGTCATCGCCGAGTTTCTGGGCAGTGCCTCACAAACCGATGAGTTCATCGACCGATGGCGTTCTCCAGGTGAGCAGCGCTCTCGAGTCTGGGAAGAGCGTTTTGGTGAGACTCGCTACAACGAACTCGGTAGGACCACATTCGCCAACGCGCTCACCGACGCCGGAATTTCTTTTGATGACGTCAATAAACTGGTCGTGACGGGACTCCACGCACGAGCCGTGAAAGGTGTTGCGGCGAAACTCTCACAGGGT
>TBL_comb47_HYPODRAFT_10002531_pt1 | contig 22502 bp, 17 predicted proteins | sample TroBogypolimnion_40_FD_10682 | JGI IMG/M metagenome (IMG submission 10682)
GGCTCGACCCGGTGAAAGCCTACGATTTGCGGCTGGTCAAGCGCATCGAGGTGGATTCGGTTGTGGACGGCGGCGATTTCAACCGGCCCTATATCGCGGTCAAATCCATCACCGCCACCAAGACGCGGATTTCCGCCAAACTGGAAATTGATGTCGAGGGCGCGAGCGGCTGCAAACGCAAGACCGTGACGGTGACGCAGGAAAGCGATTTGTTCGCGTTGTCCGGCGAACGCGAAAACTATCGCGGCTACGAGGTGGATTTGATTGATGCCGGCAATCAATATCTCCAGTTCAAGAACGGCGTGAGTCTGGCGGCCGGCGTCACGCACGGCGGGCGGACGGATGACGTGTTGCGCATCCAGGTGCGGGAAACCATCCGCGAACATTTTGAAAAGGAACTGCGCATCGCGCAGTTGCCGCCGGATCAGCGGATGAAAGTGCTGTCCCTGTTCTTCGTGGACCGCGTGGCGCACTACGCCGAGGCAGATGGAAAATTCCGGCAGTGGTTCACGGCGGAGTATCAGGAATTCGCCCGGCAACCGCGTTATGCGCCATTGAATCCGCTGCCGGTCGAGACGGTTCACAACGGCTATTTCGCCGTGGACAAGGGCAAGCCCAAGGACAGCAGCGAAGGCCGCGCCACCAAAGCTGATGATGAAGCCTACAATGTCATCATGCGCGACAAAGAGCGGCTGTTGTCCATGACCGAGCCGCTGCGATTCATTTTCAGCCATTCGGCGCTGCGCGAAGGCTGGGATAATCCGAATGTGTTCCAGATTTGCACCCTGCGCGAAATCAGCACGGAACGCGAGCGGCGGCAGACCATCGGGCGCGGCCTGCGTCTGCCCGTGCGCGAGAATGGCGAACGGTGCTTTGATCCGCTAATCAACCGGCTCACCGTGGTTGCCAGTGAAAGTTTCAAGGAATTCGCCAAGAAGTTGCAGGACGAGATGCAAAAGGAATGCGGCGTGAATTTCGAGAACCGCATATTGAACAAGCGCGAGCGGCGCAAAGGCGTCTTGAAAAAACAACGCCTGCTCGACCCGGACTTCCAGAATCTTTGGGACAAGATCAAGCGCAAGACGCGCTATGCCGTTAAATTTTCCACCGCTGATTTGGTTTCCCGGTGTGCCGGTGAGCTGCGGGAAATGCCGGAGATCAAATCACCGTTCATCCGGCGGGAGAAACACGAATTGTTCATGACTTTGAAGGATGGTGTGTTTGGCCAGGAACGTTCCGCCCAGACCATCCGTGCGCCTGAATATCGCGCACCTATACCGGATTTGCTTGGCCACCTGCAACGCGAGACAGAATTGACGCGTCCGACACTGGCGGAAATTCTGCATAAATCCGATCGGCTTGGCGAAGTGACGCACAATCCACAGCAATTTTTGGAGCACGCCGTCGCCGCCATTCAAAAATCACTCCATGACCTGATGGTGCAAGGCATCGAATACGAGCGGATCGCCGATGCCGAATGGGAAATGCACCGGCTGGAAATTGACGAACTGGAAAGCTACGTCTCGCGACTGCTCGAAGTGGAACACAGTATTTATGACGTGGTCGAATTTGAATCCAAGGTGGAATATGACTTTGCGAAGGCGCTGGACGCGCGCAAGGACATCAAATTATTTTTCAAACTGCCGGACTGGTTCAAAGTCGAGACGCCGCTGGGCACCTACAATCCTGATTGGGCCATTGTGCGGGAGGAACCGGACGGCCAGAACAAGGTCTATCTGGTGCGTGAAACTAAAGGCACCACTGGCTGGCTGAAAATTCCGGAAATACAGCGGAAGAAAATTCAGTGCGGCAAGGCACACTTCAAAGCGGTTGGCCTCAAAGACGGCGGCTACGACTGGGTAGCATCCGCAAACGAGGTCTAGCATCGCGCCACGCCTAAACCGTCGCCTCGACTAGTGGGACAACTACATTCGTCACCGACTTGGCCGATTTTTTTGCCGGTGTTTTTTGCCGTGGCGCCGCCACCGGCCGCAGCGCATAAAACTGCTTCGTCTCCGCGCTCGTGACCCGCCCCTGGTAATGCTTCTTGATGATACCCTCGGAATTGCCGAACTGCTCCGCCGTCCGACCGTAGCTACCCGTCAGCCGGAAATAATGCGAGATCGCCGTGTGCCGCAACACATCCGGCACCCACGGCTTCAAGTCTGGCTGTTTCTCGGTCTTTGGCCCATACCCGATGTTGGCACGCACCTTTTTAAGCTCGGTATCATACGGCGAGCGGTAAATCTCGCCCGCCTTGCAATACTTGGTTAACCACGCCTTGAGCGTCTTGCAGATCACCACGATTCGACCTTTGCCCGTCTTCGTCTGTGTGCCCTTCAAGCGGATTTCGCCATCGGTCAAATTAACTTGATCCCAAGTCAGCCGCGCCGCTTCAAATGGCCGCAACCCGCCAAACAGACACAGCGCCACATACGGGACCAGTTGACCATTTTCAAATTTTTCCGCTGCGCGCAAAAGGGCCTCGCATTCGTTCACCGGCAGCACCACTGGCTCTCGATCATCATCGCTCGTCAGACCCTCGATCTCGACGGCGTAACAGGGATTGTTCACGCACCAGTGCCGCTTGCCCTTCATGCACCAGGTAAAGAAACTTGAAATCGCCCGGCAATCGGCATCCTTGGTGTTCGCGGACACATTGCGCTGAGCCAGGTATTTTTCGATGTGCTCCGGCAAAACATCCGTGACCCGAAGATTGCTAGAATTGGTGATAAAGTGCGTCACCCGGTTGCGAAGATGGTATTTGGTCAAATCCCGCAATTCCGTGGTGGTGGCCAGCCAGTCCACATAAGTCTTCAGCGCCTCGTCCAACCGGGGCGATTCCTTGATGGTTTTCGGTTTGCCCGTCCGCAGCCAATGATCCACCGCCGTGATCAAATCACCGTCCTGCTCCAGCCGCTTGAAAGCGGCCTCGGCGATACCAACCTGTTCATCCGTTAGCCGCGTCGCCCGCAATGCCGCCACGCCGTTGGCGGCATGAAATTCACCCTCCAACTCCGTATGCCGATACTGCGCTTCCTCTGCGCGAGCGAAGTTCTCGCGGATGCGTTCCCCATTACGGCGGGTGCCGGTGACCCGCCAGCTTGGGGTGCCCGTCCGGGGATTGGTGTAGGGCAAAATCTTGAAGCGTGCCTTCGGTGCTTTCATTGCCACCCAATATACCCGATTTGAAAAGTATTGGCAACCGTAAGGCAACTATTTTTAAAAGATTCGTATTATATGGTCTATGCGCAAATATGTTGTGTCCCGTTGGGATAAAAAAACAAAAGGCGCGTCATTGCTGACGCGCCGGTGAAATGTTGCGGAGAAAGGTTTTTTAGTAGCGGTAGTGCTCGGGCTTGTACGGTCCTTCGACCGGCACATTCAGGTAATCCGCCTGCGCTTTGGTGAGCTGGGTCAGCACCACGCCGATCTTTTCCAGATGCAAGCGCGCAACTTCTTCGTCGAGTTTCTTGGACAGACGATAGACAGTCTTTTCGTATTTGTCTTTGTTCGCCCAGAGGTCAATCTGCGCGAGGGTCTGGTTCGTGAAGCTGTTGCTCATCACGAAGCTCGGATGGCCGGTGGCGCAGCCGAGGTTCACGAGGCGACCTTCGGCGAGAATGTAGATGCTCTTGCCGCCGGGCAGCCAGTAACGGTCGTATTGCGGCTTGATGTTCTCGATGCGCAGACCCTTGACCTTCTTGAGCGCGTCCACCTGAATCTCATTGTCGAAATGGCCGATGTTGCAGACGATGGCCTGGTCCTTCATCGCGAGCATGTGCTTGGCGGTGATGATGTCGCAGTTGCCGGTGGTGGTGACGTAGATGTCGCCCACGCCGAGCGTGCTTTCGACGGTGTTGACCTCGAAGCCTTCCATGGCGGCCTGCAAGGCGTTGATGGGATCAATTTCGGTGACGACCACGCGGGAACCGTAAGCGCGGAGCGAATGCGCGCAGCCTTTGCCCACATCGCCGTAACCGCAGACGACGGCGACTTTGCCGGCGAGCATGACGTCGGTGGCGCGCTTGATGCCGTCCGCGAGCGATTCGCGGCAGCCGTAGAGATTGTCGAACTTCGACTTGGTGACGGAGTCATTGACGTTGATGGCGGGCACGAGCAGTTTGCCCGCTTCCTTCATCTGATAGAGGCGATGCACGCCGGTGGTCGTCTCTTCGGAAACGCCGCGCCAATCTTTGACGATTTTCGTCCAGAGGCCGGGCTTCTCGGTGGCGAGACGGCGCAGGAGGGCTTTGACGACAGAAACTTCGTGGCTATCGCCTTTGGATTCGTAGGCCCACTTGGAACCGTTTTCGAGTTCGTAGCCTTTGTGAATGAGCAACGTCACGTCGCCGCCGTCGTCCACGACGAGCTGGGGTCCCTTGTCGCCGGGGAACAAAATCGCCTTGAGCGTGAGCTCCCAATATTCTTCGAGGGTTTCGCCCTTCCATGCGAAGACTGGCGTGCCGGTCGCCGCAATGGCGGAGGCCGCGTGATCTTGCGTGGAGAAAATATTGCAGCTCGCCCAACGGACATTCGCGCCAAGGTCAACGAGGGTTTCGATGAGCACGGCAGTCTGGATCGTCATGTGCAACGAGCCAGTAACGCGCACGCCTTTGAGCGGTTTGGACTTCGCGTATTTTTTGCGAACGGACATCAGGCCGGGCATTTCGTGCTCGGCGATGGCGATCTCTTTGCGGCCCCATTCGGCAAGCGCGAAATCGCGGACGATGTAGTCTTTGCCCGCCGGCGTCTGCGCGGCGAATTGGGCGAGGTTGGGCAAGGCGGCGCTGACTTCAGCGAGGACGGTGGCAGTGGTGGATTTTTTGGCTTTGGACATATAATTAAGTTTTCAGTTTCAAGTGTTCAGTGTTCAGTTTTTACGATTCGATCGTTTATTGAGCGAATCAGACCTTGTAGCATGGCGAAAATTTCTTTCAGTTCCGCGATGAACTTTTCGGCGTCAGTCTTCGAGATCATTTCAAGTTTCTGGGCAATGTAAGTTTGCGTTCGGAGTTCAGCCGCCGAACCTTTCGCGATGCGAAGGAAACGGATGAAATCTAGCTTGCTGTCGCGTTCGCACCCTTCTGCGATGTTTGATGGAATTGATATCGACGCCCGCTGCATCTGGTCGCGCAAAGCATAATGCTTTGATTCGCCCACTATCCGGCAAACATCCACCGCCAGACGACAACCCCGTTTCCAAACTTCCAATTCCTCAAACGATTTGTAGGCCATAGAAAGTGTTCAGTTTCAAGTGTCAAGTGTTAAGCATCTCTTCGACTGCTGAATCACTTGACGCTGAACACTTGAAACCCATCAAATCGCCTTCAGCAACGCCTCAACCTTATTGGTCGCTTCCCAAGTGAGATCTTTGTCGTTCTTGCCGAAATGACCGTAGTTGGTGGTTTTGCTGTAAATCGGGCGGCGCAGGTTGAGCTGGTCAATGATATCCGCCGGCTGGAAGCTGAACACTTTGTTGACGGCGGCAATGATCTTCGCGTCATCTACCGTCGCGGTGCCGAACGTGTCCACGTGTACGCTGACCGGGTCAGGATAACCGATGGCATAGGCGAACTGGATTTCGCAGCGCTCGGCGAGCTTCGCAGCCACGATGTTCTTCGCGACCCAGCGACCCATGTAAGCGGCGCTGCGATCCACCTTCGTCGGATCTTTGCCGGAGAACGCGCCGCCGCCGTGACGGCCCATGCCGCCGTAGCTGTCCACGATAATCTTGCGGCCAGTCAAACCGGTGTCGCCTTGCGGTCCGCCGACGACGAAGCGGCCAGTCGGATTGATGAGAAATTCAGTTTTGTTCGTCAGCATCTTAGCCGGCAAAACTTTTTTGATGACCTGCTCGATGCAGAATTTTTCGATCTCCGCGTGTTCGACATCCGCAGCGTGCTGCGTGGAAATGACGACGTTGGAGATGGAAACCGGCTTGCCGTTTTCGTAAACGACGGAGACTTGCGACTTCGCGTCCGGGCGCAACCACGGCACTTTGCCGCTCTTGCGGATCTTGGTCAGTTCGCGGCCGAGGCGGTGCGCGAACATGATCGGCGCGGGCATCAACTCGGGCGTCTCGTTGCTGGCGTAACCGAACATCAAACCCTGGTCGCCGGCGCCTTGCTTCGCGGTCTTTTTGCCTTTGGCTTTCTTCGCATCCACGCCTTGCGCGATGTCCGGCGACTGCTGCGTCACGATGACATTCACGAAAACTTTGTCGGCATGAAACACGTCGTCGTCATTGACGTAGCCGATTTCGCGGATGGCTTCGCGCGCGAGCTTCACGAAGTCGAGCTTGGCCTGCGTGGTAATTTCCCCGCCGATAATGGCGATGTTGGACTTCACATAGGTTTCGCACGCGACGCGGCTGAACTTGTCCTGCGACAAACAGGCGTCCAGCACGGCATCGGAAATGGTATCGGCCACTTTGTCCGGATGGCCTTCGCCGACGGACTCGGAAGAAAAGATGTAACGGTTGCTCATAATTTTATTTCGGTTTGTCGCCAACAACATATTGACGTATCAGGATTTGATGATATAACACTTTTCAGCGGCGTCAAACGGTTTTCTAAAATAATTTGATCGCCCACACCGCATGTCCGCCACCTTAAAATCTCTCCGCGCGCTTTCCGACCCGACGCGTCTGCGCATTGTCGCGCTGTTGGAACGCGACGAATTGTCCGTCAACGAACTTCAGGAAATCACCCGGCTCGGCCAGTCGCGCATCTCCACGCACCTCGGCCTGCTCGCCGACTGCGAGTTGGTAAGCTCCCGCCGGGAGGGTAAGCGGACGTTTTACAAACTGAACGCCGACGCCGACGCCACGGCGCGCGAATTCATCCAGCTCGCTATTCGCGGCGCGCATGAATTGTCGGAACATTCCCACGACCAGATCAATCTCAAGCGCGTGCTCGCCCGCCGCAAGGAACAGGCGCAGGTTTATTTCAACCAGGTCGCCGGCCGCTTCGACCGCGTGTACGGCCCCGGCCGCTCGTGGCAGGCGTTCGGGCATTTGTTGCTGCGCATTTTGCCGCCGCTGGTCGTTGCCGATTTGGGCGCGGGCGAAGGTTTGTTGAGCGAACTGCTCGCGCGCCGCTGCAAGAAAGTCATTGCCGTGGACAACTCGGAAAAAATCGTCGCGTTCGGTGCCGCCAAGGCGAAAAAGAATGGTTTGAAAAATTTGGAGTTCCGCCAAGGCGACTTGCAAAACCCGCCGATCGAGCCGCACAGCGTGGATCTCGTGATTTTAAGTCAGGCGCTGCATCACGCGGAGAATCCGGCGGCCGCGCTCGAAAGCGCGCATAAAATCCTCAAGCCCGGCGGGCAAATTCTGCTGCTCGATTTATTGCGGCATCATTTCACCAAGGCGCACGAACTCTACGGCGACCGCTGGCTGGGTTTTGCGGAAAGCGATTTGCACCGCTGGCTCGAAACTGCCGGTTTCAAGAAAATCGAAATCAGCATCGTCGCCGCCGAAGAGCAGCCGCCGCATTTTCAAACGATTTTGGCCAGTGCGGAAAAGTAATCGGTGGGGCGAGCGTCTTCGCGAGCCGCGTCAGCCCACAATCAAATTCACCATCTTTTTCGGCACGATGATGACTTTCTTGATCGCCTTGCCGGTGAGAAATGGCTGCGCTTTTTCCGCTGCCTTGGCCGCCGCTTCGATTGTGGCGTTATCGGCGTCCACCGCGATCTTGATGACGTCGCGGAATTTGCCGTTCACCTGCACGGGCAATTCGATTTCGCTCTCGACGAGCAACGCCGCATCAAACTTCGGCCACGGCGCGTAGGCCAGCGACGGCGCGAGCTGGCCGAACGTGGCGTGCAACCGCGCCCACAACTCTTCCGCGAGGTGCGGCGCGAACGGCGCGAGCAATTGGAGAAAGGTTTTCATCACGTTGACCGGCTTGTTCTGCCATGTCATCGCCTCGTTCACAAAAACCATCATCGCGGAAATCGCCGTGTTGAAGCGCATGCCGTCCAAGTCTTCCGTGACCTTTTTGATGCACTGATGCAATGCCTTCAACTGAGCCGGTGTCGCTGCCGCGTCGGTGATCGCACCATCGAGCAGAATCAAATCGAGCAATTCTCCGTGCCTCTGTGCCTCTGTGGCCAATGTTTCCGCCTGTTCAAACGCAGTCTCGGATTTCTCATCCACAAACAAGCGCCAGACGCGGCCGAGAAAACGATACACGCCTTCCACACCGCGCGTGTTCCACGGCTTGGTCTCCTGCAACGTACCCATGAACATCTCGTAAAGGCGGAAGGCATCCGCGCCATATTCCACCAACACATCGTCGGGGTTCACCACGTTGCCGCGCGACTTGGACATCTTCTGTCCGTCCTCGCCGAGAATCAGACCTTGATTGACGAGCTTGTAAAACGGTTCGGGCGTGGCGACATAGCCGAGATCAAACAACACCTTGTGCCAGAACCGCGCGTAAAGCAGATGCAACACGGCGTGCTCCGTGCCGCCGACATACAAATCAACGCCCGGCGCGGTTTGTAGTGGCGCGGTATCAGCGCCGTCCTTTTGGTGGTCACAGCCCGCCGCTACCTCGCCCATCCAATAACTTTCCACGTCTTTGCCGACGAAGGTGCTGGAATTTTTCGCGTCCAAATAACGGAGATAATACCAGCACGAGCCGGCCCATTGCGGCATGGTGTTGGTTTCGCGCGTCGCGCCGGGGATTTCGTTCAACCAATCTTTGGCGCGGGCCAATGGTGGCTCGCCGCTGGCGGTCGGCTTGTAATCTTCGAGCGTGGGCGGCAAGACGGGCAACGCGCTTTCCGGCAACGCTTCGTGGTAGAGATTTCCGGCGGCGTCCTTTTTCCAGATGATCGGGAACGGCTCGCCCCAGTAACGCTGCCGGCTGAACAGCCAGTCGCGCAGCTTGTAATTGATGGTCTTCTTGCCGAGCTTTTTTTCTTCCAGCCAGGCGGAAATCTTCTTTTTGGCTTCGGCGACACCAAGCCCATTCAGCGATATTTCTGAATTTGCAGATCGCATTCCTACGCCATCGCCAGTGAAGGGCTCAAATTTATGGCAAGTTGCTGCATAACGAGCTAACAAACCGTCCTTAATATTTTCCGCCGGTGAATGGTCATAACTCTCAGCGGATTTTTCGGTTCGAACTAGAAAGCGTTTAGCTGCTTCAACGAGCCATTGTGCCGATGGCTCTATCACGACGCGAATCGGCAGATTAAACTTCTTCGCAAATTCAAAGTCACGTTCATCGTGCGCCGGCACCGCCATGATCGCGCCCGTGCCGTAGCTGGCGAGAACATAGTCGGCGATCCAGATCGGAATTTTCTTGCCGTTGACGGGATTGATGGCGTAAGCGCCGGTGAAGATGCCGCTCTTCTCTTTGGCCAATTCCGTGCGCTCCAGATCACTTTTGCCGGCCGCAAACGCCCGATAGGCGGCAATCGCTTCCCTCGGATTGGCAAAACCTTCCCTCGGAGCGATGAAAATCGAATTCTTGGCAATCGTAGCCGGACTCTTATCGTCCAGAGTCGAACTTTGATTGACCAGAGTTGAACTTTGGTTAATCGAAGTTGAACTCTGATTGGCCGGAGTTGAAGATTGATTGACCAATCCACCTTTCCAATTGACCGGAGTTTCACTCGGCCAAGCCGCAGGCATGATTTGATCCACCAATTTATGTTCCGGCGCGAGCACCATGTAGGTCGCGCCAAACAAAGTGTCCGGACGCGTGGTGAAGACGCGGATTTTTTCGCCTGAACCGGCGACTTGGAAATCCACTTCCGCGCCTTCGCTGCGGCCAATCCAGTTCCGCTGCATTTCCTTGAGCGAATCGCTCCAGTCAATCGTTTCGAGGTCGGCCAGCAGTTTCTCGGCGTAGGCGGTGATGCGGAGCATCCATTGGCGCATCGGCTTGCGGATGACCGGAAAGCCGCCGACTTCGCTCTTGCCGTCAATAACCTCTTCGTTGGCGAGAACTGTGCCGAGTTCGGGACACCAGTTCACCGGCGCTTCGCTGACATAGGCGAGGCGCAAATCATCAATTAATTTACGGCGAACATAATCTGTAACATGAGGTGGTGAACCCTTTTTAACAGAGTCTATAAGTAAAATTCGAATCCCTTCACCGCGGTGAAAAAGAAAAGGATTATTCTCCCATTCCTGACGACGGGTTGGAGTTTCTGAAATGGCATCCTCTAATAAGGAAATTGGCATAGCCTTTTGCCAAAATGGATCAAAGTAGCTGTTGTAGAGCTTGAGAAAAATCCACTGCGTCCACTTGAAATATTCCACGTCCGTCGTGGCGAGTTCGCGCGACCAGTCGTAGCTGAAACCGAGGCTTTTGATCTGGCGCGTGAAGTTGGCAATGTTCGCCTCGGTCGTGACGCGCGGATGCTGGCCGGTCTTGACGGCGTATTGCTCGGCGGGCAAACCGAAGGAATCCCAGCCCATCGGATGCAGCACGTTGAAACCGACGGCGCGACGATAGCGCGCCAGAATGTCCGTGGCCGTGTAGCCTTCCGGATGCCCGACGTGCAAACCCGCGCCGCTCGGATACGGAAACATGTCGAGGATGTAAAACTTCGCGGGCAACTGCGTTGCGGCCACCTTGCCGGAAACCTTGTGGCGCAAGGCGAACGGATGGTTCGCAGGAATTTCCTCGTTGGGATTGAAGGCGCGGAAAGCCTGCTGCGCTTCCCAAGTTTGCTGCCACTTGGGTTCGATCAGATGAAACGGATATTGTCGGCGGCTGCTGGACATAGAGCCGTCAATGATACGCAAAAAAATGCCGGACTCAATGGCGGAATCATAAGCAGTGCCTAACCGCGCCGCGTGGATTTCGCTTTCGGCTCGCCCGCCGCCGTCGCCCACCACACCAGCCGCAGTCCTTCCAGCGTCAAATCCGGCGCGACGGCGGAAATCTCCGGCAGTTTGGCGGCAATCAATTTTGCATAGCCGCCCGTGGCCACCACGGGCAATTTCTTGGCGCGCAGCTCGCGGGAAAGTTCGCCAATCAATTCGCGTACCAGCCCGCGATAACCGTGTACCGCGCCGACGAGCATCGCGTGTTCCGTGCTCTTGCCGATGGCTGATTTGATTTCACGGATTTTAATCTTCGGCAGCAGCGCCGTTTTTTCGTGTAAATAATCCGTCATCGCCGCCAGTCCGGGCGCGATGATGCCGCCGACGTAATTTCCCTTCCGGTCCACGACGTCAAATGTCACCGCCGTGCCAAAATCCACCACCACCACCGGCGCGCCAAAATGAAACTGCGCCGCCACCGCGTTCGCCAGCCGGTCCGGCCCGATGGAATTCGGCTGTGGATAATCAATGCCGACGCCGCGAATTGTCGCGGGGGTCAATTCGAGCGCGGTTATTTTCCACGCGGACCGGACCAGTTTTTTCGCCGGCGCCGTGGCGCGCGGCACCACGCTGCACAGCGCCGCGCCGGTAATTTTGTGGTCGCCGACAAAGTTCCGGACCAGTGCCGCCGCGCCGCCGCCGAACCACGTCAGTGTCGAAATGTCAGTTTGCTGCAACACGCGCTTTTCATCCGCGAGGCCGAGGTGCGTGTGGGTGTTGCCGATGTCGAAAAGTAAAAGCATGGGACAAATCAAAATTAAGAAGACGAAAGGCAAAAGGAAGCTACCTCGCGCCGCTTCCGTTCGGTAATTTGTAATTTTACCTTGTTCATTTCTCCAGTGTTACGTCGCCGCCGATGACCCGCTCCAGATGCCCGTGCTCCGTGCGCACCAGCAGCGCGCCGTCGTCATCCAGCGCCTCGGCGCAGCCGCGAATCAGCCGCGAACCCATTTGCACGGAAACTTTTTTTCCAATCGTCGCGCAAGCGGTTTCCCATTCATCGGTCAGTTGCGAGAATTTTCCAGCCCCGATCCGCGCGTAATCTGCATCCAGCTCGCGCAGGATTTCCGTCGCCAACTCGGCGCGGCAAATCTTCTCGCCGCCGGCGGCAATTTTCAACGAGGTAGCCAGCGCGCGCAATTCCGGTGGAAAATCCGCCTGATTCACATCCACGCCGATGCCCAGAATAACGTGCCGCACGCAGTCCACTTCCGCGCTCATTTCCGTGAGAATGCCGACGACTTTTTTCCCGCCGATAAGCAAATCGTTCGGCCATTTGATATCCGCCGCCAAGCCGGTGACTTTTTTGATGGCGCGCCGCAAGGCCGTCGCCGAGGCCACGGTCAACTGCGTCGTTTCCTGCGGACTTAATTTGGGCCGCAGCAAAACCGAAAACCAAAGTCCCTGGTGCGTCGGCGACATCCATTTTCGCCCCAGCCGGCCGCGGCCTTTCGTTTGCGATTCGGCGAAAACAACCACGCCTTCCTTCACGCCGTCGCGCGCCAGTTTTTCAATCACGTCATTGGTCGAAGTTGTCTCTTCAAACACGCGGATGTCGCGGCCGACGACTTTCGTCGTGCCCAACCGCGCCAGCAAATCATCGGCATGGAGCGCATTCGGCGAGCTGACCAAGCGGTAGCCGAAGTGCGGGCCGGCCTCGATGTTGTAACCGGCCTGACGCAAATCATCCATCCGCGCCCAGACGGCTGCGCGGCTGATGGCGAGTTGCTCGGCCAGTTGCGCGCCGGAAACGCCGTTCGGATGGGCGCGCAGCGCGGAAAGAATTTTGGCGTCGGTAGTCACGATTGATTAGCCACAGTTTTTTATGGATGAAATCAAAAGGTTATTTCAGTTTCACATCTGTGCTCATCGGTGGCTCGAGTTATTTATCAAAATCCAAACCGATGTCCACCGCGCGGGCCGAATGGGTAATCGCGCCGACGGAAATAAAATCCACGCCGGTTTGCGCGATGGCGCGGATGGTTTGCAAATTCACGCCGCCGCTGGCTTCCGTTTTTGCACGCTGGCGAACGATTTTCACCGCCGCGCGCAATTGCGCCGGCGACATGTTGTCGAGCAGGATAATGTCCGCGCCGGCTGCGGCAGCCTGCGCGACTTGCTCCAGCGTGTCGGCTTCCACTTCTACTTTCAGTTTCGGAAATTTTTCCCGCGCCCGCGCGACCGCGGCCGCGATGGCGTTCGGCTTTTCGTTTTGCAACGTGACGAGATGGTTGTCCTTGATGAGCACCAAGTCGAACAAACCGATGCGATGATTTTTGCCGCCGCCGCATTTCACGGCATATTTTTCAAACCGCCGCCAGCCGGGCGTGGTCTTGCGCGTATCGAGAATTTGCGCGCGGGTATTTTTTACGGCGGCGACAAATTGAGCCGTGGCGCTGGCGACGCCGGAAAGTCGCTGAACAAAATTCAGCGCCACCCGTTCGGCGCTCAAAATCGCGCGGCTGGGACCGGAAATTTTCAGCAGCGCTTTGCCGGCGGCAACGGATTGTCCGTCCCGCGCTAGTTTTTGAATTTTGATTTTCGGGGACAATTCGCGAAAGGCCAATCCCGCAAACGCGATGCCGGCGAGGGTCAGCGGTTCACGCGCATTCATGAGCGCGACAGAGCGGGCGTTCGCGGGGACGGTGGCGAGCGTGGTGGCATCGCCGCTGCCGAGATCTTCGGCGAGCGCGGCGCGGACGGCGCGGCGGATTTCAGCTAAGGTCAATTCCACGCGCACAAGATGACGCCGATGCCGTTCGGGCGAAAGCCAAATCAGCAACCGGCAACGGCCGCAGCGGAGAATAATGTTGGCCGCTGCACATCGCCGGGAAAAATTACCGCGACCGGGTGACGATTGTAGTCTTGCCAAAAGGTTGCGCGCAGGATATTGAACATTCATGCCCATCGCGGTCGCGCCCATTTATCGGGGAACTAATTCACGGTTCGTGATTGATTCCTGCGCGCCGCAATCCGCCGCCGCGCAGGGCGGAAAAATTCAGTTGCATTCGCTGTCCAAGGGCCATTATCCCGGTGTTTTGATGAAGCCGGGCGAGTTGCCGGGAATCACGAGCATCGGTTTTTGGAATGGCACTGGCGCGCAGGATTGGGGACTGGAAGCGCATCGCAACGAGGGCATTGAAATCACGTTTCTGGAAACCGGCACGATGGCGTTCTCCGTGGAAACGAAGAATTATGAACTACGCTCCGGCCAATTTACGATCACGCGCCCGTGGCAGTTGCACAAGCTGGGCGCGCCGAACATCGGACCAGGAAAATTGCACTGGGTCATTTTGGACGTGGGCGTGCGCCGACCGAATCAGGATTGGCGCTGGCCGCGTTGGCTGACCCTGGCGGCGGGCGACAAGGAGGAACTGACCCGCAAATTACGCCACAATGAAAATCCGGTGTGGAATTCATCGCCTGAAATCGCTGCGGCGTTCCGCGGGTTGTCGCAGGGCGTATTGCATTGGGGGCAGCCGCACACCGAATCACGGATGTTGACGCATCTCAACCAATTATTGCTTGGCATTCTGACCGCGCTCACCGAGCAGCAGACGCACCAGAATCCCAACCTGACTTCGCGGCGGCGGACGGTGGAATTATTTTTACGCGATCTCGACGGCAACGGTGCGAGCAGTCGCGAACCGTGGACGCTCGACCAGATGGCGGCGCATTGCGGCATGGGCGTCACTGCGTTTTCGAAATACTGTCGTGAGTTAGTGAACAATGGTCCGGTGGAATATTTGAATCAATGCCGCTTGAGTCACGCCGCGCGACAGTTGCGCGCGCTGCCGGAGCGGTCCGTGACGGAAATCGCTTTTGCCAGCGGCTTTAATTCCAGCCAATATTTCGCCACGGCTTTTCGCCGCCGGTTTCGGCAAACGCCGCGCGCGTATCGCGGAAAAAATCCGGCGCGGTCCGAGCCATAAACGCCCAGCGAATTTGTCAGAAGATTTTGACACCGGGCCGGCACCGCGTAAGCTGAGCCAGACTTTTATGCCAACTTATTATCTCGCCTGCGACCTCGGCGCCGACAGCGGCCGGCTGATTCTCGGCACGCTGGAAGCCGGGAAAATTTCACTGGAAGAACTGCACCGTTTTCCCACCGGCGCGACGAAAGTTGCCGGTGCGTTGCACTGGGAATTTGACCGGCTGCTGAACGAATTGAAGAACGGCCTGAAGATCGCCGCCGCCAAAAAGCTGCCCATCGCCAGCATCAGCACCGATTCCTGGGGCGTGGATTATGTGGTTTATGACGAACGCGGACTGCCGGTCTCGCCCGTTTGGTGCTATCGCGATTCCCGCACTGTGGGCGGCGTCGAGGCGGTGAAGGAAAAAATCGAGTGGCCCGTGATTTATGCCGAGACCGGCATCCAATTCATGGCGCTGAACACGATTTACCAGATTGTGACGGAACCGCCCGCCCGCCTCGCCAAAGCCAAGCAGCTTTTGCTCATTGGCGACGCGTTCAATTTTTTCTGCTCCGGCGTCGCGCGCAACGAAGTTTCTCTGGCCAGCACCACGCAGCTTTACAATCCCACCTACAAACGCTGGTCGCCCAAACTTTTCACCGCGCTCGGTTTGCGGGAGGATTTATTTGCGCCGATTTGCCCATCGGGCACCAAGCTGGGGCCGATGAAAAAAAATCTCGCCGCCGAAGTCGGCCTGCCGCCAATCGAAGTTGTCGCGAGTTGCTCGCATGACACCGGCGCGGCGGTCGCCGCCGTTCCCGCCAGCGGCGAGAATTGGGCGTATTTGAGTTCGGGCACCTGGTCGCTGATGGGCGTGGAAAAACCGCAGCCGGTCATCAACGACGAAGCGCGCAACCTTGGTTTCACCAATGAAATTGGCTATGGCGACACCGTGCGCCTGCTGAAAAACATCGTCGGTTTGTGGCTCATCCAGGAATCGCGCCGGCATTGGAATAAGTCCGGCAAGAAGCTGGAATTTGCCGAGCTGGAAAAGCTGGCCGTGGCCGCCGCGCCCTTTGTTTCACTTATCAATCCCGACGACCCGCGCTTTTTGAGTCCCGACGACATGCCGAAAAAGATTGCCGATTTCTGCCGCGAAACCGGCCAGCCGGTGCCGGTGGATATCGGGGCGTGCGTGCGCTGCATTTACGAAAGCCTCGCGTTGTTTTACCGCGTCACCCTACGCCGCACCGAGCGACTTATTGGCAAAAAAATTCAGCGGTTGCACATCGTCGGCGGCGGCAGCAAGGATGCCACGCTGAATCAGTTCACCGCTAACGCGCTCAAGATTCCCGTGCTCGCCGGCCCGACCGAATGCGCCGCGCTCGGCAATATTCTCGTGCAAGCCATCGCGCTCGGCCATTTGGAATCGCATGAGGCGGCGCGCGAAGTGGTGCGCAATTCCTTCGAATTGAAAACCTTCGCCCCGCAGGACGCGGCGCAATGGGACGCCGCGGCGGCGCGGTTTGAGAAATTGCTGGGCTGAACAATTTGTTTTTTACAAGAACACGCGAACTTGTTTTAACGCCGACCGGCAATTATTTTGCGCCCAAGTTTTCATCGGTGCTGACCGGCTGTGGAATTGCTTTATGCTTTAATCCGGGCAGACCCGGTCGTCTTTTTCGTTGTCCACCTGTGCGTCTTTGGTGAAAGTTAATCTGCCGCTGTCGTCCGTTTCATTCCATCGTCCGGGCGCCGGTAATGCAGTGGTTGGCCGTTGATGACGTCAAGCGGCATTGTCCGTCAAAAGAAGGTGCGAGACGAAACAAGGTTCAATCGGCAACTAAATATCCATCATTGCCAAATGCCGGAAAAACCCGCTAAATAAAAGGCGAATGCCAACGGTCGCCGAACAATTACGCGCCGCGCGCGAGGCCAAAAACCTCACGGTGGAACAGGTCGCCGAGTTGACCAAGATTCGCACGGACCACCTGCGCGCACTCGAAGAGGGAAACTTCAATGTTTTCTCCGCGCCGATTTACATCCGTGGCTCGGTGAAGAATTACGCCAAAGCGCTCAAGCTTGATGCAGCTAGTCTGCTCGTCACACTCGATGCGGAATTGGGGCGCACGGAAAAATACAGCGAGCCGCCGCGGCTTTCAGACCAAAAGAAAACGTTCGTGGACAAAATCACGCTGGTGCTGGCCAAGGTGAATTGGAAAGTGGGCTTGGCTGGCGTGGTCGTCGTATTTTTGGCGCTCGTGGTGGGCTTAATGATCTGGACGCTGCGGAATCACCGGCAGCGCAGCACGGTGCCCAATTTGCCGCCCGCGCGCTATCAGCCCGCGCACCCCAGCGACACGCTGCCGCTGCCGAAGCACTGACGCCACGGTGCCGTTTTTTGGTCCGCCTCAAACATCTTCCAAATACAGGGCGCGGTTGCGCCACATGTAAATGCCGCCGGAAGCGAGCGTCAGCACAACCGTTACCCACAGCATCACGGAGGCAAACGCCGGTACCCAGAGCAGAAAAAAATGTTTCCACGCCGCCGGCCATTCGGCGCAGGCGTCGCTGACGAGCAGGGCGTTGATGGTGATGATTTGGGAAACGGTCTTGTGTTTGCCGAAGCGTTCTGCCGAGAGCACAATATTTTTGGAGGCCGCAAGCAGGCGCAATCCCGTGATGGCGAATTCTCGCGCGACGATCACAATGACCATCCACGCGGCGACTTTGACCGGCGCCTCGGGGTTGAGTCGGCTGCTTTCCACAAAGGCGATGAAAGCCGAGCAGGTGAGAATTTTATCCGCCAGCGGGTCCATCAACTTGCCGAAGTTCGTGATGAGATTGCGTGAGCGGGCGAGGTGGCCGTCAAAATAATCGGTCAAGCCGGCCAGCGAAAAAATGACGATCGCCAGCGTGCTGTTATAGTGGAACGGCGAGAAGAGCACCCACAGGAAAATTCCCGTCAGCACAAATCGCGAGACGGTAAATTTGTTGGGGAGATTCATGTGGCAAAAGCTTGGCGATTGCAGGCGGCGGTTGGCAAGTTCCAAAAACGAAAAAAGGCGGGTTGCGCATGGCAACCCGCCGCAATTTTCCTAAAGGTTACGCGCCAAATTTGTCGAACATCTTCGCGTTCGCCTGCATGAGGCGGATGAGAAATTTCGCCGGGAAGACGCTGAGCGAACCGCTGTTTGCGCCCGTCTCGGTGAAGCGCTCCAATTTATCCGAACCGCTGGTGGCCGAGTGCAATAGCACCGGCTGCGGGTGCCACGAGTGGCCCTTCAACGCGCACGGCGTGGAGTGGTCGCCGGTGATGGCGATAACGTCCGGTTTTTTCTTCAACAAAATCGGCAGCGCGGCGTCGAAATCTTCGATGGCTTTTTTCTTCGCGGCGAAATTGCCGTCTTCACCGTATTTATCGGTGTATTTGTAATGGATGAAAAAGAAGTCGTAGTTGTCGTATTCTTTGAGGTAACGCTCGAATTGCTCCGCGATGCTCTGTGGGCCTTCGATTTTCACCATGCCCACGAGTTGCGCCAGACCTTTGTACATCGGATAAACCGCGAGGCAGGCGGGCTTGAGGAGATAACGGTCTTCAAAGAGCGGGATTTCCGGCTGATGCGCGATGCCGCGCATGAGAAAGCCGTTCGCCGGTTTTTCGTTCTTCAAAATTGGCAGGGCCAGCTTGTAGAAATCCGCAATGAGCTTCGCCATTTTCTTCTGCTTGAGATTTTTGGCATCGCGCGGCTTGACGGCGGGAATGGCAAAACCTTCGCGGTTCGGATCCGCGTCGGTCAGCGGGCCTTCCAGACCTTTGCCGCGAAACACGACGACGAAGCGATGTTCTTTGCCGGCTTGGATGATGACCTGCGTGTCGCCGATTTTTTTAATTTTCGCGGAAAGCAACGCCACCAGTTTTTCGCACGTCTCCGTCGGAATGCGGCCGGCGCGGCGATCGGTGACAATGCCCTTCGCGTCGAGCGTCGCGAAATTGGCGCGGGCGCAGACATCGCCGGGTTTCAATTCCACGCCCAAGCCGAGCGCTTCAATGACGCCGCGACCGACTTGAAATTCCAGCGGGTCGTAGCCGAACAAACCGAGGTGGCCGGGACCGCTGCCGGGCGTGATGCCGGGCGCGGCTGGAATCATGCGACCCTGCGCGGAATCTTTCGCCAACTGATCCAGATTCGGCGTGTGGGCGGATTCAAGCGGCGTGAGATAATTTTGTTCTTTCGTCGCGATATCGCCCAAACCATCGAGGACAATCAAGGCGAGTTTGGTTTTGGTTTTCAGCGTCAGCTCGGAATAAAGTGCGTCCAAATTCATCCGAGTAATTTACAAAAAAAACCGCCTGATGCAATGCGATTTAACAGCCCATTGCCGCCACCGGATGGGGCTGGAAAAGGGCTGAGCAAACGAATAAACCGACCTGTTTGGTTTACGCCCGCCGCTCTTTGATGCTCGCCAGAATGTCCGCCACGACCTCCGCCTTCGGCTTCGCACCTTGCGGGCCACCGTGGTGTAGACGAACGCTGACTTGTCCCGCTTCCATGTCGCGGCCGCCGATGACCAGCATCGTGTGAACGCGGGTTTTTTCCGCGTCGGCGATCTTGGCTTTGAACGGCGTCGCGGAAAAATCCGATTCCACGCGCACCATGTTGGCACGGAACTCATTCACGATGCCCTTCGCATATTCAATCAAAGCCGCGTCGTCGTTGAGCGTGATGACGCGCACCTGATCCGGCGCGAGCCAAAGCGGGAAGTTGCCCGCGTAATGCTCGATGAGGAAGCCGATGAACCGCTCATGCGTGCCGAGCGGCGCGCGATGGATGCACAGCGGCGTCTTGTTCGAGTTGTCCTTGTCGCGGTAGGTCAATTCGAACTTCTTGGGCACGGCGAAGTCCACCTGGTTCGTGGCGATGGTGAATTCGCGGCCGATGGCGCTCCACACCTGCACGTCAATCTTCGGTCCGTAGAACGCCGCCTCGTTGGCGACCTCCACGTAGTTTATGCCGGATTCGATCAAGACCTTGCGCACCATGTCCTCGGTCTTCTTCCACAACTCCGGTTCGTTGACGTATTTCTTGCCCAGCCCTTCCGCCGCGTGCGTGCTGAAGCGCATCTGATATTTTTCGAGGCCGAAGATTTTGAAATACTTCAGATACATGTCGTTCACGGCGCGGAACTCGTCGGCGAACTGCTCCTCGGTGCAATAGATGTGCGCGTCGTTCATGTTGAGCGAGCGCACGCGCATGAGGCCGAACAATTCGCCGCTCTGCTCGTAGCGATAGCAAGTGCCGTATTCCGCGAGGCGCAACGGCAAATCGCGATAACTGCGTGGCTCCGCCGCAAAAATGCGGTGATGATGCGGACAGTTCATCGCTTTGAGGTAGTAGCTCTCCGCCTCGCCGAGCTTGTTTAATTGCGCGCGCAACGCGGCCAACTCGTTGAACGCGGCGACAATCTCCACTGGCGCGGCGTTGACCTTGACGGCCTGTTCAATGGCAACAAATTCTTCTGTGGTCATCATAAAATTATTTGTAGGAAACGCTTGAGGATTTCTTGGCTGAAACCCGGCGTGAATGTGTCGGTATCTTTTGGGATTCCTCTCCGCTCATGGGCTTATCGTGCAAAAGCAATGCCTGTCGCTGAATTGGTTCGATAGCTGTGTCAGTTGGCAAATCGCGTGGCGTGCGGTTCATTCTTGGGTCAACCGAATCAAAACCCTCGAATGGCTTCTGCAACCGTTTTTGCGTTTGAACAACAAATTCAGGATTAAGCTCAATGCCCAGACACTTCCGATTTAGCACTTGGCAAACACGGGCGGTTGTCCCGCAACCACAAAACGGATCGAGAACCAGATCGCCTTCGTTTGAAGATGCCGACACCATTCGGGCAATGAGCGCTTCTGGCTTTTGGGTTGGGTGATCTTCTCTTTCTGGGTTCGAATAGTGAACGTGAGAAAACGACCAGACATCGCCTGGATTTGCGCCAGCCATGTTGTTTCGCTGGCGGTAATACTTTTGAGGAATTCTCACAGCGTCCAAGTTGAAACAAAACTCCTGTGACTTCGTGAACATCAAAATGTCATCGTGACGCGGGGAAAAACCTTTGGTGCGTCCCATGCCTTGCGTGTAGTGCCAGGTGATCCAACTGTTGAAGAACATCCCCAAATCACGATCCAAAATATCGTAGAGGTAGGAAATAAACCGGAAACCCATGAAAACATAGATTGTTCCATGATTCGATAAAACTCGGTGGCTTTCCTTCAGCCAAGCTTTGGAAAAATTCAAATACTCTTCAAAGCCCCGTATGTCGTGATTGTTTCCGTAATCTTTGCCCAAATTATACGGCGGATCAGCGATGATCAAATCAATGGAATTCGACTCAACATCTTTGAGCATCTCCAAGGCATCACCTGTGCGTATTTCAATGCTATTCATCGCTCTTAATCCATTCGTTTGTTCTGGCGAGTTCCAGCCAGCCCTCGAATCCTTTCTTCGAGTTGATGAATTTACGGTCTAGCAACTGGCAAAACTCCCAAGTGTTGCGCTTCTCCAATTTGACATAATGGATGTCTCGCACTTGAAGTTGCCCGCTGCCCAAAGCGGGATTGTAGCTGATGTCCGCAGCCGAAAGATACTTGAGGTCATACGCGTTGTAGGCAACCACTTCCATGACGCCATCCATTAAACCCATCGCGGCATTTTTTGTGGAGTAAACTTTGTGCTTAAGCGACAAGATGACAAAAATATAGTCGGGGTCTTCAACGTATGCCGTGCGAATCCGCTTGAATGAAGTGATGTTTGGAGATTTTCCGCTCGACTCAATGTCTTCAGCGGTCGCCTTTACGTCCACTTCAGCCGTAACACCCATGCCAGACTTGCGAGCCTTCTTGAACTGAAGAATCACGTCAGCCATGTAAAGGCGTTCCTTTGCCTCAACATTGATTAGGGCATACTTGTTGTTTTTGTCCTCAAGAACTGTTTGAAATGTCTCAACCGCCCAAGCTTCGACGAACGGACCGGCAATCTTGTTGATGTTCTCCATGGGAAGACCCATCTTCAGATTGGTATTGATGATTATTTTGTTTCTACCTGATTCAATCGCCGACTTCACGATTTCCTCAATAGCCTTGATGACAAAAGCAGAACAATCATCGTAGTCCGCGCACTGTTTTGGGACTTTGAAATCTAGTTCGTCGTATTTCATTTGGCGTTTTTCTTCGCGTAATCGGCCAGTTGGTTTTCCAATTCGGCGATGCGGGACTGGAGTTTCGCGCGGGCTTCGCGGTGTTCGTCCATTTCCATTTTCGGAAACATGCTCTCCGCGTAATACGGCAAATGCCCGGAGGTTTTATACATTTTTTCCTTGGCCAGATGCGGCGTGCGGACGCGGACGTAGCCGGCGGCGAATTCCGTTTCCTTGGCCAGCTTCTCCAGTTCCTCGACGAGCACCGTGCCCTTGGGCAGCCACAGCGGCATGCCCGGCCCGACAAATTCCGTGTCAATCGCGAACAGCCCCATCTCCGCGCCGATCTTGCGATGGTCGCGGCGCTTGGCCTCCTCGAGCATCTTGAAATACTCGTCCATCGCGGTCTTGTTCTTGAACGCCGTGCCGTAGATGCGCTGGAGCTGCGGGCCTTTTTCGTCGCCCTTGTAATACGCGGCGGCCACGCTGGTGAGCTTGAACGCGCCGATGTTGCCCGTGCGCATCACGTGCGGCCCGGC
>TBL_comb47_HYPODRAFT_10002532_pt1 | contig 22500 bp, 16 predicted proteins | sample TroBogypolimnion_40_FD_10682 | JGI IMG/M metagenome (IMG submission 10682)
ATCCAGGCGGGCGTGGCGGCTGCCGAGGCGCTGCCCGGCGAGGAGGTTCGGCGCGACTACCTGCTGGGGCAACTGGGTGCCGTGGAGGCCCACCTGGGGCGGCTGCAGGGCCACCGCTTCAGCTTCGATGAGGAAGCCGAGGCGCTCTATCAGGTGAGGCCCCCGCATCTGTCCGTGGCCACCCTGGAGGCGGCCCTGGGCCGCCTGAGCCAAGTGTTGGGGGGCACGGGCTCTGTGCAGGAGCGCTACCAGGCGGCCCGGGCCCGGATCATCATCCCCACGGAGCGCGTGGACGCGGTCTTCCAGGCGGCCATCCTCGAGGCCCGGGAGCGCACCCGGAAGCACGCGAGCCTGCCCACCTCGGACCACTTCAGCGTGGAGTACGTCACTGGCAAGGCTTGGTCCGCCTACAACTGGTACCAGGGCGGCGGCACCTCGCTGATCCAGGTGAACCTGGACCTTCCCATCGCCATCGACCGGGCCCTGGACTTGGCCGCCCACGAGGGCTACCCGGGCCACCACGTCTACAACGCGCTGCTCGAACAGCGCTTCGCGCGGCCCCAACCCGAGGGCCGGGACTGGGTGGAGTTCACCATCTACCCGCTGTTCTCTCCACAGTCACTCATTGCCGAGGGCACTGCCAACTTCGGCATCGAGGTGGCCTTCCCCGGTGTCGAGCGCCTAGCCTTTGAGCGGGATGTACTCTTCCCCCTGGCAGGTCTGGATCCGGCGGACGCTGAGCGCTGGGCACTGGTGCAGGCGGAAATGAAAGTGCTGGCCTTTGCCGACAACGAGGCCGCCCGCGCCTACCTGGATGGCGGCCTGGACCGCGCCGCCGCCGAGGCCTTCCTGGTGCGCTACTCCCTGCGCACCGAGGCCCAGGCCGCCCAGCGCCTCCGCTTCATCGACACCTACCGCAGCTACGTCATCAACTACAACCTGGGCGAGCAGCTGGTGCGCGAGTGGGTCGAGCGCCAGGGCGGTAGCGTCTCCAATCCCGAGCTCCGCTGGTCCGTGTTCGTGGATCTAATCTCCAGTCCGAGGTTGCCGAAGGCGCTGGGGCTTTAGGGCGTCATTTCACTATTCGTGATTCGCGAACTGCGAATTTCGAAAAGCACGAAATTCGCAGGGGTGAAAAGCCAAGAAGGGTGGGAGTGGCTACTTTCGCGCCCCCTCGGCGATGGCCGCGACTTCTTCGGCGGTCAGCTGCAGGGTGCTGGCGGCGCAGTTCTCTTCCAGGTGAGCCAGGGATGATGTCCCGGGGATGGGCAGCATCAGGGGGGAGCGGGCCAGCAGCCAGGCCAGGGCCACCTGGGCGGGGGTGGCACCGTGCTTGGCGGCCACAGCGTCCAGGGCACCGTGGGCCTTGGCGTAGGCGCCCACGGCCAGGGGGAAGAAGGGCAGGTAGGCGATGCCCTGGGCCGTGCAAAAGTCCAGCACCGCCTCGGGGGCTTCCACCACGGCGTGCGTAGCCTTGGCCAGGAAGCCTTCGCCACCCGAGACATTGAAGAGGTTCTGCACGGTCACCACCGGCGTGCGCTCTAGGGCGGCCTGCACCTGGGCCACGTTCACGTTGCTGAGGCCGATGTGGCGCAGCTTGCCCTCGGCGCGCAGCTGGATCAACGTGTCCAGGCTCTCTAGGAAGGGCACCTGATTGGGGATGAAGCGCAGGTGCACCACGTCGATGCAGTCCAGGCGCAGCTCCCGCAGGTCGTGCTCGTGGCCCAGGCGCAGCTCCTCGGGCCGGTTGAAGGGCGCCCAGCCCTTGTCCACGGTGCGCTTGCCCCCCAGCTTGGTGGCGATGAGCAGGTCTGCGGCATAGGGATGGATGGCCTCGGCGATGATGGGGTTGGACACGTGGGGCCCGTAGTACCAGGACGTGTCGATGAACTGCACGCCCAGTTCCACGGCGCGACGGACCACGGCCATGGCGTTCCTAATGTTGTCGGGTAGGCCCCACACATCCTTGCCCGGCAGGCGCATGGCGCCGAAGCCCAGGCGGCGGACCTCCCGATCTCCCACCTTCAGGGTGGAGGGCAGGTGGGCGAAGGGCGCGGGGGCTGGTGTGCTCATGGGGGGATTGTGCCACCTGCGGCGATGCGACCAGGGGCTTTGACCGGGCCGTCCAGAAAAATCGGGTAACGTCTCGGGAGATCTCCGGTATTCATCCCTGAGGGTTCTGCTTTGGAGACAGTCGACGACAGCATGGTGATGAACCAGGTCCGCGCCGGTCGCGGGGACCTGATGGGCCTGCTCTTCGACCGCCACCACCGGCCCCTCTATGGCTTCTTCGTGAACCTCACCCGCAACGGGCCCCTCGCCGAGGATCTCTGCCAGGAGGTCTTCCTCCGGGTGCTGCGCTACGCCCCTTCCTTCCGTGTCGGCTCGGCCTTTCGTCCCTGGCTCTACCAGATCGCCCGGAACGTCCTGGCGGATCACCGGCAGCGGCTGCGGCCCCAGGCCCCCCTGGAGGCGGCGGACCAGCTGGCGGACCCCCAGCCTGGGGCCCAGGCCCTGGCCATCGCCCAGGCCGATGCGGCGCGACTGGGCGAGGCCCTGGCCCGCCTGCCCCTGGACAAGCGGGAGCTGCTGCTGCTCTCCCGGGATCCGGAATTCAGCACCCAGGAGCTGGCGGGGCTGTACGGCTGCACACCCGGCGCCCTCAAGGTCCGGGTGCACCGAGCCCTGAATGACCTGCGCACCCACTTTTTCGCCCACCAGGAGGTCATGCCATGAGCTGCCAGGCCTTCCAGGAACACCTGCTGTCCGGTGAGCCCCTGCCAGGGGACTTGGCCCTCCACGGAGCCCAGTGCGCCCAGTGCCAGGAGGTCCAGCGGCTCTGGGAGTCCCTGCGGGAGCTGCCCCAGCCGGAGCCTTCCGCGCAATTCACGCTGCGCTTCCACCAGCGTCTGGCCACCGAACTGGCCCGGTCTCCGCAGCCCGTCCGTGGAGGCTGGTGGCTGCCCCTGGGCACGGCGGCCCTGCTCCTGCTCTCCCTGGGCGTGGGTCTGGGCTACCTGCTGCGGGGCAATGACCCGCACCTGGATCCCGTCCAGGCCCGCCTCCAGCGCGGCAGCACCGGGGAGCGCCTGGAGGCCATTGCCCAGGTGAGCACCCGCAGCGTGGGACAGGGCGACATTCTTTCGGCCCTCCTGGACCGGGTCCAGCGGGATCCCGAGACCCAGGTGCGCCTCTCCGCCGTGGAGGCCCTCTACCTCTTCGGCGCGGAGCCCGAGCTCAGCCGCCGGGTGGAGGCCCTCCTGCCCGGCCAGGAGCGGCCCGAGGTACAGCTGGCCCTCATCGACCTGCTGTCGGCCCTGCGGCAGCAGCGCGCCACCGAGGCCCTCCGCCGCCTGGTGCGCGAGGAGCGGCTCAGCCCGGCAGTCCGTCACCGTGCCGAGCAGCGCCTGGGCCAGCTGAACCTGTAACCGGATGGGCGCGGGACGGTAGTCCTTCCAGACGCAGCATCCCACAAGGAACTCATCATGAAGACCTTCCTCAAGCGCCTCTCCGGCATCCTGCTCGTCCTCGCGGGCCTCCTCCTGAGTTTCCACGGCATCGAGAACTGGCGCGGTGCCCGTGCACAATCCCGCTGGGAGGCCATGAGTAAGGCCCTGGGCCAGCCCCTGAGCCTGGAAGAACTGGCCCCCCCGCCCATCCCCGATGCGGAGAACTTCGCCCAGCACCCGGGAGTAGTGGACGCCATCGCGGGCCGACCCCAGCCTGAAGGGCCAGTCCTACCTGCGGCGCTTTCCGATGGGGAGCTGTTTCGGGCTTGGGAGCAGGGCCGGGTCGTGGACCAGGAGGCCCTCAAGGCCCACCTGAAGGTGGCGGACCTGGGCAGCCTGCTGCAACCTTTCGCGGAGCAGCTCCGGGGCCTGGAAGAGGCCTCGCTGCGTCCCCACAGCCGCATCATGCGCGTCTACAACGACGAGATTCCGGCGCTTCTGGGCCTGCGCCAGCGGGCCCGGGTCCTCTCCCTGCGCGCCCTCATCGCCCTGCGCGCCGGGAAGTCCCAGGCGGCTCTCGACGATGTGCTGACCCTCCTCCGTGTGGTACACCACCTGGAGCGGGAGCCCCAGCTCATCAGCCAGCTCCTGCGCCTCGGCTACGTGCGGATCGCCCTGCAGCCCATCTGGGAGGGCCTGCATGAGCAGCGTTGGAACGAGGCCCAGTTGGCAAGCCTCCAGGCCGGCCTGAGCGGCGTGGATCTACTGACGGATTGGCAACGCTCCTGGACCGCCGAATCGGTCTATACCCGGGGGAACATGCAGAAGATGGCCGCAGCCCCCCTCTGGCCCCGGCCCCACTATTTTGGAGATCCCAAGAGCGGGCGCCTGGCCGACTACCTGTTCCCCATCTTCGTGCCCAGGGGCTGGATCCAGCAGAATCAGATCCGCGCAGAGCAGCAGCACCGCGCCCAGTGGATCGACATCATCGACCCCGTCCAGCACACCCTGGACGCGCGTGCCAGCGAGCGGGCCACCGCCCAGTGGACTCAGGCCCCGCGCCGGCCCTATACCTTCCTGGCGCGGCTCATCATCACCGACGACGCCGACTGGAACTCCCGCGTGGCCCACACCCAGTCCAGCCTGGACCAGGCCCGCGTGGCCTGCGCCCTGGAGCGCCACCACCTGGCCCGCCACGCCTACCCCGAGCGCCTCCAGGACCTGTTGCCCGCCTTCACCGCCCAGCTGCCCGGCGACCTCAGCAACCACGGCCAACCCCTTCAATACCGCAAGGGCGTTCAGGGCTACCGTCTCTACGCCCTCGGCTGGGACGGCCTCGACCAAGGCGGCCAAGTGGCCCTGGACACGCAGAAGCCGCCGCGCCACAACCTCAAACAGGGGGATTGGATGTGGGAGCGGGGAGAGTGATGCGTCTCAAGGTTTCAGAAACCTCCCCATGGCTGTAGCCCATCTCAGCGGGGCCTGGATCTACCAGGTGCTCACGGAGCAGTACCCGGAAGGGGTGCTGCGGCGGACGCTGCTGGATCATTTTGCGGTGCTGTTGGTGTCGTCGCGATCAAGCCGGGGGGCCAAGGGGCGCCTGGCGCGGCGCCTCTACGGGCGGCTCCTGGGGCTCCAGAAGCGGGGGCGGATCGTCCAGGAGGGGGGCATTGTAAGGTCCCTGGGGTCGGTGCGGAAGGCCAGGAATCCTGAGCCCCAGCTGGGTCCGGGCCTGGAGCGCCTGCTCTTCCGGGCCCTCCTGGCGGAGGATGGACAGGGGGACGGCCATACCCCTCGGATGCTCGCAGATGCACGCCTAGCCTTCATCTCCGGGGCTCTTGAGGGGGGCTGGACCCTGGCCCAGGCGGGGGCCGCCCTGGGGGTGGATGCCCCCCAGGCCGCGCAAATCCTGGGGCTACGAGGGGTCCCTCTTGAAAAAAAGTGAAAAAAACATTGCTTGAACTTTGGAGGAATTGAGGCAAGATCCAGACGGCACATAACTCCGCGCCCGTTGGCGCTTTCATACAGGAGGCCACCACCATGGCCGAGAACCTCACCAAGGCTGAACTGGTCGAAGCCGTCGCCAAGACTGCCGACATCACCAAGGTCGCTGCTGCTGCCGCCATCGGCTGCCTGCTCGACTCCATCGCCGGCCACGTCGGCAAGGGCGGCAAGGTCACCCTCGTCGGCTTCGGCACCTTCAGCCAGAAGACCCGCAAGGCCCGCACCGGCCGCAACCCCCAGACTGGCGCCCCCATCAAGATCGCCGCCAGCAAGTCCATGAGCTTCAAGGCCTCCAAGGCTGCGAAGGCCGCCAAGGCCAAGGCTGCCCCCAAGAAGGCTGCTGCCAAGAAGAAGTAGTAGNGTTTGATCGAAAAAGAAGGGGCCGGTTGGCCCCTTCTTTTTTTGCGCTATAAAAAGGGTTCAGCACTTTGGAGGCACCATGTCCGATTCCACCGTCGAAAAGCGCGAGTTCAAGAGCGAGCTGAAGCAGATCCTCAGCATCATCACCCACTCGCTTTACTCCCATAAAGAGATCTTCCTCCGGGAGCTGCTCAGCAACGCCAGCGACGCCATCGATAAGATCCGCTTCAACTCCCTGGAGAACGAGGGACTGCTGGGCGGGGATCGGGACTGGAAGATCAAGCTCGCTGTAGACGAGGCGGCGGGCACGCTGACGGTCTCGGACAACGGCGTGGGCATGGACCGGGAGGCCATCATCGAGCACCTGGGCACCATTGCCCGCTCGGGCACCCGGGAGTTCCTGGAAAGCCTGGGCAAGACCGACGCCCCCACGCGGCCCGAGCTCATCGGCCAGTTCGGCGTGGGCTTCTACTCGGCCTTCATGGTGGCTGATAAGGTCAGCGTGGTGTCCCGGGGCGTGGGCGAAACGGCGGCTGTGCGCTGGACCTCGGACGGTCTGGGCGAGTTCACGGTGGAACCCGCGGAGCGGGCCGGGCGCGGCACGGACGTCATCCTGCACCTCAAGGCCGAGGAGGCGGAGTTCCTCCAGTCCTGGCGGCTGCGGGCCGTGGTGAAGCAGTTCTCGGACTTCATTGAACACCCCATCGTCATGGACGTGGAGAAGGGTGAGGGCGAGACGAAGACTACTGAGGAGGAGACGCTCAACTCCCGCAAGGCCCTCTGGCTGCGCAGCAAGGCGGACGTCACGCCCGAGGAGCATCAGGCCTTTTACCAGCAGATCTCCGGGGACTTCGAGGCCCCGGCCAAGGTGATCCACTACGCCGCCGAGGGCGCCCTGGAGTTCAAGGCCCTGCTCTACATCCCCAAGCAGAAGAGCTACGAGATGCAGTTCGGCGAGGCCAAGGTGGGCCCCCGGCTCTACATCAACCGCGTGCAGATCATGGACCACTGCGAGCAGCTGCTGCCCCCCTACCTCCGCTTCGTGAAGGGCGTGGTGGACTGCCCGGACCTGCCCCTGAACGTGTCCCGGGAGCTGCTGCAGCACAACCCCCTGCTGGAGAAGATCCAGAAGAGCCTTGTGAAGAATGTGTTCCAGGCCCTGGAGGACCTCAAGACCTCCGACTACGATGCCTACGTCACGCTGTTCGGTGAGCTGGGCCCCATCCTCAAGGAGGGCCTGGGCCGCGACTGGGCCAACAAGGAAGCCATCGCCAAGCTGCTGCTCTTTGAAAGCCTCCAGACCGAGAAGGGGAAGTTCACGACCCTGGCCCAGTATCTCGAGGCCATGCCCGAAGGCCAGACGGACATCTACTTCATGATCGGCGAGGACCGCCCCGCCCTGGAGCACGCCCCGGCCCTGGAGGCCTTCCGCAAGAAGGGCTGGGACGTGCTGCTGCTCACGGATCCCATCGATCCCTTCGTGTTCCCCATGCTCATGGAGTTCCAGGGCAAGGCCCTCAAGCCCGCGGACCGCCACGCCCCGGAGCTGCCGGCCGAAGACCAGAAGAAGGGCGAGGAGGCCGCCGCGGCCTTCCAGCCCCTGCTGACCCTGCTCAGCGAAAAGCTGCCGGAGCTGCGGGAAGTGCGCCTCTCCAAGCGCCTCACGGACAGCGCCGCCTGCCTGGTGGCCGCCGATGATGGCCTGGACGCCCACACGGAGCGCATCCTGGCCAAACTGCGAAAGTCCGACGAGGGCCCCAGCCCCCGCATCCTGGAGCTGAACCCCGAGCACCCCGCCGTCCAGGCCCTGAAGGCCATCCACGCCGCGGACCCCGCGGATCCCCGCCTGGAGAACCACCTGCGCCTCCTCCACGCCGAGGCCGTCCTGGCCGAAGGCTCCCGCCTGGCCGACCCCAGCGACCTCATCCGGCGCATCAATGGGCTACTGGCCAAGGACGTCTGAGCCGCGAAAGCAGCGCCCTTACTCCTGACTCGGCCACATCAAAAAGGGCCCGAGGCTCTGCGGAGCGCGCTCATCGGCCCAGGTGCCGCGCAGCACGCGGCCGTTCCACTGGCCCAGGCAGGCGCGGCGCTCGATGGTCTGCAGGGCGGGCAGGGTGTAGCGCTTGGTGAGGACAGCGCTGCCATCCGGCTGCAACACCCCCTCCAGGGCGAAGGCGCCGTCCTGGTCCTGGCCGGAACCTTGGATGCGGCGGCCCGTCACCGTGAGGCGCAGGGCCTCGTGGCCCTCGCGCAGGCCCTGACGCCACCAGCCCCGCCAGGTGCCGCTGAGGGGTTCCGGGAATAGGTTGTCGGAGTGCATGGGCTGTCCTTTCATAAAGCCTCTTCGTGGTTTACCCGTCTTCGTTATCAAGCCGCCCGGCGCAGGCGCTTGAAGTCGTGGTTCCGGTAGACCGTGAGGATGTCGCCGCTGGGGGCGCAGACCACCTGCAGGCCCGCGTAGGGGCGCAGGTCCAGCCCCCAATGGGAAGCCTGCTGGACCTCCTTGCGGCCCAGGGCGTGGATCTGGGCACCCCGGGCCCAGACCAGGCGGCCGAACTGGAGCACCATCTCCACCGCCTCTGCGGGGATGCGGCGGCCGTCCATGCGGGCGCGGGCGTGGTGGGTGAGGGGCAGGGCGTTGAATGGGCTCAAGAACACCTCCAGAACCTAAAGCTTCGGGCCTGGGGTTGGACATGGGCTGTCCAATCGGGGTGCCCCTCGGACCTCCGCGAACTCTGGTCTAGCTGGGCGACCCTTGCCGACTCCACCCGCCGGCCCGGGCTTGCCTTAAAGTGGATAGGCCAACCCCGGGAGACCTATGTTGAATCACTGGCGCACGCTGCTCGGAATCCTCTTTGTTCTCTGCCAGGCTGTCGCTGCCTGGGCGGAGGTTCCGCTCTGGCTGCGCTATCCCGCCATTTCGCCGGACGGCCGCACCATCGTCTTCGGCTACCAAGGGGATCTGTTCCGCGTGCCCGCCGCCGGGGGCGAGGCCATTCCCCTCACCCGGGGCGAGGGGCACCACCAGATGCCGGTCTGGTCCCACGACGGGCGCAGCATCGCGTTTGCATCCGACCGCTTCGGCAACTTCGACGTGTTCGTGATGCCTGCCGCTGGGGGTGAGGCCAAGCGCCTCACCTTCCACTCGTCGAATGAGTTCCCCTCGGCTTTCACGCCCGATGATAAGGAGATCCTCTTCACCTCGAGCCGCACTGGCACCGCCGAGAACGCCCAGTTCCCATACCGGGGCTTCCCCCAGACCTACACGGTGCCCGTGAGCGGCGGCCAGGCGCGGCTGGTCTCCACGGTGCCCATGGAGCTGGGTGTCTTCGACGCTACGGGCTCCCGAATCATCTACCAGGACGTGAAGGGCTATGAGGATCCCTGGCGGAAGCACCACACCTCCGCCGTGACCCGGGATATCGTGCTCTTCGACCGGGCCGCAGGCAGCTTCCGCACCCTCACCACCTTCCAAGGCGAAGACCGGAATCCCGTGTTCGCCCCGGATGGCCAGTCCTTCTTCTACCTTAGCGAGCAGGATGGCACCCTCAACATCTACCGCAGCGCCCTGGACAAGCCCGCGCCCCAGGCCCTCACCAGCTTCCAGAAGCACCCGGTGCGCTTCCTTAGTGTGGCCCAGGACCGCACCCTCTGCTTCGCCTGGAACGGCGAACTCCACACCCTGAAGGAGGGCGCCGCGCCCCGGAAGGTGGCGGTCCAGCTCGTCACGGATGGTCGCGGGGCTGCCGACCGGATCCTGCCCATCACTGCGGGTATCACGGAAATGGCTGTCTCGCCCAGTGGCAAGGAAGTGGCCTACGTGGCTCGGGGCGAGGTCTTCGTCAGTAGTGTGGACGGCGGCCTCACCAAGCGCATCACCAACACCGCCGCCCAAGAGCGCTCCGTCAGCTTCAGCCCTGATGGACGGACGCTGCTCTACGCCTCTGAGCGGGGTGGCAGCTGGGACCTCTACACCTGCTCGCTGGTCCGCAAGGACGAGACCGTCTTCTACGCCTCCACCCAGCTGGAGGAGAAGGCCATCCTCGCCACCCCTGCCGACGAGTTCCAGCCGCAATTCTCCCCAGATGGGAAGGAGGTGGCCTACCTCCATGAGCGCACCGGCATCAACGTACTCAACCTCGAGAGCGGGAAGGTCCGCACCCTCTACCCGGCCGCCCGCAACTACTCCTACTCGGACGGGGACCAGGAATTTCGCTGGACTCCGGATGGCAAGTGGCTCTTCTTCGCCTTCGATGTGCAGCCCCTGGGCGGCATCCAGGACGTGGGCCTGCTGGCTGCGGATGGCAGCGGCAAGCTGGTGAACCTCAGCCGCAGCGGCTTCTCGGACAGCCGCCCGCGGATCTCTGCCGATGGGGCCCTGGCCTACTGGACGACGGAGCGTGAGGGCAACCGCAAGCTGGACCAGGAAGGGGCCACCAGCGATATCTTCGGAATCTTCCTCACCCAGAAGGCCTGGGAGCGCTACCAGCTCACCAAGGAGGAATTCGCCCTGGTGAAGGAGCGGGAGGAGAAGGAAGCCAAGGAGGCCAAGAAGGATGCCAAGACCTCCGACAAGGACGAGAAGAAGCCTGTGCCGCCCCTGGTCATCGACTGGGAGGGCCTAGAGCAGCGCAAGGCGCGCCTCACAATCCACACAGCGGATCTGGGTGAGGCCCTGGTGGATCCCAAGGGCGAGAAGCTCTACTACCTGGCGAAGTTCGAGAAGGGCTTTGACCTCTGGGTCACGGACCTTCGCACCAAGGAGACCAAGGTACTGGCCAAGCTCGACGCCAAGGAGGCCACCGCCGCCCGGGCCGAGGACGGCAAGGCCCTCTTCGTGCTAGCGGATGGCCGCCTCTCCAAGGTGGATGCGGAATCCGGCAAGCGGGATCCCATTGCGGTGAATGGCGAGATGGTGCTGCGGCCCCGCGAAGAGCGGGCCTACATCTTCGAGCACGCCTGGCGCCAGGTGGAGAAGAAGTTCTATGTGGCGGACCTCCATGGCGTGGACTGGAAGGGCTACCACGATGCCTATGCCCGCTTCCTGCCCCATATCCGGAACAACTATGACTTCGCCGAGATGCTGGGGGAGATGCTGGGTGAACTGAACGGCTCCCACACGGGCTGCCGCTACGCCCCTCCCCAGGAGAACACCGACCAGACTGCCTCCCTGGGCCTCTTCTTCGATCCCAAGCCCGCAGCCAAGGGCCTGCGCATCGCCGAGGTCCTGGCCAGCGGCCCCCTGACTCTGGGCGCTGCCAAGGCCAAGCCTGGGCAGTTGCTGCTGGCCATCGACGGCCAGGAGCTCCGTGCGGACGAGGACTACTCCCCCCTGCTGAACCGGAAGGCCGGGCATTTCGTCCTGGTCAAGCTCCAGGACCCCAAGTCCGGCGACACCTGGGAGGTGCCGGTCAAGGCCATCAGCCCCCAACAGGAGGCCCAGTTGCTCTACCAGCGCTGGGTGGACCGCAGCCGGGCCCTGGTGGAGAAGGCCTCCGGTGGGCGCCTGGGCTACGTGCACGTCCGTGGCATGAATGACCCCAGCATGCGCACCGTGGTCGACGAGGTTCTGGGTCGCTTCCCGGACAAGGAAGCCCTGGTGGTGGACACCCGCTTCAACGGCGGTGGCAGTCTCCACGAGGTGCTTTCGGATTTCCTGAGCGGCAAGAAGTACTTTGACATCATCCCCCACGGCCAGGCCTGGGGCTACGAGCCCCAGCTGAAGTGGATCAAGCCCTCCATCGTGGTCATGGGCGAGGGCAACTATTCCGACGCCCACCTCTTCCCCGTGGCCTACAAGCTCAAGGGCCTGGGCCGCACCGTGGGCATGCCCGTCCCCGGCACCGGCACCTTTGTGTGGTGGGAGGCCCAGATCGACCACAGCCTCGTCTTCGGCATCCCCGAAGGCGGCTGGCGCACCCCGGACGGGAAGTTCTGCGAGAACAACCAGCTGGAGCCGGACCTCCGCGTGGCCAACAACCCCGCTGCACTGGCCGCTGGCACCGACGAGCAGCTGCAAGCCGCCGTCAAGGCCCTGCTCAGTGAGCTGAAGCCGAAGTAAATCAAGACACCGATGGGCTGCATGGTTCCACCCAAAGAATCTCAAATCGTGACAAATGCCTTAAAGTAGCCCATGCCCAAAATTTCAAACCTCCTCCGTCTTTGCTTCTCACTGGCCCTGGCGCTGCCGGGCCTGGCGGCCGCCCCGCCCAAGTCCAGCCCCACGGCCCCGGCGCGCTTCGCCGTGCGCTTCGCGCCGAGCCTGAGCGCGCAGCCTCTGGACGGGCGGCTCTTCCTGCTGCTCTCCACGGATCCCAACGCCGAGCCCCGCATGCAGATCGGGGAGTCCCCGGATTCGCAGCTCATCTTCGGCACGGACGTGGAAGGCCTTCCGCCCGGTCAGCGGGCCCTGGTGGACGCCCGGGCGGACGGCTACCCCATCCGCTCGCTGAAGGATCTCCCACCGGGCGATTACACCGTGCAGGCCCTGCTGCACCGCTACGAGACCTTCCACCGGGCGGACGGGCACACGCTGAAGCTGCCCATGGACCGGGGCGAGGGCCAGCACTGGAACCTCGCGCCAGGGAACCTCTACAGCCGGCCCCGGAAGGTGCACGTGGGCCCGGGCCAGGCGCCCATCCAGGTTCTCCTGGACCAGGTGATCCCGCCCCTGCCCGACATCCCCGATTCCAAATACGTCCGCCACCTGCGCATCCAGAGCCAGCTCCTCACCAAGTTCTGGGGGCGGCCCATGTTCCTGTCGGCCCTGGTGCTCGTGCCCGAGGGCTTCGATGCGCACCCGGAGGCCCGCTTTCCCATGCTGCTCATGCACGATCACTTCGTGCGGGACTTCGAGGATTCCTTCCGCACGGTGCCGCCGGATCCGAACCTGAAGCCCGACTACAGCGAGCGCTTCCGCATCTCGGGCTACAACCGTATCCAGCAGGAAGAGGCCTATCGGAACTTCCAGCAGTGGACCGCGCCGGACTTCCCCCGCTACCTCTTCGTGAAGCTGCAGCATGCGAACCCCTACTACGACGACTCCTACGCCGTGAACTCCGCCAACCTGGGCCCCTACGGCGACGCCATCGAAACGGAGCTGATGCCCGCCATCGAAAAGGCCTTCCGGGTCCTGCCCACCTGGGCCCGCTTCCTCTGCGGTGGCTCCACCGGGGGCTGGGAGTCCCTGGCGGCACAGATCTTCTACCCGGACCACTACAACGGCGCCTTCGGCTCCTGCCCGGATCCCGTGGACTTCCGCGCCTACACGGTCATCGACCTATACAAAGACAAGAACGCCTTCTACCTGGAGGGGGCCCACAAGCGCGTGGCCCAGCCCGCGGCCCGGGACTACCTGGGGCACACGTTCCAGACCCTGGAGGAGTTCAACACCTACGAGCTGGCCCTGGGCAGCCACGGGCGCTCCGGCGAGCAGTTCGACATCTGGCAGGCGGTCTTCTCACCCCAGGGCGCGGACGGCTATCCCAAGCCCATCTTCGACAAGCGCACTGGCCTCATCGACCCCAAGGTGGCCGCCTACTGGCAGGAACACTACGACCTGCGGGCCATCCTGGAAAAGAACTGGCCGGTCCTGGGTCCGAAGCTGCGCGGCAAGCTGCACGTCTACTGTGGCAGCGCCGACACCTTCTTCCTCAATGACGCCGTGTACCTGCTGGAGGACTTCCTGAAGCAGACCACCCAGCCCCCCTACGAGGGTGAGGTGAAGTACGGGGACCGCGCCGAGCACTGCTGGAACGGCGACCCCGGGCACCCCAACCACATCTCCCGCCTGCACTACAGCACCCTCTACCTGGACAAGATGCTGAAGCGGATGGAAAAGACGGCCCCGGTGGGGGCGGACCTCAAGAGTTGGCGATACTGAGGACGGCGGGATCCCCAAGCCCGATCCCCCGCCATCCCCAGCTGGAGCCCATCGATGCCCTTCACCCACCTTCTGCAGGACTCCGGCCTGGACCGTGCTTTCAAGGCCCTGGGCTTCGCTCAGCCCTTCCCGGTGCAGACGCAGGCCATCCCCCTGATCCTCAAGGGGCAGGATCTGGTGGTGCAGGCCCAGACGGGCTCGGGCAAGACCCTGGCCTTCCTGGCGCCCCTGCTGCATCGGCTGGGGAAGGCCGGTGCATCAACTGTTCCAGGCAAGCCGCCCCGGGTGCTCGTGCTGGTGCCCACCCGCGAGCTGGCCATGCAGGTGCGGGACCGGGCTACGGAACTGGCGCAGCACCTGCCCCTGCACCTGAGGATCCGCACGCTCTATGGCGGGGTCTCCGTGAATCCTCAGATGCTGGCCCTGCGGGGCGGCGCGGATCTGGTCATCGCCACCCCCGGCCGCCTGCTGGACCTGGTGGGCAAGCGGGCCCTGAGCCTCTCCGGCCTCCAGTGCCTGGTCATTGACGAGGCGGACAAGCTCATGGAGCTGGGCTTCAGCGAGGAGATGCGCGAAGTACTGAGCCTGCTGCCGGACCGGCGCCAGACCCTCATGTTCTCGGCGACCATGAACGCCGCCGTCCAGGAGGTCATCAACCTCTTCCTCAAGGTGCCGACCACCATTCAGGTGGAGGCCGGGCCCAGCCTGGCACTGGACATTCAGGAGACTGCCTACCTCCTGAGTCATGAGCACAAGGGCCCCTTCCTGCGCGAGTTGCTGGTCCGGGAGCCCTGGCCCCAGGTGCTCGTGTTCGTGGCCTCGGGGCGGCGGGCGGATAACGTGGTGCGCAAGCTGGGGAACAACGGCCTGCGGGCCCTGTCGCTGCACGGCGACAAGAGCATGAGCGCCCGTGTGGATGCCCTGGACCAGTTCCGCAACGGCCGCCTGCGCATCCTTGTGGCCACGGACCTCATCGCCCGGGGTATCGATATCAGCGGCCTCGCCTGCGTGGTGAACTACGACCTGCCCCGCTCCCCCAAGGACTACATCCACCGCGTGGGTCGCACCGGCCGCGCCGGCCTCAGCGGCATCGCCATCAGCCTCGTGGGCCCCGACGAGGAGGCGCACCTGGCCGTCATCGAAAAAAAGGCCGGACGGAAACTGGTGCGGNAGAGNATCCAGGGCTAGGTGAAAACAACAAAACTNACCACCAAGACACCAAGACACCAAGGCACCAAGAAAAGCAGGACACCAAGAAAGACAGGCCTGCCCTTCTTCAGCTCTTGGTGCCTTCGAGTCTTGGTGGTGATCAGTTCTCTTTTTTGCCCCGATCCTGAATAGCCTTACCCGCGGCGGCTTCGCCGGCGAGCCAGCCGGTGGAGAAGGCGATCTGCAGGTTGTATCCGCCGGTGTTCGCGTCCAGGTCCAGCAGCTCGCCGGCGAAGTAGAGGCCTGCGACCTTGCGGGAGGCCAGGGTTCGCGGGTCGATGTCCTTGAGGGCGATGCCCCCGGCGGTGACGATGGCCTCTTCCCAGCCGCCGTGGCCCGTGACTTCGACGCGCAGCTCCTTGAGCAGACCCAGGAGGGCTTTGCCTTTGGGGCCCTTGAGTTGCGTCGCGGGCGCGGCCGGATCCAGGCCCAGGTTGGCGCAGAACACGGGCACCAAGGGGGCGGGCAGGAGCAGGCGCAGGAGGTTGCGGCAGGGTTCGGCGCCGTGAGCCTCCAGGTCCCGGAGCAGGCGGGCCTCCAGCTTCGCGGGATCCAGGGCGGGCTTCAAGTCGAGGCTCAGCTCCACCTTGCGGCCAGCAGCCTTGGCTTCCACGATGTCCCGGCTGAGGCGCAGCACGGCAGCTCCGCCCAGGCCCTTGGCCGTGAACTCCGCCTCGCCGAACTCCCCGCCCTGCTTCCGGCCATCCAGCCAGAGGGTCAGCTGCACGTTCTTGAGGGTGAGGCCCACGGCGCCTTCGAAGGTGGGCCGGGTCTCCAGGCGCACCAGGGAGGGGCGCAGCGCCGTGATGCGGTGCCCCGTGGCTTCAGCGAAGCGGAAGCCGTCCCCGGTGGAGCCGGTGCCGGGGTAGGACTGGCCCCCGGTGGCGAGGACGGCACAGCGGGCGGCGATGCGATGCTTCGTACCCGAGGGTGTGTGCGTATAGACCAGGCCCGCCAGGATGCCGTCTTCGAGCACCAGCTCATCGACCCGGGCGCGGTGCAGGATCTCGACGCCCTGGGCCTGGGCCCAGGCCACCAGGGCATCCGCCACGTCCCAGGCCTGGTTGCTGACCGGGAAGACGCGGTCGCCGCGCTCCACCTTGGTGTGGACGCCCTGGGCCTCCAGCAGCGCGATGATGTCCTGGTTGAAGAAGGCCTGGAAGGCCTGGCGCAGGAAGCGCGGCTCCGGGTGGATCTCCTGGAGGTGCGTTTCCAGGGCCTTCATGTTGGTGACGTTGGCCCGGCCCTTCCCGGTGATGCGCAGCTTGCGGGCGGGCTTTTCCATCTTCTCGAGGAGCAGCACCTGGGCCCCCAGGGTCGCCGCCCTGCCCGCTGCCAGCAGGCCCGCCGGTCCCCCGCCGATCACCACCACCTCGCAGATACGAGCTTGAGGGTTCAACCCTGCACCCGTTTCAACGCGATTCCTTCGGCCCGCAGAGCAGCAGCTCCATGCGGCAGTTGGCACAGTCAAAGCGGCACTCCAGGCGGGTGGGGCCGTTCTCGATGAAGAGCGGGCCTGCGGGTTCCGGCATCTGGATCCAGGGCGTAGGATTCTTGTGCACGTGGCACCAGCCCATCTCGAACTTCAGGCAGTGGCGGGTGGTCATCATCACCCGGCCATCGAGGTTGGTCTGCAATTCGGCGGCGGGTTCCAGCAGGGTTGCGCCAGCCCGCTCGTAGAAGGCGCGGGCGGCCTGGTTGGAGACGTTCCAGGTGAGGTCGAGTTTCGTGGTGGGCAGGGGGCCCAGGGCGCCCACGAGGCGGCGGCCCTCCCGCTCACGCGGCGCGCGGCGCAGGGCTTCCAGGGCGGCAGCAGTGTCGCGGCGGAGACAATTGAGGATGCTGACCGGCACGAAGCGCGTCTCCGCCGTGTGCAGGCCCTCCAACTCGAAGGGCGTGTTCCCCAGGCGGCTCAGGGCCTCATGGATGGCCTTCATCGAAGCTGCCTCGTCCCGGGGCGGGGCGAAGTCCCCCTGGGCCTGGGCCTCGGCCACGAAGCCGGTGGGGTCTTCCAGGCGCAGGCGCACGGCACCCTCCGGGAAGTCGAGGCTTGCCCGCACGGGGATGCGGCGGTCAACCTTGGCGCTGCGCAGGGCCCGCAGCCAGTGGAGGTCCATGTTGCGGTGCAGCCGGGTGCCGGGGCGGATGCGGGAGGGCTCCTGCACGAAGAGCTGGCGGGGCTCCACGGCGTTGATCACGGTACCCGTCACCTCGACACCGTCCATGAAGGCCAGGCCGTCGCCGGGGTGCAGGTCCGTGGTGGCGTCCAGCACCAGGCGGTCGCCCTGGATGGAGCGCACCTCGCCGATGAACTCGCCCAGGTGCTTGCCCGATTCCAGGTTGCCCATGGACTGGCGCTCGCCGTCGATGCGGTAGGTGGAGTGGCCCCGCTGGAAGGTCTTGGTGGGATCTGGAGTGAAGGCGGCGTTCACGGTGCCCAAGGAGGCCCGGCCCAGTTCCGGCCGCCGCTCCAGCAGGTCGTCGAGGCGGCGGCGCAGCTGGCTCACCACGTTCTTCACGTAGTCCGCATCCTTGAGGCGCCCCTCGATCTTGAAGCTGCTGACGCCCGCGTTGGCCAGGGCCTCCAGGTGGCCCGAGAGGTCCAGGTCCTTGATGTTCAGGAGGTGCTGTTCCCGCACCAGCACCTGGTCGTGCTGGTCCACCAGGTTCCAGGGGGCGCGGCAGGGCTGGGCGCACTCGCCCCGGTTGCCGCTGCGGTCGCAGATGGCCCCGCTCAGGTAGCACTGGCCGCTGTCGGCCACGCAGAGGGCCCCGTAGACGAAGGCCTCCAACTCGATGTCGGCGGCGCTGCGGATGGCGCGAATGTCATCCAGGCTCAGCTCCCGGGCGAGGATGGCCCGGGTGAAGCCCGCACTGGCCAGGAAGGCCACCTTCGTGGGGCTGTCGCAGACGGCCTGGGTGCTGGCGTGGATGGGCAGGGGGGGCAGGTCCATCTCCAGGAAGGCCATGTCCTGGATGATCAGGGCGTCCACCCCGGCTTCGTAGAGGTCCCAGGCCTGCTTGCGCGCCGCCTTCAGCTCGTGGTCGAACAGGATGGTGTTGAGGGTGGCGAAGACCTTGGCGCCCCAGAGCCGGGCCTCCCGGGTGACCTGCTCGAAGTCCCCCAGCTCATTGCCCGCCCCCTGTCGCGCCCCGAACTGGGCGCCGCCCATGTAGAGGGCATCTGCCCCGCAGCGGAGCGCGAGGATGCCCTGTTCGGCGTTCTTGGCGGGGGCGAGGAGTTCGAGTGGCATGGAACCCAGGGTACCAGGAGGGACGAATTGGTGCTTTGAAAGGAATCAATGGGGTGGACTGAAGGACGACTCGGGCCTGCCCACTCACTGCGGTGTGGGCACCTCCGGGACGACGCCATGCTGGGGGCAGGGTTCCGTGGGCTCGTGGCCCGCGATGAAGAACTCATCCAGCTTCTGGGGGCAGGCCTCCCGGGCCAGGAAGCCGTTTGTGGGGTCGATGCTCAGTTTCAGGACGCTTTCAGGCATGGGGAAGTCCAGGTTGGGGCGCAAGGCCAGGGCCTTGGTCATGAAGCGTTCCCAGATGGGCGCGGCGACGGCTCCGCCCGTGAAGCCCCTGCCGCCTGACTTGGGCTGGTCGTAACCGACCCATATGCCCGTGATCAGGTTCGGGGTGTAGCCCACGAACCAGGCGTCCACGTAGTTGTCCGTGGTGCCGGTCTTCCCGGCAGACGGGTGGGTCTGGCTGAAGCCGCGCAGGGACTTGGCGGTGCCATAGGTAAGGACATCCTTCAGCATCTGGGTGGAGATGAAGGCGGCGGCAGGGGACAGCACTGGGGACAGGATCGGCGGGTTGTCGATCCACACCTGGCGCTTGCGGTCATAGATGCGAAGGATGGTCCGGGCCTCGGCCTTGGTGCCGCCGGCGGCCAGGGGGGTGTAGGCCTGCACCAGGTCCTTCAAAGTGACCTCCTCCGTGCCCAGGGCCAGCGAGAGGCCGTTCTGGGCGTGCAGAGACAGGCCCGCCCTTCCGGCGAGGTCCACGAAGTCCGGCACCCCGACAGCCTCCAGCACTTTGACCGTGATGATGTTGGCGGAGTGGGCCAGGGCCTGCCGGAGGGAGAGTTCGCCGAACTGTTCCCGGCCGTAGTTCTGCGGGGTCCAGGTCTGGCCCTTTCCCGCATCGTAGGCCACCGCGTCATCGCTCCACAGGCTGGCGGCACTCAGGCCCTTCTCCAGGGCCGCGGCATAGATGAGGGGCTTGATGGCCGAGCCGGGCTGACGCTTTGAGATGAAGGCCCGGTTGAGGGCATTCGGGACGCCCTCCATATCCCCGACTGCGGCGAGCACATCGCCGGTGCTGGGATCCAGACACACCAGAGCGCCCTGCAACCCGGGGGCGAGGCGCTTCACGCCCTCGCGCAGGGTCCGTTCCGCCTGATGCTGCAGATCCAGATCCAGGGCGGCGATCACTTCCATGCCCCCCTGCTCCACGGCTTCGGTTCCCAGGCGCGAGACGAGCTGCGCCCGGATCTGAGCTAGATACTGCGGGGCTTGGCCCAGGGGACGCGTGGCGGCGCCGTGGGCCTGGAGATCCAATTTCTTCTGAGGCGTGATGAGGTGCAGATCCTCCATACGCTTGAGGACGATGTCCCGTCTCCCCGCCACATCGACGGGCTTGCCAAAGGGGTTGTAGCGGCTGGGATTCTTGGGCACGCCCGCCAGAAGGATGCATTCACCCTCGGTCAGGTCCTCGGGGCTCTTGTCGAAGTAGAGGCGGGCGGCCTGGACGAGGCCCTGGGCGCCATTCCCGTAGTAGATCTCGTTGAAGTACATCTCGAGGATCTGGGGTTTGGTGTAGCGCTTCTCGAAGTCCAGGGCCAGCTGGGCCTCCTCGAGCTTGCGATCCAGGGTCCGGGCCGAACTCAGGTACTTGTTCTTGATCAGCTGCTGGGTGATGGTCGAGCCACCTTCGGCCATCCGTCCCTTGAGCACATCCTTGACAGCGGCTCGGGCGATGCTGCGGTAATCGAGGCCGCTATGCTCATAGAACCGGGAATCCTCCACCGCCAGGAGCGCCTGCTGGAGGAAGCCGGGAATCCGGTTGATGGGGATCCAGTAGCGGTTCTGTGGAGGAATGCGCCCCACGTACCGGCCCTGACTGTCCAGCACCGTGACCGAGCTGACCCCGGTCGGCAAGGGGGGATAGGTGGCGAAGCTGCTCGACGCCTGACCCCAGGCCGCCAGCCCCTGGAGCAGGCCCAGCACCAGGAGGGTCGGGCGTTGCCAGCTCTTGCAGCAGGGGCGAAGGGGTTCAGGATCGGTCGGAGCAAGTCCCATGTTGGTATTCTGAACCCTGCTTGCAGTTGGCGGATAGCTTCGCTGGAAAGTCGAATGGCCAGCGTCGCCCCATCTTGGGCCTCAGCATGGACTGAGACCCTTCCGCTCCTTGGTCTGTCGTTTCTCTGCTCCCTCACTAGTAGAATCTCGTGCCCCACACCCCTTCTCTTCAACCACCCCACCTTCCGCCTGAAGGCCCGGGCCCGCTGCAACAGGCGGGCCTCCTGGCTCGCGCCCAGTGGCGGTGGGTCGCGGTCGGCGCGGTGCTGCTCCAGGGAGCCATCCTCTACCTTGGCGCCCAGCTGCTGCTCCGCTCTGCCCCCGTCCGGCGCGCGCTCCACGAACGTGCCGTCGCCGAGCTCGCCACCCGGCTGCCAGCCGCCCGCCTGGAGGGCCCGGTCGGCATCGATGCGGCGTTCCGGCTGGTGCTGGGACCGATCCGCATCGATCTTCCTGAGGACAGCACGCCGTTGTTGGTGGTCGATCGGATCACCGTTCGACCCCGTCTATGGCGCCTCCTCGGGGGTCACCTGGAGCCTGGGGTCGTCACCCTCACGGGCGTGCATATCCAGGTGGATCGGCAGGGGGCGCGGTTCGCGGACCTCGCCCGAGCCCTCCGCCCAAACTCGCTGCGGACCCCCAGCTCCGCGGCGGGACGCCACGCAACCGCGCCGCCGGTGGTGGCCTTTTCCGAGTTGGAGGTGAGCATCGATCGCGCGCCGTCGGGGCGGCCGCCCATGGTGTGGGGGCCCTTGGCCGGACGCATTCAGCTAGACCGTCTGGGGGAGCGCTCCCACGTCTCGGTCTCGACCGAAGGGCCAGGGCCTGCGAAGGGCGCGCTCGAGGCCACCTGGGGCGGCGGACCTGGCTCACTTCAGGCCAGGCTCCACGGGCTGAGCGCCGAGGCGCTCCCGGCAAGCCTGCGGGGAGGCCTTCCCTTCGAGATTCGAACCGGCGTGGTCGATCTCAACTTCGAGGCCCCGAACCTAGAGGCTTTCTCCCAGGGCGAGGGTCAGCTCTCCATTGCCACGCACAACCTCGCGCTGTTCGCGGCGCGGCTCGCCCCCGAGCCAGTGGGCCCGCTCTCACTCCACGCCGCAGGTCGCCTGCACTGGGATGCCGCCTCGCGGACGGTGGAACTGGCAGATGCGACGGTGGCCCTGGATGAGGCGGGTCGGGTTGCCCTGAAGGTCGCACTCTTGCTCACGGGGCTGCGGGAGCCCCACTTCAAGCTCGCGTTCCGGGCGAACGCGGTGGACTGGGTGGCGCTCGGCGCGGCGCTCCCCCCGACGCTCGCGCCTCCACGCGGGGCTCCGGGGATCAGGGGCTTCCTCGCAGGTACACTCACCATCGCCGGCCCCCTTCACCAATCAACCGAATGGCAGCTCGATGGAGAGATTGACCCGAGCCACCTAGTGCCTGCACCGGCCCCCGGCGAATCCGATCTGGCGCGCCCCTTCGTCTACGAGGCGCCCCTCCCGCGTGGCGGCACGCGGCGGGTGACCATCGGCCTGGAGAATCCTGCCTTTGTGCCGCTGGGCGAGCTTCCGAGCCACTTGGTGCGCGCGGTGCTCGAAAGCGAGGATGGTGGCTTCTACGGGCACAAGGGGTTCGACCTGTTCGAAGTCCAGGAGGCCCTGTCCAATGGGGGCCGACTGCGCGGGGCCTCCACCCTCACCCAGCAGCTCGCCAAGAATCTCTTCCTGTCCCGCGATCGAACCCTCTCGCGCAAGGCCCAGGAGGCACTGGCGACCCTGGCCCTGGAGGCGGCCGTGGGCAAGCGCCGGATCCTGGAGATCTACCTCAACCTGGCCGAGTGGGGGGACGGCGTGAATGGGATCGGCGAGGCCGCCCAGCACTGGTTCGGCAAAGATGCCCGTGCCCTGAGCCCCAAGGAGGCGGTCATGCTCGCCACCGTGATTCCGAACCCGGTGCGCTACGAAATGTACCTCAGGCGCGGCGCCCTCACCCCCGCCTGGGAAGCCCGCGTGCAGGACCTGCTCGAAAAACTCCACACCACTGGCGTCCTCGATGACGGAGGGTTCCGCGCGGCCGAGGCGGAGACGCTTCGGTTCAACCCGAGCCAGGTCACCAAACGAGTCACACCCGAGGAGGAGCTGAAGGACGAGATTCCTGTGAGCTCGGAGGAGTAGGGCTCCCCATGATGAATGGACTCATTTATGGGGAGAACGTCAGTCTCTGAAAAACAAAACCCACTGATTTCTCAGTGGGTTTTCTGGTAGGGCTAACGGGATTTGAACCCGTGTTACCGCCGTGAAAG
>TBL_comb47_HYPODRAFT_10002534_pt1 | contig 22489 bp, 16 predicted proteins | sample TroBogypolimnion_40_FD_10682 | JGI IMG/M metagenome (IMG submission 10682)
AATCGAAAGGTCTGGACGATGGTCCTGAATATGCTCCGGATGGTAAAAAGGTCTATTTTAACTCAGTCCGCTCCGGTCTGATGAAGATCTGGCGTATGTCACCTGATGGTAGCCATCAGGAAATGGCAAGTTCTGGCCCTTTCAACGACTGGTTTGCCCATATTTCACCCAATGGAAAGCAGATGGTCTATGTTTCGTATCCACCTGATGTTCCGGCCAACTCGCATCCCAACAATAAAAGGGTGCTGCTCCAGATTCAGTCAACCAATGCACAGGATGCGAAGGTTTTAGCCTATATTTATGGCGGACAGGGTACGATGAATGTCCCTTCATGGAGTCCTGACGGCAAGACCATCGCATTTGTTTCGTTTACTTATGGCGATCCGAATTATTAATCTGAAATGATCATGTCATTCATCATGATCCATAACCCCGGCCAATTGGTTGGGGTTAATTAATTTTATTTTTGAAATTATCTAATAATGAGGAATTTGACTAATAATATAGGAGTCAGGTTTTTTTTCTTGCTTTTTATCGTATTATCCGCAAAAAGCGGTCAAGCTGCTAAATGTTCCTTTTCAGGTGAAAAGCCGGATTACGTAGTTACATTCAGTCCGTCAGACCCCAATTATTTGCCTGGAAGTCTCATGCGGATAGGTGTTACCTTTAAAAATGCATCTTCGAGAAATATTGCTTTAAGCGAGGATCTTGTGGTACTTGATTCTGCGAGGGTAAAGGTATGGAAAACTGCAATTAATCTGGAATTATCAATTAACCAAACGATAACCGTTCCTATGATGGTTCCAGTACCCAAAACCGCAGGAACATTCACCCTGACAAGGGGGAGCAATACAAACGATGTTGGTGGAATACCATCTCCTGCTGTTGAATTTCATGTCCTCCAACCAGTAAAGTCAACCCGTTTATCCAAAATCCTTGTTTTTGCACCTGATCCGGAGGTTGGATTAAATTCGTTCCTGAAAACCTGGGGAATCAAAGCCCCGTTGATATCCTGGGGACAAGTTCTTCTTCTTGGCAAAATAAGTTGGGACTCCTTTACCAAAGGTGACCATGAATTGGCAACCCTATTAGATCGGGCGCTTAAACGCGAAATGTCGGTTATTTTTATTGATTTGGGGGGGAATGGTCGCGATTCGATGACATCCCCAGCGAAAATCAATTTACCGTTCAATGTGTCGGTCAATATCGTAAAAGCAGCCCTGCCGGAACAAAAATTTGTATTGAAATCTGACGGCAAGGAGCTTAACTATAATTTTAAATCCAATACAATCGATAAACTAAATGGTGGATATGGTGTAGCTGTTCCGGCTACCGATATGCATTTTGAAGGTAAAAATGTAAAAATCAATGCATTTGTGACAACAGGGACTAACCCGTTCCGTTTTCCCGTTGTCGAAATAATCCCGACCAACGGAAAGGGAAAGGTCTATCTGTGTGAGGTCCTGACAGATGGACGGATTGACGAGTCGGTTAAACCTTCGCGGAACCACCCTGAACTTCCTGCCTACGATCCCATAGCTGTCCAATTTCTGTTGAACCTGATTTCTGCATCAGTGGGGGATAATTTGTTGAAATAGGTTTGACCGATAGTGATAGCCTCACCTCAAGAATAGTGATAACCTCACTTCAAGAATAGTGATCGCCTCACTCCAAGTGAGACGATCACTAAATCCATCACTTAAATTCTATTCAATCACCTCATGTTTGATCCTGTTGAATATCCAGAAGATAATCGGAAAGATCAGTAGTGTAAGAATGGTGGCTGTAATCAATCCTCCGATGATGACTACTGCAAGTGGTTTCTGGCTTTCGGAACCGATCCCGGTTGATAGTGCGGCAGGCATCAGGCCTATGGAAGCCATCAATGCGGTCATGATCACAGGCCGGGTCCTAACTTTGACCGCTTCGAGTATGGAAGTATTCAGGATTAATCCGGATTTGATGTTTTTGTGGAACTCTGAGATCAGGATCACCCCGTTTTGGATACAGATTCCAAAAAGGGCAATAAACCCAACACCCGCAGAGATTCCAAAGTTGATTCCGGTCAGGTGCAAAGCCAATATTCCTCCAATCAGAGCAAAAGGAACGTTGGCGATGACGAGCGTAGCATCTTTGATGTTCCCAAACATGATAAACAAGAGCAGAAATATGGCAATCAGGCTCAACGGGACCACTTTGATCAGACGGTCGGTTGCACGGACCTGATTTTCAAATTCACCGGCCCATCCAATGCTATATCCATCGGGAAGCTTGATCTGGTTCACACGTTGCTGTGCTTCCTGGACAGTACTTCCCAAATCGCGGTCGCGAACCGAGAATTTGACACCGATGAACCGTTTTGTGTTGTCGCGGTAAATGAAAGCCGGACCTGTTATTTTGCGGATGGAACATACCTGTTTTAGTGGGATTTTGGTTCCATTGAGGGTCGGGACTTTCAAATTGGCGATGTCATTTTCATCCTTTCGGTACTCTTTGTCATAGCGGATGCGGATATCAAATTTGCGCTCCCCTTCATATTTTTCGGTTGCTGTTTTTCCCCCGAAGGCCATTTCAAGGACTGTCTGTGCATCTGCCGGTGTAACTCCAAAGGCGGCCATTTTCTCCTGATCAAGGATCACACTGATTTCGGGTTGCCCCAGGTTTCGCATAACACCGAGGTCATGGATTCCATCTACATCTTTCATCTCATCGACGACCTGATTGGCAATTGCATCCAGCTTGTCGAGGTCGTCGCCATAAATTTTAACACCGTTATCCGCATTGAAGCCTGCAACCGCTTCGGCCACATTGTCGATGATCGGTTGTGAATAATTGAATACAATACCCTGGTAGTTTTGAAGTTTTTTGTCCATCCGGTCAACAAGCTCGTCATAGGTAATTTTGCTTTTCCACTCTTCACGTGGTTTAAGGTTGACCTGCATTTGCACATAATAGAAACCAGAAGGGTCAGTGCCATCGTTACTCCTACCGGTTTGGGAGAGCACCCCGTTTACCTCCTCGAATTCGTTCAAGACCTTCCGCAATTCAGTAACCCTTTTGACTGTTTCGTTAAGGCTTTGGCTCATAGGATATTTGGCTTCCACCCAAAGTGCCCCTTCATTGAGTTGTGGCATGAATTCGCTCCCTAAAAATTTGGTCGAGGCAAATGTGAGCAACATAAATACAAGTGCCACCGTCAGGCTGATCCTTTTATGGGTAAAGGTCCAGGTAAATGCCCTCTCTGTAATGTTGTTCCAGAACTTCACAAAGAAATTATCCTTTTCCCTGACATCTTTGTTGAGCAATGCATGAGCAAGTACAGGAACAAGTGTCAATGTGAAAAGTAGGGCGCCCAACAATGCAAAACCAAGGGTATAGGCAAGAGGGGAGAACATTTTCCCCTCGACTTTTTCAAATGAAAAGATCGGTAGCAAAGCCATGATAATGATCAGCTTCGAAAAGAAAATGGCTTTTCCCAATTCCCCGCCGTTCTTTTTAATGATACTCCCTTTAGCCAGTTTGTTAAACTTCTCGTCTCCAATCTTCTTACGCAAATGGTCAAGGGTGACGAACAAACCCTCCACCATCACAACCGCCCCATCGATAATGATCCCAAAATCCACGGCACCCAGTGACAACAGGTTGGCGGTCATTCCTTTCAACCGAAGGCAAAGGAATGCGAACATCAAGGCAAGGGGCACGATTACCGAAACGATGACAGTTGTCCGCCAATTGGCCATAAAAAGGAACACGATCACGGTGACAAGGATTATCCCTTCCAAAACGTTGTGCAAAACCGTATGGGTCGTATAATCCATCAACACATCGCGATCATAAAAAGTCTCCATTTTTACATCGGCTGGTAATATCCTGGTATTTAATTCATTGATTTTTTCTTTAATACGGCCAAGCACTTCATGGGGGTTTTCACCTTTCCGCATGACGATTATCCCCTCAACCACATCGTCGTTGCCATCGAGCCCGGTCTGACCCACGCGGGGCAAGGAACTTTCGATCACCTTTGCGATATGCTTGACCAAAATCGGGTTTCCGTTCGCATATTTTACAATGATGTTTTCAATATCCTTGATTGATCGTAGCAGACCCATCCCTCGTACGACATAGGCCTGACCGTTTTTTTCGATCACATCACCTCCAACGTCGAGGTTGCTTTTGCTGACTGCATCATAAACTTCCATCGGTGTGATGTCATAACTTGCAAGCCGGTTCGGGTCAACACTTACTTCATACACCTTTTCCTGTCCTCCAAAGGCGTTCAGGTCGGCTACTCCCGGAACAGAACGAATTTGCCGGTCGATCACCCAATTTTGAATGGTGAGCAAATCACGCGTATCCCGTTTGTCACTTTTGAGGACATAACGGAATATTTCGCCTGTCGGTCCGTAGGGCGGTTGCACATCGGGTTCGACACCATCGGGCAACTGAATATTCCGAAGTTGATTGTTGACTTGTTGCCTTGCAAAAAAATCTTCAACATCATCCTCGAAGATGATCTTAATTACCGAAAGCCCAAACATGGTCGTACTACGAACACTTGTTTTGCGCTGAACCGAGTTCATTGCAATTTCAATCGGGGTCGTCACAAAACGTTCCACCTCTTCGGCACTCCGGCCGTTCCACTGTGAAATAACAACAATTTGTGTATTGGTGACATCAGGGAAGGCTTCGATCGGCATTTGTCGAAACGCAATGACCCCTGCAATGACAAGGACTCCGACCCACAAAAAAGTAAACATCCTGTTCTTCAGGGAGAATGCAATGATATTTCTGATAAACTTGTTCATGGCTTAGTCGTTAAGTGCGTCATATATAAGAAGTTGATTATGGGTGATCACATTTTCGCCCTCTTTTACCCCTGAGCTGATGTAAGTCACCTCACCAACCTGGCGAAAGACCTCCACTTTGCGGGTCTCGACATTAAATCGGTCTTTATAAATCATCACAAAATTGTGGCTTTTGTCGAAAATAACAGCATCGGATGGCACAGCCAACATTTTCTCTTTTTCAGTATTACTGATCTTTACAGTCGCCTTCATCTCGGGTTTAAGCAGGAAATCGGGGTTCTGAAGGATAATTCTTACCTGCATCGATTTGGTATCGGGGTCAATAACATTGAAAATCTTATCTATTTTTCCATGGAACACCTTACCCTGATAACTAAAGGTCGAAACCTCTGCATCAAATCCAAGGTCAATTTGTTGGATGTCGGCCTCGCTTATGTTGGCGATCGCCCAGACTTCGTCGATCTGTGCCACGTCAAATATGTTGTTTGTGTGGTCGTTGCGCAACATCATATCCTCGTTGATCACCTTTTGAAGAATAAACCCACTTATAGGCGATCGTACTTCATACATCGCATTTGGCTTAAGGCTGTAAATCTTGTAAGTCTGTTCTATCCTGTTTAAATTTGACTCGGCTTTTTCCATCTCGCTTTTGGCTGTGAGTACCTCCCGTTCCGTATTCAATTTGCCTTCAAATAGTTCCTCTGCAGTTTTGAGGTTATTTTTGGCCACAACGGCATCACTTTTTGCATCGTTCAGTTCTTTCTCGAAACCTGCCACCTCAGTGCTTCGGATTGTTGCAAGCAATTGCCCTTTCTTGACGAAGTCGCCGAGTTCAACATAAACCTTAGTGACGCTCCCACCCACAACAGGATAGATCTCAATCAGCTTATTGTTATCAGCAGTGATCTTGCCATAAAATTCCAATTCGTTTTTCAAGGGAACGATAGAAACCTTGGCAAAAGTGGTTGACTTGAGCATCGTGTCGCTCAGTACAAATGTTTTTGCATCGGAATTGGTGGCATTATTGTTGCTTTTGCACGAAAAGACAAACAGCCCTGTGATTAAGATCAGTGCGATTAATAAGTTTTTCATTTTTATTTAATTTGATAATCAACTATTTAGAATATTTTTGAATTGGTAGCATAATTGACCTGTTCACAGGCATTTACAAGGTTTTGGCCAAATTGGTAATACTGCATCTGTGTAGAATGGCAGCTTTCCATAAAATCGGTAAACTCGATTAAAGAGAGATTGCCATTTCTGAAATTCTTAAAAATCCCGTTCTGAACATCTTCAAGGTTTTGTAATGAACTTTTACCAAAGAACCTGAAGTTCTCATTGGCTTCCTGCCATTTTCTAAAAGCCGCAGAAACTTCCGAAATAACTTTATTGTTCATCAATTGTTTTTGGGCAGTTGCCTCTTCGAACTGTGCTTTGGCAATTTTAATATTTCCCTGGTTCCGGTTCCAGAATGGTAGCGGAATACCGAGGTTGATCCCTACCTGGTTCTTGAAAGCACCACCCAGTTGGTCCCATTCGGTGCCAACTGTCAGATCGGGTATGGCCAATGATTTTTGCAATTTAATGTTCAGATTGGAAACGTCGGCCTGCTTTTGCGATATCTTCAGATCGGAGCGGTTGACAATTGCCAAACTGGTCAAACTATCAGCACTTAATCTAATCTTCAATTGATATACACTAAGTTCATTATCATCCGGGCCAGGTACTATTGTTGAGGTGACCCCGGTAATCAAAGCTAGCTTACCCTGGAAGTCAACAATGTTTTCATACAATTGTGTTTTTTGGTTTTTGAGGTTCAGTTCGAGGGATTGTAACCTGACCAGGTCTTTCATCGCGATATTCCCCTTTAGGACCTGGGTCTGATGGGAAACGACCAATGAGTCGAGATCCGATAATTGGGTGAGGATCGACTGATATGAAAGATTCTGATAGTAAAGGCTATAATAGGACTGCCTAAGAGCAAGTTTAAGGTTTCGAAGCAAATCTGCGAATTCAAGTTCTGCCAGTTCTGCATTGGCATTGGCCATCCCTATCTCATTTCGCTTTTTGCCGCCAAGGTAGATCAACTGATCGAGCCTGACATTCTTAGAACCTTCGGCGCCAATGTCGAAATATTTTTTCCGTTCAGGATTATAGGCATTGAAACCGATTGATAAATTGGGGTTGTCCCAGGTTCGTGCCTGGATAATTGCAGCCCTGGCTGCATCGACATTAAAACGTGCGGCGATTAAGTCAAGGTTATTTTTAAGGAAAAGCGTTTCACACTCCTTCATCGTAAGTGTTGTCTCCTTTTGGGCAAAAAGTCCCGCTGACAGGAACATCAATAAAAAAAATATCTGGCTTCTCATTGTAATCATTTTTGCAAAGATTACAACACCAACCTTAAACCGGCCTTAAAATGAACCTTAAAATTTGCTTAAAATTTAGCGGGTGAATGATATTGTGAAACAATTTAAGTTTTGGTCCGGGGCTTCATATTGGATTTGAGCACGATGGTAATTCAATATCCGTTCTGTAATCCTCAGACCTAATCCTGTCCCTTCAATATTTTTGGCGTTTTTACCCCTGGCAAATGCCTGAAACAAGTTTTGCCGGTCATTGGGTAGGATTACAGGCCCATCATTGACCACTGTAACCTTGAGTTCCTTCTCTTCCTGGATCAGGGTCACATGAATCAACTTTAAATCCGAATAGAGGTAAGCATTCTTTAAAATATTGATAAACACTATTTTAAGAAGGTTTGAATCACCTTTTATCTCAAATTCGATTTCACTGTTGCTCCTGTTTTCAATATTGAATGAGGTATGGAGATCGGGATAAGTTTTGGAGATCGTTTGGATTGCTTCGAAGATGGTCTCATCTAGCCGGCATGGTGGGAAAAAATTGGAAATATTACCTGAATCAATCTTAGACAAAAGTAACAATGAAGAAATCGTATCGGCAATCTGGTTCGAATCGGCCATAATGCTGTTGAGGTACTGCAACGTTTTTTCGTTGTGTTGTTCGTGTTTGATCAGGTTTTGGATTTGCATGATGATCCGGGTAACAGGGGTACGCAATTCATGTGAAGCATTGTTCGTAAACTCCCGCTGTTGTTTATAGGATGCATCGATCCGGTCCATCATTTCATTGAAAGCATGGGCAAGTTTATCGATTTCATCATCGTTCCGCTTTTCTTCGAGCCGGATATGCAACCGTTTCTCCGAAATGTTTGTGATCCGTTCCTGGATTTGTTTTAAAGGGAGCAAGATTTTGCCACTCAACGAGCGTGCAAGGATGATGACCGATACGGTTCCAAAAATAAATGCGCCCAATAACAAATAGCCCAAGTAGGTGAGGTGACGGTGGCCCGATTTGTCCTCGGCAGTTATCAATACATAGAACTCCCTGTTATCGTTCAGTTTGCACAACAACCCAAAGTTATCGATGTCATTTTCTGAAATGAAAAATGAGCCATTGTTCCTTAGGGTTTGCAAATCTGATGATGACAGCGTTTGGGCAGTTCCGCTAACGCTGCTATAAATCAGTTTCTTATCTTCCCCAAAAACCAGGATACGGTCGTTGTAAAGTTTGTCGATCGAGTTTTCATCAAGGATCATCAATACATCCTGCTTTGATACATTCAGGTCGGCCAGTAATGTTACTGTTGATCTGGCTTTTCCTTCGAGCCGCAATCGGAAATCTGTTCTTCTGAATTGCGCAAACATTGTAAAAACAACGATCAATACAACAGCCTGCAAGACTGAAAACAGGATGCTGAAATAGATTGTAAACCGTTGTTTTAAACTGATCATTTTTCTGATCTTAGATAATAACCAAAACCAGGCCTTGTATGAATAAGCTTAATATCAAAATTCTTATCGATTTTTTTTCTGAGAAAGTTGATATAAACTTCTATTGTATTGGTTCCCGTTTCAAAATTCATGTCCCACACGCTATCCGAGATCGATGGTTTGGAGACAGGTTTGCCCTTGGCTTTAGCCAGGAGCAGAAGCAACTGATACTCTTTGGGTGTCAGGAGGATCTCTTCGTTGCCACGCGTCACCTTCATTTCAGATACGTTGATTTCAAGATCTTCAACACAGATGATCTCGTCCGAGGTCTGGGGTTTACGGTTCCGGCGCAGCAACGAATTGATGCGGACAAACAACTCGTCAAAATGAAACGGTTTTACAAGATAATCATCAGCACCATTGTTGAATGCCTCAACCTTGTCTTCAACCTGTCCAAAAGCTGTCAGCATGATGATCGGCGTCGATTTGTCCGAACTTCTCACCAATGTGCAAACTTCAAGTCCGTTGATCCCGGGAACATTGATATCGAGGATAAAAAGATCGTAAGCTGATGTTGTAAATTGCCTGATGAAAAGGTTACCATCGTAAACAACATCACACTCGAAATTTTTATCCTTCAGAAAAAGTTTAATTTCAGACGAGAGCTTAAAATCGTCCTCCAGCAGCAGAATTTTCATTTTCAGGAATGTCCTAATACCGGATGCGGCTGGTAAAGTTCTTCCAACCTGATCATTTCATGTGCTGTCAGTTTTACCGAACAGGCAGCAACCGCATCCTCAAGGTGACCGGGTTTGCTTGCCCCGATAATCGGTGCCGTGATCACAGGCTTACTTAACATCCAGGCCAAGGCGATCTGTGCATCGGGTAATCCGCGTTGGGCCGCTATTTCCGATAAACGTTTTACAATTTCAAAATCAGCATCTGCATAATAGAGCATTTTGCCAAACTGATCGGTTTGGGCACGCAGCGTTTCATTCCGATCCTTGCTCCTTTGCCCGGTCAATAGTCCCCTGGCCAGTGGTGACCATGGTATAACGGCGATTTTCTGGTCTTCACATAGTGGCAGCATTTCGCGCTCTTCTTCGCGATAGAGCAGGTTATAATGGGGCTGCATGGAGACAAACCGGGTCCAGCCATGAAGGTCGGAGGTATAAAGTGCTTTTGCAAATTGCCAGCTGAACATCGACGATGCCCCGATATATCTTGCTTTCCCCGCTTTGACGATGTCGTGAAGGGCCTCCATGGTCTCTTCGATCGGGGTTTCATAATCCCAGCGGTGGATCTGGTAAAGGTCCACATAGTCGGTTTTTAACCTCCTGAGGCTGTTGTCGATCGAGCTCATAATGTGTTTGCGCGATAACCCACCATCGTTGGGTAAAGGCCCCATCGGGTTAAACACCTTGGTGGCGATCACCACATCGTCCCGCTTTGTAAAATCTTTGAGTGCAGCACCTACCACCTCTTCGCTTGTACCGTAGGAGTACATATCTGCCGTATCAAAAAAATTGATTCCCAACTCCAGTGCTTTCTGGATAAAAGGTCTGCTCTCTGCTTCCTTTAAAGCCCATGGCCACCTTTCTGTCGGTTTGCCATATGTCATGGTTCCTAAACAGATTTTTGAAACTTTCATCCCGGTATTACCCAGTCTAATGTATTCCATATTGTTTATTATTAATGTGTTGTAATTTTATCTTTGAAAAACGATTTTAAAGGGCCTTACCTCACTTCGTGATAAGCCGTCAAGAATAGCCGGATCGTTATTGACGATTTCATGAAGTTCTGATTCATTCTCAACTTCAAGGATGAACATTCCGCCTCTCTCCTTATCGAGAAAAGGGCCCGTAAGAACAAGCTTCCCCCTCGTGAGCAAACCCCTGAGGTACTCCACATGAGGTTTCATCATTGACTCTGTGATGTTGTCTTTTATAAAATGGTGGGTGATAACATAATTCATATACAAGATTCTCCTTTTAAATTCATTTATAATCAACTCAAAACTATTCAAATTTAACTGGAAATGCTAATTCAGGTGTTAAAATGTGGTCAACTCTTTTATCATTGTGAATATAAATTTTGATATTTGCATAGTTTAATTTGAAAATTGCCTACATTTACCTTTACAAATGCGTGAAATATGTTATCAAAATCAGAAATCCAATTGAATGGCCATCCTCCGGGACTGCTTAATTCAACAACAGAATCGAAAATGTCTGAAATTGTACCTGAACAATTGGATAAGAGGAGGACCCTGAATACCCTTAAAATACTAATTACAGATGATGACATCGTTTCCGGAAAATTAATTTTGGCCATGTTGAAACGGATCAGCAAACAGATTTTAATTGTGACTTCAGGAAAGGAAGCAATTGAAACCTGTCGCGACCATACGGATATTGATTTGATTCTAATGGACATTGCAATGCCACAAATGAATGGGTACGAAGCAACCCGATTGATCCGCCAATTCAATAAAGAGGTCATCATTATTGCACAAACCTCGCTGGCATTGGCAAGAGATATTGAAGATGCATTGGCTGCCGGTTGTGATGACCACATCCCAAAACCGATCAGCGGTCAAGAATTAATTCTGATGATCCAAAAATATTTTGGCTCTTAGGGGTCAATCTGGTAACAACCTGAAATCAATTTTAAGAGAGAATCTTTTTATAATTAAGTAATGGGTAAAATTAAATGTTATCTTCAAAACCACCAACCTCTCGACACGTCGAGACAGGCTCTGTATGGGAGTATTGAAATTCAGTCAGATACAGAAATCCAGCATAGGCGGAATAGGGTCAAATACGATATTAATTAATTCCTATTGCATATAAAACTTAATTGCCTTATATCTGTTTCCATATTGTATCGCACATTAATATTGGAATATGATAAGGTTAGTTAAACGATTATTGTTATCGATCTTCTTTATTTCCCCTTTGTACAATCTGAATGCACAGGACCATTCAGCACCATCACCCTTGAAAGAACTGCTTAAACAGGCTTTAGCCAGCTATCCATTGCTTAAATCAAAAGGATACGAGGTAAACGCTGCTGAAGAAGGGGTGAAAGCAAATAAACGGTCATTGGTTCCCACACTGGACGCTTCTTACCAGGCTGATTATGCTACCTATAACAATATCATCGGGATGGCGTCCACGTCATCGTTGATTCCAATCAGCGGACCACCGTCCACAACAAACAATTATTCGGGTGTATTTGGAAGTAGCGCAAGTTTGGTCCTTAACTGGCAACCAATAACTTTTGGTCAGAGGGATGCACAAGTCGAATATTCAAAATCCGGTTTTGCCCGATCATCAGCAGATTCGCGGAACGAGATATTCCAACATCAGGTTAAGGTTATTAATGCCTATCTTGAGTCACTGACCTCCCTTGAATTGGTTAAAGTTTACGAGAAGAATTTGTTACGGGCCGAAACCAACCTTAAAGTTATAAAATCACTGGTTATCAATGGAATAAAACCTGGGGTCGATACCGCTATGTACAAAGCTGAGATCTCCGTGGCGAAAATTGATCTGTTGAATTTTCGAAAATACATGCAGCAAAAACAGATCATCCTCTCTCAATATGTGGCGGCCGACCAACCCGTCATGGTTAGCGACAGCAGTTATTTCAACAGATTACCTTGTTTTTCACTGACATCGGATTCTGTAAGGCACCCCTTATTGGACCTGTTTGGTTCGGATATTGATCTGACAAAAGCAAAACTTAAAATGTTGAACAAGACCATGCTGCCGACACTTGGTTTCTGGGGTACGACCTATACGCGTGGCTCAGGCATCCATTATGACGGAGTGCGGAATTCATCGGACGGTTTATCCTTCCAACGTTACAATTATGGTGTCGGACTTCAAATAAGTTTTCCATTGCTGCAATCAGTGCGGATTCACCCCCGGTTGAAGCAACAAGAGTTATTGATCAAATCGGATGAAGAAAAACTAATGGACATTTCGCTGCAATTGAAAAAACAGCTTGAGATGGCAGATTCGGAACTCAACAGTGCCCTCGCAGCTGCAAAAGAGAATCCGGTATTGGTCGAATCGTCTATTTTTTCGTATAAGACAGTTCTCTCGAGGTATCAGGCAGGATTGGTCAACTATTCTGATCTGATTCAAGCGCAATATCTGCTGCTAAAGGCTGAGTCTGAAAACAAAACAGCTTATGTCAATGCCTGGAAAGCCTTGCTTTTAAAGGCAGCGGTAAAAGGTGATTTAAATCTATTTCTAAATCAGGTCAATTAGTATGAACATCATAAAAGGGGCACTACAAAAACCTGTCACCGTAACTGTTTCTGTGATCGCGATATTGTTTTTTTCTGTTTTGGCTATCCGGAACATGAAGGTGGATATCTTCCCAAAGATGGGACAACCCACCATTTATATTGCACAACCCTATGGCGGATTATCGCCGGAACAGATGGAAGGATTTATCACTTCTTACTATGAATACCACTTGTTGTATGTGACAGGTGTAAAATTTGTCGAATCAAAATCGGTTCAGGGAGCCGCCATTATAAAAATTGTTTTTCATGATGGGACGGACCTGAGCCAGGCGATGGGTGAAGTGGTCGGTTATGTCAACAGATCCAGGGCTTTTATGCCTACTGGTACGGTCCCCCCATTTATCACCCGTTTTGATGCTGGTAGTGTGGCGGTTGGGCAACTTGTCTTTACTTCTGATACAAAAACCCTGGGCGAGATACAGGACCTTGCATTGTTTAAAGTGAGGCCAATGTTCTCAACACTACCCGGGGTTTCTGCACCACCTCCATTTGGCGGAAACCAAAAAACAGTCATCATTAAGCTTAATCCGGATAAGGTCAGGAATTACAATTTGTCGCCCGATGATATTGTCCAGTCACTTGCAAAATCAAATGTGATCTCACCTGCAGGAAATATAAGGATAGGGGACGAGACCATGATCACGACTCAAAATGCAGTGGTTGATAACATTAAGGAATTGGAAAACATACCCGTCAAACTGGGTGCCGGAACATTGGTCTATGTAAAGGATGTTGCCGACGTTCAGTTGGGTGCAGATGTTACAACAGGTTATGCATTGATCAATGGAAAACGGTCGGTCTATATTCCTGTAACCAAGCGGTCTGATGCAGCAACCTGGGAAGTTGTGAAAAGGGTCAAAGCTGCTCTGCCCGACATGCAGGCTGCTGTCCCCGACGATATTAAGGTATCGTATGAATTTGACCAGTCGGGATATGTGATCAATTCGTTGAAGAGCCTGATTTTTGAAGGGGGGCTTGGCGCCCTCCTTACCGGGTTGATGGTTTTGTTCTTCTTAGGCGACCGCAGAAGTGCACTGATCGTCATTTTTACAATTCCGTTATCCATCCTGTCGGCTGTAATTTGCCTGAATGCTTTTGGGCAAACCATTAATATTATGACACTTGGAGGATTGGCGCTCGCGATAGGGATTCTGGTTGACGAAGCGACTGTGACAATCGAAAATATCCATCACCATTCCGAAATGGGGAAATCCAAACCCCGTGCGATCATCGATGCTTCCCTCGAAATTGCATTTCCCAAATTATTGATCCTTTTGTGTATCCTGGCTGTATTTGTCCCGTCATTTTTTATGTCAGGTATTCCTGCCTCTATGTTCTATCCAATGTCGTTGGCTGTTGGCCTGGCTATGGTATCTTCGTTCCTTCTCTCCCAGACCTTTGTCCCCGTAGCTGCCAATTGGATCCTCAAAGAGGGCATCAAAGTTACCGGGAACATTCGGTTTGAAACGTTTAGAATCAGATACACGAATTATATCGGGCGGATTTCTGGAATGTCGGGGAGTTTTACCACCTTTTTTATTGCAATCTCATTTGTCTTGATCATTGTTTTGTTTTCAGTAATCGGGACNGAGATTTTTCCCAAGGTGGATGCCGGACAAAGCCAATTACGACTGAGGCTACCGACAGGTACGCGCTTTGAACGTACCGAAGATGCAACCCGAAAAATTTTGAAACTGGCGGATAGCCTGACCAAAGGGCAGGTCGAAATCAGTTCTGCTTTTGTCGGGACACAACCCTCCAGTTATCCTGTCAATTTAATCCATTTATGGACAGGTGGCCCTCATGAAGCAGTCATTAAAATTAATCTCAAAAAAGGGGCAGACCTTACTGTGGACAAGTTTAAGGAAGAGATGCGCCAGACCATTGCTAAGAACATCCCGGAGGCAAGGATATCTTTTGAACCCGGAAACCTTGCCGAACAGGTACTAAATATGGGTTCCAATAATCCGATCGAAATTGCTGTACTCGGAAAAAACCTGTCTCAGTCGAAGGTGATTGCCGAAAAGTTGAAGGATCAATTGCACGAAATTGAATTTTTGCGGGATGTCCAAATCGCAACACCACTTGACTATCCAACCCTTAAGCTTTCAATCGACAGGGTCAAAGCCGGTCAGTTGGGGTTGACAGTTGAGCAGATCACGAGGTCAAGTGTCGCAGCCACTTCTTCAAGCAGGTTTACACAACCCAATTACTGGCTCGACAAATCAACAGGAACGGCCTATCAGGTGCAGGTTGAATATCCTCAATATAAAATGAATTCTCCTGAGCAGCTCGAACTTATCCCGGTCCTGGGAACTACCGGAAACCCGGTCTATCTTCGGGATGTGGCAACATGGGAAAAAACAAAGTCTGTCGGCGAATACGACCGGATCAATCAGCAACGGTACATCACCATTACTGCCAATATCCAGAACAAAGACTTAGGATCAGCGATAAAGAGAGTCAATAAAACCATTGGTTCACTTGGAGAATTGCCGAAAGGAACCAAAATTAATGTGCGGGGGCAAGCGGAATTGTTAAGTCAGACCATGGATGAATTGCAGTCTGGACTGTTTGTTGCTGTTGTTGTGATATTTATGCTTTTGGCCATCAGCTTTCAGTCATTCCGGCTCTCTCTTGTGATCCTTTCTATTGTTCCTGCAGTGATCACGGGTTCTTTACTTTTCCTGTTTGTAACCGGTAAAACCCTGAATATCGAGTCCTACATGGGAATCATTATGGCTGTGGGTGTGGCCATTTCGAATGCAATTTTATACATCACCAATGCCCGGAAATACACAAAACAGGGTAATGGGAAAGCTTATCTTCTCGGGGCGAAAAACAGGTTAAGACCGATTCTGATGACAAGTTTTGCCATGATTGCAGGTATGGTACCAATGGCATTGGGATTGGGTGAGGTTGGGGAACAGACAGCCCCATTGGGAATTGCCGTAATTGGAGGACTTACATTTTCCGCCATTGGCACGCTGATTTTTCTACCTCTGATGTATTTGCGGTTCATGGGCCATCGGGATTATCAAAATCCGTCACTTGACCCGGACGATAAAGAAAGCATGTTCTATGTAACAACTATTTAAATATCAATTAAATAAACGCAAACCATGAAAAGACCTTATATATTTCTCCTTCTTGTAATAGCAGTTGGCATCCTGATTTTCAGCTGCTCTTCCAATGACAAAAAGAAGGAAAATAAAACGACCACGATTGACTCGGTTGCTGTTTTTACTTTGAAAAAGGGTGAAGTTAATAAGAAATTAACTTTCCCGGCTGAACTGACCCCTTTGGAGAGGGCTGAAATTTATGCCAAAATAAATGGCTATGTAAAAGATATAAAAGTCGATATCGGCGACCGGGTCCGAAAGGGGCAGGTGATGATCATACTTGACGCACCCGAGATTTATGCCAATCAGGCACAGGCAAATTCGGAACTGCAAACTGCGCGATCAAAATATCTGATCAGCTCTGATGCCTGCAAACGGATCCTGAATGCAGCAAAAATTGATGGCACGGTTGCATCAGGTGAAATTGAAAGGGCATTAAACCAGAAGGTTGCCGATAGTTCGCTGGTAGAAGCTGCAAAATCCAGATTGAATTTTACTGCTCAATTCAAAGATTATTTGACGATCAGTGCACCCTTTAATGGTATCGTAACTCAAAGAAATGTGGATTTGGGAACCCTGACCAGTTCAGGCAACCAAAAACCACTCCTTGTCGTTGAGGATGTGAGTGTTTTACGACTGCGCCTGCCGGTCCCAGAAAGTTATTCAGCTGCGGTTCCGGATACATCTGTTGTGGAATTTTCGGTCGAAGCGACACCCGGAAAGAGTTATAAAGCGACCTTATCTCGCAAATCGGGCTCAATCAACCTCTCAAACCGAACCGAAACCTGGGAATACATTTATAAGAACAATGAAAACGATCTTAAATCAGGGATGTTCGCAAATGTTACCATGAGAATGGGGCGTGCAGAACCATCTTTTCTGGTTCCATCGTCCGCCATTGCCACAACGCTTGAGAAGAAATTTGTAATCCGGCTTAAGGAGGGGAAAACAGAATGGGTGGACGTAAAGAACGGCTTTAGCCAAAACGATAAGGTGGAAATATTTGGTCCACTGATGGAAGGCGACCTGCTCCTTGTTGGTGCAACTGATGAAATTAAACCAAATACAGAATTAACCGCTAAACTGAAAAAGAAATGAACAGAAGAAAATTTTTCCTTCCCTTCCTTAAAAGCAAAAAGAACCGGGTTTTGTTCATCATGATAAATATCTACCTCATCATTGGGATGTTAACCCTGTTGGTAACGCTAATTTATTTATTCGTCAACCTTGATCATTCCGATGTCACGGTCAGGAATTGCATTCCGGGATTTGTATTGGGTATAAGCTCCGGGGTCATCTATTTTGTTGGTTATCAAAGTTTGGTTTCGGTCAACCGCAACAAATAAATATTTTTTGAAATAAAAAAGCCACCCTTTTTTGGGGTGACTTTTTAAATATAAAAACAATCAGGGAATTATGCTTCAAAACGTGCTTCGATTGCAATAATCTGGTTGGCCAGCTCTTTTGGAAGGGTAGATCCGAAGGCGGCATATTGCTCACGGACAAGATCCAGTTCATCTTTCCACTGTTCTTTGCTAACTGCCAGCAATTCAGGCATATTTGCATCAACACTTTCAATACCTGTTGTATTGATCGAACCCAGCTGCGGAACAAACCCGATTGGTGTTTCTACTGCAGCTGCTGTTCCTTCTGCCCTTTCAAAGATCCACTGTAAAACGCGGATGTTGTCGCCATAACCCGGCCACAGGAACTTGCCCTGTGCACTTTTACGGAACCAGTTGACATTGAATATTTTAGGGAGTTTTGTTTTATCAGGTGCATTTTCGCCAATGGTTACCCAATGGCCAAAATAGTCGCCCATGTTATAACCACAGAATGGCAACATCGCAAACGGGTCGCGGCGGACACCTGCTTTCAAACCAATGGCAGCAGCGGTAACTTCAGAACCAACAATTGATCCCATGAAAACGCCATGGTTCCAGTCGAACGACTGGTAAACCAATGGTACAGTGCCTGGACGGCGACCACCAAACAAAATGGCAGAGATTGGAACTCCTGTTGGATTTTCCCAGTCTTTGTCGATTGCAGGGCATTGGTAAGCAGGAGCTGAAAAACGAGCATTCGGGTGAGCAGCAGGTTTTCCGCTTGCTTTGTCGTAAACCTCGTTGGTCCATGTGATCGTTCCTTCCGGAGCGTCGTATCCGATACCTTCCCACCAGATGTCGCCATCAGGAGTAAGACCTGTATTGGTGAAAACGGTATTGGCCCTTGCTGAAAGCATCGCATTTGGGTTGGTGTCCATAGAAGTAAATGGCGCAACACCAAAGAAGCCGGCTTCAGGATTGATCGCATAAAGCTGACCATCTTTACCGAATTTCATCCAGGCGATATCATCACCTACTGTTTCAACTTTCCATCCCGGGATAGTAGGAACAAGCATGGCGAGGTTTGTTTTGCCACAGGCACTTGGGAATGCAGCAGCAATGTATTTTTTTATCCCCTGAGGATTTGTGATGCCCATGATCAGCATGTGCTCAGCCAGCCAGCCCTGCCTTTTGGCCATGTTTGATGCGATACGGAGTGCAAAACATTTCTTACCAAGTAATGCATTACCACCATAACCGCTTCCGTAAGAGATAATCTCGTTTGTGTCGGGGAAATGACAAATATATTTGTCTTCAATGGGTGCGCAAGGCCATTTTACATCTTCCTGTCCTGGCTCAAGTGGTGCACCTACAGAATGGATACAAGGTACAAATTCGCCGTTTCCAAGAACATCGAGGACCGCTTTTCCCATGCGGGTCATGATCTTCATGTTGACCACAACATAAGGACTGTCGGTCAATTCAATTCCGATATGTGCAATATCTGAACCTAGCGGACCCATACTGAATGGGATCACATACATGGTACGACCTTTCATACAACCTTTGAAGAAACCGTTTAAGGTTGCCTTCATCTCAACCGGATCAGCCCAGTTATTGGTAGGACCTGCATCCTCTTTTTTAGCTGAACAGATATAAGTCCTGTTTTCCACACGTGCCACATCGCTTGGATCTGACTGAAAATAATAACTTCCGGGGCGTTTCTTTTCGTCAAGTTTTACGGCCATACCGGAGGCTACCATTTCGCCCAACAGGCGACTATTTTCTTCTTCCGAACCATCGCACCAGTAAACTTTTTCAGGCTGACAAAGTTCTGCCCATTCGTTTACCCAATTGATTAACTTCTGATTACTAGTCATTAAAATTGAAAATTTTGTTAATGGATACTTTTAAAAATGCTAATTTAATCTGTGATAGATCTATTTTTGATCACTATAATCTCTACAAGCCGAATAGATATTTTCGATCAGTTGCGGGATCTTTGATTTTGGAACTGCAGAAAATGCAATCCTGATCAGATTCCCAAAAACGATCACACCTGTACTGTATTGATCAAGAAGTATTTTCCTGATCGCTTCGGCATTTAATGGCTCTTTCAATTCAATGCACATAAAATAGCCTGAATTAAAAGGGAGAGCTACAAAATATTCAAGGTACTTCTGATCTCTAAGGACTTCAATGATCGTCTGATACCTGGAATTTAACGTGTCGAACTTTTCTTTCTTGTCCGATTCGTACTGGACTGAAGAATAGGCCTTGTGAAGCAACGATTGTGAAAGGTGGCTTACATTTGAAATATTCCCCCTGACCGCACCTGCCGTTTTATTTTCGAGCGCTTCATATAATGCAGGAGTCCCATCTTTTACACCGTATGACATAAACCCGACACGAAATCCCCACACGTAATCCTCTTTGGTTGCACCGTCAAGTTTTACAGCAAGAACATTTTCGCTGAGGTTGCACAGTTGCGTGAATATTGATTCCGTGTAAACATTGTTTTCATAAACAAGCCCGAAATAGGCATCGTCAATCAGTACGACAACCTTTTTCCCTTTGTCTGCCTGCTTTTTGATTGTATCAACAATCAATGCGATTTCGCTGACAAGAGGTGTATATCCGGTTGGGTTGTTCGGGAAATTGAGCAACATTACAATTTTTCCTTCGATCTGGTCAAGGGTATCTGAAAACCCTTCAACATTGAAACCACCGTCTTTAAACAATGGGAATGTAACGATTTTGCCCTTATAGCCATTTTCGAAAATCAAGGAATAGTTTTCCCAGAACAAATCCGGAATTACAACTGTATCACCCTCATCAACAAACATATATGCAGAAATGCTAATCCCATGGGTCAATCCGCTCGTCACGATTGGCGAACTGATTGTCGTTGTTCCAAGGGATGGGTTTTTCTGGTATATAAACTCTTTCCATGCGTCACGTAACTCCTTTTTACCAAAACTTGGGGCATAAGGATAAACAGATCCCAACGGAAGGTTGATCAGTTGATCAAACTCGGATAGGTGCATCGAAGTCCCATTGTCTTCAATGGCTTCACCAATGGTCGCATTTATGCTCTTTCCTTTTGCCTGGGCCGATTGTGACAAGATACCAAGCTTCGGGAAAAAAATGTTTTTTCCCCTTTCTGACAATACTTCGAGAACATTTGAATTCAACTTTAGAATGGTTTCATTCAGATCGATAGCTTGTGGATCCACTTTAAGTGCTGTTTAATTTATTTAATTAATACTTAACTGCAAAATTATTGATTTATCCCGAAAAACGAAGGCACTACAATTGACGATCAATAAAACTTAACAAAGATTTGACATAGATAGAACAATTTGAATCTGCCTCAGATATTTGGCGGAGTAATGATCCATAAAACCTTTGCAGAAGAATTATGGATATTTCTCAGTGTATGCGTGATATTTGAATTAAAATAGAAGTTATCCCCTTTTTCGAGGATGTACTGTGAATTGTCGAGTGAGATCATCAGTTTCCCTTCAAGGACAAAAATAAATTCCTGCCCCGGATGGCTTTGCATGATCTCGGACGAATCGGAGTTCTCAACAAATTTTAAGATATAAGGTTCCATCTGTTTGCTGTTTTCGTGGTGCGAAAGAAGGAAAAGGCTTGTACCACTTGAGTTGACTTTTACAAATTTTATGTCCCCGGCTTTTATCAGTGGATTCTTTGTTAGCGACTCGTTCTCGCCAATCAGCTCACCAACAGTTGAATATAAACTATTTGCAATACTTTTAAGTGTAACGATGGATGGGAATGCTTTTGAGTTTTCAATCTGCGAAAGTGCACTTGCACTGATCCCGACTTTTTTTGAAAGGTCGCTTAGGGGTAAGCTCAATAACTCCCTTTTCCGTTTTATCCTTTCTCCCAATCTGTTCATTATTAATATCTTAAAAAGTTGTGTGTTAATTTTGTTCTGTTTGGGCAAAATTAATTTCTTTTTGGATCAAACGATGGCCAGGTTAATTATTTAAGTATTACTTAACAAACAGGAGTATTCATCGAAATTGTTAATTTTTATCCATTTATAGTTGTCCGGTCTTCGGTTTCCCTTTTCCTGTCTCAAGGCCCCGCGCCCCAAGCCATTTCACAGTCTCCAGGCCCTTCTCTGTTTTCCTGTCTCCATGCCCCAGGCCCCATGTCACAAAAGGGCAGGCAACCGACTGGTTGCTACTGCCCTTTTGTAGCAAATTGCTTATAAATATGCAATTAATGGTACAGGTTATGACCTGGGATGAAATTTATTGATCGTATCTTTTAGATAACCCTTGTCTAAATGGGTGTAAATTTCAGTTGTCAGAATCGATTCATGTCCCAACATTTCCTGAACGGTGCGAAGGTCAGCACCTCCCTGTACCAGGGCAGAAGCAAAAGAATGCCTGAAGGTATGGGGGCTGATGTTCTTTTCCAACTTGATTTTATCGGCAAGATTTTTAATAATGGTGAAAATCATCACCCTGCTCAGTTTTTTCCCTCTGCGGTTCAGGAACACAATATTCTCATAGCCTTTTTCGATAGCCAGTTTTTTGCGGGAATTGTTCAGATATTTTTTAATATCGTCAATAGCACGTTTGCTGATTGGGACTAACCGTTCGCGTTCGCCCTTTCCGGCTATTTTTAGGAACTCCTGCTCAAAATGAAGATTGGAAAGTCTGAGGTCAACAAGTTCAGAAACTCTTAGTCCGCAACTGTAAAGGGTCTCGAGAATAGCTTTGTTGCGAAGCCCTTCTGCCTTTGTATCATCAATTGCTTCAATCAAACCATTGATTTCATCTTCGGTAAGAATTTCGGGAAGCTTACGCCCTATCCGTGGGGATTCGAGGAGAGTTGTGGGATCATTTTCAACTGCCTCCTCAATTAGCAGAAACTTATAGTAGGATTTTATGCCTGAAATCGTCCTTGCCTGAGTACGCGGACTAATTCCTTTCTGGTTCATCCACTCTACAAATTTCCTTAACTGAGCTAATTTTACCGTTTCCGGTGTGAGATTAGGATAATGAACCTCAACAAACGTGATCAGTTTGTTAATGTCATTAACATACGCACTTACTGAGTTAGGAGAAAGTGATTTCTCAAG
>TBL_comb47_HYPODRAFT_10002535_pt1 | contig 22485 bp, 14 predicted proteins | sample TroBogypolimnion_40_FD_10682 | JGI IMG/M metagenome (IMG submission 10682)
TCTTACAGAATTGAATTAAAAGGTGAAAGTTTAAGAAAAAAACGGTAAAATTGTCAGTCATTAGAGTTCTCGTAAACCATCATCCTTGATGGGGGTCAACATGACCGGAGAGGGGGTCAGCATCACCGGAATATCCAGAGGCTAATGATACTTTAACAGAAGCTGTGGAACAGATTTTTAATGAATCAATTGCAATAACAGAAACAGAATTGCACGAACGACTCTATCAGCATGATTTTATAATTGAAAAGCTTACACCTATTCTCCAAAATTACTTAACATAAAATGGATAAGTTGGAATTATATAACAATATCTTGGGCGACATCGGGAACTTTGTTTTAGTAATCTTCGGTTTTTCTGTTACCCTTTTTACAGTATTGTATTCATTCATAATTTGAAAACGTGAATTACTAAAGGAATATAGTGACAAAATAAAGCAAGGCGATCAAGACATTTTAATTCATCAAAGACATTCAAATGCCAAAAAATTTATTGCAAGATTTAAAAAATTCAATAACCATTTAATTTTCACAATCTTTATTGATCTAATAATTTACTTGACTTGTATAATAATGAAGTATTTTATTAACGATCAGACAATTAAGGAATTATCAACAATAATAATTGCTTTTGCAGCATTTCTTATCGTCATTTATGTGACTATCATGCTGATAATAACTGTAAAAGACTATTTAAGAATAACAAAAATATAAATCGCTTATTTGAACTAAATTTATTCTTCCATTTGATTTGTAGCCTTGCTAATCCTGTCAAGCTTCTCCAATTTGAGTCGTCTTTGTATTTTTTTTAAATTTGGATGTATTATTCTATCTAACCAGCCAAAACCAGATGGTCTCTGATGTTCAATGGTTATGAGAAGTTCGTCTGTTTTTTCGTAAAATTCATGCCTAACGCTTCGCACTTTATCTCCTGTAGTTAATTTTCTTGGATTGTCGAAAGGTAATTCACGACCACTTTCATAAAAGATCGTTTTATTTTTCAATACGTCTACAATATCTCCTGATATTGGAAGTTGATCAATTACTGCTTTTAAAACTTCAAGTTCTATCATGCTGAATTTAAAATAATTACATTAAATATCTTACTATTACCTTAAAGCCACATTCACAAAATCGTGCATGTTGCTAACAAATTCAAGACTGATATTGCTACCAGATTGTTCGGCTAATTCTTTAAAATGCTTTTTACCACATTCAATCTTTCCAATTTCTGCTGGTCGCAAAAATTCCAAGCCTAACGTACCTTTGCTTTCAACAACGAAGAACAATTTTTCTTCATTATCTTTTTCAAACAGTACTGCCCAATCAGGATTGTAAGTACCCAGTGGTGTATCAATTTTAAACCAGCTAGGCAACTTCACATAAACCTTAATGTTTTCATTTCGTTCAAATTCTTTCGCTAAATCGGATTCAATAAGGCTATCGTAAACCACATACTCAAAAGGTGATTTATTACTGGCTTGCATGTTGCTTTTTAAATAGCCAATCAGTTCTTCATTCTGGAATAATTCCTGACTATAAAATTCGTGGTCACCAATTTTCTTATAAACAATACCATCAATGATATGTAAACGCATCTGTTCATTGATAATATCAATGCACCCTTCAATGTATTTCTGTGGATTGACTTTAAAGTATTTAAGGTTGTGGCATCCTAACAAAATATCCACGATGGATTTTCTGGTTAAATTGGTTTCGTTTTGAAGGTAGGTAACAATATCAGGAAGCATCTGAACTTCATGGTTAATCGTGCTATAAGTTACATTCCCTGCATTGGAAGCAGAAACACCACCTTCAGTAATTTCCAATGTGTTTGTGGTATAGGTAAGTTTACCACGACTAATAATTAATCGGTCGTTGATATTTTTGATACATGCCTGAATTAACTTATCAGAATCAAATTGTACTGAATATGTGGTTCTGAATTTAACACGTTCCCAAAGTTCTTTAAAATCATCGCTTAACAGTATTGCTTCTTTAACTTTGATAACCTGTTTATCATCAGTTCGTTTAATTTCCAGTTTACCTGCTGCATGTTTAATTGTAGTGATAATTTGTGCCTTAACATGTTCTGGCAGGTGTTCTGGTAAATCAACTTTATTTGCTTTTAGATCAACTTTCAGCTTATCATTGATTTTTCCTTTATTGTCCAGATAACCATTCATCTGAAGGAAAAAATACAAATCGTTTGATTCCTTATGACCTAAAAATATCGGTTCGTTACCATCCATTTCAACAGTTATGTTGCTGAAGCTATGTGGTTGAATTACACCAAATAAAATTCCTGTTTCATCTTCAATCTCCTTCTGCAAATTCTTTACGAAATCTTCGTAAGATTCACTCGCCATTACTGTTAGCGTGTTAACATCGAAACCATAAACACGTTCACCTTGTTGGTTAACACATAATCGTAAACCTCTACCAATTTCTTGTCGCCTGGAAATATCGGATGCACCACTTTCTTTTAAGGTACATATTTGGAAAACATTTGGATTATCCCAACCTTCACGCAAAGCAGTATGTGAAAAGATAAAGCGTAATTTAGATTCAAAACTGAGTAACTTTTCTTTATCCTTCATGATGAGGCTATAAGTATCTTCATCATTAGACCTTTCAGTTGAATCTTTATAACATTCGAATTTTTCTTTGGTGTTGCTGGCTTTGGGTTTTTTGTCGATCGAAAAATAACCATTATGAATTTCATTCGCTTCAGCATCAATATCACGAATACCTTCAAATAGTGTTTTGTATTTTGATCGTTTCATTATTCGCTTGTATTCTTCTTCAAAAATTTCGGCATATCTGCCATTCTGTGCAATTCCTTCACTATCATAAATTCGGTAATTGCTAACCTTATCAATAAAAAATAAACTTAACACCTTGATTCCCTTTGGATTCAGCACCAGTTCTTTATCCAGATGTTCTTCAATGGTTTTTTGAATTTGTAAGCGTTTGATTAATAAATCATCAACTGAACCAAGCATTTCACCAACCTTTAGTTCCATGTCGTTCGTGAACTCAATGTATTGATTGCCCTCGGCTGCATAGATGTGGCGAATCATTAAATTCTCATATTCACCAAGCTTTGTAATCATTTCTAAATCATCACCAGCACGAACATCTTTTTTAGTTCGTTTGCTTTTACCATTATTATCACGAACATCCAGTTCCAGTTTTGCTGTGATTCCATTTTTATTCGAAACCGATACTAATTTTAAATATGCTCCTGATTTTGCTTCACCTTCAATTTTTAATGATGCAACTTCAATTTGCTTAACCAGTTGTTTGTTGTAAGCATCAACAGCATCCAGTTTATAAAGCATGTTCAACTTTTCTCTGTGTGTCGCTGAGTATCGAATAATTGTGAGTGGTTTTAGGTTCTTAATTGATTTCTTACCCAATGTACTATTCAGCACTTTTTGGGGTTCATCTACTATAATAATAGGTTTGGTATCCTGAATCAAAGAAATTGGCTTATATCCTAATTTATCGTTGTAATTCAGCAATATTCGGTTAGTCGTACTAGTCGAATCATCAATATCTTTGTTAAACGCCTGAATATTGATTACCATGATTTGCAATTGATCATTCACTGCAAAATCCCTGATTTCATTTAGCTTTGAACTATCGTAAATAAAATATTTGTAATTGATGTTATTGAGATGCTCTTTGAAGTGACTTTCAGTTATTTGCAAACTTTTATAAACACCTTCTTTAATAGGAATGGATGGTACAACTATAATGAATTTTGTGAACCCATATTTTCGGTTCATCTCCATAATTGATTTCAAATAGATATAGGTCTTACCTGTACCTGTTTCCATCTCCACACTGAGGTCAAGGTGCTTAATATCAATTTCTTCACGCACTGAGGGTTTCAACCCATTCTTTAGTTGAATGTACTGTATGTTTTCAAGTATTTGACCCTCTGTTAATTGCAATTTATTTGCAAAACCGATTTGATTGAATTCCAACAATTGTTGACTGGCAAGAAATTCAGGTGAATAAACTGTAAAATTGGAGTTACAGGATTCCTGACCATTAAAAACATCTACAACTGCTTCAATTGCATCATTCTGGTACGAAAGGTTATTATCAAATTTAATCTTCATTTGGCTTCAGGTTAAATCGTATTAACTTCTTCAATACCATAACGTTTTAAAATTTGCATGGAGTTGGTTTTTTCAACATCAGTAAAACCATTGTCTTTGAAAATAACCTTACATGTGGCTGGTTCAAGTTCCAGTTTCCATTTACCTATTCCTTCAGCTACATCAGTGGTAACATCATCAGCCAAACAAATAAATAACGTTCCTAAACCAATATTAAATACATTTTTACCTGCAAAAGATTTTTGCTCAATAGGTTGAGCCAAATCCAAACCATTTTTCAACAGTATTTCGAATAATACATCATCTTCAGTTCGGTTTTCCTTGATATTTTTTCCAGCATTAAATAAATTAGCGTGTAAATTTTCTGGATTACCATCCCATGCGTTGATATTCGAACTGTCCAATTTAAAAACCTTAAATCCAATATCTAGTTTATCAATAGTTTCTTGTAAAAAATCAATTTGTGTTTGTGTCTCATCCAGTAACAATTTACCTTTCATAGACTGTTTCAAATTTTCTAATTCATTGATCTTTTCATCTTTGATTTTAACACCAGCCCTACGAATGCGTTCTTTGGCAATTTCAGCAATAGTCTTATAGCCAGCCTTATACGCATCGCTATTCTCGTCAGTTTGCTCTGGTAATTGAACACAAATATATTTGCGACTACCCATATCTTCAGAATTCAATTGCATTACTGCATGTGCTGTAGTTCCAGAACCAGCAAAAAAATCTAATACAATATCTTCAGAACCTACTTGACAAACTTCTGCTAAATATTTGATAAGCGACGTTGGTTTGGCAAAATCAAATGGAATGCCTAATTTTTTCAGTTCATGGGATGAACTCTGATTAATATGATTTTCAATAAAATTATTAGGGGTTGCACTTGATTTTGAAATAACATCATTTAAATACGTTTTAGTATAAACATTCCATAAGGTTTCTTCACCTTTTTCATTTACCAAATTTGAGGAACGTGCTTTTTTAACAACAATATTGTTTTTATTTTCAATATAAGATTTATACGACCATCTCCAAACTTTGTCCTTTCCACTTTGGGGTGGTATAAAAGCTCCATCGGAAATTTGTTCTGGGAAGTTAGTACCTGGAGGAATAACGAAGCTGCCATCAGGACACTCAATAAAATATCTTTGATTATTACATCCTCTCATCGGGTCAAGACTTGACATATAGAGTCTAACTAATTGATATTTTTCACCTTTTCTTTCTCCTGATTCCTCGATCAAATTATATGAGGAGTAATTAATTCCACCAAAAAAGGGAACACAGAACTCTCTTGTTTTGCAATAAGTCAAAAGATAATCAAAATTTGGAGCCCAATAATCACCTTGATTGTTTGCTTTTTTTGAAATTCTTCCAGCACAACCTATGAAATTTTCCTCCCCTAGAATTTCATTACATAATTTCTTCAGGTTCTCAACTTCATTATCTCCAATGCTTATAAAAATAACGCAATTGTCACTCATTAAGCTTCTTGCAAGTTTTAATCGTGGATACATCATATTAAGCCAGTTGCTGTGGTATCGACCATCACTCTCAGTGTTGCTACTTGTTTTCCTGCCAGACTCATCTACCTGTCCAGTTATTTCAAGGTAATTTCTTAGGTTGTCAGAGTAATTATCTTTATAAACAAAATCATTCCCTGTATTGTAGGGTGGGTCGAAGTAAATCATTTTAATTTTTCCTGTGTAACTCTTTTGAAGTAGTTTTAATACTTCTAAATTGTCGCCTTCAATGAAAATATTATGTGTTGTATCCCAATCCTTGCTATCAGCTTTGTTTGGTCGTAAAGTAGCAGTACTCGGCTTATTTGCTTCTTTTCGTGCTAAACTCTTTCCTGCCCATGTAAATCGGTAATACTCTTCATCTGTTTCTACTTCGTCACCCAACAATGCCTGTAACTCTTCCAGATCAATTTTACCTTCTTTTACAATGGTCGGAAACAGTGATTTTAATATCTCAATATTTTCTTTTACAAAATCAGGACTTTGGGTCATTGGGTGTCCTTTGGTTACTTTCTCCATTATGGTACAGTTAAAAGATTCTTAATCAATTTTATTTGTTCTTTCTTCAAATGTATTAACGTGTTTAATTCAACACGTTTATTTAATTGTGATTCCTTTTTAGACTTATTCTGAAGCAGTCCAATTTCGCTTTTTAGCAGGTTTATTTGCTCCATGCGTTCAACATCCTGTATGGTGCGTTCGCTTGTCCTAGGTGCAAATTCCCCTGTTATTTCAGATGTTTGCAAAGCTACCAACTTCTGAATATAGCTGTCGTATAAAACCTTTAAATTCGGTTTATCCTGATTAAAATACTTTAGGCTATTCAGGAATGCTGATATTTTTGATGTCGGTTCATGGTTTGAAATTTCCTCAGTGAACAACATTAAATCCATTACACGCTTATTCGCATCGTTGATATTGATCCTTTTAGTGCAGGTGTTGAATATCAGTTTGTTGTCACAATAAATGATTAATAAAATATGGTATGGAATATACTTCTGGATAATTTCAGCAAGCTTGATTTTGTATTTATCGAAATTCTGATTAGTCGTCTGTATAGCAATTACTTGTATTTCTTCAAATGTACTGTCAGGATTTTTAATTGCAGGAATGTTTGAATTTTTAGGACTAATGGATGCAAGCCAATTTATTCCAATAACGATTGAAAAATCTTCCAGCATCAATCTTTCACTCATTGTTAACTCAAAATTCTGCTTAAAGAATTTCTTTGTAATTTTCGTTTCTATCAAACATGATTCAGGTAACTGCAATATTTCTAGTATCCAGTTGGTCATTATTTTACGATGAGGTAACTAATTATTTCAAACGAATCATGTTTAACCGATTTATGCAGATTTGTTCCATCAGGATATGCTAATGAATTTAATCCTGATTCATCTTCAACACCTCTTATGTGGTGAATCACATTTTGGAGTAAAGATTTATATTTCACCATGTTTCGGTTAGTTTTAGTTTCTTTTTCAAACAATTCAATTAGTGGTTGAATCAACTCAGTTTGTCCCAAACATAGCTTTTTATAAAAGTCCAAGCACTTCTTTGGATTATTTACTGGAATAAATATTTCTTCGTTTTCGTTGATATAGCATAGGTTGTATGGATAAACTGCACTAGGTGAGATGTTTGGATTTATTTCGCCCTCTAAATTTTTTATACAAAAAATTACGCCTTTCGCTGCATCATCCAGATTACTTTCGGTAATGCCAAAAATTGATTTTGGAGCATAGTTAAATGTTTCTTTTTCAAATGCTGTTAATCGGTCAACATCAATTTTAAAATCATTAAATGTCAAGTCTGTTATACTGATTCCACCTTCAATATCTTCCAAATCAAGAACCTTATTCTGAAGCTGTAATAGCTGCCTTTTACGATATTCCAAATCATGATGCTGTGCTGTTGTTTCTTCAATAATATTGTCGTCACCAGTTGCTGAAACATCCAGAATTTGCATTCGTCCTTTTACTCTGCTAATTAAATCTATGTAGGTGTCAAGTGCCAGATTTGGAAAGAAATTAACCAATTGAATCTTTTCATTTTTAGAGCCAATTCGGTCGATCCTACCAAATCGCTGAATAATTCTTACTGGATTCCAATGAATATCGTAATTCACTAAAAAATCACAATCCTGAAGGTTTTGTCCTTCAGAAATACAATCGGAACAGAATAAAATATCTATTACCTGTGTCGCCTTTGGGAAAATGATCTCACGCTTTTTCGAAATCGGTGAAAAGTTTATCAGAATCGAATTTAAATCTGTTTTGCAACCATCCAAATTTGTTTTATTGCTTTCACCACCCATAACCAAAGCTGAATACAATCCATGCGAATCATGCAACCAGTCTTGCAACTCTTGGTAGAGATATTTTACTGTATCGGTAAAAGCAGAAAAAACGACAACCTTATTGTTGTTTGTATTAATGTTATTAGTGATTTTATTGCCAATCAATTTCTTCAAATCGTTAAGCTTGGCATCCCTTGATACATCAACAACAGAAGCTTGGTGCAGTAAATTTTCCAAACGCTTTTTATCATCCATCAAATCTTCTTTGCATCGGATTAAATCCATATCCTGAAGCAAAACTTTCACCTTTCCACCTGCCATTAAGTCAACCAGTTCTTCATCATCAACTTCAAGTAGATTGATGTCCAAATCTTCATCAAAAAAGTCGCTTTTGCTTGCCTTTTGAATCTTTTCGAGCATTGAATCAATTTGGTTAAGAAGTTGCTGAAGTGTCAACCTGAATGAATGTATTGAGCTTTCAAGACGTTTTAACAGGTTCACTCTCATCAGGTGAATCAAACTGCTTTCACGTTCAACTTGCTTGAAAATACTGCCCTTTGATGTGGTGAAATCGTATTTAGTTTCGTATGATGCTTTTTTATCATCACGTACATAAGATAGTGGTGAATAAAATCCAAGATTTAACGCATTTAGCTCATCGTTAATACGATCCATAGACTTAAATACACCATTTTTATCAAAGTCTGAATGAATGTTTATTGGGTCTAGTCTGGATGGAAATTTCCCAATATCACTTACGTCATAATATTTTGTAATGTGCTTTCGTGACCTGGCAATGGTTAATAAATCAAGTAACTTAAAATATGACCCATCTAATGAATCAATCAATAAATCCCTACTATTATTGGTTGCTGCATTTGCTCTTAACCACTGTGTAAACCTTGTTTGTGCTTTTCTTAAAGTTTGTTCAATACTGGCAATTCCATGATCAATCAATGCAGAATCTTCTTGTTCAGTAATGAATGATATTTGATTCTTAATGTCGTTCATCCTAGTATTAACAGGTGTTGCCGAAAGCATCAAAACCTTGGTTTTTACACCTGTCTTAATTATGTCATTCATCAACCTTTGGTAGCGAGTTATTGTGTTCCTACTAGGGTTATTGTTCCTGAAATTATGAGATTCATCAATTACAATCAGATCGTAATTACCCCAATTTATTGTTGAAAGGTTGATGTGTCCAGACATTCCATTTGTTCTTGACAAATCGGTATGATTTAACACGTCAAAATTAAATCGGTCTGCACTAAGTATATTAAGCTTATCATTCTGCGAATAAACCAACCAATTTTCTCTTAGCTTCTTTGGACATAGAACCAGAACACGATCATTTCGCATCTGGTAATATTTCATGATTGCCAATGCTTCAAAGGTTTTACCAAGTCCCACAGAATCAGCTATAATACAGCCACCAAAGGATTCAATCTTATCAATTGCACCTAAAACAGCATCACGTTGAAAATTATAAAGCAGATTCCAGATTTGAGTCTTTTTAAAACCAATCTTATTGATCCTATTTTCATTTTCTTCATTAATGGAGTTGTTCTGAAACAGGTTGTAAAGTGTGTATTTGTATATATAATCAGGTGAATAATAATCACATGCAGTAAAAATTGATTTAAGTAATACTTCTTTCAGTTCTTTGTAGCTAATATTCCAGAAGGTATCAAACAACTTTAGGTACTGTTCGCCAATATCTTCAAAATAGGTCATGATAATTGGTGAATCTGAAATTTTAAGTCCTAAAGTGGTTGTGTTTAGGTCTTGTGGAACAATTGAAAAACAATGGGTTTGGTCTGTATTCTTTACCAAAACAAATTTTTGTCCACCAACATTTCCATGTCTAACCTGACATTTTTCTTTAACCAGTTTGTATGCTGTATCAGCCTTGAATTTTGATTTTAAATCGAAGTATGAAATTGCTTCAGAAGGATCATACGAGAAACGACTGTCCTTATCAAGATTATTATTCAAAAGGATTTTGATATTTTTTACTGTTTTTAATTTTTCAGCCAGTTCGAAAAATCCATTAATGGAAATAAAATCGGTGGCAATAAAAACTTCTGAAGTTGGGTTAAGAACAGAGCTTAACTCATCTATCAATTTGGAATCCTGATTGTTGATTAATTTCATAAGTCTAATTGATTATTACATTCAAATAATTACTCCTCAATAGGACAGTAAAGATTGAAGGTTTTTTCAAACAAATTGTTGATTCGTTCAAAATTATGAAAATAAAAGGAATGTTGGAATTAAAATCAGTATCACTTATCTAATATTTTATTCTAACGACTAATCTAAATAATTACCAAGTAACTCGACCATTCTAAACCAAAAAGATATATTCAATCATGATTGATATTCAGATGATTATAAGCAATTAGTTATATCAAAATAGAATTTAACAGTCCATAATTCTTTCGAGTTATCCCACCAATCACCAACTATAATCTCGTAACAATCTATTTTCTTTTCACCAACAGTTGCAATGCGATGGTTGAGAACATCCCAAGCAGCAGTTTCGTAAACACTTAGGAAAGAATTAATTACTCTTTTTTCGGCTTTAATATAATTATCTGAAGCTGTGATTTTTAATGGACTGTCAATTGCTAGTCCAGTCCTATTACCATTTGGAAGTTGATGTCCAAAGAACATGGTTTTTTTGTGAATGCTTTCACTGGTTGTAGATTTATTCATATCGTTTGGATTTAGATGAGGTTAAAATTGAACCACATTAATAAATACTTGGACATTTGATTGCTAAATTGGCATAAAATCGAACATTGAGGTACGTACAATCCAATGTCCAACAAGGGTATACGCTCGTATGGGGCCACCTAGGAGTGGGCCATCAAATAGCTCTGGGGTCATACCTGAGAGTTTTCAATGTAGAAACCAGTTCACCAATATCACTTGATCCTTCAAAAAAACCAAAATAAAATTATGGAATTGTATGTGCTTGTTTTATAAATAATTATAAAATATTATAATCTTGAATGGAAGTTATGTTCTGAGCTATCAATAGTTTTGAAACAGTCCATTATTACACGAATAATCGACAATTTTGCCATTATAAATTAAACCTAGTGTTACTATGCCATTAGCGAAGAAAATCATTAGAAATGCGTTAATACAGACATTAAATAGAAAAGGATAATTCTACAAACTTCCCATCATCGTTGCTTTATCATCGTTTAAAATTGCCACATAATACTGGATTGCCCCTACGCTATGTTTAGTCATCTTGGCAATCTGTTCCAGAGAGAATTTACCAGTATTAAATAATAATGTCACAGCAGCTTTTCGTGCTAACTTATTCGTAAACAAATTATATAGCTTGTGAATTTCAACAGTTTGATTATCTGCATTTGCAGTACTGATAAGCTGTGGTATTTCACGATTAAAATCGAGTTTTATGGCAAGTTTCTTGAGTTCAGTATTATATTCATTGTTGTCCTGAAATTTTATTTTGTCAATGTTAAAATCAATCTTTTGAAGTATCGGTAGAAGATCAGAATGGAGTGGAGAATCTATCATCTTTTTGGTTTTTTTTGTTGTAACAAAGCAAGTGTACCTGCCATTTACTAATCTAAAAGAATCCTTTTCAATCAGATTTAGTTCAGATATTCGTAATCCACCAAGTAAAGTTTGTAACATGAAAAGTGTTGCTGCATTTCTTAAATTATCAGGTAAACTAGGATCGTTAACTGCAAATCGTATTTTCTCTAATTCGTCACCATTTATACTGAAAACATTAGCTTTTTCATCATTTATAAACTTAATGTGTGCGTCTTTTCTATTTCCTTTCTTTAATTTGAATTCCAAAGCAGAATTATCTATTTTGTAATTAAGTTCACGTAATGCCCTAAGATATATTCTTACTTCTTTAGTCATATTATCAATGGTTTTAACTGCATAATATTCTTTCACATCATCTTTTGTGATTCTCTTTGGTTGCTGAATCATAAAATTGGTGAAGCTATCAAATGCCTTTTTATCAAATTTCTCTATTGGATAATCTTCTCTATTAAGAGATTTACACCACTTCTCAAAATTTGGTAGAATAGTTTCTTTGCGACACTGTTCAATATTAAGCGTTTTTAACCCATCCATAAAACCAATTGGCTGATAATCATTGATGGATACCAAGAACTTCTTATGATCTTCTATTTCACGCTGAGTTTCTTCTTTTGTTCGAAACAAATTATCGAAGAAGTTGGGTATATCTTCAACATCAGTTATTTCTGTAAAATAGTATTCTACTTCTGAATATTTACGATATAAAAAATCTTCAACAAGTGGTTTATTGATTGGCTGATCGAATCTTGATTTATTGCAAACTAGAAATTCCATTACAAATTTCAAACGCTCTTTAAGCTTATTAAGCCTAGCATTGATTATGTTTGCATCACTTCTGCCAATACACACACCTTTCTTCATTTGGTGCAGTTTTAATTGCATAAGACTATTATCTTTATGTTTTGCATTGATTCTGAATGGCTTATCTGTAAAATTGCGAATTTCCAATTCAACTTGACAATCTTTAGATTTTTTTGTGCTATTTTTGCCATAGTTTCTTAATCGAGCACTTATTTTTTCAGTTCTTTGTTTCATGCAATTCAACAGTTTTAAAAAGGTACATTTCAAAATAACGCCTTAAAATGCCTGTAAAAGTAGTACATTTTTCGTTTCATATGTACCTTTTTATAAAATATGTACCTTTTTATAAAACATGCAGAAAAGCCTATGTGTGTTGATTTACTGCAAAATAAAGATAATAAAAACTTGATTATTTGACGAATTTGAGGGCTGTTAGCTCAGTTGGTTTAGTCCGTCAGCTGACGGATGACTGGTTAGGGGTCACTGGGTCTTTAAAATATGGTTTAAAAACGAAAATTGAAGGGTTGTTAGCTCAGTTGGTTTAGAGCATTACCTTGACAGGGTAGGGGTCACTGGTTCGAATCCAGTACAACCCACAAAACGGGATTTCAAATCGAATCAAAAGGCAGTAAATCGTTGATTTACTGCCTTTTTTATTTTTTCCTCAACCAAAGAAAACCAATCAATATCAAGAAAAATTTGAGCGATTCCGTGAGTTGAATAATTTTTTAAATTCACTCACCAGAAACGCTGTAATATTTTGTATATCTGATTTTTGATTAAAATAAAGTTTGCTTTTTTAATCATAAAATATGGGCTTTTTTGGATGATTTTGGAACACTTCGGTGAGTAAAATCATGGAAAAAACGCGAAATATGCCGATTTAGGCTAAAATGATTTAAATCAATCAAAATGGAAACTACGCAATCATTTGGAATCCAGTTTTTAACAAGAGAGAATAAAGATAAAAACAGTGGTCTGACCATTTATGTCAGAATTACAGTGAATGGTTCATCCGTCGAAATTTAACTGAAGCAGACCATCGTTCCCGAATATTGGAATTCAATTAAAGGTACAGCTAAAGGAAACAAAAATGAAATGAAAGAGCTGAACCAATTCCTGAATAAAGTAAGAACAAGAATTTCGAATATTTACAGGGAAATGATGGTTGAAAGTGAGTTACCTTGCAGCAATCATGATTAAAAATAAATTTCTGGGTATTGAAGAGCAAGGAAGAACTCTTTTAATCACAATTGCTTATCACAATAAAATATCAATTGACAGTCTCTCACCAAATACCCTAAAACACTATTCAACAACAGAAGAATACGTAAAGGAATTCCTTCTTAAGCAGTTTTCAATATCGGACGTTTTTCTGACCAGGATAAATTACCAATTCATAACAGATTTTGAGTATTTTCTCCGAAACCGTCAACCAACAGACCATCAGCAAACGCTTAATAACAATGGTGTGATGAAACACATCGAAAGACTGCGAAAAGTGGTAAAACTTGCCCGAAGGCTTGAGTGGATTAACAAAAACCCGTTTGAAAATTATCAGATAAAATATAAGAAATTCGATCGTGATTTTCTTGAAGAAGATGAGTTGCAAAACCTTGAAAAAACTAAATTTAAACTGGGCAGGTTGGAGTTCACCAAAGACCTCTTTATATTTGGTTGCTATACCGGGCTAGCTTATATAGATACCTTCCTTTTGAGACCTGAAGATATCCACAGAGGAATTGACGGTAACCAGTGGATCATTACAAGTAGAAAGAAAACTGATACTCCACTGAGAATTCCACATCTTTCCAAAGCGTTTGAAATTGTTGAGAAGTACCGGAGTAATCCACGTTCAATATTTCATGGGACATTATTTCCGGTTATTTCAAATCAAAAGCTGAACAGCTACCTGAAAGAGATTGCAGATTTATGCGGTATCAGTAAAAACTTAACTTTTCATCTGGCACGTTATACTTTCGCAACCACAATAACATTAAGTAACGGTGTTCCGATTGAAACTGTATCAAAAATACTTGGTCACACTTCGGTTAAAACCACGCAGATTTATGGCCGAATTTTGGATGCACGGATTTCAAGTGATATGCTTAATTTACAATCTAAATTAGCATTAAAAAATTCAACTCATTGGGAATTAGAGAATGGATTATCTGAACACCAAATTAGTAAGTAATGAAGAAATACTTTGGTTTTGTCATGAATAGGATCTGCAGCATCCATACAAATAGCATTGCAAATATTTGGCATAGATATTCAAATATTTGTCAGATTTTCCTAATCCTCTGAAATCTTTAAATCCACATTTCCAACATAAATTTAAAATTGACTTTATTTCAGATTACCCAATAGTGTATTGAATGACTAAGATAATTCTGCTAATTCACTTATTGCATATAGAGGTAGGTTCGTCAGCCAATCCTCTTTTCTAAAGTCTGACATGGAAGTTCTGATTGCCGTTCTGGGTGAATATTTTTGACAAAATGTTTTCAAACTTTTCGCTTGCAAGTTTTCCTCTGCCTTAACTTCGATAGGAATTACTTCGCCTGAAAATTGAATTAAGAAATCGATTTCAGCAGTTGCCCTCTCTGCAGACCAATAATAAATCACTAAATCAGATATCGTGGTTAATTGTTGCAAAACATATTGTTCAGTCAAAGCTCCTTTGAATTCTTCAAATATCATATTGCCTTCAAGCAATGTCCGAACATCAATATCCCCCATGGCTCCCATTAAGCCAACATCGGCTATAAACAGTTTAAAAACACCATAATCCTCATAAGCTTTCAACGGAATTCCCGGTTTTGATACCCGGCAGACTTTATGTACCAACCCGCAATCGATGAGCCAGGATAAAGCCAACTCATAATCTTTTGCCCTTGACCCCGGTTTAACGGCTCCGTAAATAAATTTTTTATTTTCTTTTGCCAGTTGCGCCGGTATAGCGTTCCACAGCATTCGGATGCGAGGAACTATATCACTTGGTGCATGTTTCGAAAAATCATGTTCGTAAGCCATAAGTATTCGTTTCTGAATCATGCGGACCTCCTTAAAATCGTTCTCTGTCCTGTATGAAAGTACTGCTTCCGGCATACCTCCGATGTAGTAATAATGCCGTAAGATTTGAATATATTTCTCTTTGAAACTTTTAATAAGTGTCCAATCTTTGCTTTTCAAAAGATTAAGTAAGGGTTGTTGGTCAAGTGCCACCAGAAATTCGCTGTAATTAAGCGGATAAAGATCAAGAAATTCAACTTTTCCGACAGGAAAAGAAGTGTGTTTGTGCATAGCAACGCCAAGCAGGGAGCCTGCTGCAAGAATATGATATTGCGGTGCATTCTCACAAAAATATTTTAAGGAAGTAATAGCACCTTCAGCCTCCTGTATTTCATCAAAAATAATAAGCGTATTTTCAGGATTAACCTGAATCCCAGTTTCTATTTGTAATGCAGTTATAATTCGATTGATATCAAAATTATCGACAAACAGCGATTTCAGGAGCTTCGAATTCTCGAAATTTACATACACAGTCTTGCTATATGCATTTTTACCGAACTCTTTCATCAGCCAGGTTTTGCCAACCTGACGAGCCCCACGTATAATCATTGGTTTTCGTCCAGACCTATTTTTCCAGGATATCAGCTCCTTCATTGCAATTCTTTCCATAAAAAAACTGTTTTAATACATTTATTCGAACGTCTTTCGATGCAAATATACATTTTATCAAACGTCTTTTTGTTATTTAATACAAATATTCAAACGACTTATATCTAAATATACCATTTTCTCATTTACAATTATATATTCCTACAATCTTTAGACAAGCAAGACTTGAATTGTTTCAACTTCCAACGCTCGCACACACATATAGCTCTTTACAAGCTGACTCATTTCGTCAAATTCGAAAAAAAAGTCAGATTTAGCCGATCCGTTTTCTGAAAATGCAAGACCGGGGCAAGTTTTCCGCCTTTCACATCCTTCATAGAATTTGGAATAAAATAATATATTTTGGCAACAATCAATGCATTCTTTTATTCGGCCTTAAAGAGTTCAGAATATCTTGCCGGTGTTTTAGGTAAGAGTCAGAAAATGGCAGAATTTAAAAAATCGGCCGATGATCTTAAAATTATATTCAACAGGGAGTTTTGGAATGAGCCGGAGATGGCCTATAATTCAGCATTTTACAACGGAAAGGTTTATGCTCCGACGGCCCATGCCCAGCTTATCGCGTTGCACTACAATCTGGTTCCCCAAAACCGGATGACATCGGCGCAAAAATGGTTTCTGTCCAATTATAAAAATTCGGGTATGAAACATATCGGCACTAATGCGGATTTTGAAAAGATGGTTAATCAGAAAACGGGTATCGAAATGCCCGTCACCTATTTCTGGGTTTTTAGTCAGCTTTACCGGATGGACTCAGACAAACTGGACACAGAAGCCATTCAGGAGATTCGCCGGAGATGGACACCCATGGTGGTATTCCAGCAGGATGCCGGCACCCTGTGCGAATCGTTTACCGATGAAAAAGGGGAAGGTGCAAGCGAGTCCTGCCACAATTACGGTTCAGTACCGGCTTTTTTCCTGAGCTCGTACGTCCTGGGCGTGAGAACGGATGGACCTGTATGGAAAAACCAAATAGTAATAGAACCCCGGCTCGGTGATCTGACCAATGCCAGCGGAGTTGTCGTCACACAATCCGGACCCGTGACTGTTTTGTGGAAACGTTCAAATAAAGTAAAATCATTGGAATATGCGGTTAATATCCCTACGGGAATTCATGCTACCCTTCATTTACCCCAATCAGAGGACAAAACCAACCTGACCATGAACGGGAAAGTGTTAATCAGTAACGGCGTGCCTGCAAAAGGGATCAAAACAAAGGGCAGATGGATCGTTATTCAAAATATCCCGGAGAAATGTTCCGGGAGATTGGATTAAATTCCGCACCTAAAGTACCGGGAATTAATTGGATCGGCTGAAAAACTGGGAGTGTAATCTGAACTCTGTTGGATCGATTTTACCTTAGCAGCTCAATCTACAAATTTTCTCATTGCTCAATCCTTAATTGCATTTCAGAAAAGTCATTCTTGCCACCAAATGTAAGCAATGGCAACCTATCTTCACCGCCATGATTAAAACCAGAGTCTTTCCGTCTTTGAATTTTAAAGGTGAACAAAGCATTTACACTTCTAATTGAAGGAGATGCAAATTGTAGGTTATAAAAATCCAGTAGAAACAGCGGTTTTGACAAATGATATAAAAGCTTCTACAACACCTGCCGTTTTTTTAATCGTTTGCGCTACGGACTCGAGATTTCCTTCTGATTGTTTTATCTGGTTTGCCAAATCATTCAAAGCTTTCGCATCGGAAGTTAAAGAACCTATTAATTCATTTGATACCATTTTTATTATGGTACGCTCTACGTTTCTCAATTTTACGGATGTCGTCTCAAGTGCCGACCTTTCGGAAGGTGCTAAACCATCAACTGCCCTGGCATCTTCAACAACCTCAATGGCTTCACCAACTTGTGCGAGTGTCTTTAATTTTTCAGTGTTCATTTTTTCCACTATTTTTGAGTTCCAATTTTTTGAACCGTCTCTTTTATTTTGTTAATTGATTCATACAGTTCTTGTAATTCTGAAATTGTTTGTTTCAAATTTTTCTTCTTTTCAATTTCGTGAAGGAGTTTTTTATGAGCAATCTTTAACTCTTTGGTCGCATCGATCGTTTGTTTTTGCAGTTGTCTTACACCATCAATATCGTTTTTAAGTTCCAAATAATCTCTTTCGCTTTCGATAGTTGCCCTTGGGGCATTTTGCAAAAAACTCAAATAATTACGTTTGATTTCCCTTTCTTCATGATCAATTAATAGATTTATATTTTCAGACTGCAGATATTCCAATAAATTTAATGTCATGGTCGAAATAAGCGTATCAGCCAGGCACACAAATTTTCTAACTTCCTTGGCTTGAATAGATCTCACATATTGTTTCCCTCCTAAGACAACTAAATTGCTTACAGCCCCGCCAATTCCCGATGGAATTGTTATTGCATCTTTTAAAGAATTGTTTAGTCTGATTAAAGAATCAATATCAATACCAAAGTTTTTTGATTGTTTTTCTATTTCTTTCTCATAGTTGTCTGACGTCAAAAGCTCTAAAGATTGCGAATACTTGTCAATAATTTTGAACGTGACGTCTAGCTTGTCTGATAATTGATAATCGAATTTTTTCTGACTAAAGATGCTGTCGAGCTCAGCAATATGTTGTTTAGGGTCAGTTAACGAGTTTGCGTAATAAATACCTCTTTTCACTCTGATATCCGCCAATTCCGTCATAATCTTACTCGGAAAAATTGAAAAATTCCTCGTATTTTGAGCAAATTGATTTACTGATTCAATTTGAGTTTTTGTTAGTGATATACAACTACTTAAAACAAGAAAAGTAGCTAATATTAAAACATTCCTGCTCATTTATTTTACTATTTTAATAGTTGAGTCTAGAGTATAAAGGCTCTAACAGATGAAATTGATTAATTTAGTTATAGACCTTATTAAGTGTTCAGTTATTAAAAATCGCAAGCATGCAATGCGTATATATCAGATAATAAATTTATTTCTTATCAATTGTTTCGCTCAGAAACATTGGGACGATGAGCGTATAGATAGCGAGGACGATCGACCCAATTATTCTCGAATAATTTGGATCCGGTCCTATAACCATGTATGGATTGCCCAAAGAGAAGACCCAAACAGCAAAACCAATGGTACAAATCCAAATTTGTTTTTTATTCGTAACGTCAGCTGCATAGCGCAAATAGAGCGGATTTATTATAAAAAGCAAGCCGAAAACAATCAATAGAAGATTGCCATACTTTGTAGCTTTCGGTTCGGACGGTATCAATCCGCTGATAAAGATATAAACCCCGACAATTTCTGTAGGGATCAGCTTTAAAAGGCGTGACTGGTAATTGTCAGATTTTGGCAAATTACTTTCAAGTACCTCATTCGCATCAGCTTCGTTTACATTGTCTTCCTTCATTTTCTGAGTAATGTTTACTTTCTTTTGCCTGTACTCAGACATTGTCATAATATTTCTCATAGCAGTCAATTTAAATTCCTACTCTTTGGTCGGATTTTCGGGAGCTTCCGTTTGTTGAATGGTTTGAACTTTAATTCAAGATTTGATCATATCGATTCTTTAAATATAAATAGAGTTTGCCTGGTTGTGATTGCCAGATTCAATTAGCCGGTGGTGAATTATAAAGTATATCCAGGATTGGGTATGGATTACAATTTTATGAAAGCAGCTCGAACGTCCCAAAGGAGTTCGAATCATTTTAATTTTTTGATTCTTGTCCATTCCAGAATAGATATAAGCATAAACAAGGCAACGTCAACCTAAAAATAAAAATAAAATGCAAGAATTGCAAATAATATATCCTATATAAAAATGCCTCCCTAATAAATAGTTTTTAATAAAAAAAGTATTCTCAATGAAAAATCAATCCAATTAAAAACGGAGACACCACTTCATAACAGAATAGGCTTAAACGAGAAAAAGCCGGAATACATATTTATTCCTTTATTTATTTAAAATGGGGCATCTTATCATCTCCCGTAGTTATCATGATAATCAGTTATTTATAAAAAAATCGTTTTGTAGATACATTGCTTTTCATGATATCGATGCAACCAGGGATATTTACAGTGTGCAGAAACAATTAATCGCTGAGCGCTAAGAAGAATATTATTAATATCCATTCAAGCGAAATATGGGAAATCATAAGTATCTTGAATGTCTGGTATGCTACTTAGAAAAAAGAAAGGCCTTGAGGTTACAAGGCTATTCTTCAATTTAAAAGGGAATCTCTTCAGTCTCTTCTACAGGCTCAGGAACAGTTGTTAGTACAGGAATATTAATTAATTCCTGTTTCTTTAATACCGGTTCTTCTTTGTCTTCACGATGTGATACGTACACAGTGAATCCACGGCCGAAAGAATCCACTGATTTCATCTTTGCTACTTCAAATATAACCTGCCGAATACCATTATATCATATGCAAACTTCACAAGATCAGCTAATTTACAAGTGATCTTTACAATTTGTAATTCCGCAGCTTGCTTTCATTTCCCTACATAATTTTTAACAAATGTTTTCATGACAATAAATTTAAATGGTTTATAACAAGAGAAAATAAACCTCTTCTACGGAGCTACCTAATTACAGACCTACTCAGAAAAAGAGGATATCTCAAAAGTCGAGATACACTCTTTAAATTCTTTTCCTATTTTCCGAGAATAAATTGGTGATCCTTAATGGATCAGATTGTCATGAAAGTAGTATACGTTCTTTACAATGAGTATCACTTTCATCGTAGTAGTTCTTTGTCCAAAGGTCATCCTGTTCAAGAGTCATTGGACTGGTTACTGGATCAGATGAAGCCTTATCAGGATCAATTGTTGCCGTTTTAGGATTTGTTGCATCTACTTCTCCCTTACCCTGAATAGTAACAGGGTTATTGTTTGATCCAAATTTATCCCTGAAATTGAAATGATCGACCAAAGCGAAAGCTTCAATTGCAAACGCCGTTGAAATATCCTGATCGTATATTGCCACTAAATTGTCTCCGTTAGCAGCTTCTCCACCTTGAGCGAGATTAGAAGAACCACAATAGGTAACAGCGTCCGGTCCGTTAAAGTCGCAAATTATAAATTTATGATGTATCTGGTGACCTAATCCTGGTATAGGTTCTTCCTGACTGAATGGAGGAGGCAATTTTGTCTGACCTGGTTTACCACTTACAAGAACACCCAAAGGATCACCTGGTTTATATAATGCAATGCCATTTCCTGGACTGTCTGAAATACCATAGCTGAAAACATTTTGATTTGTATGAATATCCTCCAGGGCCTGTAAGATTGGTCCCGAGCCAGGTACTAAAGCCATTACAGCAAATAAAACACTGCTTTTTTCGGCAGTAATCCGGTCTGAAATTGTTTTTAGATTGCTAAGTGCAAATGTTGGTTGATGTGGCGAAAAGGTAATATTGGTTTTTGGCACATTGCCTAAGCCGAAGGAAAACACCTGAGTGGCAAACGAAGAATTACTGAACGTCATTCTCACATCATCATTCCATGACTCCTCAAAAACGGCAGCATAGGTTTGTGCAATAGTAAGATCATTAAAAATGACTACATGATTTGAATTTACATACATTCCAGTGACAGAAAAATTTGTGGATCCCAACAGTACTTTTACAGGGTCTTTGCCATTATAGACAATGAATATTTTATCGTGTGAGAATCTACCGAATTTCCCACGTTTGATGGCATTAACCCCATTTGCACTTTTGGAAAACAGGTCTTCAAATTGATCCTCAGGTAACATACGTGTATTGTCATGATGTAAAGTCGCATTGTCCAATATGATACGAATGCGCCCCTGACTAGCTAGTTGCAACAGAATACTGACAACATCGGGTTCATTCAGGTCGTAGGCAAATACATCTAGTTTAAGCGATTTATTATTTAAAACTTCATTTATAACAGAAAATATTTTATCACGTGCTGTAAATCCTGACCACTTATATTCATCCAGAAATGTAAATGATGTACCCGCATCATTTTTACCGGCAACAGTTCCAGTATCGAATTGTAATGCTTTTCCTGCAGGTTTAAAGGGGGCATTGCTACCAAAATGATGTACAAATGCCTGCGACTGAACAAAACCACGAGTAAATCCAAGTTCCACAGCACCTTTTGTGAAGGGTGCTACCTGAATGGATACTGTTACGCTTAGACTTTTATCAATGCCTTGTAAGATGCCTTTATCGTCGAAATAACGTGGCGTGACGGTGTAGCTATAAAGTCCATAAAAAACACTGTCTCCCTGATGGAAATTACCGGGTACATGTACCCAATAGAATTTTTGGAATGGGGCATTAATACTTGAATTTGGTGGCACACTTGTAACCTGAACATGCGGTTGTGGATTTGCAAACTGCAATTGATTGAAAAGATAATACTCATTATTGCCTTCCGGAAGACAAGAAATTGTAAATCCTGCCAGGTTCCTGGTTAGAACCTGAGGCAAATTAAATG
>TBL_comb47_HYPODRAFT_10002536_pt1 | contig 22482 bp, 17 predicted proteins | sample TroBogypolimnion_40_FD_10682 | JGI IMG/M metagenome (IMG submission 10682)
TAGTATGAGTGGTCCTAGTATGAGTGGTCCTAGTATGAGTGGTCCTAGTATGAGTGGTCCTAGTATGAGTGGTCCTAGTATGAGTGGTCCTAGTATGAGTGGTCCTAGTATGAGTGGTCCTAGTATGGGTGGTCCTAGTATGAGTGGTCCTAGTATGAGTGGTCCTAGTATGAGTGGTCCTAGTATGAGTGGTCCTAGTATGAGTGGTCCTAGTATGAGTGGTCCTAGTTGTGTTAGTGGTAATTGAGGTTAAAGGTAGTACCATAATGGTACTGCCGCAAAATTCATTATGAGTCAGACAAACGTTTTTCTCGGATCTATTATTATTATTATTATTGAAATATTTTTCGCCAATATGGGATGACTTTTTAAACACGATTGAATGTGGAGATGCCTCCGTGGATACCACATTCAATCGTGTTTAAAAACGATATATATGGGTTTAAAAATATGCCATGAAATTCATGTATAAGAATCTTATACATGAAATTTTACGAAACACATTTTGAAGATTATTGTAAATCTTGGGACAAATTACATGAAAATGACATGGAACTGGCCACAAAAACCATTGAATTTCCGAATAAAACACCCCAAGATTTGATTGTCTATGGTTCTTCCGGAGTCGGAAAATATACCCATGTATTGTCTATGTTACGTCCGTATAGTCCCAGTGGATTGAAACACGACAAAAAAATCAAGGCATCCACTGACAAGCAATCCTATACTTATCGTATCAGTGATATTCATTATGAAGTAGACATGTCTCTCTTGGGATGTAATTCCAAAATTATTTGGCATGAAATCTATAGTCAAATTGTGGATATTGTCACCATCAAACCAGATAAAATGGGATTCATCGTTTGTAAAAACTTTCATGCAATTCATATTGAATTGTTGGAAATATTTTATAGTTATATGCAACAACATTGTTACGGATACGAAGGAAAAAGCCGCGAAGTACAAATTTATTTCATTTTAATTACGGAACATGTCAGTTTTTTACCCAATACCTTGTTAAATCATTGTCATATCGTCCGTGTACCAAGACCTTCTAGACAAGTGATTTCATCTTTTGCACAAATAAACAAATCCAAAGAAGGAGTTGATGCGATTTTGGATATGATTGACACCGAAAATATCATCAATATCAAAGAAATTTATTCTTTTTCATTAATTACCTCTCCAGAAAAAATACCCAATGACCATTTTAATATGGTATGTGATACTTTGATTCAAGAAATGTTACTGATTATGCGTCCTAAATCCGTGACAAACATACCTGAGAGTGATGAAGAAGTCAGTATGGTACCACGTCCTGAAGACATTGATATTGACCATATGGTTCGTTTTCGCGATTGTTTGTATGATATTTTAATTTATAATTTGGATGGTTTGGAATGTATTTGGTATGTGTTTCAATATTTCATTCGTAATGAAATTGTTCAAGATCATCCTAGAATTGTTCTCTTATTGTACAAATTATCTACGATTTTTAAACAATTTGGTAATAATTATCGTTCCATTTTTCATTTAGAAAATGCGATTTTTTCTATGATGATTTGATTTATCAGTCTTTTTATTTCTTATTTATTGTTTCAAATAAGAAATATCGTCTACTATGTAATCCATTCTTGAAAACATTTTTGTAAACGTTTTTTGATTTGTAATTTGCTGTTCTATCATTTCTTCTTTTATTTTTTCATATATTTTTGTTATCATTTCTTGGTGTGTAATTTGTTGATAAAATATTTCTTTTTCTATATTTTCAATTTTTTTCGTTGTTACCAGTTCTATCTCGTCCTTTTGTTGTTGTAAATCAAGTTTATGTTTCTGATAAACATACATGATATCCAACGTGAAAACACAAACAATCGCAACAATCACTATAGATAATAGTACTTTCGGTATTTCATGACAAAAGTTATCTTTGTTGGTATAAAAGTTTGTCATATTGTGCATTTTGAATGAGAGGTCAGAGAACAGAATGCCTTCAACAACTAACTTAGCAGGAAGATTCGCTTCCGAATGAGTTTGGATGATTACAATTCAAATCGTTGTTATTTATTTTCAATTTTATTTTATAGGTTGGGCACCAAACTCATTCGGAAGCGAATCTTCCTGCTGAGTTAGTAGTTAGAAGGCCTTCCGTCCTCTGACCATATAATCTTTTGTTAGGCATACATACTGCTTGATTAAACAAATTATTTTCACAACTATAATTGTGCGCACATTCCGGTGTACATACCAATGGGCCAGTTGTTGCAGTGGTTCCGTCGGATACACTTGGTATATTGATATCATTGATAATATTTGTTACTGTATCTATGTTGATGTATTCATTTGGTAATAAATCACTCGGTAAAAATTCATTAGAATAGGTAGAAGGTGATTTTGTCGTAGCAGGTGTTTTCGTAGGTGTATTTGTGACCAAAGGAATGGTTATTTTTCCGTACATGTTGTCCGTTGTCAAAATACCCGCCGAAGAATTTACATCGGATGGATTGTTTTTAATGTTGGATAAATGTATGGGATCCGGATTCGCATAGGATGGATTCCATCCGGAACATTCTCCGTAACAAATCCCATCACGGTAATAATAGGACAAATCCGATTGGGGTAACAATTTTGTGGCATAATTGTTATACATACGCGCATCCGCGGTATTCGGAAATGCTCCCCGACATGTTTCTCCGTTGGTTTCTCCGTTGACAAGAATACAATATTGTGACGAGACACAATCGGTGCGATTCAATTTATTACACGTACGATCCAAACTTTCTGGCCATATTGTTTCTAAATGATGTGGTTCTGGACTAACAAAATCATCATAAGGTTTGCTCAATGAAATGGAAAAATCACTTAAGATACCTTGTCGTGTGGAAGGTGCCATTTTATCTGGACGTGTGATATCTTGTCCAGGAAATGGACCTGTAGATAATGGTGGGTCAGTGTATCCACCGGCTGGAACATCTCTCGTGGCAAAACTTTCACCTACATAATTTTGTGATTCGGTAAGATATAAAAATAATGCATAACATAAACATAAAATTAATAATATAAATAAAAATAAAAATCCACTCATATCATGCTCATATATAAGTTATATAGAATATAAATCATATATTCTATATAATGAATGAAGAAAACGCCTGTCAACTATTAGAATGTAATATGGAAGATGGGTTGGACCGTGTTCGTTTAAAACGACAATATCGTAAAATGTGTTTGAAATATCATCCGGATAAAAATACCGACCCATCCGCTTTACAACAATTTCAAGATATTCAAACCGCTTTTGAATTTCTATGGAAAGAATTAGATGCCGATGACATGTTGGTAAATGAAGAGGAAGAGGAAGAAATCAATTATGCGGATGATGTCCATATCAACATAGATACATTTGTACAATTTTTGAATTCTAAATTTTCGTTTGTTCAGGAAACAGTTTCCGAAAATACCGCAATACCCACTACCGAATTTATCAAACAAATGATATCCAAAGGAAAAGAACAATCAGGGTTTCTGTTGTCTTGGTTCGTTCAATGCATGTCGGCTACCTTGCAAACCAAAATGTTACAATGGTTGGACAACATGGACAAGGATACCTTGTTACAATTGTATGAATGGTTATGTAAAAAACAATCAGATACCACCATTCTTTCGGACAAGGATTCATCTAACAAAATCGCCATCATTGTGCATCATATTCGGATATTATTGCAATCTTCTTTGAAAAAACGAATCCAAAATGACAAGTATGTGATCCTATATCCCACTTTAGAAGATTTGTTTGCTGCCAATGTATATCGTCATGTGGAAAATGACCATCCTTATATGATTCCCACCTGGATGGAAGAATCCGTGTTTGATTTGTTGACAAACGAACAAGAGGTGGACAAAGATATGGAATTAATTGTACAATGTATTCCGACCTGTCCTGAAGGAGTCTACCTAGACCAAAAACACAATGTTCATAAAGATGTTTCCTTGGATCTGACCGAACTATGGGATATGCCTGATGACCATGAAATTACGGTGGACATTGTGGGTAATTTGTTGGTATTTACCAAAGGAGAATTGTATTTGCGTAAACATCAGACGATTACTTTCCCTAAACGCGGAATTCCATGTGGGAATCCTCATGATATATTTGATGTATCCAAACGAAGTAATATCGTTTTACATATCGGTATCGGAACCTACAACTAGTTTCACCATAGGTAAAAATAATAATATTATATATATTGTTTAAATTTGAGTTAAATGTCAAAAGGAAAAAAAACGAGAAAGAATAATAAAAAATATTTTTTTAAAGGTGGTGAAGCTACTTATGGAAATGAAAATTCTATAGTAATATATGGCAGCAGTAATATTTCCTACTGTCAATATTGTGTTTATGCACAAGATTATTTTAAAAACACTTTAAGGGTTGACCCATCAAAAATTTCATATATTAAAAAGTCTCCAGCAGAATTAGCAAAAATAAATACACAATTCGGTCAAAACATAGATACAGTACCAAGAATTGTTGTAAATGGTATATTTAAAGGTGGGTATAACGAAATAAGAAATGCCTATAAAAAACCAGAAGATTTACAATTAAATAATACAAAAGCAGCGGCACCAAATGCGGTGGCAGCACCAAATGCGGCACCAACACCTACCGTAACATTGACAGCACCGAATGGTAAAACAATGGAAATTCCGATAGATAAATTGGATGAAAGTCTTCAATCGCTAACAGATACAAAAACTCCGGTAGGTATTACTTTTCTTGATTCAACAAATACAAATGATTTTGTGTTAAAAAAAAAAATGAATACGACCGTACATAGTAAAGATGATAAATATACTGCAGAAGAAAAAATTAGAAATGCAAATTTGCCCATATGGAAATTCAAATCTAATGACTCTACAAAAGATACTGAAATCGCAACTATAGTAAAGAGATATGCCAGTGGTGATAATGCAATAGATAAAACAGAATCAAATTTTGATGAATCACCAACATATCCTATAGTACTTTATAAAAATATAAAAATGAGAAACGACAGCACAAAATCAAGTGGAATTCTTTGGGGAGAACACGGTGCTAAAATACACATTCCAATATTAGTTGAAAACATGTATGCACCAGTTAAAAAAATGATAGACCAATATAAAGCCCAACCATTTCTTGGTGATACCAAGAAACTATCGGTTAGTGATGAATTTTCAAATAAATTCAATTCCACTCGGAAAGATATTAAAGTTGCGCGTGATGCTTACAATGATGATATGAATGATACAAAAAAACTAGAAGAATTAAAAACTCTCACAGAAAATTATTATAATAGCTTAGTAGAGTATTGTAGAACACACGCTAATGCACCAGAGTGTAAAAAAGAAGGTGACAAAAACCCTGTAAAATTAGCAAAAACATTGTTAGAGGATGTGCAAAATCGTGAAAAAATATTAAAAATGGATGAAAAAACAACCGATGAAGAAATAAAAACACTTTCAGAATATGAAAAAACACGTGAAGGTCGTGACGAAGAATTTGATACATGGGTAAAACCAGCTAGTCCTGTCAAATCCGCAACCAAATCCCCAGCAGCAGATAGACAAAAAGCAGCAGCAGATAGACAAAAAGCAGCAGCAGATAGACAAAAAGCAGCAGCAGAAGCAGAAGAATCAGATAGAAAATTAGCAGAAGCACAAGCACAAACACAAACACCAGCACAAGCAGAAGCACAAACACAAGCACAAGCACAAGCACAAGCACAAACACAAGCACAAGCACAAGCACAAGCACAAGCACAAGCACAAGCACCAGCACAAACACAATCACAAGCACGAGCACCAACACCAGCACAAGCACGAGCACCAACACCAGCACAAATACCAGCACCAGCACAAACACCAGCAGAAAATGTAACCAATACATATAATTGGGGACCGGGTAACCCATCTGGGACTAAAAGGGGAGGAAGTAAAAAAATCAACGGTGGGTCACGTCGTAAAAACAGAAAAAAAAAAAACAAAAACACCCGTAAACATAAATAGTTTCATCTCATTATCTTTTCTAGGTAAGAATATCATATTCAAATTAGTTGTGTAGTATCCACAACTAATTCACTAATAATCTTTGTAAGAAACCTTAGGAGGGCCGCCTTAGCTTCGCTTGCGAAGTGTGGTTTACTCGTTACTCTAGGGATGTTTTATCAGGTTTTTTCCCTACGGGCAAAAAAGTCGTAGGTTCCAGTATCAAAACATGACAGGTTCAATGGGTGGCGTGGGTTTTACTTTTTCATTCGCAATACCAATCGCTTCATTGATTATTCGGATAAAGTCTTCATTAACATCTTCTTTCATCGGTTTATCATTGACTTTGACCACTAAACTTTGTATCAATTTGCTTTTGGGGGTAGAACCAATATCACGATATGTTACTCTATCTGGACTATTATGAAGGACAAATGTTGCCAAAAAATGTGTCTGTTTTTTGTAATAATACAAATGAGTATCCATATGGTTCGTACTACTCGGTTTTGCTTTTTTTCCACCAGATAATACTTGTTGTAATGTGACCGTTTTACCACCATTGGGAAAGGAAACCACGTTTGGTGTATTCGGCACATATTTTACGGGTTCTTTCATATCAAATCCTCCTTCACTCAGAAATATATGTGTAAATTGATGTTGTGCATTTCCTAACACAATCGCTTCCGTAAATGTTTTTTTTGGCATAGAATGGTTAGTTTATAGTATAGAAAGATTAGCTCAAATATTTCTATATAATATTTCTTTTTAGGTATGGAAGTCATAAATCATCATCTTGATATACAAAAATATAGTTTCCAAGAAATTTTAGCATTATTTCACCTAGATAAATGTGCGAAAATTACTGCGGAAGATATGAAACGAGCGAAAGTCGTTGTATTACGTATGCATCCAGACAAATCCAATTTATCTCCGGAATATTTCTTGTTTTATAAACGTGCTCTGGATGTGGTGGCCGATTTTTACCAAGAACAAATTCGTACACAACAATCGGTTCCACAGACCAATCCGGTCTATGTTGCTCAAGGAAAAGGAATCGCTATCGGAGGGTTACAAGATGAAACCAATCAAGTAATTCAAGAGGCAATTCCAAAAATGGATGCTAAAATATTTCATAAACAATTTAATCGTTTGTTTGATGAAAATATGCTAAACAAAGAAAAACAACAACAAGACCAAGAACGTAATCAATGGTTTATTCAAGAGAATCCCATAGAAAATCTGGAATTAAAAGGAGATGTACATCATAAAATAGAACAAATCAAACGAACACAACAATCACAACAAATGATGAAATATCGTGGTGTACAAATGTTGAATATGAGTGGTGGTGCCGTCGGTGAACTTTATGAAGATTCCGACCGTTCTTCTGAACATCCAGTCTATGTGACCACGGATCCCTTTAGCAAATTAAAATACGATGATTTGCGTAAAGTACACAAAGACCAAACCGTGTTTTCGGTGAGTGAATCTGACCTACAAAATGTACCTCAATACAATTCAGTAGACCATTTGAAACGTGAACGTGGTTCACAAAATATGTCTCCTTTAGGAAAAAAAGAAGCATCACAACTATTGGATCATCAACAACAACAACAAAAAGAACGATTGTTAAAACACGAATACAATACAAAACTTCAAACGATGCAATATGAAGAAAAAAACAAACAGGTATTGTCTCATTTCTTATTACTCAAATCATAAGATATCGGATATCGGAACCTTGGGTTCCAATTGTTCCGATATATATTCCAACATTTTTATTCTTTCTTCGTATTGGTTAAATATACATTCTAGTGAGTCAACACTACTTTCTAGTGACTCTAATCTACTTATATAATCAAATATTGTTTTGATACCTTCTACCTGAGGTGTTTGTGGGTTTTCGTTTGGATTTGTTATTCTCTTTTTGGAAACCGAAATTGGTTCATCATGCACCAGGACTCCTACGTCGTCCTTGCGTATGATGCCGGAGAAACCTTCCGCTAGCGCTTCAGGTTTTCCGGCAGTAGATGTGTAAAAATCTAATACATTCAATTGTTCAGATGATAGAACGTCACCGACCACTAAATCATGTTTTAAAATATCTGTTGTTTTTTCGGTTGATTGAATTACTGGAGGTAATGAAGCGTATGCATCCGGTAACATTTTAGGCATCATATCCAATTCACGTTGTCGTAATTGTTGCTGTATCAATTCTTCCATATTGGTAATAGGTTCGTCTATTTCGGAAATTTTGAATTCTACTTTTGAAGGTGGTTGTACTTGCAACAAAGATTCCATTTCTTGTTGTTTTTCTTTGAAACGGTCATGTATATTAGACGTTGAATTTACTTGATCTCGTCGGATAGTATTTACCGGAAATTTCGTAACATCAACCTCAGCAACACGTTCAGTTTCTCTTGGTATTAAATCTTGAATCATTTGTCGTATGGTATTTTTGTTTAATTCATTCAATTCTTCCGTAGAAATGGGAGTCAGAAACTTGGCAGTTGGTATTTTTTCATACACGGTTTGTATATGATATTTAAACCATGAAGATTGTTCCGTGGTAGGAATGGTATGTATGTTTGGATGTTGTTGTATGGTTTTCCATAGAATGGTTTGATTATCAAAATGTACAAATAAACTCATGGTTTGTATGTACAGTACTTGGAATATTATTTCTATTTTGTTTCTATATTTTCTTCTACTTTTATTCGTTTGTACCATGTTTTCACCGGTTCTTGAGACATGATACCACTTATTAAATTTTCTACACTGCCGATATTGAAAAGATCTTTTTTGTTTTTTTGTTTTATTTCTACATAAGACATGGCAGCTTCTTGGTTATGTTGATTCGGAACGCCAAATACATAAAAGATTGCTTCATTTGATCCTATATTACCACCAGTGTTTCGTTTGGATTTGTTGTTTTTCTTGGATTTGTTGTTTTTCTTGGATTTGTTATTTTTTTTGACTTTTTTTTGATATAAAACAATATGTTGATCAGAAATATGAGTATTGGATGCATGAAAAATACGACATATTTTTTTTTTCAGTACATTCATCTCTTTTTTCGTAAAAGGTTGTTTTTTAGATATACCTCCCATGATTTTTTGTAGAACATCATGGGGTATTTTTTGTATCTTTATATCAAATTGATTCATATTCCTATATATTGGGGCGATTAAAATAATGCTCTCGGAATTTTGATACCACCTTATCAGGAATACGTTGTGTTTTAAATCGTTGCAAACAAGAAGGAATACTCATATTTTTTCCTTCACCTCCCCATTTTTCAGTGATAAGAGTAATTAAAAAAAACAAGGAATACATTCCACATTCGGAATTGCTAAATTGATGTTGAACTGTATTTTTTTGATAATCAAACGTTTGATTGATTTGCTTAGTGGTTGATGTTGTCAACCTAGAAGATTGGTCTAATATACGTTGCGCCAATACTTCTATTTCGGGAGGAGTATCGTTCAACGCACTGTCAAAATAAAATATGATTTTGTGAGGTATATCAATATATAATGACACCCAATGAGACCCGGATTCATCGTGGTCGTCAAAATTAAATACCATACCAATCTTCTTGGTACCTTTTTTGATATATTTTTCCAATTGAAAATTACAAATTTCTGACCAAACACATTTTGTTTTAGATAAACCATTGGGTATTTTTTTGTCAAAATCAATGGGACTCGGACCAAGAAATTCAAAATCATCGTCGGATTGTTCGTACTGTTTCAGTACTTTTAAAATATCAAAATTAGACAACCATTCATCCGGATTATTGTTCCATTCTTTGGGATGAAATGGACGGAAAACGCGTTGTTGTAGGAATGTTTGTTGTGATTCGGGTAGTAATTTTAACCAACAATCTTCTCGTGGACAAATCTTTTTCAAACGCGATTTCAATTCGTCCAATATTTTGGATGGTTCATTCGTATTTATTTTATTTTCATGAGAACGATTGTAAGCCATTTTTATTTTTTGTAATATTTTTTTCGTATAACACGTTTCACCTTTTACTCCCTTTCCCACAAACATGGGTCCACATTTCATTTTTTTGTGGGTTTTTTTTTGTGTACGATTCTTGGTAAAAAAATCTAGCAAACCGTTTCCTTTGTATTTTTTTATAGTATGAGCTCGCGCATGTCTCATAAATATATATATTAGGTGTAAACAATATATAGTAATCTTATATTTAATATACATATATTGGTGTAATTTATGAAAATATCCATCATATATTTTGTATTCTTTCCATGTGTACCTTTGACAACCGCACTTTACACAGAAAACCCCATGGTAACTTCCTTTTTGACATCCAAATGGAATCCATTCAAACAAGACATTAAATCACAACCACTTATCACGGAGCCTATGTCCGTAAAACAATTGATACAAGGAATCAAACATCACGATTTTGAAAACATTTATTTCAAAAATTTCCAAGTGATTACCACATCTCCCAATTCCGATATTCAATTTTCAACCGCAATATCTCCACTGATTACGAACCAATTGGTAGATTTGTCTTTGAAAAATGGTATGGACCCACAATTCGCTCCCGTGGCGGATTCACCCCCACCACCACCACCGGATTTGTTAGGTTGGACATTCAATGCTGTATTATTTTCCTTAATTACACGTAGTTTGTGGACTTCTTTTAGAAATACAATGTCAGGAAACCGTGCGGCGAGTGATTCACGGTTTCAAAACATGAACCCGAATTTTCCTGTTACTTCTTTTTCTAAACCTCGTGAATCAATAACGAATTCAGTTAAAAATGTCACTTTACAAGATTGGGCTGGTTCTCCAGAAGTTTTAGAAGAATGCAGTGAAATTGTCACCTATTTGAATCATCCTGAAAATTATGTTCGTGCGGGGGCAGCGATTCCTAAAGGTATTTTGATGGATGGACCACCCGGTACTGGAAAAACACTATTAGCCAAAGCCATTGCAAATGAAGCCAAAGCTTATTTCATAGAAATGTCAGGTTCAGAATTTATTGAAATGTATGTTGGGTTGGGTGCACTACGTGTTCGTAATTTGTTTACCGATGCTCGTGCACATACTCCGTGTGTGATTTTTATTGATGAAATTGATGCTATCGGAAAAAAACGCAGTGGTGCGGAGGGACCTTCTTCGGGTGGGAATGATGAAAAAGACCAAACATTGAATCAATTGTTAGCGGAAATGGATGGTTTTAAATCCAATAGTGGAATTATTGTGTTAGCCGCTACTAACCGTAAGGATGTATTGGATCCGGCACTACTACGTCCTGGTAGATTTGACCGCCTTGTCACTATTCCATTGCCTGATTTTCGTTCTCGTGTGCAAATATTTGATTTATATTTACAAAAACGGAACGATACACTTAGTGGCGATATTGTTTCTTCTGAATTGGCGAAAATGTCAGGTGGGTTTTCCGGAGCAGATATTCAAAATATATTGAATGAAGCCGCAATAGGTATTGCCAGAAAAAATGAGACTTCATTAACACGAGCATCCATTATGGAATCTTTTGAAAAACGCATGATTGGTGTGAAAAAACGAACTGATGAACGTAGTATGGATGTTAAACGTAGGGTCGCTATACATGAAATTGGGCATGCACATATGGTGGAACAATATCGTGAACATTTTGAATTACATAAAATTTCTATTCAATCTTCTTATTCGGGGGTGGGAGGATTTACTCTTTTCAATGAAAAAGATGAAATTCGTGAAGGTGGACTGTATACCAAAAATATTTTAAAACAACGTTTGATGATTGCTCTCGGAGGAAAAGCCGCCGAAGAAGTATTTTATGGAGAAGAAAATGTGTCGGTTGGTGCAACCATGGATTTAAATCAAGCCAATGCATTGGCCACAGATATGATTGAAAAATATGGAATGGGAACCGATTTACATGTATTCTATAAGAGCAATACACCGTCCATGTTTAGTACGTATTCCGAATATACACGTAAAATGATAGACCAAGAAGTAAGTCATTTGGTTGAGCAAGCCTACGACAATGCATTGACCATTATTTCAGAAAAAAAAGAATATATTACAGACGTTTCCGAACGCCTGATACATTCTATTGTTATGACACGAGAAGAATTCATACGAGAAGAATATACATCAGAATCGTTACCATGTGATTGTGATTGTGAACTTCCCTAAAATATATTACTATTACTATTATATAACATTATAACAGTAATATTGTACTTGCAAATGAATGATATTGTAGTGAAAACAGAGGTTTCACCTAGAAAAACCAACAAATTTATCTATAAAAAACGTATGAATAAAAAAAGGAATACTACCAACCGAATCAATTATATTTTCCGTAAAAACAAGTTAAAACAAAGTGGATAACATGGCATATGTCTCTGGAGACAGCATACTTGTTTTTTTACGAACGTCCGCCTTGGGGTCTTCTTCACTGGAAAACCCATGACGCAATACCAATTCCAACAATATATTCAAGTTACCTTGATTGTATTTGGATTCCGAAAACGATTCTTTAATAATGGATTCATTCTCGGGATACATGTTTTGTAAAGCCAATTTTAACAATTCCACCTCACGTATTTTACCGGCCTTTTTCATATTTTCTCCCTTGGCATTTCGCGAAGAGGTTTTTTTCGTAAAATCTTTGATTTTAAAAATAGGTGATTGTGTAGTACGTTCTTTGGATACTTCGTATAAATAAATACCCAGAATGTTTCCCACATGTTCTTTCAAAGGAGTCATAGACATGCGTAATGGTTCAATTATATTGCGTTGTACATATTGAATATCAGTGTATTGACCAGCAACCCAAATATTTCTTTCGCCCGATTTTTTAAATACTTCTACTTGGTTCTTTTCGTTGGCAAGTACCAAGTATTCACGACCAAAATACTCCGATGATCTACGGTCATCTATGGATTTAGTTGTTGAAGGCGTGAACGCCCTCTGACCAAACTTCTCCGGGTGCGAAGCACCCTTTGAAGTTAGTTGTATTAGGTGACCTTCGGTCACTGTGCGGAGGATTTCATCCCCCTGACCATTTCGGTGTATACATTTTTGTAAATATTTATATACTTCAGAATATATTTCTGGTTTAATCGTATCGGGTGATTTTTCCATGAGAAAATGATTGTATAAAATGAGTTTTGTTGACATGGACATGGAATCCAGGGCATGATGAATCATATATTGTTGTATAGTGATTAAATCCATAGAAAACACATCCCTCAATGTGGAAAACAAATCACCCGCATGCATATAATCATTCCACGATTGTTTGTTGGATTTACTACGTGCTTGACCCGAAACAGATTCAATGATATCTATATTGGATTGTATTTGTTCCATGATAGTTTCGTAGGTATTCGGTATTATTTCTTCTATAACATCTTCTGTCTTTTCCATGGATTTCGGTTGCGGATTGATATCGTCTTCTGATGAAAATGTTGGAGACAATATAATATGAATTTTAGGAATTTTATATTCTACCGGAAAGGTACGATCAAATACTGAAATACTTTCATCCGTAATTTCAATTGGTTGGAATGCATAGATATCTCCGCGATTGATTAAATGTCCTAATCGTCCCAATTTATCTACCAAATATTCATTTTTATTTTGTATCAAATAGGTTAGTGTATAATAAATTTGTTCTATAGGATATTTTCGTTCGTTATGAATTGTTTCTACTAATACATCTATTGGATAATATGTTTGTTTTGTAAATAATATACGTATTATTTCCATAATACGACCCTGATTTGCTTTTAAAAACGCGGTAGAATAGGTAAATTGATTGATACCTAGGTTCTTGGTCAATATTTCTTCCGAAATGTTGGATTGACATTTTATAGCACATGAGTCACTATAATCACATATTGCCGTATAAGGACGATCTCCTACTTTATAATCTATATCCCCTTGTGATGTAGAAGTATGTATTTTCAATACTTGGTTCATATTTTCTACGGTAAAATTGGCTTGTTCACGATTCAACAAACAATCTACCGAAATCTCTTTCAAAATACGCCCGACACGACCAATTTGTATGGCTTTTTTAAAAGACAATTGATATAAATACATATCAGCGGCGATTTTACCTTCCACGGTTTTACTCGCATGCATATATATTTCTACGTTCCGTTCTTTCATAGGCAAATTACAGTGACTCATATTACGTACTCCACGACCAATGATTTGCTCAATACGACTCATATTGTACCAAGGTTCCATAATATGAATTTGACGTATGTTTTTAAAATCCAATCCTTCAGCACCAGCACGTGAAATAATAACGACTTTCACATATTCTCCCGAATGATTGTCAGAATGGTTGATTTTTGCCAAATCTTCGGAATTATTCGGTGAAAAATCTTTATCACCAGTAATTAATGTATAGTACATTCCACCAACCGGTTTTGTCGGTGGTTCTATAAACAAAGAAGTACTAGGTTTTCCTTGTGTACGTGATGCGCGTGTAAATCCCATTTCTTCCAATGCCAATGCCATAGGAATGACACCTCCATAAATAAATTCTGAATAAATCATCACAATTCCTACTGAATTTTGTATAAGATCCAAGATGGTGGTTATTTTTTGACTATAAGGTCGTAGTTTTTCCTTGGCAAAAAAATGGGTTTTACTTGGTTGATATTTACAACGTTTATCCGTAGTAAATTGGACAATTTGTTCAAGTCCTAATTTTCCTACAAAATAATCCAAATTGGGTTGGGAATCTTTTTGTTCTTGTGAAATATCTTGGTACACAATATTGAGTGTTTGTATCGGAACACGTAATTGTTCATAACCTATATTGTCCAAGGTTTCTAAATAATCCATCAATAAAGGAACCAATGGTTCATCTCTCCGAGATGGCTCCGAACCTTCAACCCTTTGGGTTTTCGGTTCGTCGTCCCTCTTTAAAACCTCCTTTTCGTTCTGGGTTTCAGATTCTTCGCCACCGGTTGTTTTTGCAGATTCAGTAGATGGCTCAGAAACAGGGGATGATGCCGTGGTTTTTGGCAAAGCCAGAGAAACCAGAGTAGTGGAGGCATCAGTGGAAGTATCAACTTTACGTTGAGATTGAATATTTTTCAAGGCAATATCATATACACGTTCTTGGATTGAACCTAACTTGGTCATAAATAATGGTGGATAAATCGGGGAATTTGTGTTTTTTTCTTGGTCTTGAATGTTGGTTTTATAAATACGAAAAGGAAATGTATAGGGATTTTCACCACGAACGTACGAAACATATCCCATTAATTTTTTACGAAGCAATTCTTCACCTACCAATTCAGCAGGCGATACAGGAATACGAAATTCACCGGTTTTTGTGAAAATTTGATCCACGGTGATTTCAGTCCGACGGTCATTTACATTCATTAAATTCGTAAGCCATATAATTTCTTTGTAAGAATTGTACATGGGAGTCGCAGAAAGAAGAACAAACCGTACATTTTTGGCATATTTTGCGATCATATACAAATAATTGGCAGTGGTTAGATCATCATTATCTCTAGTCAGGCGAATATTATGTACTTCGTCAATCACAAACAAATGATTGTTAAACATGGCTTGTATTTTGCGTATTCTACGTGGATCACCTTCTGGAAACGGTTTTAATGCATTGGATACTTCGTTGGAAAACTTTACATATCCTTTGAAATCGTAATATGTTTTTATCAAAGCTTGTACGTTGGCCAAAATGCGTGATTTACTCATATCTTTAAAATGAGTAGGATTGATTTCATCTAATATGGATTGCGCAATACTTGAATTGATAGTCCATATACCATTTTCCATACGAAGTTTGGATTCATCAAACAATTGTAAACGAAAATTATTAACCACATTGGGTGATGCTAATACTAATATTCGTTTATTAACACCCACTTGTTTCATATACGAACGCATTTCTTCAGAAACACCAATGGCTGTTAAACTTTTACCACTACCTAAACCGTTGTACAATAGTAAACTATTGTAGGGTGTTTGCATAGACATGAAATTTTTTACAAACAATTGATGAGGCATCAATTCAAAAGGTGCTGTACACCTGTGATTTGATTCTTTTTCTATATCCAATATTCTACCATCATATCTTGTATCGGAAAATTCCCTTTTTTGAGCTATTTTGTATTGAAAATCTGGGTCATCAATGTTTGGATATAGGACATTTAATTTTTTACTATTGATAGATTCGTCCGTCATTGATTTTGATGCCTCCACTACTCTGGCTTCTCTGGCTTTGCCAAAAACCACGGCATCTTCCAGTACAGGGTTTCTTTTTTGTGTTTTTCTGGGTTTTTTTTCAATGACAGATTTTTCTCTTTTTTGTGTTTTTCTTTCCATATATTATGTAATAAATATATAGGATAGTCTTACTATACATTTATATTAGATGAAACTACTGGGTTTTTTCGCCTACGGCGGAAAAGTCGTAGGTTCCAATATAATTAGACAGAGTAGTATCAATATTTTTTATCAATCGTTTTTTTTCTAAATTATAAGGACGGATAGATAACAAACATTCGTCGTATGTTTTCCATCTCATCATACTTACTTCACTTTTATCAAACCGGTCCGTTACAAGTGAATCTTCATAATTCATATACATCAGGTAATAACGATGTTTGTAAGATTTGTAATTGGATCCCAAGAATATTTCATCAAAAGGTAATATATTTTTTATATTTTTCATCAACTTTATAGGATATCCTGTTTCTTCTGTCATTTCTCGTAAAGCACAATCATAGTCCTTTTCTTGAAAATTACGACGTCCTTTTGGAAATCCCCATTCTGGTTCGGTCCAAGCACTTTTCATGATATTAGACATATTCCTCTTCTCTGCTACCACATCCATATTTGATATATCTACTGCATCCTTACTGGTCAGCGAGCTTCGCTCGCAACCTTGAACTACCGCAGGTGGTTCTGAGGCGTACGAAGATTCGTCTAATTCTATCAAATAATGTAAAATAGAAATCATTCCATTGTCTTTTCTTAGTTTCCACGATTGATTTTTTGTGGTTGAAGATTGACAGTCCGATGCCTCCACTACTCTGGCTTCGCCAACCACGGCATCATCCCCTAATGCTACCGTTCTACGAACGTCCACATTAGGGTCCTCTGTCAAAACTTCTTCATATTCATCTGGACTCCTTAGTCCTTCAAACTCCTCCGATGACCTACGGTCAGAAGACCTTTGCGAAGCGTGGTCTTCAACCTCTTGGTCATCTATGTATTTAGTTGTATTAGGTGAAGGCGTAAACGCCCTCTGACCAAACTTCTCCGGGTGCGAAGCACCCTTTGAAGTTAGTTGTTGGAGGCTTTCAGCCCCCTGACCAAAAGCCCTCACCGAAATATAAGGTGATAAATTGGATTGATGTGATATGTCTTTGATATTTTTTGTTGTTAAATATATAAATTTATCTCGTGAATTCATTTCTTCTTGCTTGTATGATTGAAAAATGGTATCTTCAATAAAGTTTTCGTCAGGGGGCATATGTTCCTTATTGCCTCCACCTAATACAACTAACTCATCTTCTGCATCGCAAAAATGTGGTAGTGAAGTTTTTCGGAACGAAGAATGACTTTGGTCAGGGGGCTGAAAGCCTCCGCACAGTGGGCTTCGCCCACCTAATACAACTAAGTCCGGAGCAAGCGAAGCTTGCAGAGGACTTAGGGATGATTCTGTGAACGTTGCGGAAACATCAGATAAATGTGTAATATCTATTTTATGTCCTTCTAACCATAAATCACGCCATAATTCATCAAAAGAATAATTTTTTAATTTATACTTTTCCTGTATAGTCATTTGTTGTATCATATTAAATATATATTTTTGATTTGATGCGGAATATTTTCCACGCATAAAATCAATATATCCCAACGTGTCTTTTCTACGTATCATCAAATATTCTCGTTGTTGTAAATGATTTATACGAAATACAATTACCCCAAAACTTGTAATAGGATTTTTACATTGTTTAAAAGTATGACCTTGTTTTCCACAATTATTACAAACATCGTAATATTTATAACTTTTTTTTTCATAATGTTCTGAATTTTCATTTTTTGTGTAGTTTTTTCGTTCATTAGACCCTAATGTGGACGTCACGAGTCCTGGCAATCTCTGCTTGCCGAGGACTCTGTTGTTGCAAACTTCGCCAAGTAATTCGCATTGCGAATTACCGGTTGCTGATCGTAGAACGGTAGCATTGGGTACGCGCCCTTCGTTCCGTATGGGCGCAACCTTGACCGACCTTTGGTCAGAAGACCTTTGCGAAGCGTGGTCTTCAACCATTTGGTCGGTCGGAGGGGATGATGCCGTGGTTTTTGGCAAAGCCAGAGTAGTGGAGGCATCTAGTTGTATTAGTTGTATTAGGTGGGCTTCGCCAATCCTCTGACCAGTGACTTTGTCATGAATCATATCTAATCATATTTGACATGATTTATTTATGTATATTTATTATAACAAATATACAAAATTAAATGATATATGATAAACAAAGCGAAAAATAAAAATATTAATTTTCCTATTTTTTTAGACGAAGGCACTTATGGATGTATTCATCGTCCACCATTGCGTTGTGCCAAATCGTCCAAAAATATAACATACAAAAATAAAATTTCTAAATTAATTACCAAAAAACACGCCGAAGAAGAACTAAACGAATACAAAAATATACAAAAGGCCGACCCCTACAATTTATTCCATTTAGGAGAACCTGAAACATGCCCATTAGGTCCAATAGGTGACAATTCTATCAACAAAAATCCTATAGAAAAATGTACAATATATCCCGAAGTGGAAAACACGCCAGACAATTATAAACTTATACTTTTAAAAGATGGCGGGAATGATATTGACAAATTTTTGAAAAATATTCAGCACGTAATGAATCACAAAAAGAAAAAAGAAACTATAGAAAAATGTTGGAAAGAATTTCACCGTATATTGAGAGGTATACATGTTTTTCTTAAACAGAATTTAGTACATCACGATGTAAAATCCACCAACATAGTGTATAATGTTCAAAAAAATCGTATGAATTTTATTGATTTTGGTATGATGGAAAATGTCAAAGAATCTATTGCCAAATGCAAACAAAATGATTACGGATGGACCAACAATTGGTGGTATTTTCCTTACGAAACGAATTTTTTGAATGAAATGAATTTTAAAAAAGCTCAAACAATGAATAAAATGGAAATTTCAAAATACGTATATGGTAATTTAAACAAAGACATTTGGTTTTCCACCTTTATACGATTATCCGCCTTGGACAAATCCGAATCATCACGTTTATTAAAAGAGTACGAAGAATATCTTTTTACTGATTTTAAAAAAATTACCCACGAAGCGTTTTTGATCCGTTATTTTTCCACTTTGGACATTTATGGATTGGGTATTACCTTTTTACAAGTATTACATTATACAAGAAAATATATGAATGAAACATTCAATACAAGTATGAAAGTATTGGCTATGAAAATGATTTCTTTCAATCCTAACCGACGCATTTTAATCACTCATTGCATAAGTGAATTTGAAAAAATTATTGAAACATCTGGATTTATATTACATAACAAAACACATAAAAATTGAATATAATGCTATGATTTGTATATTATATTATGAATATTATACAAGTCTATATGATCTCAGATGACAATTTTTAAGACGTATCTTTACTCGCTACCGAATGAATTACAAAATCATGTATTTGATTATTTCAATCCATACCAGGCTATTTTCACAAAAACCATTATTAAAACACACGACATATGGAAACATACATGGTTACGGTGTCATCGTTTACAAACAGACCCCATCATTCATTTTGTTATGGGATATTTTTTGAAAGACATCGGAGTATATGAACATGGGTACAATTTTGATCGTACAAAATTGTTGTATTGGTTGCCAGATAATATAACGATTGGTTATGATGATAATAATAATGATTATTCATTAGCAATCATTCATTCAGAAGATAGAATGCATGAATTCAGAGTATATGATTCTGACCAATGGAGAAAATTGTGTTATGATGGACATCATTCACCAAATTTTACAACAGTAGAATGGAATGATGAATATTGGTTAGTACATTGATATATTGGAACCTACGGTTCCAATTAGTACATTGATTCATACAACCATCTCATATTCTCACGTGCAGGTAAAGAAACTACGGTCAATGCTAATAAAATATGTAATGCACCTAATTTTCGGTCTTCAATATCATACGCAGTATAAGCCAAACGTTCCATTACAGTAATACAACCAGTTTGTAATTGTTGCTCTGATACATCATCTATACGCATTCTTGTAGGCATTACATGTAAAAATGGGTCTCCTAATGGACAAATCCGATTTTTTACTGAATAAGGTAATTGACCACGATAACGCCATGTATCAAACAAATTTCCATACAAAAGAAAACATTCACGTTTGTTCAATTGTAGAAACCATTCAATATCTGTATAATTTCCCAATTGGTCAATTTCCATAAATAATTCTTGAATACGATCCGAAATCGGACGTGAATTGATTTCATTTATTTTTTGTTCAATATTTTGTATATGGATTTGATATTGTTGTGTTTGTATTTCTAATACTGGCGCTCTTTCGTTGTTTCTTTCCCTACGAACGATATTTTCAACAGGGTTATTAGACCCGGAGGCGGACATTCGTATAACGGTAGCATCAGCATCAGACACCAACAAATTCACACGTGTTTCATCAATATTTATTAATTCTTCTTCAAACCGAATATGTTGATTATTAGGTATTACCATATGTTGAATAATGGACGATGTATCTGTTCTATTTCTTGCAAAAAAAGAGGAGGAACGATTTTGTGAACCAAACCCATAATAGTGACCACGAAATAGCAGTGCATAATTGACAGGTTGTATATATTGATTACGTGTACGTATATTTTTATCTTCTTCATTGATATTTTCTGGAAATAATATCACCAAATACAAATACAAACGTATCATATCACCAATTACTTTTTCTGATATTTTCGCACGATTGTATGGGTTTATAATATTTCGTCCTTTTCGTATTAGTAATGTCATAAAAGAACATATATTGAATCCGTATGTAAATGAACCTTCATCCGTATAGGAAACAAATTCTTGAAAAGGTATTTCGGACAATGGTTCCATGGTAAAAAAATCCGTATCATTTACACATATACTCCGATTATGATAAGCGGGACCACGTAATTGAAAGGAACGTTTTACAAAAAAACGACGTAAACAAGATTGTATTTTCACCGCGGAAATGTTTTTTTGAAAAAAATACGTTATACGCAGAATCAATGACGGTTTGTTTCCCGTTATACGCAATTTGTTATGTTTCGCCACCGCTTTTAATTCCACAATTTTGTATGTGTTTAAATCAAGTACCGATTGGTGAAATTCAAAAAATGTCAAAGTAACATTGATTTTTTTTTTTGATAATTCATCTTTTCGTTTTCGTATTATTTTTCGTTTTTTAACATCATTATTTTTGTTTTCCTCCGATTCTCTGACCGTTATGTCATCTCTATCTATATTATCTAATGCATCTTCAGAAATTAATAAATTATTATGCGATAAGCCCGCAGTAATTTCATTATTAATTATCATAGTTAGTTTAGAAAATTAATAGTAAAAAATGTACGTATAAGTCTAAAGTATATATACTTTGGATAATATTTCTATATGTTTTCTTTATGCAAGCCAGTAATACAGTTGTAAATTGCACATTTACAACTCGTAATCTTTCAATAAATCTTCGGGATCTACTTGTATCATACAACCTTTGACTACGCACGATTCTTCTTCTTCGTCTGCATATTTTGCTGCATTTTTTCCTGTATTTGGTTTAGGCTCAAATACAGTTTTCCAATTGGTAGGGTCTTCACTCGTGGAAGCACAGATACGAAATCCACATTTTTTATAATAAGCGCGCCGTTTGCGCCATTGATTTTGAAAGATATCGTGTTGGTCTACCACATCCACAATCAATGGACGTGCATGTTTTTTCCGGAAAATACGTCCAACTGACTGTATAATATCGGTTTTAGGAGTAATCATCACCAAAATGGACAAATTTTTATGGTCAAATCCTTCCGATGCCATGGCATACGTTGCCAAAATAATTTGTTTTTCCGTCGTAATTTCCAACGCTTTGGCTTTCATGCCACCCAAATAATATCCCACTGTCGCAATTTCTTTACCCACAATGGCATCATTCAATTCCACTAATAGACTACGATTATGACCTAATACGAGTATTTGAGCATCGGGGGTTTCTTTTATTAAATCGGTGAATATTTGTACTAAAAATCGGATTCTTGGTCCGTGATTGCATAATTTCGTTATCATGGTACTAAACATGGGATTTCCACGATAATCTGTTACGGTATGATT
>TBL_comb47_HYPODRAFT_10002537_pt1 | contig 22478 bp, 20 predicted proteins | sample TroBogypolimnion_40_FD_10682 | JGI IMG/M metagenome (IMG submission 10682)
GAGNGTGCGTGAGCTCCCTTATTGCCGATTCTATTTTTAGAAATATTTAAGTGAGTAAGATTTTTCATTTCAGAAATTGCGGAAGCTCCATCATCACCGATCTTATTATCTGAAAGATCCAACTGAATAAGATTGCTCATTCCAGACAGTGCACAAGCTCCCTTATCACGAATTTCGTTTTGAGAAAGCTTTAAATGAGTCAGATTTTTCATTTTAGAAATTAAGACAACTTCTTTGTCAATGATATGATTTCTTGAAAGATCCAAATCGGTAATACTTTTCAATAGAGAAAGGCCTCGAATTGAATCGGCATTAATTCGATTGCTTGAAAGATTTAAGTATGTAAGACTTGATTTTTTCGAAGTATATTGATCACCAAAAAAGTAGATATCATTTCGAGCAAGATTTAAATGAGTCAGATTTTTCATTTCAGAAAGCGCTTCATTTTTTAGATAACTGATATCATTGTTTGATAAATCTAACGAAACAAGATTGCTCATTTTAAAAATTTTGTGAGCCGCATCACTAAAAAGTTTATTTCCTGAAAGATTTAAGTGTGTAAGACTTGATTTTTTCGAAGTATATTGATCGCTAAAAAAGCAGATATCATTTCGAGCAAGATTTAAATGAGTTAGATTTTTCATTTCAGAAAGCGCTTCATTTTTCAAATAATTGATATTATTTTTTGATAGATCTAACGAAACAAGATTGCTCATTTTAAAAATTTCCTGAGCGTTCTCACTGGAAAGTTCATTTCCTGAAAGATTTAAAAAAGCAATATTATCCATTTTAGAAATTTTCATAACTTGTTCGTTGTTTATTTTACTATAAGAAAGATCTAAGCTATTGATATTTTTTAATTTATCAAATTTGTTAACTGTATCTAAGTGGATCGAATTGTGTGAAAGACCTAAATGAGTAAGCTTAGACATTGTAGAAATTGCTTCAATCATCTTCGGAGTAATAGTAATATGGCAATTACGAAGATCTAACTTTTCTAAATTCTTAAATTTTTTTACAATTGTATCTATAAGTTCTTCATTAAATTCTCTTGCGTTAGTACCCAAAGGGTACTCGATACTATCAATAGATAATTCTGTAAGGGTCTCAGGAATATGCTCTAACATTTTCGGATTAAAAGTTGAATTAACGATTTCTAGTTTTTTAATCTGCGAATAGCATCCATAATTATTATTTTTAGAAGAAAAATAATCATCAGAAATCTTTTTTCCTTTGATAATTAAAGGAATGTCTGAGCAGACAGAAATGGCGCAATCGATAGATTTGGGAGACTTTTTAAGCTTTACTACATTTAAAATCTCTAATGCTGGTAAAAAGCTAATAATATTTCTAAGAATGCAATGAGAAGAAATAGTATCAAATCCTTTTTTGTCCTCGTTTGAAACTGCATAAGAAAAACTAGTCTTTAGTGTAAATAGCAAAGCAACTAGATAAATCATAACAATCAATGATGCAAATAGCGAGCTCATTAATGATTTTTTTATTAAAAAAAATACACATGCATCATAAAATTTAATTTTTTTATCTCGGGTAAGTGGCCCCCAGATAAGAGGGCCAACTTCCCACGGAACCGGACTTACGGGTCACGTATCCGGCTCTTCATGTGAATTTAATCCATTTGTTCACTGCAAACCAATGCGGTAGTCTGTTCGAGGACCGGGTCTTTTGGCCTACCCAATTGATAAACCAGACGTTGGGATAAGCTCTTTCAACCGCTCGGGTATGAGCCAAATCTCCGCTTGTTGGAATATACCGTCCCTGCAGCATGGGTCTACTCGGAACTCCCCTGCTTGCTAGATTCTCATAGAGGATTCGCCTTGTTTTTCGGTTGATCAACGATCCTCCCTCGAAATCGTCTCCGAGTATAAGCTTCAATAGATGCTAACTGCGATGGATACTGGGTCATCTGATAATCATTCGACCACCCCCTATACCATCGATTGATTATATCCATTGTGCTCTTTATATCTTCGGACGTTCCTCGAGAAGTAATCCCTCACTCGATCACGTGCTTTCTGCATAGGAGAAATTGCTAGAGTGGCTGATTGTCATCCCCAGGAATTTTACTCCTCGGGACAGACTCACTTTTCTCTTCGGTTGACTTTCAGCTTCAGTCGATTCTCTATGAATTTACTAACTGTCGCCATCACTCGCTCTGCAGCTTTTGACGTACGCACGAAAATATTCGCGTCATCCGCCCAGCAGCAGAACTCTAGTCCACGATTGCTCCAGTTCCTTGTCCAGTTCATCCAATACCACATTACTCAAACGAGCTAAGTGGACTTCCTTGCACAGAACCCTGCCGTAGTCGCCCTCACCAGACCATCTTCCATGATCCCAGATCTCAGCACCATACCCGTCAAACGCAAAATGCGTTTGTCCGATATCTGTAGCTTCATCCGATTAATCAATCGATCGTGGTGAATTCGGTCAAAGAATCGCTCTAGGTCTATCTACCACGTATTCTTTGCCCTCTTTCACCGTCTTTTGAGCCGCTTCCAAGGCTTGTCGTTGACTTCGTCCTGGTCTAAATCCATAGCTATGTTTAGAAAATCCGAGCTTCAAAGATTCGGTTCTAATACTGCTTTCAGGCTGAACTACGGTCTCTGACTGTAGGGATACCCAGCACTCGAACTCCAGCTTTCGCTATTTCTGCCTTATGGACTTGGCTGGTAACTCCAACTCTCCACTTCTTCGTTGAATCGGGTTATTTCCTCCAAGAGATTCTTCTCAAAACTCTCAATGGTTACTCCATCTATTCCTGGAGCTCCACCCTTTCTTTTCACTACCCTAAAGGCTAGCTCAAGTTGGTGAATTGAGCAGATTCTCTCAAAAAGACCCAAGTTCACTCCCATAGGCTAACTTTCCTTCACTGCTTGCATGGCTCTTTCCTAAACTCTCTCGTTAAACAGTCATTCATACGTTAACTTCTCTAACGAAAGTCTTCCTTCTAGTCTCAGATTACTGTTTGAGTTCCGGTCTCCTCATTCACACATTCCATTCGCCTCGAACTTCTGTTCACTTTCCAAGAGTTTCACCCTCAGATACGTCACCGTATCCTCATCGGCTCCTAGTTTTACGACTACTACGGTTTCATCGGAGAGCTCTTGCTCCTTAGTTCCCCATCTCTGGTTCACTGCAGAGATCATACGTCGTAGTTACGTTGTCTCAGACACAACAGCTCTTCCCCGGGGCACTCACCACTCAATCTCTGTTTACCCTCCTTTATTACTTGCGCTTCTGTTACGGAAAGGATTTTCGGCCTTCATAATCATCGCTACTCGACCCCAGAGGCCTGCCTTACAGAGGTTCACTTCCGTTTGGGCCACAGATTTGACTTCATTTTTCTTCAGATTCCTCATCTCAAACCGTTATTCCTTCCTCAGGCAGCTTGATTGAGTTTCTTTAGGCACCCTTGATTTTGGTCTATCCATTCCCTCCTTTCAGGGCCGAAACTGGCATTCCACCAGCTAGTTGTTGCGCATACCGGGCGCACAATTTTTTTTGCACAAAAAAAATCATCTCAAGCTCAAGGATAGATCCGTCACTCGAGCCGCTGTCTCAAGAAGGTTGCCAAGTTTTGAAAATAGGGATCCAACAAAACCGTTCTGAGTCACTTTTAACGCGAACAACTAGGTTAAAATAAGCTTTAAAAGAGTATTGAAAGGAATCTGACCTCATTTCCTATAAAATTATGCTTTTTTAATTTATAATTTCATCAGCCCTAGTCCAGGAAATACCGAAGAGCTGTAACTTTTCTTTTGAAAAAATAAATACATTAAGATACCATAAAATTTCCAGAGAATGCTAAAGAGTTTGAGCATGATTTGTCGTTGTGGATCATTTTAAAAAAAAAGCACATTCTTGCTAACAATCATAAGAAACTACAATACACTAAATAAAAAAGGATCATTGATGAAAACATATAAAAAAATTAAAATCATTGCTGTTTTTTTTCTTTCTTTTAATATAGCTTGGGCAATGCACGCAGAAACAGAAGAACAAACATCAAATCGACAAAAAAAATCAAATTTGAATTTTCTAGACTTAAGCAATGATCATCATGCACTGATCCTGAGCTTTTTATCGCCATTTCAAATTGGAAAACTTATGATAGCTAAAAAAAGCAGTGATGAAATTTATGAAATCGCGTGTAATATCTGCTCAGATCAATTATTGTCTTTTACAGGCAAAGATATTGATGATAAAGTTTTTTCTAGCATAGGAAAAGGTTGCTACAAAAACATTAAAAAACTAGACCTTTCTGGATCAAGATTTAATCCTCGCATGATATTAATTATTCCTGAAACTTTGGTAGAATTATCGCTTGACAGTATGAGAAGCTCTAATGGCGATACACTTAAAAATACCTCTCTTTTTGTGTATGATTTTATATTGATCAACGAACTTTTAGAGACTCTTGCCGACTTCAAAAGTCTAAAAAAGTTCAGCCTGAATAAAAATCGAATCGGTGACGCTCAAGCCGCTAGAATTCTTGAGATTGCACAGGAACTGGAAATGACAGAATTAAGTTTAAGCGAAAACGAGATTAGTCATCTTGGAGTTTCGAACATTGCACAAATACACACGATCAAAACTTTAGATCTCTCTGATAATAAAATCGGAGAAACTGGGGCAGCATCCATTGCTCAAATGAAAGGAATCACGAAATTAAATCTTACGAAAAATCAAATCGGAGACGCTGCAACAGCCCAAATCAGTCAAATGCAAGGAATCACTCACTTAGATCTTGCCAACAACAAAATCGGAGAAACTGGAGCAGCTCATATCGCTCAAATGCAAGAAATCATCCACTTAGATCTTGCCAACAATCGCATAGGAGAACCTGGAGCCGCTCACATTGCTCAAATGCAAGGAATCACTCACTTAGATCTTGCCAACAACGAAATCGGAGAAACTGGGGCAGCTCACATCGCCCAAATGCAGGGGATCGTAAATTTGAATCTTAGCAATAATGGAATAGGAGCCTCTGGCGCAGCTCTGATTGCTCAAATACAGGAAATCACTCACTTGAATCTTTTTAACAATGACATCGGTGACACTGGAACAGCTGACATTACTCAAATGCAGGGGATCGTAAATTTAAATCTTGGCAACAATGCAATAGGAGCCTTTGGCGCAGCTCTGATTGCTCAAATGCAAGGTATCACTCACTTGAATCTTTTTAACAATGACATCGGTGATACTGGAACAGCTGACATTGCTCAAATGCAGCGGATTGTCTACTTGAATCTCCACGGCAATCAGATCAGCGATGATGGGGCGTCTCACCTAAGGCAAATGCAGAAAATCACCCACTTAATTCTTTCTGACAATAAAATCAGAGCTCCTGGAGCATCGTACCTTGCTCAAATACAAGGACTTAAGTATTTAAGCCTCTGGAAAAATCACATCGGTGATACTGGAGCGACTTATCTTGCTGGTATGCAGAAAATCACCCACTTAATTCTTGGAGAGAATCGAATCGGTAATAACGGAGCCGTAAGTCTTTCTCAGATGAAAAGCCTCAAGTACTTAATACTCAGAAAGAATCGCATCAATGATATCGGAGCCCAATGCCTTTCTCAGATGCGGGGATTAAGGCACTTAAATCTCGAAAATAATTGCATCCGCAATCCTAAAACTTCAGGCCTTACTGAAATGCAGGGAATTACAAAACTTCCTCAAATGCACGAGGTCATCTACGTCAAGGGCTACAACGATCAAATGCCTGAACCTGTCGGCTTATATTTTTAACGACAAGGCAGAAAAAGCATAATTCACTTGCAGTCTTTTTCACATGCTAAAAGTGAAACCACATGCTCTTAGCATGCAGATCATCGCCCAACCTATGTCACCTGAACCTCGATTGCGTGCTATCCTCCCCTGGAAGGGGGGAGGTCAAGCACATCTGAAAATCAAGCTTAAGAAAAATTTAACTTTTTCATCATGTTTTTATGCTTCGCACAACTTTCTGAGCGTATGCGCATCCTAGATTGCGATGCATCGCATTTAACCCATGGATCATGGATGAGCCACCGCCTGGAGGCTGAGACCGATGAGACATGCCTTACTCTCTGAAGTATGTGCATAAAAATTGCATCAATTATGAATACGATTATGAAAAAAAATCAAACTCTTGGCTGCTTAGTCCTTTTATCTCTCAATACTTACTCAATAAACGCTGTTGCCTCTCTCCATTGCGCGTCTTTTAACATGAAGCTAATAGATTGGAGAGCCTGTTTCGCATCCATTTTAGCATGTCTTTCAACTCAAGATGAGGAAGATCAACCAATTCATCAAAAAAAAAATATTTCTAATAACTATAAAGATATCAAAAAACTGCATTTCACGGAATCAAACAATAAGAAAAATCAGCTAGAATATACTTCAGAGAGATCTCAGCAGAATACTTCGACTAATCTAACGATTAAGATACCAGGGCAAGACGAATTTCCAGGCGATGAATTATTAAAAATAAAAACAGAGACAATAACAGGAAACACACCTTGGCTATCAGGATACACTGACGCTTCTTACTATTCCCTAGACACTCAAAGAGAACGTTCCTTTTCTGAAGCAAGCAACAATTCCGCCTTTTCCGTGCAATCTCATCCTTTGCGGTTGCCTCCCTAGGCTTCTTCATCAACTCAGCATCACTTTTCTATTTCGCCAGAAATCGAAAAAATTTTGAGCAGTTGGTTATAAAAAAAAAGTAGTTTATATGTCAAAGGCCGAACCCCAAAAAATCAGAGAGAGAAATTTTAGGATGAACTCAGAACTCTTTGAAGTCTTCGTTGCAGAATGGATTAAAAAAGTACTGTAGCTGAACCAAAAGCTTTATTAGAGACTTTCTGGCCGCCTATTCACAAAATTCCTGAGAAGATTAGTACTATCCAAAAAAATTACAACAAATGCTCAAACATCAGAACTTGGTTGAAAATCATAAAAAAAACTTACATGACTTTTTTTGGAACTCCTAATGACAAGCACTTTTCGAGATGGGCATCCAATCCATCCTTTCAGTCTTTGCGATCACTTTTCTCAGATAAAAAACTGAATCTTAGAAAAATAGAATTTTTCTGATTTTTTTATGGACACCTAGGGCATTTTTTGACACTTTCAAAGGCATGAATTGGAAAGTAAAATCCGATCAAGCGGTAAAAGCTGCCTTAATCTTATACGCAATGAGTACCTGTCTTTCTATGAGCTTCATGAACGCAGCAATGGGCATTTTGCTCGTGGTGACATTGAGCTACTTACCTGAGCTCATGCAACCCTTGCCATCAGATCTGATCCGTTTTTGGCGTGCTTCCTATTGGCTAATCGGAGCTTGCTTATTGAGTCTTATTTTCGCTTGGTACCACCCTCTACAATTGGCCAATCATTCGGTCATCGTTCATTTTGGACAAGACATGAGCAAAACCTGGTACTTCTTGTTACCTTTTTGGCTCTTTCTCATGGGATCCAAGCTTTCTTCAGAACACTATCAAAAACTGATCAAGTATTGGCTTTTTGCAGCTTTTGGAGTTTCTGCATTAGCTTTTTTGCAGTTTTATACTGGATTTCCTAGACCGCAATCGATTCCTGATTTACCAGGAAGATTTCATGCAACGCTATTTTTCGGACATCATTTGTCCACAGCCAGCATTTTGATTTTTCCTTTTTTTGTTCTTTTTACTTTGGGATTTTCCAAATGCTCCTACCAGGGATGGCATCGGTCTTGGATGATCTTAGGTGCTTGGATTCTAGGCAGCGCTCTTTTTTTCACTTGGTCGAGGATGCTTTGGATTGCACTTCCTGTCGGGATAGGCATTTGGTGCTTAAGGGGTTTTAAGAAAAAATATTTTTTATGGCTCACGCCATGCCTAGTCTTCGCTTATGGGATGCCTTTTGCTGCCATCCAAGCACGTTTTTTAAATTCCATGGGTGTTTTTGAACGCTTTGAGCTTTGGAAAATCAATTGGTATTGCTTCCTCCAAAGACCTTTTTTAGGGATAGGCTTCAGAAAATCCGCAATGATGGCTCCTTGGTACTTTCAAGAAAAAGATCCCTCACACCAGCATTTTGTGAGCCACGCTCACAATAACATGCTTGAGATGTTAAGTGGTGTTGGTTTAGTGGGTACCTCGATTTGGATGTATTGGAACTACCGTGCCATGCATCTGGCTTATCAGTTAGCTCAAAAAAAAGGATTTTATGGAGATTTGGGTTGGTCTTTTTTTTGTGCTTGGATCGTTTTGCACCTCAACGGGTTAACTCAAGTGAATTTCTGGGAAGGTAAGGTGCTTCATCAGATAATGTGGTCTTTAGGTTTACTTTTCATCGCTCAGAAACACTCAACGCGTCAGGCACACTAAAATCCTTTAAATTTTGTCGAATCGCTTCATAAAGCACAATACTTGCAGCATTCGCAAGATTCAAAGAACGTACCCGTTCATCCCACATAGGAATAACTACGCTTACCTCGGAGTACTTCTTTAAAAGCGCCTCAGGCAAACCCTGGGTTTCCTTTCCAAAAATCAAATAACTCCCGGGATGAAACCGGTATTCAAAAAGAGAAATTTGCGATTTTTTAGAAAAAAAAACAAGGTGCGACAAAGCAGGCAAAGTGCTGGCAAACGACTGCCAATCAGGATGCTTGTGCACCTGAAGATGCTTCCAGTAATCTAAACCTGCACGCCTTAACTTGGCATGAGAAATTTCAAATCCTAAAGGTTCCACTAAATGCAAGGTACTTTGAGTGGCCAAACACAAGCGACCAATAGAACCTGTATTTTGTGGAATCTCAGGCTCCACAAGTACTACCTGAAACCTCATTTAGGGCCTCAACGTGTAAATCAAGCGGGCAAAAGCAGCCGTCTCTCGAACATGCTCAACACCTGTCATCCAAGCAACAACACGCTCAATCCCCATACCAAAACCACTATGAGCCACTGATCCATAGCGACGAAGGTCTAAGTACCAACTGTAACTTTCCTCTTTCAACCCATGCTGATGGATACGTCTTTTTAAAACTTCCACCTTTTCTTCACGTGCTCCTCCTCCAATAATTTCTCCATACCCATCAGGAGCAATTAAATCACAACCCAAAGCATACTTTCCTGACTCAACTGGGGGACCTCCCACCGTATCTGCTTGTTGAAAGTAAAAAGCCTTAATACTAGCAGGCATATGATGCAAGAACACAGGCTTACCAAAAGCTTCACCCAAAGCAGTCTCATGAGGAGACCCTAAGTCTTCTCCCCATTCAATGGCGACTGCTTGGTCTCTCAAGATCTTCAAAGCCTCATCATAAGAAATACGTGGAAAAGGTGCTCGAATAGACTGAAGCTTCTTAAAATCACGATTCAAAAGCTCCAATTCTGAAGATTTTTTATCTAAAACTGTTTGAACCAAAAACTCAACGAGCTTTTCTCCTAATTGCATCGCATCTTCTAAGCCTGCATAAGCCATCTCAGGCTCAAGCATCCAAAACTCCGTAAGATGCTTCCTGGTTTTTGATTTTTCTGCCCGAAAAGTCGGTCCCAAAACATAAATTTTTCCAAAAGCCATGGCTCCCGCTTCTCCGTAAAGCTGACCCGACTGGGTTAAAAAAGCCTTTTCCTCAAAGTAATTCGTAGAAAAAAGCGTACTCGTTCCCTCACAAGCAGTAGGCGTTAAAATAGGAGCATCAAACCTGATAAATCCTTCCTGTTCAAAAAAACGCGCAATGGCTGCCATGACTGTGGATCGAATCCTTAAAATTGCCCACTGCCGCGAACTTCGAAGCCATAAATGACGATTTTGCATGAGAAAATCAACCCCATGCTCCTTAGGAGCAATGGGATAAGGCTCAGCAAGTGCAATGACCTTCAAACTATGTACAGCAAGCTCAAATCCTCCGGGCGCTCGAGGCTCCCTTCGCAATTTTCCGGATACCTCTACCGAGGACTCCTGCGTCAGCGATTCAAAAACCTCAAAGCAAGAAGAGGGACACTCCCCCGCATAAAGAATAGACTGCAAGATCCCTGTGCCATCTCGGATCACAAGAAACCGAATTTTTCCAGAACTTCGCTTGTGATAAACCCAACCCTTCACACAAACGACTTGACCTTCCCAAGCCTGAGCATTTTCAATAAAAAAGCGCTTATCCATGAATCAAAAACTCCGCTAAACTCCTAACATAAGCTCCACTTGCTCCCCGCTTAGGACAATAAGACAAATGAGACATATGGTATGCAGTGGATGCAATATCCAAATGAGCCCAGATCGTTTTTTTGCGAATAAATTCTTTTAAAAAACTAGCCCCTCGGATAACCCCCGCGCAACCATCGTTGCCAACATTTTTCATATCTGCAACATCCGATTTCAGATCCTCAAAATACTCCTCAAACAAAGGAAGCTCCCATATCTTTTCACCCTGGATGCGAGCACTTTGCTTCAACTTTTGTATCAAAGAACCATCATTGCCCAAAATAGCACAGCATTGCTTTCCCAAAGCAATGGAAACTGCCCCAGTTAAGGTTGCCACATCAATCAGCACATCAGGCTTTGCATCCTGCGCAAAATCAAGCGCATCTGCAAGAATTAAGCGACCCTCTGCATCCGTATTCACAATCTCCACTGTTTTCCCACTTCGAGCACGAATGACATTTCCAGGCTGAATAGCCCCCCCACCTGGCATATTCTCTGTGAAAGGCATGTAAGTCAGGATCCGCACGGGAGCATGATTCCATGCAGCAAGTAGCGTTGCTCCTAAAACCGTTGCAGCGCCGGTCATATCATGCTTCATCTCTTCCATTTTCAATGCAGGCTTCAGGGAAATACCCCCACTATCAAAAGTCACCCCCTTGCCTACCAAAGCAACCGTTTTTCGATAAGCCTTTTTCGGAATGTACTCCAAAACTACCCATCGGCTTTCTCGATAAGAGCCCTGCCCCACCGCTAAAAAAAGATCCATTTTTTGAGATTTTATCTGTTTCTCAGTCATGACAGAACACTTCAACCCGTACTTCCGGGCCAATTGTTTCGCTTGCTCAGCAAAAGTCACAGGAGTCCCCCAATTAGAAGGCTCATTCGACCAATTACGTGTTATAGCAACCGCCTCACCTACAGAATCCACCCATCCTAATACCCTCTTCAATTCCAAAAATTGCTTTTTATCCTGGGTGTGAAACACAAAGCGTGGCATTTTTTCATCCTTCTTTACCGATCGGTAACCGTGAAATCGGTAGGAAGCAAGGATCAATCCTTCTGCAAAAGCACCGACCCAGGCTAAAGAGCCTTTCCAACAAAAACTATCCACCTTGACATTCAAAACCCGACACTTCTCAGAAACCAATCGGCTCCAAGTACTCCCTCCCAAAAGGCGTATTTTTTCTAAAAATTCGGGCTCCAAAGAAGCTTTTTCTTCAAGACCTAAACCAACTGACACTAGACCCTGCCTCCCCTCCCCAAAGAAGCCACGCACAGCACCGAGCTTGGCTTGCTGGCCTTGAATTTTGGATGGCATTTGAAAAAAAGCAACAATCGTCGTATCTGCTTCTTCAGAAGGCAGGTAAGACGCAATCATTTGTGGTAATGTACTCATAGTTCTCCTTTGCCCTTGGCAAAGTTTTCATAGCACATAGGTTTGAGATGTTGAAGCGTTATCACCATATTGTAGGGGGTCTCTTTAGAATTATTGATGCAAGCGTCGTGGGGATCGCTTGGCTTCTTTCCTACTGGGTACGATTTCACCTTCCTATTCTTGAAATCACCAAAGGATTGCCCTCTTTCAGGAAATACGCAGCGCTTGGCCCCCTAGCCGTATCCCTCTGGCTCATCACCTTTTCTTCCATGAAAGTGTATCAATCTCAAAGGATGCTTCGCCGCACTCAGGAGATTCAATTAGTGCTCAAAGCCCACTTCACAGCCATCCTTTTTTTTATTCTCATCACCTACCTGTTCAGTGAGTACCACTACTCTCGTATAATCATAGGATCCTTTGCCCTTCTTTCAGGTATTTTACTGATAACATTGCGTCTTGTTTTGAGAAATTTCTTACGATTTCTACGTGTTCACGGTTACAATTTAAGGCATATCCTCGTTGTCGGAGACGGCCCAAGCGTAAAACCCCTTCTTGAAAAAATTCGAAAATTCCCAGAATTGGGGTTTAAAATCACAGGCATTTTAACCCATGAAACCTCAACACTTGCTTCATTTCAGGGGATCGAGGTCCTAGGCCATTTTGGAGACATCCAAAAAATCCTAGAAAAATACAAGCCAGATCAGATCTTGCTTGCCTTAGCCAGAAACCAGTATACTGATTTAGAAAAAATTCTGACACTTCTGAAGACAGAAAACATCCATATTCAACTCATCCCCGATGTGACAGAATACATCACTTTAGGCTGTGAAATAGAAGATTGCGACGGACTCCCGCTTCTTACATTAAATCAATCCCACCTCATCGGTTTTTCCAGCATCCTCAAGCGATCAACGGATATCGTCCTGGCATCCCTAGGATTAATCCTCCTTTCTCCTTTACTCCTACTGCTGAGCTTACTCATTAAATGCACTTCCCGAGGAAGCATTTTGTACCGACAAGAACGCATGGGATTAGATGGCATCACCTTCAGCATGTTAAAATTCAGATCTATGCAAGAAAATGCAGAACAAGAAAGCGGAGCCGTTTGGGCCTCAGCTTCCGATACCCGAAGAACCAAGCTCGGAACTTTTTTAAGAAAAACAAGTTTAGATGAATTACCTCAGCTTTGGAATGTTTTACACGGAGAAATGTCTTTAGTCGGACCAAGACCAGAACGTCCTATTTTCATTCAAAAATTTAAATCAGAAATCCCCCACTATATGCTCAGGCATAAAATGAAAGCTGGGATGACAGGCTGGGCACAGATTCACGGCTTCAGAGGCAATACTTCCTTAGCAAAACGTATCCAATACGATCTTCACTACATCCAACACTGGTCCTACTTTTTAGATCTAAAAATCCTAGTGCTCACCCTGTGGAAGGGTTTTAAAAATGCCTACTAAAATAGTCAAAAAAATAGACCAGTATATTCTCGAAGAAATTACCACTACCCTTTTAGGGGCAACAAGCTTCATCATCTTTGTTTTGCTGATGTTTCAAATTTTACGTATTGCCGATTACCTCATTGTTCATCGAGCATCACTATCTTTGATTGCTCAAATGACTTTTTATTTATGCATTTCTTTTTTGTCAACGGCTTTACCTCTTGGTTTTCTCATTGCTATTTCTGTAGGATTTGCACGTTTGTCTTCAGACAGTGAGCTCATAGCCATGAAGGCCCATGGTTACAGCCTCCTTCGTCTTGCACTTCCTGTCTGCGTGCTTGCCTCAGCAGTCAGCATTTTTTCAGCACATATGAGTCGTAAATGGGTACCACAGAGCATGTGGGCTACCAAAGAAATTCAGATAAAAATTGCAAATTCCAAGGTCGTCACAGCCATGCGAGAAGGCACGTTTAACACAGGATTTTTCGACCTTTTATTGTTTGCTGACGAAATTGACTCAAAAACAAACCGTCTACACCATATCTTCATTTATGACGAACGAGAACCCAAGAATCCTCTCACCTACGTCGCTCAAGAAGCAGAAATCATCTCTTTAAAAAGCAACTCAGAACTAGGAGCAGCCGTACTACTTCGACTGTACCAGGGATCTGTCCACCACAACCATCTGGACACGAGTGTGTATGAAAAATTAGATTTTGCAGCCTACAATCTCCATCTCAATGTTAATGAAAATCAGTATATCGCAGTCCCCAAACCGCAAATGATTGCACAATCCCATTTACTTCAAAAAATTCAAAAAACAACACCCATGACTCACGAAGGACGCCAACTTCGTGCGGAATACTGGAGACGTATTGCAACGACACTGAGTCCTTTCGTTTTTGTATTTTTGGGTATCGGTCTCGGCTCTTTTCGACAACGCACTGTCAAATCAGGCCCACTTCTCACAAGCTTTCTCGTCTTCTTCCTTTACTGGATATTACAAATACTTGGCACTGAAGCAGTGACACGTGAAATCCTTCCTCCTTGGATTGCAATGCAAATTCCAAACGCACTAGGATGCGTGGTAGGTTGGATAAGCTTTAAACTTTGTGGATAACTTTTTACGAATTCATTCAAATCGATCTCTTTTTCAAAAAAAACCAAATAAAATCGATAAATTACCTCATGTGGATAACTCTATCATTCGATGTGGATAACTTAGTTCTTAGGTGTCAAATTTTGGTTACTCTTTTCAATAGCAGGATCAACTACTTGCGGCAGTGCCGGCTGAGTTGCAAGTTTGTCGATAACAGATTGTATCCAAGATTTGACTTCCTCCGCGGAGGCTCTAAAATACGTCAAAGTACTCGTATCATGAATGAGAATAGGGCCTAAATGCGTCATGATTTCAGGGGTATGATTATTGTAATTGACCAATAAAAAGTCAGGATGAGATACTTGAAGCCAAACCTTTTCTCGGGCTCGAAGCACCAATATTTTTCCTTTCCGAACAATGAATTTTCTCATAGGCCGGTCATCCGCTTGATAACGTACCCAAACATCTTCTAAAGTTTTGGAAATAAGTTTATGACGAATCTCATTTCCTTTCAATTCCACCCCTGAATCCAAAAGATCGATAGTATGAGCGGTAGAAGATTTCTCCACATCGATCTCTTCCGAAGGTTTCTCTACAGGCTTCTCTAGCAGGGCAGGAGAAGGTAGTGGCTCGGACAAAATAACAGGACGTGCTTCGCGTAGTTTATCTATGTGAGAATGCCTATGATGCCGCAAAGAAGGCTTCAAAATAAAAAAAGCAATCCCTCCTAAACCTAAAAAACTTGCAATAGCAATGGTCAAAAAAGCGCGATTGGGTTGATCTCCATCTTTTTTATCAAAAGCATAGCCACTATGGCCGGAATCACGATTGGGTCTTTCTACACTCCTTCGCACTATATAAGCATCAAACCGAGCAAGGACTTCCTGAGCATCTAAACCCACAAATCGACAGTAAGAAACGACAAACCCACGAATAAAGGGCTGAGAGGGAAGATCAACATAGCGATCAGCTTCTAAAAAATGAAGTGTTTTGACCCCAATCTTCGTTGCAGAAGACACCTGCTCAATGCTAATCGAGCGTTTTTCCCGTTCACGCCTTAAAAATTCCCCTAAACTGACTTCAGTTTCAATCACAAAATTCCTCTTTCAACTTAAGGTAACTCTTGAAGCTTCTTCATGGCCCGATCCGCAAAATCTGTATGAGGATAACGCTCTTGAATCTCAAGATACACCTGACGAGCAAGATCAAGCTGCCGATTTTTTTGATAGGCTAAACCAAGCGCTAAAACTGCATCAGCATACCCTGCACAAAACTTGCGTGTCGCTTGCTGATAATCTGAAATCGACTCCTGCAGCCGGCCCTGCTCAAAAAACACAAGGCCACGGTAATAATACGCCACGCAGGCATGCGAAGTACCACTGACAATCGCCTGATTCAAATGCTCTTTGGCACGATCATACTCTTTTTTCTGATAATACAAAATACCTAAATTCGTCCAAGCTTTATAACTATCCCGGTACAAAGAATCATGGGCCGCTAAATTCAAAGGCACCAGGGCTTCCTCTGATCGCCCTTGATCCATCAAAAGCTTACCTAATGTATTATTTGCATCCGAATAATCGGGTTTTAACCGAACCGCTTCTTTCGCTTCGAACAATGCCAATGAAGCATCTTGCCGTTTGTGGTATGCTAAAGCTTTGGAATGATGCAATTCTGGGAGACTCTGATCGAGCTCTTGCGCTCGAGCAAGCTGCTGAAGTGCTCCCACAGGATCTCCTTCCAACAAAGCTCCGTTGGCAATTTCCACAAGCATCCGCGCACGATCTGTTTTGCCCACGGAATGATGCCCCCCCGAAGCGCAGCCTAAAACTCCCCCTAAACACAAAAGCAACCACATTTTTCCAACGTAAAAGGTAATTGACTTTCTGTCAATTACCCGATCGCATCGCCTGATGATCTCAGCTAAAATCCGCCTCGCGGCAGCTTTTCTTACGCAGACAAGTCCGATTTTGCCCCATTTCGCAAATACTCAGCCCAAGCACCCCCAAGCAGGAGTGTCAAAAAATACGAGTACAACCTGGGACACAAAAACCGCTACTCAAATCAGCCTAACCCAAAAAACGCAAATAAGCCCCACATTCCACGTGGTACGTTTGAGGAAACAAATCTAAAATCAGCACTTTTTCTAATGTCCATTGGTTTTTTTGCCAACCCCCCAGATCACGTAGCCATGCATCTGTATGGCAACCAATCGCCACTAGTTCCGAAATGCCCAAACGCCGAAATGCAGTATGGATCTTTTCCAGATCTCTGCCCAAACCTCCTCGAGGAGGATCTAAAATAGCGACCCGTTTTCCCTCCTGAAAGGGTACAAAAGCACGCTCTATCCAAGGCACTACAGGAGCACGATGTAAGAACACACCCGGCTCATCCGAACGATGGATACTGATATCTACACAATGAATTGCACTCATGGTAGCAACAAGCCCTGAACTTAAATTTCCAGAACCCCCATAAAGATCGTACAAAATAGCTCCCGGAAAACTCCTGAAACAACCTGCAACCCAAGACTGAAGATGGACATTTTGTTCCTCATGGACCTGACGAAACCCTCTTCCCGCATGCGGTTCATTCCAAGTACGACGAACCTCAGTTCCTTCAACTTCCACTTCTAACTTAAAATTGCCTCTACCCTCTCCTTCTAACTGAAAATCCTTCCAACTCGCATTAATCGCAGGATGGGCAATATCACACCGATGAACAGGCACTAAAGTACGAGAACCCGATTGAAAAAAACCCAATTGCCCTTGATCCCCCCTGAGCTGGATCCGATTGCGGTACTCCCAAATACTCTCAGCAGGGATTTTTTGCACCTCCACCGAACACTCATCCCCAAAAGACCTCCGAAGTCCCTGCAAAACTCCCTCAACCTTCGTTTTCCACTGAATCTCATAAGGCAAATGCTGCCAATGACAACCTCCACAGATGCCAAAAGCAGGACAACGTGGTTTCTGTCTCAATGAAGAAGGCTGTAAAATCTCGATTAACTGCGCTTGTCCATAATGTTTTTTTTGACGTAACACACGGACTCTCACCACATCTTCAGGGGCAGTGTAGGGAATAAAGAAAATACAGCCTTCTTCATCACGAGCAACACCCGCTCCCCCACGAGAAAGATCAAAAACCAAAAGTACTTTTTCCATCACTTTTAATTGTGTCACAAGTTTTTCAGATCTGTTATTCCTTTCAAAAGACCTATGCCAAAAAATATTCGAAATTTTTGTATCATTGCCCATATTGATCACGGAAAGTCCACTTTAGCCGATCGGCTCTTAGAAAAAACAGGCACTGTGCAAGCCCGAGAAATGGAAGCTCAGTTCCTAGATACCATGGATATCGAGCGAGAACGTGGAATCACCATCAAAGCTCAAAGTGTTCGGTTGAACTACCGAGCACGAGATGGTGCCCATTACATCCTCAATCTCATTGATACCCCAGGCCATGTGGATTTTACGTACGAAGTCTCACGATCGCTTGCTGCTTGTGAAGGAGCCATTTTAGTGGTAGACGCCTCGCAAGGAGTCGAAGCTCAAACTTTAGCCAATGTTTTCATGGCGTTAAATAGCAATCTAGAAATATTCCCTGCTATCAATAAAATAGACCTTCCCTCTGCCCATCCAGAAGCAGTTTTAGCAGAAATTGACAGTAGAATCGGTCTCGTGGATACCGAACGCGCTGTGTTTTGCAGCGCCAAATCAGGATTGGGTATCGATGAAATTTTAGAAGCTATTGTACGTTATTTTCCTGCACCTGAAGATAACGACGACCAACCCCTTCGCGCTTTGATTTTCGATAGTTGGTTTGATCCTTATCAGGGGGTCATCGCTTTATGCCGCATTTTTGATGGAGAAGTTTCACAAGGAACAAAAATCAAACTCTTTCATACAGAAAAAACCTTTGAAGTTCAAAAAGTCGGAGTTTTTTCTCCTAAATTCCAAGAAGTTCAAAAACTTTCCAGTGGAGAAGTAGGAGCCATTGTCTGTGGTATGCGCGACGTAAGAGACCTTCGTGTCGGAGATACCATTTTCAATGTCCAACACCCTGCTTCAAAAGCTCTCGCAGGTTTCAAAGAAATCAAACCGATGGTTTTTTGTGGTGTCTATCCCATTGACGCAAATCAGTACCCTGATCTCAAAGAAGCTTTAGAAAAACTCAGACTCAATGATGCCGCAATCAGCTGGGAACCTGAAACTTCAGGAGCTTTGGGATTTGGATTTCGCTGTGGTTTTTTGGGCCTGCTGCACATGGATGTTGTCCAAGAACGCTTGGAAAGAGAATACCGACTCAACTTGATCACTACAGCCCCTTCCGTAGTTTATGAGGTGATCCAAACGAACCAAGAGGTGCTTTGGGTAGACAACCCTTCCAAACTTCCAGAACCCACACAAATTGAAAGCATCCGAGAACCTTATATTCAACTGACACTTCAGATGCCTCAGGAATTTGTAGGAGCTGTCATGGGCTTATGCAATGACCGAAGAGGCATTCAGGAAAAAATGGACTATATCACCCAAGATCGCGTTTCGCTTGTGTATCAAATGCCTCTGAATGAGATGGTATTTGATTTTTATGACCGTCTCAAAAGCGCTACGAAAGGCTATGCCTCCATGGATTACGAGCTCAAGGACTATAGACCCTCCGATTTAGTCAAATTAGATGTTTTGATCAACGGGGAACCTGTTGACGCACTGTCGCTCATCATCCATCGAGATAAAGCCGCGTACCGGGGAAGGCAACTCGTGAAAAAAATGAAGGAACTCATTGCGCGTCAGATGTTTGAAATCGCTATCCAAGCTGCCATTGGCACGAAAGTGGTCGCACGAGAGACCATTTCTGCTTTAAGAAAAAATGTCACGGCAAAATGTTACGGAGGAGACATTTCTCGTAAAAGAAAACTGCTTGAAAAACAAAAAGAAGGTAAAAAAAGAATGAAACAGGTAGGAAGCGTCGAAATTCCTCAAGAAGCGTTTTTAGCCGTTTTAAAAGTAGAATGATCCTCAAGCAGTACCTTGGCACAGTAGTACTGGCACTGATATTGGGAACCTTGATACGCCTTTTTTTGTTGCAAACGTACCAAATCTCAAACTCAAACATGCAGCCCAATGTTCTCAAAGGTGATCTGATTTTTGTCGCACAATGGCCTGTTTCATTTCAATATTCCAATTTCCCCCAGCGAGGAGATGTCGTCATTTATACTACAGAAACAGAAAGCAGCCTCTCACTGAAACGAGTCCTGGGAATACCCGGAGATCACATCCAATCAAAAGACGGAATTCTCTACTTAAATGATCAAAAACTCAGTGACGCAAGCTCCAAAGGCTGCTTTGAAGAAACCTTAGGAAGTAAAACCTACTGTATCTGCCGAGAAACCTCCCCCATACAAAACTTTGAACCTCAAGAAGTTTTTAAAGATTTTCTTTTTGTGGTAGATGATTTTCGAGTGGAAGCTCTGAAAACCTCCCATTACAGTGCCTGGGCCATGATTCCCCAATCTTCTGTGAAAGGCAGAGCCTTGATCAGATGGCTTTCTTTGAAAAACCGCGAGAAAACCCCAGGACCATCTTTCTTGCGTTTGGACAAAATGCTTCAGAGGATCCGTTAGCGTGTACCAAAAATACCTAGAACCCGTGATTGAAGACTTCACGACCGGTGAGTATTACCGTGAAGTCTATCAAGCCAAGCAAGAATACTTCCATAAAGCAGGAATCGTTTATGAGGACGATCCAGAATTTGAGCAAAGGATGTGTATTTTCATGGATTGGTACCTCTTTGATCGAGACCTTCCCGGGGTAGACCTTCCTCCCATCCGATACTATTTCCGTAAGAACAAGCAAAGGTTCTCTCATGAAGAGCTCACCGTCTATCAAGATTTTTGTCGTACCATCCACTCGATTTTTCGATTAAAAAGCTTTGCCTGGAATCGAAAAAAATTTACTATTGTGGATTTATTCTCTAAAAAAACGCATGCTGTCATAGATTCTGAAATGAGCCATGGCTTTGCTCGAGGAGACATTTTCGAGGCAAGACTCATTCCCTTTCAAGGTGCCAATGAACTTTCTCGAGGGTTTTGTTTTCATCCCGCTGAAGTTCAGTCATTTATTTTAAGTGAAGTCAAAAAAGTCAGATTTCAAGACAAAAGTCGCCAGACCAAGCTAGTCTTACAACTAGCTTCCATGAAATTAAAACACTCACGCTTCCCCCACATCGACATCCATCATATTTATAAGCTTGAGTCAAAATTTTAACCGTCAAAACTGAAAGAATAAACCTTAACCTGAATGTACTAAAAAAAACCTTGCACCTACCTGAGACCTTCATTAAAAAAGAAGAGCAGGTGGTTGATTTCGTCTACACTTAATTCTATAAATTGAGAGTAGGTGATTTGACTGAGACATGGTTTGGTTTTTCATCAAATATGAAACAAGGAGTTTCTATGAAAAAATGGATACTAGCGTTAATGGCAGTTTTTAGCATCTCTCAGATGGGATGGATGAGTCTTGCTTCTGCGGAAGAAGGCGCAAGTCCAAGCGCCATGGAGGGAGAGCATGCTAATAAGGAAGAGGCAGCAGAAGTAAAGAAGACTTCGCACAAACCTGGCGGTCATCACAACAAACATAGAAAAAAGCACCACAAAGAGGACAACGCAGAAAAAGAAGGCTGATCTCTAGCATCCGCTGAAGCGCAATGAGAGGCCCCCAGCCAAAGCTTGGGGGCTTTTTAGTTTAACCACCCGGTCTTTTGACATTATCAGAATACCCCATCTCCCTCTTCAAACTCCAAAAAATATTCCCTCAATACCTCCGCATCTTCTTTGAAACTTGATCCTTTTTCTAGATACTGCCTTTGAGACATTTTCCCAGATCAACAACGTCTTTCGGACCCAAAAAGATCATGCCACCTATGGATAGTTGCGTTATGGGCTTTCGTGGTTGTCTTTTTTGTTCCAAGGATCGTCCGAACGAATCCATCAGGTATGCAAAAATGAATCGTCTATCCAAGCTATCTACCAAGAAGTAAACTTTGATGAGATAGTAAAGAATTTACGCAGACATCAAAAAAAGCAATCGCACGGTAAAATAGCGATGCTTGGATGAGTGGACTTACTATTTTTACTTTCAAATTTCCCGACTTGAATTGACTGAAGGTGCAAGAATATCATGATCTTAAATCCTCTTGGCATCAAGATTCTCTCAGGCATCCTCGAGAAAGGGGAGGACTCCACCCCGGTATGCTATTTAGGGATCAATCGGCAAGCTTGGGAAGTAGCTCGGAAATCTACTCGGAAGGAATGGACTTCCGATTTGCTTCCTAGTAGTTCCCGTACCTCCAACCCCAAAAGTACTACCCTTGCTCATATCAAAAATCACAAGGCAATGAGGACAGGAGGGAAAGGAGTCTTCAAGGGATGATTCCTGGCCCCTAAGTCATGCATCCTCTAAAAGTCCTGAAACAAATGAAAGTGCCTTGATCAATGATCTCTCCTCATGGATTGCTGAAAAAAGGCTTTTAGCAATATGGCGGCGAGAAATGATTCTTTTAGGCATTGATCGAAATCGGTTCGAAAAATTGCAAATCCACTCATGGTAGAAGGACCATGAGCGAATCCGATTTCTGCCTGCATTAGCTCCCTTTTGATTCCAGAAATCGAAATTTTGCCCTGAAAAAAACCCATGTGATCGCAATCCGAATTTATCCCACTACGCGTTCTCATTTTCTTGAGTCACTGGATCCAGAGCGGGGGGTTTTCATCCGCCTAGGATCCACCAATCGACAAGCTGATGCAACTTTTAGGGATGAATGTAAGCGACAAGCTAGAAATGAATCTTTTGATGAGCAACCCATGTTAAAACTGAACTCAGAAGCAATTGACTTCCGAGCTGCTTCCGAATGTTTTCAATCCATCAGGCAATTGAAAACCTCTGATTTAAAGACCCTCAAATTAATGACCTTGCATCAAGGGCGATTAGTTCCAACCTCAGGTGGTATACTTCTCTTTGGTTTTGAAAGAGAAAGGTATTTTAGATGCTTGAATTCAAGCAAGGAGATTTGCCGGTACCGATCGCAGCCAGTTCATCGATGGAGATAGAACAAGCGCTTTCATTCATCAAACGCAATACCTCCCATGAAATAAAAACAGGTGAACTTCGTCATACAGGGACGGTATGTTTCAGGATAGTTGTCGCCTCGACCGCTTGCTCACCCTACATCATTGATGTCTAACAAAATTACGCATCACTTTCAAGCCATGAAATTCAACGGTGTCCATTTTTTCCCAATTTCTAGTTTTTCCAGACCAACGAGAAGGGGAGTTGTTCTTGAGCTTCTTGATAAACAGCATGCC
>TBL_comb47_HYPODRAFT_10002539_pt1 | contig 22468 bp, 15 predicted proteins | sample TroBogypolimnion_40_FD_10682 | JGI IMG/M metagenome (IMG submission 10682)
ATAGCGGCGGTCGTCAGCCGACTCGGTCACCGTATTGCCGGCGCCCTTGAAGCAGATCACCGGCTGATTGATCGTCAGCTCAAAACGTGACGGTGATCCCGGCACCACGTTGGTCTGGTCGTTGTCCGGATTTTTAAGGATATTCTGAAAGTCAGGCGAGAACTTGATCGTATATGAATTGTCGAAATCGTTTACCAGCGTCAAGCTGCCGGAATCGGCGATTCTGGCCCTGCCGTCCTGCGCCAGCACCCGGACAAAGCTGAAGTCGAACTGCGGCGCGAATAAAAATCCGCCCCAGGCCCAGTTGGCTTTGCTCATGACGTTCGCGCCCTGAAACGCGGCGGACTTGACCACATTATCCCAGCCGGAGAGATTGATGGACTCAAGCCCGGCGCCGAACAAATCCAGGCCGGGGCCGTTTTTCCATGCCACATAGTTGATGCCGATGTCCGTAAGGTCGCTGTCGCGCACTTCGTACACCCGCATTTTAACCTGTACCTGCGGCACCGGCCGGTCCAGTTCATTAATCCAGCGCATCACCTGGTCGCCGTCCGATTTCGAAGATTTCCAGTACAGCATGGAAACGCTTTCGTCCAGAAAGACGCTGCTGTTGCCGGGAATGATGTTGCTGCGGAGAATTTTCAGCATATCCGGCGTCGCCCGGTTTTTCGGGTAATAGGCGAAACGGCTGATGCCGGTGCCTTCAACTACCGAACCGGAAGTATCCTTGACGCCGGGCATGTCAATTTTTGCTATCATGTCATCCACATAAGGCATCATATCCACACTTGTGCTGACCACCAGTATCTCCTTGCCGGCGGCCTTAAAGTCCAGCCGCTGCACATTGGAGTCGATGTTGTAGCGCTTGACCGCGCCTTCGACAAAAGGCGCAATGTCACACGCACGGGTGTGCTTCAGTTCATAGGCCTTTGAAACCATATATGACTGGGCGTCATCCTGATTCAAACGAAGCTTCTTGATCTTATCCGCATAGACACTGACGGAGGATATCACCATCAGCAACAACAATGCTGACATACATATTCTTTTCATCTTTTCCTCTTTAACTTAATTTATTTGTATCAACTTCTTAAAGTTTAATTATCTTATAATTAACAGCTTAAATCCGGGATGCCATAATCCCGTCTGTTTTTTAGTATTGGAATGCCGGGAAAGACATTCCGTACTATTAGATTATGCTGTAGCTTTGTTGTCGCATCATAGTATCGCCTCATTTTTTAATTGATTTTCAAAATAATAATAAAAAGACAAGAAGAATATAGCTTTTATCATGCCAATTATTTTAATAATAATCCTAAATGTTTAATTATTAATAAGATATATAATATTAATTATAAGAGTTACAATAATGTAATAGTCTATTTTATTACATTATTGTAGATTGATGTGATCATTATTACATTTGTGTGATATGCGGTTATTTATCCGCAAGCAAGAAATTTAAGAAAAAGAACATGGTGGCAGGCGTTAAAAAATGGAGATTGATTTTTGCAAGGATGATTGTCAGGAGAATTGCTTTTTGCAGTAATTGAAACAAATAATTATTTTTGATTGATATATGGAAAAAGGCCCGCCTTGAAGACGGGCCTGAGAGTTTTAGCCGCTTTATTTCAGCCGATTTTGACGGGTTTGCCGGTGGCGGCTGACTTGTAGATGGCATCCAGCAGTTTCATTACGGTTACGCCCTGTTCAGGGGTAACTACATAGGGAATCTTTTTCACGATGCAATCAATGAAAGTGTAATAGCTGTTTTTACAGGCCGGCACCGGCGGATGCAGATGCATATCATACTGGCATCCGGCTTTTTCCTGATAGCATTCGACATGGAACTGATAGCCTTCTTCGAGATTGTACTGGAAGATGCCGCCTTTGGTGCCCAGCAGGCGGGTGGACATCTGTTCGCGTTCCTTGATATTGGCCGCCCACGAGGCTTCGATTTCCAGCGTGGCGCCGTTTTTGAATTTAATCATGCCGCAGGCGAGGTCTTCGACATCGTAAGTTTTATTCTGCTTTTTGGCGATGGCGGAAGCGATATGATTGTAGGCGCTGCCCATGACCCATTCCGGTTCGGGGTAGTCCATCAGCCAGAGAGCGAGGTCCAGGCGGTGAACGCCCAGGTCAATCAGCGGTCCGCCGCCGGAAAGCGCCTTGGTGCCGAACCAGCCGCCGAAACCGGGCATGCCGCGGCGGCGATGCCACACGGTGCGCCCGAAATAAATGTCGCCGAGTTCGCCGCTTTCAGCCAGTTGCTTCATCGCGAACGACTGCGGCGTGAAGCGGAATGAAAAGTTGATGCCGAGACGCTTTTTCAAGCGTTTGGCGGCGGCGAGCATTTCTTCGGCTTCCGCAGCGTTCATCGCCATCGGTTTTTCGCAGAGGACGTGCGCTCCGGATTCAAGCGCGGCAATCGTCAGCGATTTATGGAATTTATTGGGAACGGCGATGCTGACGACATCAAGTTTTTCCTGCTTGAACATTTCCAGCGCGTCGGTGTAACATTTGGCAATACCCAGTTCCTTGGTCGCTTTTTCCAGGCGCACCTTATCAACATCGGCGACGGCAACGACTTCGGCGTCCGGGTGTTCCTGGTAACCGATGATATGTGATTTACCCATACCCAGGCCGACAACTCCGATTCTAAGTTTTTTCATGTTTAATATCCTTATTTAGCTTTGCCGTTTATATCCTGCGCGACTCCGGCGCTGACGGTATGCGGATTGGGAGTCCGGATTACTTCCAGCGGTTTGGTGTTGGGCGCGGAATGTGCCTGGGAAATCAACGGTTTGGCCCAGCGGACGGCGTTGCCGATTACTTGCAGCACGTTCTTGTCATAATAGGTCGGATAGGTTTCATGGCCGGGACTGAAATAGAATACTTTGCCGTGGCCGCGTTCAAATGCGACGCCGCTGCGGAAAACTTCACCGCCTTCAAACCAGGAGATGAAGATGATTTTGCCGTCCTGCGGGATATCGAAGCGCTCACCGTACATTTCCTCATTCGGCAGTTCAAAATATTCGCCGATGCCCTGGGAGATAGGATGGGACGGCTCAATATTCCAGAGGCGCATTTTCTCGCCGACTTCGCGCCACTTCAGCGAGCAGTTGGTTCCCATGAGCGCTTTGAAAATCTTGGAGAAGTGGCCGGAATGGAGGACAATCAGACCCATGCCTTCAAGTACGCGCTTATGGACGCGTTTGACGATTTCATCTTTGACGTCGGCATGGTGGCAATGTCCCCACCATAGCAATACGTCGGTGCTGTTGACCATCTCTTCGGTCAGGCCGTGTTCCGGCTCGTCAAGCGAGGCCAACCGGATATTCAGATCGTCCGCGCTGATGCCGTCGGCAATAGCTTTGTGCATGCCTTGCGGATACAGCTTTTTAACGGTTTCATTCGTTTTTTCGTGACGGAATTCGTTCCAGATCGTTACATTAATTTTTTTAGACATGATACTCATGACTCCTGTATGAGTTAAAAAGATTCAATGTGATTAATTATAGATGCTGATTTTAAACAAGTCAACGGCTGATGTATATACAAAATGTGATATAAATATCCACGTTGTGAGAATGTTGAAAAGCGCTTTAACGCAGCGTTGTTCAGCGCAAATGACTTGCAAAAATCCGGCGGAAATATTCTTCACTCCCGTAACCGCAGATGCGGCAGATGGCATCAAGCTTTACGCCTGATTTGTACAGCGACAGCGCGTGTTTCAGCCTGACCGAATCCAGATATTCTTTGACGCCGCAACCGTAAGCCTGCTTGAAAGTGCGGAAGAGCGTGGTCCGGTTGACCTTGAACGCCTCCGCCAGTTCTTCGACGGTGGGATAGCCGAACTGCGCCAGATCAATCTGGTCTTTGATTTGTTCCGCCAGATTGCGTTTGCCTTGCGGTTTGCGGCTGAGCATGGACAGCAACTGCCAGGCGGCGGCTACCGGCAGAAAAGGGGAATATTGCTTACTGGAAAAAGCTTTTTCGAGGGATATAAAAAGAGTAAACAGTTCCGGGTTTCCGGATTTCAGAAAAGGCTTGTTGGGGGAGATACCGGCCTGCTCCAATAGCAGTTCAAGGTTATTTCCGTCCAAATGAAGCCAGTAATATTGCCACGGCGTACCGGGGTAGTCGTGATAATAAATCTGCATACCCGGGAAAAACATGAAAATATCGCCGGGGCCGGCCTGGTAGTTTTTTCCGTCACAGACGAATTCACCAAGTCCGGAAACGATGAAATGCAATGCATAACTGCGCGTGATTTGCTCAAATTCGAAATTACCCCGGCTCTCAAACGAACTGAATACTTTTATCCGCAGTTCCTGCTGCAGTGACGGCATGGCGGAAGTATTTAACGTTACGGGGCGGTTGATGAAATTATTATTGCGACGAAACATTTAATACCTGTATTTGCAACATTTTATCATTGATTTATGTATTAAATATAGTTATATTCTTATTAATATGCAACATTAAATATAAAAAATAATCAGGGGCAATTACAATGGATATTATGCCGATCAAGAATATTGATGACTGGGAAATGCGTCTGAAACGTCAGGATGCCTGTTGGAACTGCGAGATTCTTGACCGTCCGGTAGTATGCATGACTATCTGGGATTCAAGTTATCAACAACCGGATATGGAGGCGACGCATGCGAATATGCGGGAGTATTGGTTGGACGCGGAATATCAGGCGGAAAGGCGGCTGGCAAGCATAAAGGCAACTAAATATTACGGAGATGCCCTGCCGTTTACTTTCCCGAACCTCGGACCGGATTTTTTTGCCGCGTGTTTCGGCGGTAATATCTTGTTTGAAGAGAAAACAACCTCCTATATCGAACCTTTTGTAAAAGACTATGCCGAACTTGATTCACTGCGGTTCAATTATCAATCTGAATGTTTTAAAAACATGGAAAAAATGTATGCAGCGCTGATTGCGATGAATGACGGCATTTGTTACATCGGCTGGCCGGATATTCATCCGGGCGGGGACTGCCTGGCCGGGTTGCGGGGATCTGAGGTGTTGTGCATGGACCTGTACGATTATCCAGATCAGGTTAAGAAAAATGTAAAAATGGTTACTGCCGAGCTTAAAAAGCTGCTGGATTTTTATTTCAAAAAGCTCGGCGCTTATAAATACGCGGTTACCGGCTGGCCGGGGATTGTTTCCTCAAAAAGCTGGTCAGTGCCCAGTTGCGATTTTGCGTACATGATTTCCACGGATGATTTCAATGAGTTTTTTCTGGAAGGCATCCGGGAAGAATGCAGTTTTACCGAAGCCAGTATTTTTCACCTGGACGGCAAAGGGTCTTTAAAACATCTTGATGCGCTGCTTGAGGTTGACAAGCTTAATACTATTCAATGGGTTTATGGCGCCGGTCATGGCCGTGCATCCGACTGGATTCCGGTTTATCAGAAAGTTCAGGCCGCCGGTAAGGGAGTACAGCTTAATATCGGTATTGACGAACTGGACACCATCATGCAGAATCTGCGTCCCGGAGGCGTGTTCCTGAACGTCGGCGGCATTGATGACGAAGAAGCCGCTAACGCCGTAATCAGCAGAATTTCGAAGTGGAGATAAGCTTTATAACTGGCTGAACAAGGAAATCAGTGTATCTTAATCATCCTGTATTTTTTATAGATAACCGGATGATTTATGACTTTGACGCATGATGAAATTTTAAAACTGTTGCGGAAAACCGGGTCGGCATTATGTCGTCTGCCCGGAGATGCGCCGGAATGGGGGATTTTCTCCGATCCGGTTAAGATTCTGACCGCTCATAGCGCCGCAGAAGTTGTGCCGCTATTGACGGAACTGGAAGAAGCGCTGGCGGCGGGATGTTTTGCCGCCGGTTTTATTGCCTATGAAGCTGCCCCTGCCTTTGACCGTGCGTTCAATACGCTGCCGCCCGGGGATTTTCCCGTTGCGTGCGTTGCCATTTACGCTGAAGCTCCTCAGCGTTTTTCCGCTTTTCCTGAAGGCAGCGAAACTTTTTTGCTCGATTTTGAGCCGGAAATCAACCATGATGAATATTGCGGAGCTTTGGAACGGATTGCGCAGGATATTGCTGAGGGTAACATCTATCAAACGAATTTTACGTTCAGGAATTACGCCCCAGCGGTGGCCGAACCGGAAAAACTTTTTCTGGATCTGGTCAAACGGCATCCGGTGCCGTATTCGATGTTTTTCAACACTGGCGAGTTTAAAATACTTTCGCTTTCACCTGAACTTTTTCTGGAAAAAGCCGGGCGGCAGATTAAGAGCAGTCCGATGAAAGGCACCGCCCAACGGCATCCGTGCGCTGCCGAGGACAAAGCTGTCGCCGGCTGGCTGGCGGCAGACCCTAAGAATATGGCGGAAAACCTGATGATTGTGGATATGGTCAGAAATGATTTCGGACGATTTTGCATACCCGGTTCGATCCGGGTGGACCCGCTGTTTCGGGTGGACACCTATCATACCGTGCATCAGATGATCAGCACCGTGCATGGCGAGACAGGCGACGGGATAAAACTGCATGATATGCTTCAGGCGACATTTCCTCCGGCCTCGATTACCGGAGCACCGAAAATCAGCGCGGTAAATATCATCAGCCGCGAAGAGAAAAGCCCGCGCAAGGTCTATACCGGAGCCATGGGGTGTTTTCTGCCCGGCGGCGATTGCTGTTTGAATGTGGCGATCCGGACGCTGATCTGTTCCGCCGGACGTACTGAGCTGGGGATCGGCAGCGGGATTGTCTATGATTCCAGAGCGGAATCCGAATGGCGGGAAGCGCTGCTGAAAAGTCATTTTATCAACTATTCAATCCCTGAATTCCAGGTATTGGAAACCATGCTTTGGGAGGCGCGCGACGGAATAACGTATCTGTCCGAACATCTGATCAGGGCGGAGTCCACCCAACGCTATTTCGGACGGCAATGGAACCGTGCCGCTGTTGATAATGCGTTGTCCGCTATCAAGACAGGGCAGGGGCAGGCCCGGCTCCGGCTGCTGATTGCGGCGGACGGTTCCGTCAGTGTGGAGGTTCACCCGTTGGCGTCCGCGGGATGGGGTAAAACTTCGCTCCGGGTACTGGCGTCTAAAGAAAAAGTTGACAGCCGGGATGTCTTTCTGTATCATAAAACTACTAATCGCGATTTCTACAATCGTTATTTTCATGACGCTCACGAAAAAGGTTTTGATGAGGTAATATTTTTCAACGAGCGCGGCGAACTGACCGAAGGCGCGATATCGAATATTTTTCTGCGTCAGGGCGGCCAATGGTTTACTCCGCCGCTGACCTGCGGCCTGCTGCCCGGAATATGGCGTGAAGAAACATTACAGGAACTGAACGCTGCTGAAAAAATCCTGTATGCGGAAGATCTGAAGAATGCCGATGCAATAATTCTCGGTAATTCAGTGCGCGGAAAAGGCACTGTCCTGGAAATTGTAAATCAATAATCCGGAATTAATTTTTGATTTCCGGATTTGTTTCAATATAGTAATAGTAAAATTGCAGCGATTATGAAGGAGGCGTCATGACAGACGGCATGAGAAAACTTACCCCGGATGAAGAAATCGAATTTTATAAAGAGATTATCGCCGATCCGCAGAAAGAGAAAATGCTCGGCAATGTTCGCGACTCGTTTCATATTCTGTACACCAGGTCGCAACTGCTGTTGAGCCTGATTACAATTTGTTTGACGATTACCGGATTTTCCGGCCCGAAAATTGCGGCCGCTAACATGACTTCCAGAATACTGATTATAGTTGGATTGTTTTTTGTGTTGCTGTCTGCGATAATTCTGTTATCCGGGCCGCTATTTATCAAGTGGGTTCATTGCTTCAAGGCGAAAACATTCGAAGAAACGATCAAAGCGTTAATTCTCCGGCGGGATATCCGGACCAGAAAATACGAAATATCAGTATACATGCTGGTTATCGGCCTGACCGCTTATGTCAGCAGTGTGATAACCTATATGCTGAATATTTAGAGAAGTCAGAATTCAGGAGTCAGAATTCAGAATGGAAGGCATAAATTCAGAATTCAGGGGAAGATGCATGACTGCTGTATCCAGTATCCTGTCTGCAGAATCCTATCTTTAATTCATTGTTCTGATTTTTGTACGATGAGTGGTGGGTAAACATAAAAAAGCACCAGATGAGGTAAATCGTCTGATGCTTTCTTCTGTTCTTTGAATGTCTTTTGTTTCTATTCTGATTCCTGACTTCTGGCTACTGACTTCTGGTTCGTATCAGTCGCAGCAGCAACAGGTTTTGCCGCGGCAGGTTTCGTCATAGAACGCGTCAACCAGTTCGCCCGCGGTGAGTTCTGAGACTTCGGGCTGGGCTTTCAGCCATTCGACGAATTTATTCTTGTGTTCTTCGGCTTCCGGTCCGGCTTTGCCGACCATTACGAACATATCGAATTCTTCGTTGCCGAAAGCTCCGTGGCAATGCACGTCGTTTGCTTCGACCTGTTCGACGAATTTGCCCCAGAATGTGTCCAGCGCCGCTTCGTCAGGCAGATTCATCTTGGCCTTGAGATCGAAGCCTAATTCCTGGAATTCACGCAGAAACAACTTTTTTCTTAATCTTTTTCTCATTATTATATCCTTTTCTTTTATTGATAATACTGGCGTTAATATACACGGATTTCCGGAAAAGAATATCCGTTATCCGCTTTTTTATCTAATTTTGACTGATGCGTAATTAAGGACTGCGGAATATGTGGAAAAATCGAACGAATTATCGACTGGGAGCCGTTTATTTGTTCAGTCCGGTTTGAAACTAATGAATATTTAATATATACTATATCTGATTTTAATTTTTACATAAACGCATGGAGCCGTAAAACATGAGTCTCGTCTGGCTGGTAATATTCATATTATTTGGCGCCGCATTGTCTTTCGGATGCATAGCACTGCGCAATGCGTTTAACCGGCTCAAGCAGGAAAACAAAGATTTATTACATCAGAAAGCCGACAGAGATAATTTCCTTAATGTGTTTTCACAGAATTTGCAGGATATAGAGGATATTGATAATGTCTTGAATGCCACCGCGCATTACATCACTAAGATGCTGGAAGCTGAATCCGTCTGTATTTATGAAATCCAGCGTAATTATTTAATAGCCTCCGGAATATCCGGTAACTTTCCGCTGGTGCATGGCGCCGGCAGTTATGTGATGACCAAACCCAAATATATTCTGGAATATCTGCGCAAAGAAAAAATAGCGCTTGGCGACGGCATCATCGGGCGGGTGGGCAAAACGCTTGAACCGCTGCTGATTAAAGAAGCAAAAAATGATCCGCAGTTGAGCGAGTATTCGAATGCATCCAATATTAACACATTAATGGCAGTGCCGATGGTGTATGACGGAATGGTCACGGGAGTGATTTGCGCGGTCAACAACCTGAACGCCGGACCGTTTTCTCAGGATCAGCTTAACCGGCTTCAATTTATCAGTGCCCAGGTGATTCTGGTGTTGAATATGATAATGGTATATCGCAATTTGAGCGAACATCAGCGCATCAGCCAGATGCTCGCGGAAAAAGAGCGTTCTGAATTAGAAATAAGACAGATTTTTGAAACTTCCGGTGACGGGATGAGAGTTTTGAACAAAAATCTTGAGATTGTCAAAGTAAATAATCAATTTGAAAAAATGACCGGTTTCACCCGCCAGGAACTGATCGGCAAGTATTGTTACGATTATGCCGTCTCCAAAGAGCAGGCGGAATCAGAGCGGCGTTTGATAGAGAGTGCAATCGGAGATAAAAACCGGATTGAAGAAGATGTGGAATTAAAAACCGCGGACGGCTCAATTCCGTGTATTGTCGCCACGGTGCCGCACTATAATGCCGAAGGCGGAATTATCGGAGTCATTCAGAATTTTAAAGACATCAGTGATCGCTTACTGGCGGAAAAATCAGCGGCAAGAGACGCGGAGCAACGCGGCAAACTGCAGATGGTATCCAGCGTATTGCATGATATCGGCAACGCCGTAACCGGGATCGGCACTACTTTCGTTAAGTTCATTAATGAAAAAGAATGGCCTGAAGCCAATTCGCTGGTTATGCTTCAGAAAACACTTGAGTCGCAATCAGCGTTATTCAGCCAGGCGATGGGGGCGGAGAAAGCGGAAAAATTCCTGCAACTGATTACCAAACTTAACCAGGCGCTAACCAAGCGGCAGAATATGATGCAGGATTTATTCCGGAAACTTTCCTTTGGAATTACTCACATCAGCGATGTTTTGTCGCTTCAGCGCGCCTATGCCGGCGGCGGCAGCGCCGATTCTTCAGCGCTGGTTTTAAGAGACCTGGTGGCTGACGCAATTGCGATGCAGTCGGCGTCTATTGAAAAAAGAAATATAAGTATTCATTTTAATCTGCCGCCCAATGTTATTCAGGTCAAGGCAGATAAAACCAGGATCATTCAGGTCTTGATTAATATCCTGAAAAATGCCGCGGAGTCATTTGACTCTTCAGAACGCAAGGAAGACCGTCAGATAAATATTGCGATGCGGCTGGACGGCCCTAATGCGGTGATGCGCATTGCCGATAATGCGCGCGGCTTTGATCCGGAAGCCGCGGAGAACTTTTTCAAAAACGGTTTTTCAACTAAAAACCGTGGAACCGGAATCGGACTTTACCAATGCCGTGCTATTGTCGAATCGCATGGCGGTACTATTGTAATTAACAGTCAGGGAATCGAAAAAGGGGCGGAAGTTGTGCTGTCACTGCCTGTTGCGGAATCTGCTAACAATAAATTTGATCAATAATAAATAAAAGGGGATGGCGTCATGTTAAAAGAATTTAATTCTCGCTTGCTGGTTATTGATGATGAAGAATCTGTTCGGGACAGTTTCCGTGAAATTCTATGCCCCGTCAAGGAAAACAATTTGCAGTTGTCGGAACTGGCTGATGCCGCCGCGGATTTTTTTGAAATAAGCGAGTCCAGCCGTCAGGCATCGCGCGGCCCTGAAATGATACATTACAGCATGGATGAGGCGGGTTCCGGCAAAGAAGCGTTTGAACTGGTAAAAAAGGCCTGCAAGGAAGACCGCCCGTATGCGGTGATTTTCGTGGACATGCGGATGCCGGAATGGGACGGGCTGGAAACTGTATCGCAGATACGGAAAGTGGACAAACGTGCTGAAATTGTTTTTGTAACCGCATATAGCGACCATTCCATTGAGGAAATTGTGCAGCGCGCCGGAACTAACGTAACCTATCACTGTAAACCTTTTTCAGTTGAGGAAATTCAACAGATTGCCACCAAGTCTGTTTATGAGTGGAACAAATCCAGAAATCTTGAAGACTTGATTGCAATTATTTCCGATATTCGCGCCTGCCACTACCAGTTGGACAGCCTGCTGCAAAATATTCTGGGGCAGGTCGCGGAAATTCTCGGCTGTAATTCTGCGCTTCTGGCGGTCAAACACGATAAACAGTATGAGATAGTCGTTGCTATCGGCGCTTTTATCAACTCCGATTCCGCAACTAAATATCTGAAGGCGATTCCGGAAAAAATGGAAGAATCGCTTTATGAATCTGACGATATGCTCTATTTTAAACTGGAAAATTACGATATTGTAACGTTATTTGAACGCCGCAACATCACACTTCACCGGGAACGTATTTATCTGGTGCAACTATTTCTGGAGCAGGCCGCCGCGGCGATCCGCAATATCAATTTGCAGCAGGAACTGGTGCGCAAGGAAAAATTGTCAGCGCTCGGAATGTCAATCTCCATGCTCAGTCATGATCTGCGGAATTATATTGGAAATATTGTATCGCTTGCCGAACTTGCCATCAAGGAGGAACCGCTCAATCCGACACTGACTGAATATCTGACGCTTATTGAGCAGTCCGGACAGGATGGAATGGAAATGATGAATGACATGCTCGACTTTGTGCGCAATAAAGAAGTTGTCAAATCCGAGATAAAAGTGGAAGATTTAATTGCGGAAGTCAAAAGAATATGCAAAGAGTTTCTTGATGAGAATAAAGTAAAAGTAAATATCTGCGCGACGTCTGGAGCGATCATGATGGGAGATTGTTCTAAACTCTCCCGGATTATCAGCAATCTCATTAAAAATGCGGTGGAAGCGTTTGAAGAGAACAAAAAGCCGAGTCCGGAAATAACCCTGACTATTAATACTGACGGCAACCCCAATCTGATTCAAGTCAGGGATAACGGTCCCGGAATTCCGGCGCAGTTCAAAGACAAACTTTTTGAACCTTTTGTTTCCAGCGGTAAAGCCGGCGGCACCGGACTGGGACTTGCCATTGTAAAACAGTTTGTTGAAGCCCACAAGGGAACGGTTGAAGTGGAATCCTCTGATTCCGGCACGTGCTTCACAATTTCGATCCCCGCAAAATAATAATTGGTTTGTGATATGGGGCCTATGGGGCGGGCCTATAGGGCCTATGGGGCCTATGAGGCCAGCCGTCTGGCGGGAAAGCAACATCCTTGGATTTCTTTGCCGCCACCATTATTCCTATCATTCCCATTATTCCTATTATTCCCATTATTCCCAGGTCTTGAAGGTACTATTCCAGGCAGCTCGGAGAGGAGATGACAAATATAATAATAAAATATGCGGATTGCCTTGAATATATCTTGGGGATAGTTATACTTTATTATTATGGTAGTGATTTTTTTAGAAAAAATTTACCGTTTAGAGGATGAGGATTTATGATTAGAAAAATAACATCCGCAGTGCTTTCTCCATATAAACTGTTTGCCATCTTTATGTTGCTGCTGTTGATGATTATCTTGGCCGGGGTTGGTTATTTTCGTCTTCAGAAGAGTTACATAATTAGAAACGAGCAGCATAAACTTGCGACCGTTGCAGATTTTCGAGTCGCCCAGATTGTGTGGTGGCGCCATGAGCGGTTAAATCATATCGAGCACATTTACAATAATCCTTTATTTGCCCGCATGGTAAAATCTTTTTTCGAAAATCTGGACAATACAGAGAAAAGACAGGATGTCGAGACTTGGATGAAGTCTCTTCAAGCACACAGACTTTTTGCAGATGCATACTTATTTGATGCAAAGGGCAGGAAGGTTTTATCTACTAAAAACGCCGTAGAGCTTGGCGTACATGCTAAAGAATTGATTGCGCAGGTACTTGTTAATCGTATGCCGGTTTTTTCCGATTTGCATATTGTTCCCAATGTCAATTTTGCCCATTTTGACATAGTCATTCCGCTGATTCTGCCGGAAACTCCTAAAACTGTCATTGGAATTCTTTTCATGCGGATGGAACCTCAATCAGGTTTGTCTGAGCTTATTCAGTCATGGCCGACGCCGAGCCTTACCGCGGAAACACTCTTGATCCGCCGCGATGAAGACAGTGTTTTGTTTTTGAACGATTTGCGCTACCGCAAAGACACGGGGATGAAATTCCGGATTCCGCTTACGGATGACAATATCGTGGCAGTAAAAGCCGTAAAAGGTGAGGACGGATTTATTAATAACGGAGTGGATTACCGGGGAGTTCCAGTGCTGGCGGTAGCCAGAAAAATCCCGGATACCCCTTGGATTATGATCGCTAAGATTGATAAAAAGGAGATATATACTCCTTTGCGCGAGGAAGCTTGGATTGCAGGAGCCGGTATGTTTTTCCTGATTATCGGCGCAACTGTCGCAGTTCGTTTCTGGTGGCGGCGCCAGCGTACCGGATTTTATCTTGAGCTGGATGAAGAACGCAAACATTCCGAAGAAAGAGTCCGGCAGCTTGTCTCTGTGGTTGAAAATTCCAATGACGCGATTTTTACAATGACGCTGGCTGGAATTATCACCAGTTGGAACAAAGGGGCGGAATCAAGTTTCGGATATAAAGAATCTGAAGTTTTCGGCAAGTCAATAGCTTTGTTGATTCCGTCGGATAACCAGAGCGAGGTAACGGTTTTTCTCGAGAAGATCAAAGCAGGAGAAAGAATTGAGTATTATGAAACTGTCTGCCTGAGAAAAGACGGTAAAAAAGCTAATCTCTCATTGTCAATTTCTCCTTTCCTGGATAGTGATGGAAAGATTATCGGGGTATCGTTTATCGGCCGCGATATTACAGCAACCAGACAGATGGAAGAGAAATTGCAGAAATCAGAGGAAGAATACCGTGCGCTTTTTGAGTCTTCGCGGGATGCAATTATGATGCTGGACAAAGATGTATTTCTTGACTGCAACAAAGCTACATTGGACCTCTTCGGCTTCTATTCTAAAGAGCAGTTTGTGGCAAAACGTCCAAGCGAACTGTCCACGGCGAACCAGCCTGACGGACAGGATTCGTTAACGGCAGCCCGGAAACACATCGAAAAGGCTTACCAGGAAGGAACGGATTTTTTTGAATGGACTCACGCACGCCGGGACGGCACTCCGTTTCATGCGGAGGTGTCGCTGAGCCGACTTGAATATCGCGGCAATACGGTGTTGCAGGGGACCATTCGCGATATTACCGGGCGCGTCCGCATAGAGAATGAATTGCGCCGGCATCGTGAACAGCTTGAAAAGCAGGTCATGGAACGCACCGCTCAACTTAGCGCGGCCAATCTGGCGCTGCGCGATGAGATTGCCGGACATCAGTTGACAGAGGCTGCGCTGCAAGTGCAGGCGTGGCAGGCGATTCTCGACAATATAAGTGATGCTGTATTGCTTCTGGCGGAAGATGGCAGAATATTGAAATGCAATGTCGCCATGGAAAAGATGTTCGGCAAAACATCAGCCAAGATTATCGGACGCTATTGCTTCGAAATTGTGCATGGAACATCAGAGCCGATTGAAGATTGTCCATTCATTCGCGCTCGCCAAAGCCGATGCAGGGAAACTACGGAATTGTCTCTTAACGGGCGCAAACTTGCAATATTGGTGGACCCGCTGCTTGATTCGCATGGTCAATTTACCGGTGCCGTGCATATTATCACTGACATCACCGACCGCAAGAAAATTACGTAAAGTTCAGTATCTGAATGATGATTTTTCTGTTGCGTGATTCATTAATGAACGAAGTCTTTTTTTACCTTCATTCCAGACTGTTTGCGCTTTGAAAATCATGGATATTGAAAAATTATAGCAATAAAAATATGCTGATTATCTTGAATTATATATTTTGAACAGTTATAATTTATGGTATGAAGTAAGAGAAAAAGATCGTGCGTACCTATTAATCCGTGGAAAGAATTTTCTGAAAACAAGTTATGTTTTTAAGAAAAAACTTTACTGCTGTGGAGGATGGGGAATTATGATTAAAAAAATAACGCAGGCATTGCCCTCTCCATATAAGCTGTTCGCCGTCTTTATGTTGCTGCTGATAATAATTATATTCGCCGGAGCAGGTTATTTTTTTGTTCAGAAGAATTATATAGTTCAAAACGAGCAGCATAAACTTGCGGCCATTGCGGATTTTCGAGTTGCCCAGATTGTGCGGTGGCGCAATGAGCGTTTAAATCATATTGAGTACATTTACAATAATCCTTTATTTACCCGCCTGGTGAAAACTTTTTTTGAAAACCCTGACAATGCAGAGAAAAGACAGGAGATTGAGGCTTGGATAAAGTCTCTTCAAGCACGCGGACTTTTTGCTGAAGTATACTTATTTGACGCAAAAGGCAGGCAGATCATAACCAGTAAAAATGCCGGCGAACTTGGTACGCATGCGAAAGGTTTGATTGCACAAGCGTTTACTGTCAATCGCATGCCGTTTCTTTCCGATTTGCATACTGCTCCAAATTACAATTTTCCTCATTTTGACATAGTCATTCCACTGATTCTGCCGGAATCGCCTGAATCCGTCACCGGCATTCTTTTCATGCGGATGAACCCGCGATCAGAATTGTATGAGCTTATTCAGTCATGGCCGATGCCGAACCTTACCGCGGAAACACTTTTAATCAGTCGCGCCGGAAACACTGTTTTATTTTTGAATGATTTGCGCTACCGCAAAGACACGGCGCTGAAATTCCGGATTCCCCTAACGGATGACAATGTAGTAGCAGTAAAAGCCGTAAATGGTGCGACAGGTATTATTAATGGGGTGGATTACCGGGGAGTGCCAGTGCTGGCGGCCGCCAGGAAAATCCCGGATACGCCCTGGATCATGATTGCCAAGATTGATAAAAAAGAAATTTATGCCCCATTGTACGAGCAGGCCTGGATTGCGGGTGCCGGCATGTTTTTCCTGATTATCGGCTTGGCTGCCGCAGTCCGCCTCTGGTGGTGGCGCCAGCGCACCGGATTCTATCGCGAACTATATGAAGAGCGCAAACATTCTGAAGAAAGACTCCGGCAGCTTGCCTCTATGGTTGAAAATTCCAATGACGCGATTTTTGCAATGTCGCTGGATGGAATTATCACCAGTTGGAACCGGGGCGCTGAGGCAAGTTTCGGGTATAAAGAATCTGAGGTTTTTGGCAAGTCAATAGCGATGCTGATTCCGCCGGATAATCAGAACGAGGTGGTAAACTTGCTCGAAAAGATTAAAAAAAGAAAAAGCGTGGAGCATTATGACACTGTATGCCGGAGGAGTAACGGCAGAAATGTAAATCTCTCGCTGGCAATTTCTCCGGTCATGGACAATGATGGAAAGATTATCGGAGTATCCTTCATCGGACGCGATATTACCGGGCGCGTCCGTATGGAGAATGAATTGCGCCGGAACCGTGAGCAACTTGAGGAACAGGTCAAGGAACGCACTGCCCAGCTTAGCGATGCAAATCAGGCGCTGCGGGATGAGATTGCCGGACACAAACAGGCCGAAGAGGCGGTGACAAGGGCGGCGCAAGAGTGGCAGATCACTTTCGACAATATAAGTGACGCCGTATCGCTTCTGGCTGAAGATGGCAGAATACTTAAATGCAATGCCGCCATGAGCAGGATGTTTGGTAAAACATCCGCGGAAATTCTCGGGCGTCATTGTTTCGAAATTGTGCATGGAACATCAGCGCCGGTTGAAGGCTGTCCATTCATTCGCGCCCGCCAAAGCCTGCGCCGGGAAACCATGGAACTGTCTCTGGGCGGACGCTGTTTCGCGGTATCGGTGGATCCCATGCTTGACCAGCAAGGTAAGATTACCGGTTCCGTGCATATTATTGCCGACATCACCGAGCGCAAACGGACTGAAGAGGAACTGCAGAAGTCAGAGATTAAATTCAAGACTGTGTTTGAAAATGCCGGAAGCGCAATTTTTCTGGTCGATGCGGAAAACGGCATCATTATGGATTGCAATTCCATTGCCGGGAAATTGACCGGCCGCACACGGGAGGAGATAATCGGCCATCCTCAATTCGGACTTCATCCCGGAGATCAGGAGAACATTAAAGCTTTGTTTTTCAAAATGGTCGCAAAAGGCAGTTATTCAGGAGTTGAAGCAGAAATCCTGCATAAGGACGGCAGGATTATACCGGTATTGATTAGCGGACATATTGTTACAATTGATAACAGAAAAGTAGCTATCAAATTTTTCACCGATATCACCGAGCGCAATAAAATTACGGAAAGACTGCGGGAACTGAATGATGCGAAAGATCGGTTCTTCTCCATCATCGGCCATGATCTGAAAAATATGTTCAACAATATTCTCGGATTCAGCGATTTGCTGAAAGAAGATATTAAAAAAGGCAATATCAAAACCATTGAAGAGGAAGTGCGTGTGATTAACAGCGCGGCAGGGAAAGCATACAATATGCTGATGAACCTGATGGAATGGGCCAGCGCACAGCGCGGCAATTTATTATTCAATCCTTGTCCGCTGGCTTTAAATGAACTGCTGAAGGAAGAGCTGGACGGATTAAATGAAATTGCCGTGCAGAAAAATATAAAATTAAAAATTGCAGTTCCTGATAATTTCAAGTTGACTGCCGATAAGAATATGCTCAAAATTATATTGCGTAACTTAATCACCAATGCGATAAAATTCTCTTATAGGAATGGAGAAGTCGAATTACGGGCGGTTGCGGATGATTGTCAGGCTGAAATATATGTTTCCGATAACGGCGTGGGGATGACTGAAGACATCATTCAAAAACTATTTAAACCAGGCATAAACAGTTCAGAGTACGGCACAGAAAACGAACAGGGAACCGGCCTGGGCCTGCTGCTGTGCGATGAGTTTGTTAAAAAACATGGCGGTAAAATATGGGTGGAAAGCGAACCCGGCAAAGGCAGTTCTTTTAAATTTACCCTGCCGTTGACGTCTGAGGCGGTTGAATCTGCAAATCGCAGTATTGCCGGCTAGGAAGTCTTCGGGCCGTAAAAAATATCTTTCAGGGATATTTCGGGAGGGGGCAGGGGGCGTCCGGCTAGAAAATCTTCAACCAGCTTGAACGGGTCCGGCCCTTTTTGCTGATCAATCCAGAAGATGGTCCGGCCTTCGCGTTCCAGTTTACGGAACCAGATATCCTGCCGTTTGGCGAACTGCCGTATCCGGTACAGGAGCTGATTGCGCATTTCTTCGTAATTAAGCTTGCCTTGCAGATGCAGCGCGATGAAACGGTATTCGAGTCCGAAAAACTCCAATCGCTCCCAGGACACGCCGCGCTGATGAAGTTGTTTCACCTCCTCAATCATGCCGTTTTCAAGCCGGCGGTCCAGCCGTTCTTCAATGCGGCGATGTACTTCCGTGCGCGGGAAATAAACGCCGATCACCAGCGGGTAGAGTTTACAGAAGCAGCTTTCATCCAGCGCGTTAGTCGTAATCGCGGTCTTTTCAATGGCGCGCAGCAGACGGTAGCGGTTGTCTCTGTCTTTGAAGGCGTCGTAAGTCTTTTCATCGTTTCTTTTTAATATCTCCAGCAATTCATCCAGCGTTTTTCCGTCCAGACTTTTGCGCAGATCGGAATCTGGAGGGCCGCCGGGCAGTTCGTATTCCGACAGTATTGCATTCAGATACATCGGGGTGCCGCCGCACAGCACCGGCAACTTGTTTCTGCCGGCGATGTCGCTGATTGCCTGCCAGGCGTCTCGGCAGAATTCCATCAGATTATATTCATCTTCAGGGTTCACCATATCAATGAGATGATGCGGCACCGGCTGGCCGTCATGAGTATATTCTTCAAGGTCTTTGCCGGTGCCGACGTCCATTCCACGGTAAACCTGCCGGGAATCGACGCTGATGATTTCGCCGCCGAATCTTGCCGCCAGTTTTACCGCCAGCGCGGTTTTGCCGGTGGCGGTCGGCCCGGTAATTACAACGGTCTTCAATCCTGTTTCCATATTTTTCGGCTCAAATTTTAATAATAAATTTTATTTTCAGTTTTTTTGCATTATATTACGGTTTCTGAATTTTATAACACTATACATCAGCATAAGCATATGGAAAAACAAAGAACATTAAAAGATACAGCTTTTCTTTCGGGGATCGCGCTGCATACCGGGGCTAGGGCCACTTTGCGGATATTGCCGGCCGCTCCTGACCACGGCATAACTTTCCGGCGCGTTGACCTGCCGGAACGCCCTGAAGTCAAAGCGCTTGCGTCGAATGTTGTTGATGTGCGCCGCGGCACGACGATTGCCTCCGGCAAGGCCGTCGTTTACACTATCGAACACATCATGTCCGCGCTTCATGTCTGTATGATTGACAATGCCGTGGTCGAGATGGACGGACAGGAACCGCCGATTGCCGACGGCAGCGCATTGCCGTATCTGGAAATGATAATTAAGGCGGGAAGCGTCGAACAGGATGCGCCTGCTCTCTACTGGACCGCTAAACAAACCATTTTTTTAGAAGAAGGCGAAACGAAGATGGTGCTTGCGCCGTCGGATACGCTGAAAATAAGCTGTCTGGCGTCATTTAAAGGCTGCCCGATAGATCCGCAGTATATGTCCCTGCAAATTAATCAGGAATCGTATTCCGATCAGATAGCGTCCGCCAGGACTTTCGTTCAGTTCCGCGATTTGGAGCAACTGCTGGCGATGGGGCTGGTCAAGGGCGGCAGTCTGGATAATGCCGCCATTCTGCATGACGGCGCGATCATCTGCAAAGAATCGCTCCGCTTCCGTGACGAGATCGTCCGGCACAAGATTCTGGATATCGTCGGCGATATTTACCTTTGCGGCCGCCGGGTGAAAGCCAATATTATCGCGATTAAGCCGGGGCATCCGATGAACGTCAAACTTGCGCTGGAGATGCTGAAACAGACAGTTTCGTAATTATGAATAAGATGTATTAATAACATAAGTCAAAGAAGAGGAGTAAAGAACATGATCGGTAAAATTTTGGGTCTGAAAGAAATTAAAGAAATTCTACCCTATCGCTATCCGATGCTGATGCTTGACCGGGCCGTCGCCGAAAGCGAAACCAAATACGTCGGAGTCAAAAACATCAGCATGAACGAATTGTATTTTCAGGGGCATTTCCCGAATCACCCGATTATGCCCGGCGTGCTTCAGGTTGAAGCCATGAAACAACTGGCCCAGATCGCGGTGCAGAAAAAACTCGATCCGTCCGGCAAAAATGATGTTTATATGAAGGTTGTGGAACGGGTTAAATTCCGCAAACCCAATCTTCCCGGCGACCGCTTGAAAATTGATGTCGAAGTCGAATCCGTAACCGATACGGAAGCCATAATTACCGCCAGCACCAGCAATAATGCCGGTCTGACCTGCCAGGCCAAAATCACTTTAGGCGTGCGCCCCAGGCAATCTCCTGACGCCATGCCTCAGCTTTTCAACGAATACGATAAATCCGCGAGTACTGCCAAAGATATAAATGAGATAATGTCCATCGTTCCTCACCGCTATCCGTTTCTGCTGATTGACAATATCGTTAAAATTGAAGGCGATCATATCGTCGCGATTAAGAACACTACCGCCAATGAGGAAATCTACTGCGGCTATACCCCGGATTACGCGGTGCTGCCTGAATCTTTGCAATGCGAGATCATCGCCCAGGCCGGTTGCGCCTGTGTGCTTTCCCGTCCGGAAAATAAAGGCAAACTGGGATATTTCATGTCCATTGACCGGGCTGAAGCGTTCCATCCGATTTTCCCGGGAGACCAGATGGTCTGCGAGCTCGATATTCCTCCCGGCCAGTCCCGTTTCGGCAAAGGCACCGGCAACATCAAGGTTGGCGATAAAATTGTTTTCGCCATCACGTTGATGTTCGCCATCGTGGATCCGGCCTGATTAAGTTTATTAAAAAAGCCGCACCGGCGTAATGCTGTGTGCGGCTTTTTTTTGTTTAATGTTGAAAAGGCAGTTGGTACTTCAAATCAGAAGAAACTACTCGGCGATACCGAACTTGTATCTTTGTCAGGCGCTTTGGCCTGACTTTGGAGTGCGGGACCCTGCGCCGCTTTGTTTTGCAGCGTCCTGTATGCCGCATAACGCGCATAGTCAGGTCAACTTCCCAATATCGGTGAGCGCTGTTTTTGTCTTGCTTCCGGGGAAATCCAAAGCGGCGCGGGGGTGCCGCACTCCAAAGATTGCTGCGCAATCATAAAATCACTAAAAATACAATTCCATAGTTGGCTATTGGACATTCCTTGTTGGCTATTGGCTATTCGGGTGTTGGGCTGTTCCGTTGGCTATTGGACATTCCTTGTTGGCTATTGGCTATTCGGGTGTTGGGCTGTTCCGTTGGCTATTGGACATTTCTTGTTGGCTATTGGATATTCGGGTGTTGGGCTGTTCCGTTGGCTATTGGACATTCCTTGTTGGCTATTGGATATTCGGGTGTTGGGCTGTTCCGTTGGCTATTGGACATTCCTTGTTGGCTATTCGGGTGTTGGGCTGTTCCGTTGGCTATTGGACATTCCTTGTTGGCTATTCGGGTGTTGGGCTGTTCCGTTGGCTATTGGACATTCCTTGTTGGCTATTGGCTATTCGGGTGTTGGGCTGTTCCGTTGGCTATTGGACATTCCTTGTTGGCTATTGGATATTCGGCTATTGGCTTCCGCACCTGCGGGATGAAAGTTTCATGCTTTTCAAGGATTTCTCTGTGTCTCTGTGTCTCTGTGTCTCTGTGGTTAATCGGAATTGGCTATTTTGGATATCCCAATCCGGGCAAAAAAAAAGAGACTTGCGTCTCTTTTTTCTGCCCCTCGTGAAAAGGAGGCATAACAGTTATCTTATTTCTTTTTAGCTTTCTTAGCTTCTCTTTTTTCTTTCAGTGTTTTGGTCGGGGCCTTTTTCACGTCTTTCTTTACGCCTTCGCCTTTCATTTCTTTCTCCTTGTTGGTTGGATTTGTTACATAAATGCCGCTGAATTCCCATTCAGCGCACTTTTAACTAACTTCAAAAAATGAATTAGATATTGAACAATAAACTGCTTTCAAACAATTTCAAATTTATTTCCCCCCGAAGCTGAATAATTCATAAAAATATTCAGCAGCATCACCCAAGGGATGATGCAAGGCGTGAGCTTGGGAATTGGTTTGTGAATTATTCAGTTTAGATAGATTTTTACAGAAAAAGACAGAATTTTTACAGCCACGACACAAAATGTCGTTCTGCCCCGAGTATTTGTTG
>TBL_comb47_HYPODRAFT_10002541_pt1 | contig 22435 bp, 19 predicted proteins | sample TroBogypolimnion_40_FD_10682 | JGI IMG/M metagenome (IMG submission 10682)
AGCGAAAGTGTCAGTCAGGAGTGAGAAATTGTGACGAGTTAGCGCGAATATCCTTTTGATTTAAGCGGATTTTCGCTAGTTTTTTGAAATCTGCTACAGATACACAGACGTGTTCCATCTGTGAAAATCTGTGGCTAGACAGAAAGGGCTTTTACCGTCGCTTCCAAGCTCGCCGGGTCCGCGACGTTCAACATCGTCGCCGTTTTATCAATGCGCTTCATGAAACCGCTCAACGCCGTGCCCGGTCCGAGTTCGATGAACCGCGTAAAGCCTTGCGCCAGCAACGCGCGCACCGAAGTTTCCCACAACACCGACGACGTGACCTGCTCGACTAGCTTGGCGGAAATTTCCGTCGGCGTTCCGTGCGCCTGCGCCGTGACATTGGAAATCACCGGCACCGCCGGCGCGGAAATTTTTGCTAGCGCCAATTCCGCCGCGAGCTTCGGCTGCGCACTGGCCATCAGCGGCGAGTGATACGCGCCCGCCACCGGCAGGGGTAACGCGCGTTTTGCGCCTTTGGCTTTGGCGAGTTCGCACGCCTTCGTGATTTTTTCCGCCTCGCCGGAAATGACGAGCTGGCCGGGACAATTCAAATTTGCCAAAACAACTCCGGCTTCCGCGCACGCTTCGCGCGTCGGCGTTTCCTCGAGGCCGATGATTGCCGCCATGCCGCCTTTGGTGACGTCGCACGCTTCTTGCATGAATTTTCCGCGTTGCCGCACCACGCGCAATCCGTCTTCAAAACTCAGCGCGCCCGCCGCCGTCAGCGCGGTGAATTCGCCGAGCGACAACCCGGCGGTCGCGGCAAATTGCAAATTCGGATTTTGCTCTTTGAGCAATTGCAAACAAACCCAGCTCACGAGAAAAATTCCCGGCTGCGCGTTTTCGGTTTTCGTCAAATCGGCTTCCGGGCCGTGGAAACAGATGCTGGCGAGATCGTAGCCAAGCGCGACGTTAGCGCGGTCGAACCACGCTTGGGCGGAGGGAAATTTTTCGGCGAGGTCTTTGCCCATGCCGACGACTTGCGCGCCTTGACCAGCAAACAGGAGTGCGGTTTTGCTCATAGATGCGATGAGGATAACACAAATTTGCCCGGCAGCGAAAGCGCCGATTTACCGCCCGCAGTTCACATCTGCTCGACAGTTTCGATGCCGAGCGTGGCCAACCCCTGCTGCAAAACGCGCGCCGTCAATTCGCACAATGCGAGCCGCGAATCGCGCGTGGCGGCATCCTCAGCTTTCAGCACCGGACAGTTTTCGTAGAACGACGTGAATTTACCGGCCAGCTCAAACAGATAATTGCAGAGATAATTCGGCCGCAGCTCGTCGGCGACGGCTTCCAGCGTGATGCCGAAATTCAGCAGATGTTTGGCGAGCGTGAACTCTTCCGCAGCGGCCAATTTTATTTCTGCATTCTGAATTCGTCCGTCTGCCTTGCGGAAAATGCTTTTAATCCGCGCATACGCGTAAACCAAATACGGCGCGGTGTTGCCTTGCAGCGCGAGCATTTTGTCCCAACTGAAAATGTAATCGCTTTGACGATTCGGCAGCAGGTCGGCGTATTTCACTGCGCCGAGACCGATGACGCGGGCGATTTCCTTGCGCTGCGCTTCGGGCAGTTCCGGGCTTTTTTCGGAAACGATTTTCAGCGCGCGTTCTTCGGCTTCGTCCAGCAAATCGCCGAGTTTCACGGTGTCGCCAGAGCGCGTCTTGAAAGGTTTGCCGTCGTCGCCCATGATTTTTCCGAAGCCGACGTGAACCAGTTTGGTGGTTTTCGCCGCTTCCGGCTGCCAGCGCGCAAAGGTGGCGAAAAGTTTTTTGAAATGACCCGACTGCCGGTCGTCCACGACATAAATGATTTCCACCGGCGACCACGTTTTGAGCCGGTAATCAATCGTCGCCAAGTCGGTGGTGGTGTAATTAAATCCGCCGTCGCTCTTGCGCACCAGCGCGGGATCGGCAATCCATTCGCCGTCGCGGTTCACGAGAAAAACATCTCCCTTCGGCGGCACGGAACCCTCGCTGAAGACGCCGACGGCGCCTTCGCTTTCGCGCGCAATTTTTTTAGCGAGCAAATCGGTGACGACTTCGTCGAGCCACGGATTATAAAAACTTTCGCCGAGCGCGAAATCAAACTTCACGCCGAGCCGACCGTAAATCGCGTCGAACTGCTTTTGCGACAGCGCGATCATCTCTTTCCAGATCGCAGTGTTTTCTGCGTCGCCGGCCTGGAGTTTTACCAACTCGGACTTCGCTTCTTCGAGCCGCGCCGGATTCGCGTCACACTCGGCGTTGATGACTTTGTAGAGCCGTTCCAATTCGGCGATGGCGTCGCGCTCCAAATCGGCGCGGTTCAGGATTTGTTTCCAGCCGAGCAGAAGTTTGCCGAACTGCGTGCCCCAATCGCCGATGTGATTGTCGCTGATGACGCGGTGGCCGAGCAGGCGGAGTGTGCGTTGGAGTGCGTCGCCGATGCCGGTGCTGCGAATGTGGCCGACATGCATCGGCTTGGCGACGTTGGGCGAACTGAAATCAATGACGACGGTTTTCGGTTGCGCCGCCTGGTCGAAAAATAAATGTTCGCCACGGGCGGCGGCTTCGAGCGCTTGCGCGAGCAAAACATTTTTCAGTCGGAAATTCAAAAAGCCAGCACCGGCAATTTCCACTTTTTCGCAGACGGCGGAAACGTCGAGCTTGGCCAGCACGTCGGTGGCGAGTTGGCGCGGATTCAGCTTGCGCTGTTTGGCGAGCGACATGAGCGCGTTGCTCTGGTAATCGCCAAACTTCGGGTCGCACGGACGGACTAAAACGGCGGAAGCATCGGCGTCCGGTAAAATTACGCGGACGGCGGCTTGCAGGGAAATTTCAATTTGTTTGTGAGGCAGCACGAAGAGATTTTAGCCACAGATGGGCACAGATGAAACACGGATTTTCCCGAACCGGAAAAGTCTAACTTTGACGCCGATGAAAAAACCGAAGTTTTACTTTTTGCCGTGTTCGCGGATGACCGCGAGCATGGTGTCGGCATCGGCGGATTTTTCCAAGGCTTCGCGAAAATCGGCCTTGTGCAGCAGCTTGGCAATGTTGGCGAGCGTGTGAAGATGCTTTTGAAACTGACCTTGCGGAACGAGGAAGAGCATGACGAGTTTCACCGGCTGGTTGTCGAGCGCGTCGAAGTTGACGCCTTTGCTGGAGCGACCGAGTGCGCCGACGACTTCGTAAATCAAATCGGTCGAGGCGTGCGGGATGCCGATGCCGAAGCCGATACCGGTGGACATGGAGGTTTCGCGCTTCTTGACGGCGGCGGTCACGGCGTCGCGGTCGGCGGCCTGAATCTTGCCGGTGGCGACCAGATTGGCGATGAGTTCGTCAATGGCTTCCCAGCGGTTCGACGCTTTGAGTTCGGGGACAATTTGCTCGCGTCCCAAGATGTCGGCTAAATCCATAAAGTAACTGGTGGGAGAATGGAGTTAAAGGCGCCTGCATTTCAAGACAGAATTGCGGACATTTTTTACCGGGTTCAAATTAGTCGTTGCAGCCAGTGTAAAATCATGCCCGTGCTTTCGAGCCACCAGCCGAGCGAATTCAGAATTCCTACGCGCGCCGTCAGCAGCGGCAGGCCGAGCAGCAGTACACAAACGTTGCCCAGAAAAATAACAACGGCGGAAAATAAATAGCCCTGACTGGTGATGTCGGACTGGCTCGTTTGCAAAACGTGAACGGTCAACGTGACGTGAAACGCATAGGCCGCGCCGATTACCAGATGAAAATAAACCAGCGGCCAGCCCCAAAGCCATCGCCCCAGCGCAAAGCCACCGATGACCAAAACGACATATAGCGGGAAAAAATACGGTGCCAGCGTGATGAGAAAATTTGTTTTGGAGATGACGACGTGGCCGCCGGCGGAGGTGACTTTCATTTTTTTCACTTCGCCGCCGAACAGCCACGCCCACAGCGCGTGGGTCAGTTCGTGGCCCAAAACGTAAATCCACATCGGCTTGGGCAGCAGCAGAAAAATAACAATCCAGCACGCCGCGCCGGCGAGCAGCGGAATCCAAACCGTGTCCGCGCCGTAGCTGGCGCGCAGCACCAGCCAGAGCGCCCTGCCGGCGCCGGCACAAACCGGCAGCAGCAGCAACGCGAGGAGAAATTTGATCCACTTCGGCACGCCGGAAGCATTAATAATTCAGGCGGCGGAGGCTAGCGGAAATGTTTGGCGGGGAGCGGGAATAATACAGATAGTTGACGAGTTGGTATACTTTTGTTTAACTCTGCTTATGCAAATCGAAAGCTTAAAAGTCTTCTGCGATCTGGCGGAAACGGAAAGTTTCACCAAGGCCGCGCAAATCAACAGCGTCACCCAATCCGCCGTCAGCCAGCAAATCAGCTCGCTGGAACGCATTTTTAAATCGCTGCTCATCGAGCGCAGCAAAAAGAAATTCCGCCTCACGCGCGAAGGTCAGGTGCTTTACGATTACAGCAAGCAGATTATTCAGACGTACGAATCGCTCCACAGCAAGTTGCAGGAATTAAAGGACATCATCTCCGGCACCATCCGCGTGGCGACGATTTACTCCATCGGGTTGCACGACTTGCCGCCGTACATCAAAAAGTTCATGAAGAGCTATCCGACGGTGAATATTCACGTCGAATATCGTCGCTCGAATCAGGTGTATGACGATGTGCTCAGCAACGTGGTGGATATGGGGCTTGTCGCCTATCCCGTCAAGGATGCCAAGCTGGAAATCATCCCGTTGCGCAAGGAACCGCTCGTTTTCATCTGCCATCCGCAGCATCCGTTTGCCAAACAAAAAACCGTCAAGCTGAAGTCGCTGGCCGGCCAGAACGTCATCGGTTTCGAGCCGGACATCCCCACGCGCAAGGCGCTCGACAAAATCCTGCGCGATTACAATGTGGACGTGAAACACGTCATGGAATTCGACAATGTCGAGACCGTCAAACGCGCGGTGGAAATTGATGCGGGCATCTCCATCGTTCCGCTCGGTACGGTCACGCAGGAAATCAACAAGAACACCCTCGCCGCGCTGGAAATCGAGGACGGCGAATTTTATCGTCCGCTCGCCGCGATTTATAAGAAAAACAAAGTGCTTTCGCCGGCGATGAAGCAGTTTCTCACCATTCTCAAGGGCGCACAGCCCTGATTGCTATTGGGCCAAATAGAAACGGGCGCTGCCGACGCAGCGCCCGTTTTTTTGTTTCGCCGGCAGCGGCCGGCTGGCTTACTTCAAATTCGCGGGGTTCAGCGGATGCAAATCTTTCGGCACAAATATTCCGTCCTTCCGGATCAGCTCGCCGTCGAACCAGATTTCGCCGCCGCCCCATTCCGGGCGCTGAATCAGTACCATGTCCCAGTGGATGGCGCTGTTGTTGCCGTTGCCGCAATCTTCATACGCCTTGCCCGGCGTGAAGTGCAATGAGCCGGCGATTTTTTCATCGAACAAGATGTCGCACATCGGATTTTGGATGTGCGGATTAAAGCCAATGGCAAACTCCCCGACGTAGCGCGCCCCGGCATCCGTGTCCAAAATCTCGTTGAGTTTTTTGGTGTTGTTCGCCGTGGCGTGGATGATTTTACCGTCTTTGAACTCCAAGCGCACATTTTCAAATTTCGTTCCCGCGTAAAGCGTCGGCGTGTTGTATTGGATGACGCCGTTGACGGAATTTTTCACTGGGCAGGAAAAAACTTCGCCGTCCGGAATGTTCCGCGTGCCTTCGCATTTTTTCGCACCGATGCCTTTGATGCTAAAGGTCAAATCCGTGCCCGGCCCCTTCAGGTGAACCTTGTCGGCCTTGGCCATGCGTTTTTGCAACGGCGTCTGCGCCTTCGCCATCTTGGGATAATCCATCGTGCAAACATCGAAATATAAATTTTCGAAGGCCTCTGTGCTCATGCCAGCGGCTTGCGCCATGCTGGGCGAAGGCCAGCGCAGGACGCACCAATTCGTCTTGTTCACGCGGTAATCCAGCACGGGGCGAATCACCTGCGAATAAAGTTTCATGCGGTCGCTCGGCACATCCGAGTTTTCGTTCATGTTGTCCGCCCCCCGCACGGCGATGTAGGCCTGCATTTTTTTCATGCGCGCCAGTTCCAGATCCCGAATGTCCTTCGCTTGCGTCTCGGTGATGCCCAGCAATTGCTCGCGCCCGACGCGCGTATGCCGCGTCTCCACAAACGGGATGGCACCCGCCGCGCGCACCGCACGGATCAATGCCACCGTAAATTCATCCGGCACATCAATCATGTCGAGCAGGATGCGGTCGCCCTTTTTGAGCGCGGTGGAATAGTTGACGAGCAATTGGGCCAGCTTGGGATAACGCGGATCGTTCATAATAAAAAAAGAATAATAAATTCCTCGTCGCCGCGCCATCACTCAAATGTGGGAGGCCAACCCAAGCAGCGAAACGGTTGCGCCCGAATGTGAAGCACGGTTTTGCCCGAGCCAAGCCAGCGGGGGAAAAAAATGGAAGAAAACGGGGCGATGAGGACATGGCCGCCGTCGCCCGCGGCGTCTACGAACTGACAGGCCTAAGATTTGCGACCGCATGCCACCGGCCTGTCAAAGGAGTGTCCTCTCTCCTCACACAATGTGGCAAAATTATCCAATGCCTCCCGGCGAGGCAGATTATTGGCGCGGACTCTTATTCCGGGCCTAGCCCAGCTGCACGCCACCAATAAAATCCTAAAGAACCGATTGCAAAACCTAATGACACCCGGCTGGACGCTTTTCTGCGCTGACGGTTAAACGATAGGAACACTGGTGAGACGCTGCGCTTACTGCAATCCAACCTCACCCAGACTATCTTTGCGGTTCGTCAAGGTGATGTAAGCATCTTTGTCCAAAGCGCAAAATTGTCAAATAATATTTGCAACTATTTTTACAAATGCGTCAAAAGCCGCGGCTCCCAATGGGGTTTTGCGTTTTATCTTTCTGGCCCACTACCCGCCGCGCAGGAAGGGGGCAGGGCGATGAGTCCATTCACACCGTCGCCCGCAGCGGAAAGTAAGTCGACGAAGGGGCAGCCGGCTGCCACCTCCCAGACCTCGCCATGCACCAACCCTTATCCCGCCGAGAACCTGAGGCCACCTTGTTTTTCCGAGCCGTGCGATCGGTACGATTTACCGGGAGGTGTTACCTTTCAGGTTGTTGGTATTTGTAGTCCATTGATACGGTGGGGGCAGGTGTGGTAGTGGACAATCAATACAAGCATCGGTAGAGGAATCTGCTACCGATACAACCACTCGGCTGGCGTTTGTCTCCTCGAACACGATATCCCAGTAGAGAAGATCTTTGTTTCGTTTGGCTTCAATACAGGCTAACTGATTGGTGCGTGAACCCAGAGTCCTCAAGGCAAGCTGATATGCCTCGGGAAGAGAGCGTGCCGGCGGAAAGGCTAACATCAAAAATGAGAACGCAGAGCAAACCACAAAAGTACTCAATGCAAGAATTATCGTCGTTTTCACGGAGCGAACCTAGGCCCGCCGGAAACCCAAGTCCAGCAGATTTGTCACGCTTCCCCCCAAACGGTTTCATCACCGCTCGCTGCCGCGCCGCCCTCCGGGCGGCAACAAAAAACCCTCACGAATTGAATCGTGAGGGTTGGCAAAAAATCAAACTGGCTTACTTGCGCCGGCGGGCGGCAAACAATCCAGCCAAGCCTACGCCGATTAGTGCGCAGGTGCCGGGTTCCGGCGTCGGCGTGACACCGGTGACGATGGCTGCGGTGGTCCCCAGTCCGGTGATTAGTGAGGAGTTGACGAGCGCACCGGAGGTCGCGTTGTATTCGGCCACCGTGCCGCCTTTCGCCACATAGAGACTATTGCCTGTCACCGCGATTTGTTGTGTCCCGCCGCCCAACCCGGTCACGAGGTTGGCGTTGACGGCCGCGCCAGTGGTAGCGTCATATACGCCCACCTTGCCATTGTTTCCCGCTCCGAGGCTCGTAATATAAAGATAGCCGTTCGCTAACGAGATGCTGAAGGGTTGAGTTAAACCGGAGATGAGCGCGGTGTTGACGGCGGAGCCATCCAGATTGAATTCGCCCACGGTGCCGTTGCCGGCCACATTGTTAGCGGCATTGGCAACAAAGATATGGCCGCCCGCAATCACGGGGCTATAGGGTACATTCAAACCGGACGAGATGAGCGAGGCGTTGATCACCGCGCCGCTGGTGGCGTTATAAGTGCCAATGGTATTGCCGATATAATTCGCAACATAGAGATCACCGCCAGCGACCGTCGCGCCGCCGGACCATCCGAAGGCACCGGTGAGATTGGCTTTGATGGTCGCGCCGGAAAGGGAATATTCGGAATAATAGCCGCCGGCACCGGGGTTATAGACATACAACGCGGTGTCGGAAACCGCCAAATTGTTGAAAATATAGGGATTAAAGCTCACCCCGGTAACCAGCGAGGCGTTGATCGCCGAACCATTGTAGTTGTAGGCCCCGACGATGGCATTGCCTCCATTGTGGGTGTCTTGGGAATAAACATAGATCTGGGCGCGAGCGGACCCGGGCAGAGTCGCCAGCGCGGCGCCGCATGCCAGACCAAGGACGGTTTGGGAAAAAGACAAGGTTTTCATGGTTAATTTAATGTTTCTAGAATTGCCATCACCGCGCTGGCTGGCTGCTGATGCCGTGGATTCAGCGCCCAAATTTTTGCAAAAATGGACTAAGCTCTACACAAGTCAAACAGATTTTAAATTTTACGGATAAATTATTTACTAACCGACTCCTGGAGTTGGGGAGTAATAAAATCGTAACTCGCGGGTTCGCCTCCGACTAAAGTTCGGGCAAAAAACCAACGACTGCCCACCCGCACGCCAGCGAGCGGTTGCATAAAACTCGACAACGGTTTTTGGAAGCCGCAGATTTTCCGCCACCCGCCCACGCGGCGTGCACCGGAACTTTTGCCGGGCGCACCGCGCTGGGAAAGGTCTGCCCATGAATCTGACATCGCCCGATTTGTTTTTGCCCACGGAAGCCTTGCGTTGGTTTGGCCCGGATGATCCCGTGCCGCTCGCGCACATTCGGCAGACCGGGGCGTCCGCCGTTTTTTCCGCGCTGCACCAGATTCCTTACGGCGAAATCTGGCCGCGCGAGGCGATTCGCGAACGCAAAGCGCTCATCGAAGCAGCCGGTTTGCGGTGGACCTGTGTCGAATCCGTCCCGGTGCATGAGGATCTCAAGACGGGCCGGGGCGATCTCGGTCGCTTGCTGAACAATTACGCCACAACCCTGCGCCATCTCGCGGCGGAAGGTTTGCCGGTGGTGATTTACAATTTCATGCCGGTGCTGGATTGGATTCGTACAGACATGAACCATGTCTTGCCCGATGGCGCACGGTGTTTGCGCTTTGATCCGGTGCTGTTTGCGGCGTTTGAAATCCACGCGCTTCAGCGTCCCGGCGCCGAGGCGGATTACACACCGGCTCAGGTGGCCGCCGCCGGCGATTGGTGGCGACAACTTTCGTCCGCCGCGCACGAACAGTTTATCCAGACCATCATTGACGTGTTTCCCGGCTGCAAATGGGGACTAAAGCTCGATGACATCCGCGCCATGCTCGCGCGCTACGCGCATCTGCGCGCCGGCGGGTTGACCGAGAACCTCGCGCGGTTTCTGGAGGCGGTCGTCCCGGTGGCGGAAGAAGTCGGCGTGCGACTGGCCATCCATCCGGATGACCCGCCGTTTCCCGTCCTCGGCCTGCCACGCATTGTCTCCACGGCCGAGCAAATTGCAACGGTGCTCCAACTGGTGGATAGCCCGGCAAACGGACTTTGTTTCTGTACCGGCTCGCTCAGCGCGCGGCCAGACAATGATTTGCCGGCGATGGTGCGGCAATTCGCTCCGCGCATTCATGCCGTGCACCTGCGCAGCACGCAGCGCTTGCCGGACGGGTCGTTTTTTGAGGCAGATCATCTGGCCGGCTCGGTGCCGATGCCGGCCGTGGCGCGGGCTTTGCTCGCCGAACAGGATCGCCGCCGCGCCGCCGGCCGTGCGGACTGGCAATTGGCATTCCGGCCCGATCATGGCCACGTGATGATGGATGATCTCGCGAAACCGCTGGGGATTACGCCGGGCTACTCCGGCATTGGCCGGATGCGCGGGCTGGCGGAACTACGCGGGCTGCTGCTCGGCTTGCGTTACGCGGACTCGGCGGCGGTCAATTAACGTCCGCAAAGATATTGCCGAGGAACTGCGGCTGCTTGGGCGGCTTTAATGCGTTGCCACCCCCGAACGGCTGCGAGTTGGGCCAAAGCCACAGGCTACCATCGGCGGCCAGCGAAACGGCACAATCAAATACGCTAATCAGACCCAGCCAATCGCGCTGGCTGCCCAGCCGGGTCGGCGGGGATTGGTTGAATTCCGCCGTGGAAGTTTGCATCGGCTTCCATTGCCATAGCGAGCCATCGGTTTTGAGCGCCACGAGCGCCGGCCAAGTCACAGCCACTGCCGCCCAATTGGTTTCTTTTCCGATTTGTAAATAACCGGTGCCTTCCCAGCCTTGGCCATCTTTTCGGAAATGTTGATTATTAATCCACAAAGAACCATCCGCGCGCACAAAAGCCGAGCCATTTTGGAGTCCGCGCGAAAAACTGTGGAACGGAATCTGGTCGCATTCTGACCGGCGTTCGAGTTTATCCTGACCGGTCCGCAAATCTACGCTGACGGTCCACGAACTGCCGTCGGTTTTGCGGGCGTCGGCAAAGGCATGGTCAAAAATATCCTGCCAATCGGAGTTGGTTCCGACCTGTCGCGGTTGCAACGCGCGCACGGTGGGCCACTGCGTCTGCCATTGGCTCCAATCCAATTGATTGATTCCCCAATGCCAGAGGGTGCCGTCGTTTTTCAGGAGCAGGAAGCGGCCAATGGATTGCCGGACGACCTTGCGCCAATTGTTTTCGTTGCCGCACCGCTGCATCTCGCTGCCGGTCCAGTCATCGGAAACGGCTCGGCGGGAAATCCACAACGAGCCATCGGCTTTGACGCCGACGGTGTCCAAATAACCGATCGCTTGGGAGCAACCGTTCACCGCCGCAGAATATTCGCGCGGATTGACGCGTTCAGTCGCGACGGCAACCCAGTTGGAACCGCCAACGAATTGCCGGGGGCCGAGGCTGGATGGCCACGGGTTAAACAGAAAATAGCCGAGGCGTTTCCATTGGCTGATATGCTTATCGTAGAGAAAAGGATAGCCCAAATGATCAACCCAAACCCGGCCATCGGGCAGGCAGACTTGGAAGCCGCTGTAGAAATCGCCGCGCAGGATTGGCGGATTAGTCTGCGAAAAACGGGCCGGACCGTGGGCCGGTTCCGCCGGAAGGAAAATTTCCCAAACCCGATTGTATAGCACCGCGCTGGTGACGAAGACCAACAGCAGTGCCGTCAGCATTCCCCGGAAATGGCGCCGCCACAGCCGTCCGCCTTCCTGAAACCAGTTGAAATTGGCATATAACATCCACATCAAGGTGAACACCAGCGTCGGCAGCCCCAGCAAAATGGGCAATGGCGAAGGCCAGGGTAAAATGCCAAAGCCCGAAAAATGTAGATTCACCCAATAATCGCTGGAGGCACCAAGCAGGCAGCCGGCAACAATAAACACAATGCTCAAACTCAACGCCTGAAGAAAATTACGCGCGAGCGTCGAGGCAAAAAAACTGACCCACGAAAAACCCGCCGCCCACATCACGACCCCGAGTTCAAAGCTGAGGAGTTCGGAGCCGCCAAATTGACCGGGATCGCGATGTCGCAACCGGAAATTTTCGCACGGCACGCCATAAGCGGCCGCGAGTGATTCCAGCAGCATAGGCATGACGCCGCCCAGCAGCGTTCCGAAAATTAAAATCGGAATAAATTTGACCAGAAACTGCACGCGGCGCGAAACCGGCAGGCAAAACTGGCTGTCCATCCGGCCCAATTTTCGTTCTTCCGCCACCGCCGTTCCGCCAATGATCAAGGGCACAATCAGCCACAGCGTCCAGAACGTATCGGAGACGCCTTCCACCAGTGAATTTTTATGCGCCGGGATATAAAAGATGCGCATAAAGAAGACGGCCAGATGCAGGGCCAGCAGGGTGCCGACGCAAAACAGGCTGATGCTGTGCAGTTGAAACTCCTTTTTCAAAAGTGCCACCAGCGGTCGCCGCTGTCGCCGGGAAATCGCCGATTGCGCGCCGGCATTAAAATATCGCCAGTTCGAAAAAGAGATGACCCCGCCCGTCCACGCTACATCTTGCGCCTGGTGAAATAACCAATGCGCCAGCCAGAAGCCGCCGAGGCTGTAGCTTGCCGCCAGGACATACAGCAGAATCTCGACGTTATTTCCTTGGTTCGAAAACTTTTCCGGCAAAGTCAGCGTGGCCGTGGCCACCAAGCCGGCGGGGACCAAAAAGCTAATCCAAAAAGCGGCGGAAATCTGCCGCAGCAGCAGCGTCGTCCACAATCCGCCCGCCAGAGCGACAAACAGCGCCGCGCCGCCCGCCGGCGAGACGTAGCGAAAGAAGTGTCCCTGAATATCCCGCCCGTTCGGGAAATTTTGCTCCGTCACCCAGTGGTGTAATCGCAGTTCGCAGCTCCCAACGAAAGCGGCGTAAATGAAAGTCGCGCCCAGCAAGAGGACCGAGGTTTTGGTGCGCCAAATCTGGCGTCGTTCGATGGGCTGCGCCATGAGCGAGGAAAAAGTGCCGAGGCTAAATTCGCGTCCGAAGGTATCCACCGCCAGCAAAATAATTCCGAAAAAGAAAAACACTGGCGACATCATGATGTTTTCGCCCGAATCGCGGCCAATCCACGGCAGCGCGACTTCCAAAATCAGGACCGCCAGCCCGACCGGCAGCAGCAGGCGAATTTCTTTTTTGAGCAGAGGATTCATGCGGCGGCCTTTGGCAAAAGATCCGAGGCCACGAAAATTTCCTCCAGCGACAACGCTTCACAACGCAATTCCTCCGGTGCATACGATTTTAATTGGGCCAGCAGGGGCGCGCTATTGCCGTTGGTCAGAATTTCCATTTCGCGCCCGTTCTGCTTCACTTTTAACGTGCCGGATAAATCCAGTCCCGCCGGCAGTTCGGCAAAGCGGACGCGGATTTTGCGGAATTGATCGCGCGCCGCATCGGCTTCCATCGTCAGCAGGTTGCGGCCTTTATCAATGATGGTGAATTCGTCGATCAAGCCCTCGAATTCCGAAATCAGATGCGTGGAGACGAACACCGTGCGCCGGCCGGGATCGCCGGATTGATAGGCACCGATGACCGTCTCGATAAATTCGCGGCGGACAATCGGGTCGAGGCCGCTGGTCGGCTCGTCGAGCACCAGCAATTCCGGTTCCGGACAAATCGCGCCGATGAGCGCGAGCTGTGTGCGCTGGCCTTTCGAGAGATGGCTGGATTTCTGTTGCGGATCAAGGTGAAACCGTGTCAACAAATCCGCCTCGATATCGGCATTCCAATGCCGGCGGAAGGAAGCAACGTATTCCAGCGTGTCGCGTACCGTCATCCACGGATAAAACGCGACCATGTCCGGCACATAAGCCAGCCGCGCTTTCACGGCGACTTCGTCCCGGCGCGGATCGAGACCAAACAGCCGCACGCCCCCGGCATCCGGGCGCAGCAAATTGAGCAGGCACTTGATCGTCGTGGTTTTCCCCGCGCCGTTGCGGCCGAAAAACCCGTAGCATTTGCCAGCGCGGACGGTGAGCGAGAGACCATTGACGGCGTCCAATTTGCCGTAACGCCGCGAGAGGTTTTGAATTTCAATGATGGGCGAGTCGGGATTCATGAGCGTTTTAATCGTTGTCAGCCTTGTCCTTTACCTTGCGTTCAAAACTATCGAGCCGTTCCTTCACCAGCGCGAGAAACGCCTCGCGGTCCACCTGCAGGTGATGCGCGGCGACCACCGCTTCGTCAATCTCCTTGACCAGAATTTTTTGCCGCGCGGACTTGGTAAACGGCGATTGGCTCTCCTTGAGAAAACAGCCTTTGCCAGGAATGGTCTCGATGACGCCCTGACTTTCCAGTTCCGCGTACGCCTTGGCCACCGTGTTGCGGTTCACGCGCAATTCCTCGGCGAGCGGCCGGATGGACGGCAGCGGTTCGCCGGTGCGCAGCCCGCCCGACGCGGCTGCGTAGCGAATCTGGTCCACCAGTTGGAGGTAAACCGGCTTGCCGGACTTGAAATCAATTTGCAGGAGCATACGCGGTGACTGTCCTATGACACTAGGACAGCTAACGGCACGCGTCAACAAAAAAGTGCAAGGCGGAAAATCAGGCAAGAAAACTGCGCGCAACCGCCGCGACAACTTGCGGCACGGTGATGCTGTGCATGCAGCGAAAATCCACCGGACATTCGCGCAGAAAACACGGCGCGCAGGGCGCGTCGGATTGCAACCACTGATGTCGCGGATCGCCCGGCCGGCCCGGTCCGGTTAGCTCCGGCGACGTGCTGCCAAATGGCACCACCACCGGTGTGCCGAGCGCGGCCGCCACATGCATCGGCCCGGTGTCGTTGGTCAGCAGCCCGCGACAAATTTTCAGCAGCGCCATTAATTCACGAAGCGACGTTTTGCCGGCCAGATTCAAAACTGCGGCCGACGGATTTCGAAGAGCGGATTCGATTTGTCCCGTCATACCCGCGTCATTCTTTCCGCCGAACAAAATCCACATACAACCCGTTTGCCGCTGAATCTGCGCGGCGGCGGCGATGAATTTTTCTGCCGGCCAGCGTTTTGCCGGCCCGTATTCCGCGCCGGGATTCAGGCCGAAAATCGGGGCGGAAATATTTTCCATACCGAACTTGTTTCTCGCCGCCGTCACTTCCTCCGGCGTCACCATCAATTGCGGGGCGAGCGGCTCCGGGTTGGCGCCGAGCGCGGCGACAAGGTGAAGATATTCGTGAAGCTGGTGCGCTGTAGTTGAAAGTTTTAATTTATGTGTCTTGCGTTTTGAGTTTTCGGAAGTCAGTTCGCGGATTTCCGCCTCCGTCCGTTTGCGCATTTTCACCGCGCCGGTACGGTCGGCGATGGTGCGGGTCAAAAAAAAGTTGCGCCACGGTCGCGAGTAGCCGATTCGCTGAGGAATACCGGCGAGAAAAACTTCCAGCGCCGCGCGCGGCGAATTGGGCAGCACCAGCGCGAGGTCATAGCGGGGAGGAAATTTGACCGGTCCGGCGTGAAATTTTTCCTCTGTCCCCCGAAGAATTTCCAGTTCGCTACCATACCGAAGTTTTCGGGAAATGCTCCAAATTCCCTCATTGGCCGAAAACGGAATAACTTCGTTCACCGCCGGATGAAATTTCCACAAGTCCGCCAGCTTTGCCGGCACGAGCAGCGCGATGTGCGCGGCGGGAAATTTTTCGCGCAGGCGCAGCAACGCTGGCGTGGTCATCACGGCGTCGCCCAGCCAATTCACGCCGCGCACCAAAATGCGGCGGGGCGGAATTTGGATGGCGAGGCTCATGTCAATCTTTCCACCGGCGATGCACCCAGAACCAATTCGCCGGATCGCGGCGGACGGCGGTTTCCAGTGCCTGATTTACTTCGCGCATGATTTCGTCGGACGGGCGCGGATGACCATTTTCCTGCGTCGCGATTTTTTCGCCAAGTTCCACGCGCCATTGGGCCAGCCCGATGCGATAACAAATGGCGGTGAACAATTCCGCCTCGTAGCGCAGCGCGAGCACGGCGGGTGCGAGGCCGGTATTGCAATCATGCCCGAGAAACGGCCCGCGCAGACCGAGCGAACTTTGGTCGGCGAGCAGGCCCAAAATGACACCGCCTTGATTCATTGTGGCGCGCAGTCGCTGGCCGTCGGCGCGACGTTCAAAAAACAGACTACCGCTCGAACCGCGCACGGATTGCAGGAGACGATTGAACGCCGGCTGATTTAATCCGCGATAGGTGGTGGCGGAAATGTAGTCGGGGCGATGATCGTGAATGCGCGCGTATAATTCAAAATTTCCAAAATGGCCAATGGCGACCACGACGTTGCGCAGCGGCGCGCCGGCGGTTTTTTGCGGCAGGCGTTCGAGGTGGGTGAATTCCACGTGCGGCCGCAATTCATCCGCCGACATCGCCGCCGTTTTGATAGCGGACAGGTAGTTTTCGCAGATGCGCCGCAGATTTTCGCGGATTAATTCCTGGATTTCAGCGGCTGATTTTTCGCTGCCGAAACAGCGCGTCAAATTTTCCTGCACGACGCGGCGGTGCCGGGCATCGAGCCAATAGGCGAGCGTGCCGAGGCCGCGCCCGAGCCGGGCCACGAGACGAAGCGGCAGCAGTTGGAGACTGCGAATCAGCGCGCGGCCGATGAGGTAAAGCAACGTGTCCATCAGCGGAAACAAATTTTACGGACACAATCTTGAAAGTCGTTTGCGCCGGCGACAATTTTAATTTCGACGCGCATGAAATAAAACGGCAGATCGCGCCGGTCAATTTTCGGGAAGCGCACGGCGTCTTTCTGCGTGGTGACGATGATTTCCGCCTGGCGTTTTTTGCTGCGGTTGATGGCGTTGAGAATTTCCTGTTGCGTGAAGCGATGGTGATCGGCGAAGCGTTTGGCGTAAACCAGCGTGCTGCCAAGTTTAATGAGGCTTTGCTCAAAACTTTCCGGCTGGGCGATACCGCTGAGCGAGGCCACTTTTTTGCCGGCCAGAAAATCCAAACCGAGGCGTTCGCCGGTGAACACGTCTTCGAAATACAACGGCTGGTGTACGCATTCAATCACCGGAGCATGCGGATTCAACCGGGCAATACGCGCCCGCAAATCCTCCGTTTTGCCATCGCTCTTGGTGATGAAAATCGTGTGGGCGCGGGCCAGATGCGACGGCGGTTCGCGCAACGTCCCGCGCGGCAGCAAGTGCTCGTTGCCGAACGGCTGTTGGCGGTCAATGAGCACGACGTCATGGCGGCGGCCGGCGAATTTCCAGTATTGAAAACCATCATCGAGCAGCAGCGTGTCGCAGCCGAATTTTTCAATCGCGTAACGGCCGGCTTTCACGCGGTCCTTGTCCACGAGCACGACGACATCTTTCAAATTCGACGCGAGCATGTAGGGTTCGTCGCCGGCGGTTTCGGAATCGAGCAGCAGCGATTTGCCATCGGAGACAATGCGCGGCGGCGTCTGGTCATCGCGCAGGAGAATTTTGTTAAGAAATTTGGTGTGGATGGGAACAGGCTTGGAACGGTAGCCGCGCGAGAGAATGGCCACGTTGCGGCCGGCGTCGCGCAACTCACGCGCGAATTTTTCCACCACGGGCGTTTTGCCGGTGCCGCCGACGGTGAGATTGCCGATGGCGATGACTTGCACGCCCAGGGTCTGGTCGCGCAGGATGCGGACGTTGTAGAGCCAGCGGCGCAGCTTAACGATGACTTGAAAAATTTTGGAGCCGCCGAACAGCGTCGCCCGGGTCAGCCGGGCCTTGAAATCATGCCGTTCCCCGAACACCACTTCGAGGAAGAACGTTTCCAGAGACTCGGACCAGACACGGAATTTATCGCGCATTCCCGCTCAAGATGCCAAATTGGGCGCGAGTTTTGAATTGTTAATTTTTAGTTTTCGTCGCGAACGAATCGGTGGTGCCAACAAGAAATTAAAAACTGAAAACTAACCATTATTTTTCAATAGCCCAGCTTGGCGACTTCCTGTTGCAGGGCGAGTTGAAACGCCTGCACGTCGGCGGCGACCGGCTTGTAACCGGTTTGCTTCGGCACCAGACCAAGCCGGCCGGTCTGGTCGAGATACCAGTCGGCAATCTGGCCGTCGCTGAAATTCACCTTACCGCTGATGATGGCGCCGGGCCGCGTGATTTGATCCACGGAGACGGACACTTTGCTGGCGGGCGGCAACACTTCATCCGCCACAGGAATTTCCTCGGCGGGCACCGGCTGGGTCGCCAGCGGTTTGGCGGCGGCGGGCGGCGCGACGACTTTTGGCGGCTCCGGATCTTTCGGCGTCAGCTTCAAATCGTCCACGAGGAAGCGCGCCTCCATGTACGTCAGTTTGAGGCCAAATTCCTGCGCGAGCCGGTTTTGAATTTCCGAAAGCTTCGCGCCTTCCGCGATCCAATTCCCGACCGCTTGTCGCTGGATGTCGTCCAATTTCATGTTGCCAGCTTACTTAAAGTCCTTTGAGAATGCCATCGTAACCGTTCGCCTCCAACTCCAGCGCGAGCGACTTGTCGCCGGATTTCACGATGCGGCCGTCGGCCATGACGTGAACAAAATCCGGCACGATGTAATTCAGCAACCGCTGGTAATGCGTGATGACCAGCTGCGCGGAATCGGCGCGTTTCAATTTGTTCACGCCGCTGGAAACAATTTTCAGCGCGTCAATGTCCAGCCCGGAATCCGTCTCGTCGAGAATCGCGAGCTGGGGTTCGAGCACCGCCATCTGGAAAATTTCCGCGCGCTTTTTTTCGCCGCCGGAAAAACCTTCATTGACCGAGCGCTTGAGCAAATCTTCGTTGAGGTCGAGCAGCTTGATTTTGTCCTTCACCAGCGCGAGAAATTCAATGGCATCCAACTCCGACTGGCCTTTGGACTTGCGGATTTCATTCAATGCCGCCTTCAAAAAGTAAGTGCTGTTCACGCCGGGAATTTCCACCGGATATTGAAACGCGAGAAACACGCCTTCGCGGGCGCGCTCTTCGGGATCGAGTTCCAGCAAATCCTTGCCGAGATAATTCACCGTGCCGGCGGTGACTTCGTAGCCATCGCGGCCGGCGAGAATCGCGGCGAGCGTGCTCTTGCCGGAGCCGTTGAGGCCCATCAGCGCGTGGACTTCACCCGCGTTGATCGTCAGGCTGAAGCCCTTGAGGATTTGTTTATTCTCCACGCCCGCGTGGAGATTTTTGATTTCAAGAATAGGTTGCTTGCTCATTTTCTAAATTTTATTCGTAAATTTTTCCGCAATATAAAAAGGTCGCAAACTGATGCCAACAATTGTCATTAAACAAATTGCCCGGCAAATCCCGTCCAAAATTTGAACTTTTGGCCCAAGAGCTAGCCGCTTCTAAAAAGCGGTCAACAGTCAAATTTTCCCAACCATTTGCACCCGACCCATAAGGCGAAGATGGCTTCACTTTTTCTTTTTCTATTTCATCCAGACGGTCGGAGACCAAACCATCAACGAATTTGAGAAAACTTTTCTCATCGTGAACTGCTTCGAGAAGTTTTGTGAGTTCGCTTCCCATTTTCGTGTTCAAAAAATCAGCCGACGCTGCCTTCCAGACTCACGCCCAAAAGTTTCTGCGCTTCAACGGCGAATTCCATCGGGAGTTCCTTGAACACTTCCTTGCAGAAGCCGTTCACGATCATGTTCACCGCGTCCTGCGTGGACAGCCCGCGCGCGTTGCAGTAAAAAATCTGATCCTCGCCAATCTTCGAGGTCGAAGCTTCGTGCTCGACCGAAGACGACGTGTTTTTCACCTCGATATACGGAAACGTGTGGGCGCCGCACTTCGCGCCGATGAGCATGGAATCGCACTGCGAAAAATTGCGCGAGTTCGCCGCGCTCTTGCGGATTTCCACGAGGCCGCGATAGCTATTTTGTCCGCGTCCGGCAGAAATGCCCTTGGAAACAATGGTGCTTTTCGTGTTCTTGCCGATGTGAATCATCTTCGTGCCGGTATCGGCTTGCTGGAGGTTGTTCACGACGGCGACGGAATAAAATTCGCCCTTGGAATTGTCGCCAAGCAAAATGCAGCTTGGATATTTCCAAGTAATCGCCGAGCCGGTCTCGACCTGCGTCCAGGTGATACGCGAGTTTTTGCCTTTGCACAGGCCGCGCTTCGTCACGAAATTGTAAATGCCGCCGACGCCATTTTCGTCACCGGGATACCAGTTTTGCACCGTGCTGTATTTGATTTCCGCGCTGTCGAGCGCGACGAGTTCCACGACGGCGGCGTGCAACTGATTTTCATCCCGCATCGGTGCGGTGCAACCTTCGAGATAACTCACGCTGGCGCCATCATCGGCAACAATCAGAGTGCGCTCGAACTGGCCGGACTTGGCGGCGTTGATGCGGAAGTAGGTCGAAAGCTCCATCGGGCAGCGCACGCCTTTCGGGATGTAACAAAACGAGCCGTCGGTGAACACGGCGGAATTCAGCGCGGCGTAAAAATTGTCCGTGTAAGGCACGACCGAACCGAGATATTTTTTGACGAGGTCAGGATGATTGTGAACGGCTTCGCTGAACGAGCAGAAAATAATTCCCTTCTTCGCCAGCTCCTCGCGATACGTTGTGCCGACGCTCACGGAATCAAAAATCGCGTCCACCGCCACGCCGGCAAGCCGACCGCGTTCGCGCAACGGGATGCCGAGTTTCTCGTAAGTTTCGAGTAGTTTCGGATCTACTTCATCCAAACTTTTCGGCGCATCGCCTTTCGGTTTCGGCTGGGAGAAATAGCTGATTTCTTGAAAATTAATTTTCGGATATTTGACGAACTGCCAGGTCGGTTCTTGCAGCGTCAGCCAATGGCGGAAAGATTTGATGCGCCAGTCAGTCAGCCACGTCGGCTCGTTTTTTTTGGCGGAGATGAACCGTATGGTTTCTTCGCTCAAGCCCGGTGGCGTGGATTCGGATTCGACGTCGGTGACGAAGCCGTATTTGTATTCCTGTTTGACCAGGCTCTCAATGGTGTCGGTGGCGGTGCTCATCTCAAATTATTTTTTCTTCGCGCAATCGGCGCACAGGCCGTGAACGGCCACTTCGTAGCGCTGCGGTTTGAACCCGCGCGGCAGGGTCACTCCCGGCAGTTCGTTGGGCAGCGCCATATCGTAAATCACCCCGCAAACGCTGCAATGAAAATGGCCGTGCTCGACCATGTTCGGACAGAAACGCGTCGCGCCGCGATCTACCGTCACCTGGCGGGCGAGGCCGCATTTGACCAGCGCGTCGAGGCAATTGTAAACCGTCGCATGGGAAATTTCCGGCATCGCTTTTTTGGCGCGGATGAAAACTTCCTCGGCGGTCGGATGATCGCGCTTGTGCAGCAGCACGTCGTAAACCTGCTGGCGCTGCGGCGTCAAGCGCAAGCCGGTGGCCCCCAACTGTTCCGTCAGGTGCTGTTCGTCATGGGGCTGGCTGCGCGCCTTCATTGGCCGAAAATTTACCGCAGCCAACCGGCAAGTCAAGATTTAGAATAATTCTAAAGTGGTCCTTGCGGATGGCCACCAGGAAAGGCGATTCAATGGGCGCGGTTATTTCTGAAAAACGTGGACGCGCGCCGGCGGCAGATTCCACCAAACAATCTTGGACGCGACCAACCGAAAATCATCCGCGCCGCGGCTGCGCGATTTGACGATGTGGTAACTATATTGCACCCACCGGCCGCGTGGTTCGAGAATACCGCGAATTTTACCAGCCAAAGCAGCCGCTTCCGCCGGCGGAAAATTCAGCAGCGGCAAGCTGGAAACCACCGCGCCAACGGCCGGAACGGGCTGCGGCAGGGCGGCGAGCAACGCGTCCAGTTGCCACGCGTCGCCCGTGATAATGTGGGCGAGCGGAAATCGTTTGCGCAAGTGCGTCGCCAGCACGGGATTGTGTTCGATCGCCACCAACCGGTCTTCGCGCAGGCCGCGTTTGAAAAGCGCCTCGGTGACGGCACCCGTGCCGGGACCAAGTTCAAGCACATAACTTTCCGGGTCGCGCGGCAGCCAGCGCGCCATGGCCGCAGCCAGCTTGGGCGAACTGGGCGCGACCGCGCCGGTGCGCTGCGGATGCGCGAGCCATTCGCGCAGAAACAGCGTGGAGTCGGCGATTGCCGCCAGTAATTTTCGTGCCATGCCGATGTTCGGAATTTGACGGGAGTTTAGTTCATTCGTTCAAGCACGCCACAGAAATTTCTGCCTTACGGCGCGGCGCGATACACTTTTTGAAATTCAGTGCGAACGGCGGCGCGACGGGAATCCCAGTCCAACCAGTCGCGTTCGCGGGCGGTGCCAGTAAAATTCGTCCGGGCGGCGGGCCAGATGCTTTCAATTTTCTTCAAGGTTTGCGCCGCTTCCTCGCGGTTGCGCCATTTCAAATAAGCCTCGGCCAGATTAAGTTGGTTGTCGGGATAATCTGGCGCCAACGCGGCGGCGCGCTCGAACCATTCCCGGGCTTTGTGCCGGCTCCCGACGCTGAGCGGCCAGATTGGCGCTTGAAAATAAAGTTCGCCGAGCGTGCGGGCGGGACCGGCAAAATCGTAGCTGACATCCAGCGCGGCGGCGGTTTTGAATTCCCGTTCGACTTCGTGCACCAGTTTGTAAGCTGCGAGTGACGGCGCCTCGGCTTCGGCAAGTTTGCCGAGGTTCATGGCGAGAAAATAATGGCCGGCGGCGGATTTCGGCTCGCGGGCCAGCCAGTCGCGGCAGGCGGCAATACCGGCTTGGGCAAAAGTGGCGCGGGTGGTTTCGTTGGTGGCAAGGTCGGCGGCGT
>TBL_comb47_HYPODRAFT_10002545_pt1 | contig 22419 bp, 16 predicted proteins | sample TroBogypolimnion_40_FD_10682 | JGI IMG/M metagenome (IMG submission 10682)
AACTTCACGCGTTAGCTTCGTTACTGAGTCAGTGAAGACCCAACAACCAGTTGACATCGTTTAGGGCGTGGACTACCAGGGTATCTAATCCTGTTTGCTCCCCACGCTTTCGTGCATGAGCGTCAGTGCAGGCCCAGGGGATTGCCTTCGCCATCGGTGTTCCTCCGCATATCTACGCATTTCACTGCTACACGCGGAATTCCATCCCCCTCTGCCGCACTCCAGCCTTGCAGTCACAAATGCAGTTCCCAGGTTGAGCCCGGGGATTTCACATCTGTCTTACAAGACCGCCTGCGCACGCTTTACGCCCAGTAATTCCGATTAACGCTTGCACCCTACGTATTACCGCGGCTGCTGGCACGTAGTTAGCCGGTGCTTATTCTTACGGTACCGTCATGGATTCCAGGTATTAGCTGAAACTTTTTCGTTCCGTACAAAAGCAGTTTACAACCCGAAGGCCTTCGTCCTGCACGCGGAATGGCTGGATCAGGCTTTCGCCCATTGTCCAAAATTCCCCACTGCTGCCTCCCGTAGGAGTCTGGGCCGTGTCTCAGTCCCAGTGTGGCTGGTCGTCCTCTCAGACCAGCTACAGATCGTTGGCTTGGTGGGCCTTTACCCCACCAACTACCTAATCTGATATCGGCCGCTCCAATCGCGCGAGGCCTTACGGTCCCCCGCTTTCATCCATAGATCGTATGCGGTATTAGCGTAACTTTCGCTACGTTATCCCCCACGACTGGGCACGTTCCGATATATTACTCACCCGTTCGCCACTCGCCACCAGGGTTGCCCCCGTGCTGCCGTTCGACTTGCATGTGTAAAGCATTCCGCCAGCGTTCAATCTGAGCCAGGATCAAACTCTACAGTTCGATCTTTTGTGTTTTTTGATTCTTTCGAATCCACTCATAAAAACGGAATTGAAGTGAACTTCACTTCTATCTATATGAGCGTTTTAAGTCTTGCGACTTGGTTACTAGAACCATGGCAATCGCCTTAAAACGCCCACGCTTATCGGCTGTAAGTTTTTAATGAACCTTCTTGTTTTTACTGTCGATGCAGCAAAAACATTTGACTAACTTCTTCTTAGTCGAGCCCTCGATTATGACATGATATTTAATAACCTGTCAAGCTCTGGGGGCTTTTTTTGCGTCCACTGAATCTTTCGATTCATTTTCTGCAGAGCCCTCGATTATGACATGCTTTTTAATTCCTTGTCAACACCTAGGGGCTTTCCGACCGAACTTAATTTCTCAAGTTCCTCTGAAGCCGAGCCCTCGATTATGACACTTTTTTTAAAAGACTGTCAAGCTCTTGGGCCATTTTCTTTTGTTGCACTGCGTGTCTGACCGTCTTTGCAAACTTGTGAACACTTTGTGCAGCGAAGCTCTCGATTGTATTACTGTTTTACGACAAGGGTCAAGCCTTTGCCATTAATTTTTTAAGCGACCGCCTTGTTTTTACCCATGAAGCGCTCTTTTTGTCTTTTGAAAACACCCCGCTCGCATTGACGCCACGTGGCAAGATGCAGGGCCACTTTTTGCTGTTGCTTATTTGTTGTAGATCTGTTGCGTTGCAGCAAAAATGGTTTTTATGGGGCACACGGCCCGACTCGACAGAGTCTCTCTTGCTCTCTTGCTCTCTTGCTCTCTTGCTCTCTTGCTCTCTTGCGCACTTGTGGACAGGCACGCACTTCTTGGCATGCCCTTTCAAAACGCCCACCCCCAGGCTGCAAGCGATAATGAAAGCATGTCACTCATACAACTCCAACAAGCCCAACTCGCCTTTGGCCACGTTCCCCTCCTTGATCACGTTGATTTCGCACTTGAAGTGCAAGAACGCGTGGGCCTCATCGGTCGCAATGGGACGGGCAAATCTTCCATGCTCAAAATCTTGGCCGGCCTGGAAAAGCCCGACGACGGTCAAATTCAAATGCAGCAAGGGGTCAAATTGGCCTACGTCGCGCAAGAGCCGCTCCTCGACCCCACGGCCACCATTTTCGAGAGCGTGAGCCGCGCGCTGTCTGATATTCATCAACTCATCGAACAATATTCCTCGGGCGAAGGCGATTTGGATTTGCTGCAAAACGAAATTGAACTGCGAGATGCTTGGAACTGGGAGCAGCGCGTTGAGCAAACACTGGAACGCTTGAAGCTCAACGCCAACACCTTGGTGGCCAATTTGTCGGGCGGTCAAGCCAAACGCGTCGCACTCGCACAGGCCTTGGTCACCGCCCCCGATGTGCTGCTCCTTGACGAGCCCACCAACCACCTTGATATTGACAGCATCGTTTGGTTAGAAGACTTGCTCATCGCGTTCAAAGGCAGCATCGTCTGCATCACCCATGACCGGGCATTCCTTGACCGGGTGTCGACTCGAATCATTGAGCTTGACCGGGGCCGTTTGCTCTCCTATCCTGGCAACTTTGCCCAATACTTGGTCCTCAAAGAGTCGCAAATGGCCCAAGAGGCCGTGATCCAAGCCAAGTCTGACAAGCTCTTGGCGGCCGAAGAGGTGTGGGTGCGAAAGGGCGTAGAAGCACGGCGCACACGCAGCCAAAGCCGCATCGGCAGGCTCGAGCAATTGCGGGCTCAGCGACAAGCCAGAAAAGAGGTTGTGGGCCAAGTCAAACTCGAAATCGACAAAGGCGCGCCCAGCGGGAAATTGGTGGCCGAGCTCGATCAGGTGAGCCTGTCCTTTGCGTCGCCCAAAGCCCATATGCCGGACGTGAACATCGTGCAAGACTTCAGTGCCACGATTTTACGAGGCGACAAGGTTGGCCTCATCGGCCCCAACGGTGCGGGGAAAACCACCTTGCTCAAATTGATTTTGGGCGAACTGCAACCCAACAGCGGCAAAATCCGCCAAGGCGCCAACCTCACCATCGCCTATTACGACCAGCACCGCGAAAATCTAGACCTCAATGCCACCTTGGAAGACTTCATCAGTCCTGGCAGCGAATGGATAGAGATCGGCAACCAAAGAAAACATGTCAAAAGTTATTTGACCGATTTTTTGTTCTCCCCAGCACGCGCCAACTCTCCCGTGAAGAGCCTGTCGGGCGGCGAGCGCAACCGCTTGCTCTTGGCCCGGCTTTTTGCCAGACCCGCCAACGTTTTGGTGCTCGATGAGCCCACCAACGACCTCGACATCGACACCCTGGAGTTGCTCGAAGAGTTGATTCAAAATTACACTGGCACGGTCTTCATTGTGAGCCACGACCGCGCCTTCATCGACCAAGTCGTCACCAGCACCTTGGTCTATGAGGGGCCCGGCCTATGGCGCGAGTACGAGGGCGGTGTGCAAGATTGGCTCACCCAGTCGGAGCGCGCCAAGACTTTGGCAAGCCAGGCCGCCTCGCAAGCCTCGGCCAACCACAGCACCCCTTCCACAAAGGCGTCCATCGAACCCACCCCAGCGAAAAAACCCAGTGCCAAGCTCTCCTACAAAGAACAGCGCGAACTCGAGAGCCTGCCCGCTTTGATGAGCGCACTCGAAGCAGAGCAAAAAAGACTTCAAGAGGAGCTTTTGGACCCTGAGATCTTTGTAAAAGACCCGAAAGCCGGCACGGACAAACTCAAGCGCGTGGAGCAACTTGATGGTGTGTTGCTCGAGCATCTGGAGCGATGGGAAGAACTCTCAAAACGCTAGCCCTGGGCCCACGATGGGGCTTGCGGCTCAACGCGTGTGGATCGTGTCGAGTGGCAAACGGATGAGCTCCAAGAGCAAATCCTTGAGACCCTGGGCGGCCTGGGCGAGCAACTGCTCACCTTTGTCTGCGCTGGCCAGTCTCGCATCCCCCATCGCGCCCAAAGGGTTGTAATCTTGCGCGAGCCATCCGAACTTGGCAGAATGGCCGTTGCCCAAAATGGCATAGTTCTTGGCACGCACCTCAGAGCGCGAGGGGAAATTTTGCAAGTGCTCGGTGTGCACGAGCTTGGGGTCAATCGCCATCACCATCGACGTCTCAATGGCCCCGCCATGCACGCCAAAGCGATGCTCCTCTTCGCTGAACAAAGCCCTGACTGCGTCGGCCATGGGCAATTGATACCAACTGCTGCTGTAGACCAGCAACTCTGAGCGCTGCCTCAACTCGCGTGCCACCACCTCCATAAGACCTGGGTGCCCACCATGGGCGTTGAAAAACAACAATTTTTTCACCCCCGATCGGGCCACGCAATCCCCAAGCTCAAGCCAAGACTTCATGACCCACTCGGGCGACGCGCTCAGGGTCCCCGCAAAGGCAATGTGCTCGGTGCTCAAACCCACCGTTTGGGTGGGCAAAACCAACACCGGGTCCTGGTCACCGAGCATGGCGAGCGCGCGCTGCACGATGGCGTCCACGATCAGCGCGTCGACACTCAAAGGCAAATGCGGGCCGTGCTGCTCGGTCGCTCCGAGTGGGATCACCGCCACCGCTTGACTCACATCAATTTCAGAAAACGCTGGACTGGTCCAGTCTGCCCAATATTTCGATGGCAATTTTGACTCCTCGTTGAATGCTGTCGTGGTCCCGAGAGACTGTCCCGCCCAAGTCTTGCTGTCCCTGGTTGGACATTGTCTTACAACACCGTGGCAAAGACCCCCCCTCGACTCAAATGCGCCATCTCCATTTTCCGCACTGCTTCTTTGAACAAATTTGAGCATTTCCCCTAAAGGCGAGACACATTCGCCCATGATACAGTCAGCCTTTGACCCCAACAAGCGCCAAAGCCTGCTGCCCAAACGAGCAAGCAAAGCGTGCCACATGGGTCCGTCTTGGATTCGAACCTGCCCGGGCCACTGTGGTGGCGGGTTTATTGTTTTTTATCACCCCATTTCCCCATGTTTGCTCCTCTCATCAACGACACCTTTATCAAAGCCTGCTGGCGCCAAGCCACCGCCCACACGCCCGTGTGGCTCATGCGTCAAGCCGGTCGTTATTTGCCCGAGTATTGCGCCACGCGCGCGCGTGCCGGCAGCTTCATGGGCTTGGCCACCAATGTCGACCACGCCACCGAGGTCACCTTGCAGCCACTGGAGCGCTACCCTTTGGATGCAGCGATTTTGTTCAGTGACATCTTGACCGTGCCCGATGCCATGGGCCTGGGTTTGAGCTTTGCCTTGGGGGAAGGTCCCCGATTTGAAAAAACCGTGCGCGATGAGCAAAGTGTGGCAGCACTCCACGTGCCCGACATGAACAAACTCAAATACGTCTTTGATGCGGTCACCTCGATACGCCACGCCCTCAAAGGTCGTGTGCCCTTGATTGGATTTTCGGGCAGCCCATGGACCTTGGCATGCTACATGGTCGAGGGCGCGGGCTCGGACGACTACCGGCGGGTCAAGGAACTGCTCTACAGCCGCAGCGACTTGATGCACCGACTCCTCAGCGTGAACGCCGATGCGGTGGCCCTTTACTTGAACACCCAAATTCTGGCCGGCGCGCAAGCGGTGATGATCTTTGACAGCTGGGGTGGGGTCTTGGCCGATGGGGCATTTCAAACGTACAGCATGGCCTACACCCAACGGGTGCTGTCCCAACTCATCAAAACCCATGAGGGGGTGCCGATCCCCAGAATCGTCTTCACCAAAGGGGGCGGCTTGTGGCTCGACGAGATGAAAAACCTCGACTGCGAGGTGCTGGGACTTGACTGGAGCGTCAATCTTGCGCGTGCGCGACAACAAGTCGCGGGTCCCGTGGGGGGTCCAGGCAAAGCCCTTCAGGGTAATTTGGACCCCAATGTGCTCTTCGCCCCTGAGAACATCATTGAGCAAGAAGTCATCAAGGTGCTGGAGTCTTTTGGTGCCCCCCACCGGGACCTCAACACCCCAGGTCCAACACACATTTTCAATCTCGGGCACGGCATCAGCCAATACACGCCACCCGATCACGTGAGCACTTTGGTCCAGACCGTGCACCAACACTCGAGGGCCATGCGGGCCAAAAAATGAGTCCTTAAGCATTCGTATTGTGTCTGTTTGCACGACACATGAATGCTTTTTTTGATCAAAAGTAAGCTCTGCGCTGCAACTTATGCACAATCGGTGTGTTGCGGTGCATGAATTCAAAATTTAAATGTAAATATTCATTTTTTATTTTTAACACCTTGTTTTATAAGGGATTTTGTATTTGCTTTATTTTCGGACCCTGAAAATACAAGCCCCTCGCCGTGAGTCTTTGTGCGTTGTTTTTTAATTCTATCAACAAAGTTATCCACAGAAATGATTGGTTTTGGTGAAATCGTCTAAAAATCATAGACTTAGTGGCTTTATTCAAACCTTTATTGAGAAACAAAGCCTAACTCCCACTTGACATGCCCCATATTGTTTCGGTTCTGGTTCCCACCCCCAAGCAAAGCCATTTGCCCGATGCGCTGAGTTATTGGGCTGAGGAGGATCTCGCCCCCGGTACCTTGGTGAAGGTTCCCTTGGGGACCAGGGTGGTGCTGGGCATCGTCTGGCGAGAAGCCAGTTCGGACCTTGAGCGTGCTGCGGGAAAGCGCAAGATTGAACTCAAGTCGATCGCGGGCTTGGTGGAAGGATTTCCAGCGTTGAGCCCGGGTTGGCTCGATTTGGTGGCCTTCTGTGCCCAATACTACCAACGCGCCGTGGGCGAAGTGGCCCTTTGGGGCATGCCCCCACAACTTAAAAATCTAAGCTCTGAGCAAATTCACCTGCGGCTCTCGCGCTGGCAGAGGAACGCCAACAAGTCCTCGCTTACCAGCCCCAAGAAAACCACCCAAAAAGGATCTGTACCGGCCCAGGACACCCACAAAACCCGAGATGACTTGGACGACATCGCCCCACAAAGGGCCGTGTCGCCCCCGCGCTTGAGCCCCGAACAAAGCCAGGCCTTGTCAGACATTGAATCCCATGCTGGGCCTTTTTTGCTGTTTGGCAGCACCGGCAGCGGTAAAACCGAGGTCTACTTGCGGGCCATCCAGGCCCTCTTTGAGCGCGACCCGAGTGCGCAAGCCCTCATCATGGTGCCCGAGATCAACCTCACGCCGCAGCTCGAGGCCCGGGTGAAGGAGCGCTTTGCGCCCCTTTGGGGCGAGCACAGCATTGTGTGTTTGCACAGCGGCCTCACCCCAGCGCAACGGCTGGGCAGTTGGCTTGCCGCCCACTTTGGCAAAGCCAAAGTGGTCTTGGGCACGCGCATGTCGATTTTTGCCTCCATACCGCGTTTGAAAATCATCATCGTCGATGAAGAGCACGACGTGAGCTACAAGCAACAAGAGGGTGCGCGCTATTCGGCCCGCGATTTGGCCGTCTACCGCGGCCGTGTGGAAAGCGCTCGGGTCATTTTGGGCTCGGCCACACCGTCTCTTGAGAGTTGGCACCACAGTCAACAAAGCCCCACATCGGGCAACAAACCGCGCTATCAGCTGGTTGCCATGCCGGCCAGAATTGGCAACGCAAGTCTGCCCCAAGTCCACCGCGTGGACATGAATCACCAGCCAAGGCACACGGTGTTTTCTGCCCCCTTGCTCGCGGCCATCGAATCCAGACTCAAGGACAGCGAGCAAGTTCTCATCGTCCTCAACCGCCGAGGTTATGCGCCGGTCTTGCAGTGCAACAGTTGCGGCTGGAAGACACGGTGCCACCAGTGCAGTGCGTTCAAGGTTTTTCACAAACTTGACCGCACCCTCAGGTGTCACCATTGTGGGCAAACCGAACGGGTGCCCAAAGCCTGCCCCGTGTGTGCCGACCAAGACATCGGCATGCTCGGTGTGGGCACCCAGCAGCTTGAAGAACAGCTTCAAGCCGCGCTCCAAGCCTTGGGGCTGGAGCTCGGGCGGGAGATTCAAATCGAGCGCATTGACGCGGACTCGACCCAGGCCAAAGGCAGTTTGGAAACGCGCTTACAGCGCATGCACGCAGGCGACGTGGACGTGCTCATTGGCACTCAAATGATCGCCAAAGGACACGACTTCAGGCGCGTGACCTTGGTCGCCGCCATTGATGTCGACTCGGCCTTGTTTTCCAACGACTTTCGCGCCTGCGAGCGCCTCTTTGCCTTGCTCATGCAAGCAGCTGGGCGCGCCGGGCGAGACGCCCACCTGGGCCAAGAGCGGGCGTCAGAGATGTGGCTGCAAACCCATCACCCCAAGCACGCGCTCTTTGAAGCGCTCAAGGCGCACGACTATGTCAAATTCGCCACTGAGCAATTGAAGGACAGAGAACTCGCCAACATGCCGCCCTTTAGTTCTCAGGCCCTCATCCGCGTTGAAGCAAGAACGGCCCATGCGGCGCTTGGGTTCTTGAATGAGCTCCACACCAAGGGCAGCGCCGTCTTGACCCAAGACCGTGCCGTCAAAGCCCAGAGCAGCGCCGCCATGTTTGACACCGAAGGCGTCTTGACGCCAAGCGCCCCCCACGCCGGCGAGGACACAGCGCCTGCAGAATTGACGTTTGAAGATATTGTGCTCTACAGCGCAGTGCCGATGCAGATGCAAAAATTGGCCAATGTCGAGCGCTATCAATTGCTCATTGAGTGTGCTTCACGTGCGCATTTACAGCGATTCTTAAAACGTCTGCACGAGCCCTTGCACAGCTTGAAGAAAAAACACCCAGGTGTGCTGCGCTGGGTAATCGATGTGGATCCGCAGTCTTTGTAAACGCGGCCACGCGCTTGTCACACGCCAAGAAAGCCTGAACTCAATGGCATGCCTGGTAAAGCGTTTTGATCACGGAAAAGCTCAAAAACGACACCGCCGTGGTGAGCATCACGATGCGGGCAATGCGTTCTTGGCTCGCGCCTTGCCGGTAGGCCAGCAGCACCACATTGCTCGCACTTGGCAAGGCCGCCACCAGCACCAAGGCCTCCAGGCTCTGAGGACTGATGACAAACCCACGGCCCAGGACACTCTGCGCCTTTTGTGCCATCAGTGCCATCATCCAAACAAGAAAAGGGTGCACGATCAACTTGAGCAGCGCTAGGGTCACCACACCTTGTGTTGAGGCTGGGTGATCCTTGACCTCTGCCTCTGAGCGGGGGGCCCAGTTCACGCGAGCGAGCACCCCGCCCAGGGCAAACAAAGCCACCGGCGAGGCAGAACTGGCCAACAACCCCACCGTGCTTTGCAAGACCTGGGGCAGCGTCCAGCCTTCAGACGAACACCATGCTCCCAAGACGATCGCCCAAGGCAAGGGGTTGGTGAGGACGTTTTTCAAGAGACCCCACAAAGAGGATGCCCCTAAAGGACCGTCTTGCTTGCTTGCTTGCTTGCTTGCCTTGCCCACCTTGGCGCTCAGCCCCACCCAGGCCGACTGGGACAGACCCATGCACAACGAGGAGGTGAGCACCATGTCCACCCACAAGGTGAGCATGACGGTGCCCGCTGCTGCTTGCCCCAGCAAGCTGATCAAAAGAGGGAGTCCCAAAAACCCAGAATTGGGAAACACCGCCACCAAAGCCCCCATGGCCGAATCCCCAGAAGATAGACGCCAGCGGCGCGACAGCACAAGGGTGAGTGCCACGAGGATCAAGGCGCTCAGACCATAGACAACCAAAAGGGCGGGGTCGAGGATGGTCTGGATGGGCGTGTTCGCGCCAAAACGCCAGAGCATGCACGGCAGCGCAAAGTTCAGCACATAGGCGTTCAACCCGCCGATGGCAGCGCCTTCGAGCATTTGGCGACGAACCGCGACAAAGCCGAGCAAGACCAGGGCAAAAAAAGGCGTGGAAATCAGCAGTGTTTGAAGCATTGTGGTGGCGCGCCCGTTATGATCGAGCTCTTTTTCTTGAATTGTTTGCTCTATGTCCTCGGGTCTGAATTTATCCCAACACGAAGCGGTCAACTATACACAAGGCCCCTGTTTGGTCATCGCTGGAGCAGGTTCGGGCAAAACCCGGGTCATTACTTACAAAATCGTGCGCTTGATCCAATCCGGATTGGCCCCGGAGAGAATTGCCGCCATCACCTTCACCAACAAGGCCGCCACGGAGATGATGACCCGCACCAAGCAGCTTTTGGGGCAAAAAGGCCAACGCGTGATGGTGAGCACGTTTCACGCCTTGGGCGTGCGCATTCTGCGCCAAGAGGGCCACATTCTGGGTTTGAAGAAAAACTTCAGCGTGCTCGACAGCGACGATGTCCTCGCTTTGATCAAGGACGCGAGCGGGAGCACCGATTTGGCCAGCGCCAAGCGCACCCAGTGGGCCATCAGCGCTTTGAAAAACAATGGCCTCAATGCCGCCCAAGCGAGCGCCCTCGCTCAAAACGACCAAGACAGCGAAGTCGCCACCATCATGGCTCACTACCAAGATCGGCTGAGCGCCTACCAAAGTGTGGATTTTGATGATTTGCTCGGCCTGCCCTTGATGCTGTTCAAAAGCAGTGCTGAAGTCAGGGCGCGTTGGCAAGAACAAATTGGGCATCTTTTGGTGGATGAATACCAAGACACCAATGTCACCCAGTATGAATTGCTCAAATATTTGGTCGGCCACCCCGAACGCCAAGACGCCCGCTTCACAGCGGTCGGAGACGATGACCAGTCGATTTACGGCTGGCGAGGTGCCACCCTTGACAACCTAAAAAAGCTTCCCCAAGAGTTTCCCCAGCTCAAAGTCATCAAGCTCGAACAAAACTACCGCTCCACCAGTGCCATTTTGCGAGCGGCCAACCACGTCATCGATTTGAACCCCAAGCTTTACCCCAAAACCTTGTTTTCTGAACTCGGTGAAGGTGAGCCCGTGCGGGTGGTTCAAGCCCAAAATGAAGAACACGAGGCCGAGCGCATGGTCGCTCGCATTCAATCCCTTCGTGCCGGCGCTTTGGTGGCCCAAGGTTCGACGGGCCCCTTGGAGTGGCGAGACTTTGCCGTGCTCTACCGCGCCAATCACCAGTCTCGTATTTTGGAGCAGGCCTTGCGAAAGGCGCAAATTCCCTACAAAGTCTCGGGAGGTCAAAGCTTCTTTGACCGTGCCGAAATCAAAGACCTGTGCGCTTGGCTCAGGCTCATGGTCAACAACGAAGACGACCCAGCCTTCCTCAGAGCCATCACCACCCCTAAGCGCGGCATAGGCCACCAAACCCTACAGCACTTGAGCGGTTTTGCCAGCCAGTACAAATTGAGCCTCTTTGGCGCGCTCTTTAGCCACAGCCTGGAAGCCGCCCTGAGCGCCAAAGCGGTGGCGGGCCTCAAAGAGTTTGGCCGCTTGGTCAATGATTTGGAGTACAAGGCGCGCCACCTCGAGGGCCAAGAGGCTGCCGCCCAATTCTTCAAAGATTGGCTCGAAGAGATTGGCTATGAAAAATTCCTCCTCGAGCACGAAGACCATGAAAAACAAGCCGTGGCGAGGTGGGGTCATGTGCAAGATTTTTGTGCCTGGGTGGCCTCACGCTGCGGCGGCTTGAGTGAGAGCTCGGGGGCTGGCACGCTCACGAGCGAGCGGAAAAATTTATTTGAAGTCATCCAAACCATCTCCATATTGTCGACCTTGAGCGAGACAGAGAAAGACCAAAATGTGCTCACCCTCTCGACGTTGCACGCCGCCAAGGGCCTGGAGTGGCCGCACGTGATCTTGGTGGGGGTGTGCGAGGGGCTCTTGCCGTTTCAGTCCGAGAGTGACTCCAAGCTCGATCTCGATCCCGAGGTCTTGACCGCCCGGCTTCAAGAGGAGCGGCGACTCATGTACGTGGGCATCACCCGCGCACAACGCTCTTTGTGTGTCAGTTGGAGTCAAGCCCGAAAAAAAGGTCGCGAGTCAGTGGCGGTCAAACCCAGTCGCTTCATTGCCGAGATGGCCTTGGAGGCGGAAAAAACACAAGAAGACCCGCGCGAAAGACTCAAAGCCCTGAGGGCCGAGTTTGCCCACCGCATTGCCCAAGAGCAAGCGACACCCCCCTAATCCACTCTCAGCCTGAACGGTGCTTCATGCGGGCCATCGGTTTGATCAAGAGCACCAAGGGAAGGATGGCCAAGGTGAGGATGAACATCATCCAAAAATCATCCACATAGCCCACCATGGTGGCTTGGCGCTCGATTTCTTGGCTCACCGTGGCCAGGCCTGCAAGGGTGCTCAAATCAAAACCCGGACCCAGTGTGGCGCTTGCCGGGTTGAGTTTGTCGGGGGTGATGTTTTGCACCAGCGTTGCGTGCATGGCTTGGGTATTTCGAATGAGCAAGGTTTGCACCAAAGCAATGCCAATGCTGCTGCCCAAATTGCGCACCAAGCTGTAGATCGCGGTGCCCTCGGCCCGAAGTTCGGGCGTCAAGGTGGCAAAGGTGGCGGTGCTGAGCGGCACAAAAATCAAGCCCAAACCGACGCCTTGAACAAAGCCTGGCCAGATGATTTCTTTTTCGGCAATCTCCAAACTGTAGCCCGACATTTGGAAGAGTGAATAGGCCGTGAGCGCAAAGCCAAGGACCAAAATGTAGCGAACATCGAACTTGCCCACCAGTTTGCCCACCACGAGCATGGCCACCATGGTCCCCAGACCACTCGGCGCCAGCACCCAGCCCGCTTGCAAGGCTGAATAGCTGAGCAGGCCTTGCAGCATCGATGGGGTCAAGGACCTCGTGGCAAAGAGCACCAAGCCGACAATGAAAATAAAGATCAAACCCATGACATAGTTCATGTTCTTGAGGAGTCGGTACTCAAAAAACGACTGCCCTTGCCGAGCTTTCAGGGTGTGTACGACAAAATAAGTCAAGTTCACGGCCATGGTGATGAACTCCGCCCAAGTCTCCACGCTCTCAAACCAGTCGTTCTCTTGGCCACGGTCGAGCATCAACTGCAAAGCGGCCACAGCCAAGCTCAAAGAAACAAAACCCCTCAGATCAAAGACGATTTGTCGGGGACCGGGAACGCGCTCAATGTAGCGATAGATCCCCCAAAAGGCCAATGCGCCGATCGGCAAATTGATCAAAAACACCCAGCGCCAGCTGTAGTTGTCGGTGAGATAGCCCCCGAGCATGGGCCCGAGCATGGGCCCAATCATGACCCCCACTCCCCAAATGGCCATGGCAGATCCATGCTGCTCTTTGGTGTTGATGTTCAAGAGCACCGCTTGGGACAAGGGCACGAGGGCCGCACCACAAACGCCTTGCAAAATGCGGGCAAAGACAATTTCCGGCAAGGTGTTGGCCAAACCGCAAAGCATCGAGGCCAGGGTAAAACCACCAATGGAGACCAAGAACACGTGTTTGAGGCCAAAGCGGTCGCACAACCAGCCCGTGAGGGGAGTGGTGACGGCCGTCGCCACAATAAAGGAGGTCAAAACCCAGTTGACTTGCTCCAAGGTGGCATTGAAGCTGCCCTGCATGTAAGGCAAGGCCACATTGGCAATGGTGCCGTCGATGGCTTGGATGATGGTGGCCAGCATGATGGAGACCGTGATCATGGTCTTGTTGATCGGTTTGCCGTTCAAGTCTTACTCCCATAAAGTGAACCGTGCGCTGGTGTGGGCGCTCACCGTGAATTCGATTTGAAAGCAAGACTCCATCTGGGTCGAGCCCCTTGGGCACCTGGCTGCCCAGGCCTTGAGCGCATGAACCCCCACTGCAAAAAGCCCACCAGGCATCGAGTCCCATCAGGACCGGGCGCTTGAGGGTCGATCAAAACCCTTGCCGGCTCATCCAGCCAAAGCAGCCTCTGTGGGCAGTCTGAGATCGTGGCGGTTGATGGCGCTCACAATCGCCTTGATGGATGCACTCACAATGTTGGCGTCGATGCCAGCGCCAAATTTCGAACCTGGCGCCCCCTCCTGCGCGGTCTCGATCACGGCGATGGCCTTGGCGTCAGCGCCCGAACCAATCGAACGCTCCTCGTAGCTCAGAATGGCCATGGGCAGGTTCAAAGCGTCCAAGGTCGCCTCGATCGGGCCGTTGCCCGTGCCTTTGAACACTTGGGGGAGTCCTTCAATTTTGAGGGTGAGGACAATGTCTTGGGTGAGGCCATTGTCGGTCAAATGGTGAGACTGGTATTCAAAAGCGTGCCCTGCCTGAATGATGTCGATGTAGGTGGATTGAAACACCTGATAGAGCTCTTTGGCGGTGATCTCGGTCTCGGACTGGTCGGTGATTTTTTGCACCACACTGCTGAATTCAACCAGCATTCTGCGGGGCAAGACCACCCCATAATTGCTTTCGAGCAAATAACCAATTCCCCCTTTGCCCGATTGGCTGTTGACGCGAATGACGCTGTCGTAGTTTCTGCCCAAATCAGCCGGGTCAATGGGCAAATAAGGCACGGTCCAGACTGCTTTGCCCTTTTGGTGATTGAAGCCCTTTTTAATGGCGTCTTGGTGTGAGCCGGAAAAGGCCGTGAACACCAAGTCCCCCACATAAGGGTGCCTGGGGTGGATGGGCAACTGGGTGGCCTGTTCGACCACATGGGCCACGGCATTGATGTTGGAAAAATCCAAATTCGGGTGCACCCCTTGCGTGTACAAATTGAGCGCCAAGGTCACAATGTCGACATTGCCACTGCGCTCACCGTTGCCAAACAAACAGCCTTCTATGCGGTCGGCACCGGCCATTTGCGCGAGTTCTGCGGTGGCCACTCCGGTGCCGCGGTCGTTGTGCGCGTGCACAGACAAGACCACGTGCTCTCTTTGGTCCATGTGCCGGTGCATCCACTCGACACTGTCGGCAAAGACATTGGGCGTGGTGTTTTCCACGGTGGTGGGCAAATTGATGATGATGGGACGACCGGGTCCGACGCCCCAGGCTTTGATGGCCGTGTTGCAGGCCATCAAAGCCACGTCGAGCTCGGTCGCCGAAAACGTTTCAGGCGAATACTGCAGCGTCCATTGGGTCTCGGGGTGCTGGGCCGTGATTTTCTTTAAGTAGAGCACATGCTTTTCAATCAAGTCCATCACTTCGGGCACGCTCATGCCAAAGACTATTTCTCGCCAAGCGGGTGCTGTGGCGTTGTACAAATGCACAATCGCCGCTTTGGCGCCTCTCATCGATTCGATGGTCTTGTCTATCAAATCCTCGCGCGCTTGGGTGATCACCATGGGGGTGACACCCTCAGGGATATGGCCGTCCTCAATCAAGGTCCTGGCAAACTGGTAATCGATCTCAGAAGCTGAGGTGAATCCAATTTCAATCTCTTTGAACCCCACCTTGACCAATTCCTTGAAAAATTCAAGCTTGGTTTTGCCGTTCATGGGTTCAAACAAAGATTGGTTGCCATCGCGCAAATCGGTGGACAACCACACCGGGGGCTTGGTGATCGTCTGGTCCGGCCAGGTGCGGTCGGTCAATTGAATGGGGTTGAAGGGCGCGTATTTGGTCGACGGATTTTTTAACATGGCCTGTCCTCAGTGCAAGAATCAATGCTTCATTGTAAGGATTTGCACGAAAAACTTATTGCGAAATAAGCCATAAAAATAATAAATACGCAATATTATTCTAAAAATACAGTTAATTATTGATTTAAAATTTAATTTTTAGTTATTCATTGAAATATCATGGCAGCTCAGGATACTGGAAGTTTCGACCGTTATGACAAAGCCATTTTGCGCCTGCTGCAAACCCAGGGGCGCATGAGCAACCAAGATTTGGCCCAAGAGGTGGGCTTGTCGGCATCGCCTTGCTTGCGACGCGTCAAAGCCTTGGAAGACGCGGGCATCATCACCGGCTACCGGGCACACCTTGACGCCAAAAAAATCAATTTGGGGCTGACCGCCCTCATTCAAATTTCCATGGACAAGCACACACCGGAGCGTTTTGAGCATTTCGAAAAAGAGATCAAAGCCATTCCTGAAATTTTGGAGTGCTTGCTGATCACCGGACAAACCGCCGACTACTTGCTCAAAGTGGTGGTGAAGGACTTGGACGAGTATCAAAAACTCTTGCTCACACAAATCACCAAAATCCAAGGGGTGACCGGGGTTCATTCGAGCTTTGTGCTCAACAAGGTGGTGGACCGCAGCGCTTTACCGATCGCTTGAATACAACCCTTCATGCCCCGTTAAGCAAAGGAATGCAATCCAATGGCATTGCCTTCCAAGTCGCCAATGATGGCAATGAAGCCGTCGACCCCGATGTTGCATTTGTGGCGATGAACCGGAGCGCCAAGGACTTCAGCGCGCGCGGCCACGAGCGCACAATCCTCAACATGAAAATAAACCATGGTCCCTTGGTGGGAAGGCTTTCTCATGGGATGCTTCATCAACGCTCCCATGGCTCCCAAGCCCGGCATGCCCCCGGGGAAGCGGTAAGCTTCAAATTCACCCGGGGATGCATCGGGTGTCAATTCAACGCCAAAAACCTGTTCATAAAAAGCTTTGGCGCGAGGCAAATCCTCGACATAAATTTCGAACCAGGTCACTGGATTTTTTGAATGCGCCATGTCCAAGCCACTCTCTATCGGTCAACTGAAAAAATGGAGTTTAACGCTCACGAAACCATTTGGTGATGACAAACTTCTCACCACCCAGCACCGGCATGCCCGCGTGCAAAGTCTCTGGGTTGACCTCGCCGGAGGGCAACAAATTGTTCCACACCACAGCCATGCCTTGACGCGGCTTGATGGTCTTCTTGATCGAGACAAAATGGGTCCCACCCCCTTGGGCGACTTCATTGAGATAAACCATAAAGGTCCAAGTTCGGTTCCCTCGCTCAGCGGCAAATCTGGCGTACTCATCGGTGTTGGGCGCGAAATAATCGGTGTGCGCCCTGAACTGCTCACCCACACGGTAGCGCTGCAATTGGGTGCCCTCAGACAAGGCCCCCCGGATGCCCAAGGTTTGAGAAATCCTTTCATCCATTGCCCAGACCTTGGGTTGATTCAACAAAGCCAAGTCACAGGTTTGGCTGGTGCGAAACGACAAGTCCACATAGGTCTGATCGGGCAGTTGATGCACACCTTGGTTCTCAGCGCCTTCGACTTCGGGATCGGGCAGCGAGACGGTTGACGCGCGCAAATGACCCTGGCCTAAATCGATGATGCCTTGACACTCCTCGGGGCTCATGAAGTCGGCAATCAAGTACAACTGCATGTGGCCCGTGATGACCTGAGAGACCAACGCGGGGTGGTTTGGGTCTTGCAAAAAAACCGCGTCCGCGAGACTCACTGGCCCCAAACTCAAGGGGGTGTTTTTGGTTGATACGGGTCTGGCCCAATACACATGGGGGGCATGGGTTTGCGCTTGCGCTTGCGCTTGCGCTTGCGCTTGGGCTTGGGCTTGGGCTTGGGCTTGCCCAGACTGGGCCAGGTCAACAGGATGGGTCAAGATTGTCCTTTTTGGCGGTGCCGACTCAAGGGCCTGATCAATGGACACCCCATCAAAAGCGTTTTGCAGCAAAATATGTTTAATGCCCTGGACATCACAGCCCCGGGCCAAGTTTTCTTGTGTCCAAGCAAGCCATGGGGGATGGTTTTGGAGTGTTTTGAGTTCACTCATGATGGATCGATTTTTCTTAAAACATAATACAAACCCATCACATCCTCGCCTTGGTTTTTGCGGATGAGTGCAGGGGTGGTTGTTTGAATCACAAAGCCATGAACCGAGGCCAGCGCATCGCAATAAGACTTGGTGTGCTTGAAGCGCATGGTGCTGGCGTGAATTGAAAAACTGATCCCCTCTTTTTCTTCTTTTTTCTCTTTTTCCTCTTCCACGGTAAACGCAAAGCAGCCTCGCGGGTTTAACACTCGGTGAATGCCGGCAAAAACTTTTGACAAATCGCCCACGTAAATGAAGACATCCAGGCTCAGCACCACATCAAAAGAGAGTTTCGTAAGCGTTAAAAATTCAACAATATCGCATTCAATGAGTTCAGAGTAAATATTTTTCTCACGTGCCACGTCCAGCATGCGGAATGACAAATCAACCCCCACCAGACTCTTGGCCAAAGGCGCCATCACCGCCCCACTGAGCCCCGTGCCACACCCCAGGTCCAAAAAGGCATGCGGGCCTGGGGCCAGAAAAGGCTGCATCAGCCCGAGCATGAAGTTTGGACTTTGATAGGCGAGCTCTTGCACGAGTTGCCGCTCAAAATACGGTGCATACTGGTTGAACAGATTGCTCACAAATTCGGGCGGAGGCGCGTCCTTGAACGCACTGCTTTTCACTTGACTCTCAAGGGCATGCAAGATGTACTCGGCCTCGAGCCGGCGCTTAAAACCCGCTTCTATCGAACGCTCGATATCGGCCTTGGCAGATGAAAATTTTTGTTGCTGGAAATGGATATTGGCGCGATGGAAATACGCTTCAGCAAAGCCCGGATGGAGTTCGATGGCCTTGGTAAAGTTCTTCACCGCCCCTTCAAATTGTTGCAATTCAAAATACATCAAACCCAAATTAAAGTAGGCGGGAGCGTATCCCGCATCCAAGGCCACTGCGTGATCAAAGCTCACCTTGGCGTTTTGATACAGCCCCTGGGCTTTGAGCGCACTGCCCAAATTGGCATGGGTTTGGGCCACCCTTGGGTTCAACTCAAGAGAGCGGGCATAACTCTGAACAGCCAAATCAACATGGTTCATTTCTTGGTACAAGACACCCAAATTCAAGTGCGTCATGTAAAAATCAGGATTGATCTCCAAGGCTTGTTGATAACTGGTTTGGGCCAAATCGGGGCGGCCGAGTTGCTGCAAAACATGGCCTCGGTTGGTGTAGGCTTCAAAGGACTGTGGATTCTTGTCCAAGAAAGCGTCGTAATGCTTGAGCGCCAAGTCATGCTCATTGAGATCACTGTGCGCTTGGCCCAAGTAAAAATTCACCTGAAACCAACTCGGTTCTTTTTTGATCGTCTGCGCCAGATCCTTCAAAGCTTGCCTCGAGCGCTTCATTTCAAGCAAGATCAGTCCGCGTTTTAGCAAAAATGCAGCCCTGCCCGGCTTGATCTGGAGCGCCTGATCCAAGCAAGTCAATGCTTCAGAAAAGCGGCTCATCTTCATGAGCAAATTGCCCAAATTAAACTGCGCCAAAGCATGCTCGGGGCTGAGCGCAACCGCTTGGGCATAACTCGCCAGGGCAGCATCGAGCTCATTGAAACGCTCTTGAATAACCCCTAAATTGAGATGCGCATCCAAATCCCGGGGATGATGTTCAATGGCCGTCAACAAGCATGTTTTGGCTCTCTCATGCTCGTCTTTTTGTGACCACAAAATCCCCAAGTTGTTCAGCAGTTTGGGGTGATGCGGATCCAGAGACAACAAGGCCTGGTACTGCGCCAAAGCCCCATCGAGTTCACCCTTTTGGTGAGCAGCCTGGGCGACCAGAAGATCGCGATCGAACTGGGAGTGCGCGCTTGAAATGGATCTTGAGGATTTTCTTGGAAGGGGTTTCATCAACAGTTCTCAAGCTTGGATGAAGTCTAAGCCAAAGGGCTCATGCCTTGCTGGCGCTTGACGTCTGCCGTTGGAGCGGAGCTCAAATATTGGAAAAACTTTTGGACGTCTTGAATGCGCTCATCTTGACCCAATAGGCCACATGGGATGGCCGCACTGAAGGTGGTGATAAAGGCCACATCGGAGGGAAGTTTTCCCAAAATCTGAATGCCTGAGACAGAAATCAACTCACTCATCTGCTGAAACCCGAGCGCCACCTCCCCTTTGGCCACCAAGGACCCCACGGCAATTCCAGGAGGCGGCACCACCAGACGGGCTTTGATGGCCTCCAACACCCCCCAGCGCTCAAACAGTTTTTCCAAATACACACCGCTCGGGCCGGTCGAGTAGCTGATGCTCGGACTCGACAACACCGCGGCTTTGAGCGTCTCTTCATTGTGGATTGACAGCGTTGCGGCTCCTGCGGGAATGGCCATTGCAACATCAGACTGAACCCAGTCGTGGGTACTGGTGGCGATCACCCGGTCCGCGTCCCTGAGTCTGGCAATGGCGTCGCTGGCGAGCAGCACCATGTCGAAGTTTTCACCTTGCCCAATCCGTTTGGCCGCATCAACCCCCCCGACCGACTCGATTTCTACTGTGACGCCGGTGAGATGGTGATAAGACTGCGTCAATTGAGACAACACCGACTTGGTGGCCATTGAGGAGATACCGCGCAATATTCTTTTATTATCCATTGATAGTTCCAACTGTTGATTGCTGGATTTTAGCCACCACCCATGATCTCTTCGCCCATGGTTTGCTATGATGCTTGGGGGTAATGCTTGGGGGTAATATATCCGACAAGATGGCTTTGTCGTGTGTTCAAGCACGATCTATCATCAAAGGCCTCTCGAAACAGAACGCTTGGACTTGATGGGAGTTGTACATTGTTAAAAATCTTTTTTTCCATATTTTTCATGCTTTTGAGTGAAACTTCCACCGCCAGTCAATACCCTTTGCTCAAAACGCAGGTCTGGAAAGCGACCCACTTTGAGTTCCATACGGGAGAGGTTTTCAATGAGCTCTCCATTGGCTACGTGACCTTGGGGGACCCATCAAATCCGGCGGTTTTGATCCTGCATGGGACGGCGGGCAGTGGCATGGGCATGCTCAACAAAGAGTTTGGTGATGAGTTGTTTCTCAAAGGACAACCCTTGGACGCCGAGCGTTACTTCATCATCATTCCCGATGCCATCGGCACGGGGCACTCCAGTAAACCCTCAGATGGTTTAAGAGCCAAATTCCCCCATTACAACTACGACGACATGGTCGAGGCGCAGTATCTCTTGGTCACCCAGGGTCTCAACATCAAACAATTGAGGCTTCTTTTGGGCAATTCCATGGGTGGTATGCAGGCTTGGACTTGGGGCTCAAAACACCCAGAGATGATGCAGTTCTTGGTTCCCATGGCTTCTACCCCCATCGCCATGTCGGGTCGAAATTGGATGCTCAGGCGAATGATGACAGATCTGATTCGCCAAGACCCCGCTTGGAAAAATGGGGACTATGAAAAGCAACCCGACATCACCCAACGGGCCAGTGTGTTTTTTGGATTGGCGACATCGGGAGGCACCCAACATTTGCAATCCTTGGCGCCCAATAGCCGCTTGGCTGATCACTTGATCGCAGAGCGCTTGGATCAAGCCTTTCCAATGGACACCAATGATTTCTTATACCAGTGGGAGTCCTCGCGAGATTTTGACCCCAGTGAATACTTGTCCAAGATCCAGGCCAAGGTCATGGCCATCAACTCGTTGGATGATGAGCGCAATCCCCCAGAATTAGGCCTCATGCAAGAGCAACTTAAAAAGATTCCATCCGCCAGGCTTTTTTTAATTCCAGCCTCAAAGGACACCGCTGGACACTCCACCACTTCACAGGCAAAGTGGTGGAAAGAAGAACTGCGCCATTTCATGGAGCCATGATTGACTCTATCAACAAGCGCCCCTTAATTTGTCGATTCGGTCAAAGTACTTTTTAGCATAGTCGACAACCTGAGGGTCTGTTGGGTGATCAACGGTCTCAACTCCAACAATTTTCTTGGCAACCGCGTGATCATGTGTGGCGGCATGTTTTAAAAGTTCACCTTTCGCCGAACCCGGACCCACAATCAATATTTCATTGATATCAGAGACAGCCGCAATTACTTTATGAAAAAAATCATTGTCTTTTGGTGCATTGCCATTGCCAATCTCGTTGGCTTTGTGATGCAAGTGCGTGTGGTTAGACTGGCTCTTGATTAATTCATTTTTTGAAGCATCGAAATAAAGCACATGAGCTTCATGATGATCGATCCAAATGACGACGTGATTTGTTCTCATAATTTCCCATGGATATGTTGTACAAGTTCAGTATAAAACCCTCACTTGCTTATTGAAATCAACTTGAGATCCGGTTATTGATCTGGGTCAGGATTGGGGACATCCCTCAAATACCAAATTTCCACTCAAAAATCCGTCCCCATGGTGTAAATGACAAAGTTCACTCAAACCAATGGCAACAATGTCGTTCAAAACGACACCGGACAATCTCTCACAGATAGAACAGTGGACCAATATTCATTGGCTTGTGGATGGTGGCTATAAGGCGAGGTAGGGCCCAAGTAGCTGTCAGTTGAGACAATAACAACATAGCCCATACTGAGTTTTAGTACTTTTCGGCTCCTTCTTAGATGGAGTTGAACTTTAGGCTATAGTATCTATCCTTGGCCCGGTAGCTCAGTCGGCAGATCAGAGGATTGAAAAATACTACTACGGCGGCTTAGAGATAACAAGCGTGGCCGGTACAGCAGGCCTCGAAAAATGATGCGGACAAAGCCGTGGGATGCCGCCATCAATCACCCACAAATTACCTATTATTGATTTCACTCAAGCATTCAATTTAGCTACACAAGTTCAACACTTCGCTAGTGTAAGTTATTGATTTTATTAGGCTCGACCTAATAAACGTAGACTACAAACTAGGGGTTAGAAGATTGTTTGGACTAGTAGTTCGTTTTATTAAAAACGTTACATTCAATAAACGCCTAAATCAAACTTATTCCAGCGCAGTATGACTGGAGACTCGTTGATTTCGGCAATCCCTTTGCTTATACGCTCCTTCAATTGTTCAATCGAGTCAACGCGAATATGTCGCAAGAAGGTCCG
>TBL_comb47_HYPODRAFT_10002548_pt1 | contig 22417 bp, 23 predicted proteins | sample TroBogypolimnion_40_FD_10682 | JGI IMG/M metagenome (IMG submission 10682)
GACAACATCCAGCCAGAGTTGCACCAGAGCTTTGACTTCAGCGACTGGGTGACGCGCAGCCTGCGCAACAGCGTGGACGACAGCACGGCGCGCATGCAGTCCGGCCTTGCCATTCTGGCCTCGGCCGGTTCCACCGCGCCCTTTGTCGGCCTGTTTGGCACGGTCTGGGGCATTTACCACGCCTTGATGTCGATCGGCATGGCCGGTCAGGCCACCATCGACAAGGTGGCGGGGCCCATTGGCGAGGCGCTGATCATGACGGCGCTGGGCCTGGCCGTGGCGATTCCGGCTGTGCTGGGCTACAACGCCCTGGTGCGGGCCAACAAGAACGTGATTGCCAAGCTCAACCGCTTTGCGCATGACCTGCACGCCTACTTCGTTACCGGGGCGCGGGTGGGCAGCGGCGCGACGGGCAGCAACAAGCGGGTGAAATGAGATGGCTTTCGGTACCCAGGACGAAAGCGACGAGGTGATGAACGAAATCAATATGACGCCCCTGGTGGACGTCATGCTGGTGCTGCTGATCATCTTCATCATTACCGTGCCGGTGATGCAGCACGCGGTCAACATCGATTTGCCGCGCGCCACCAACCAGCCAGAGAGCATCAAACCCGAGACCATACGCCTGAGCGTGGACGCCAGCGGTGCCTACTTCTGGAACGATGCGGCGGTCAGCGATCCCGCGCTGGAATTGCAGCTGGCTGCGGCGGCTGCTCGCACGCCCCAGCCCGAGCTGCATATCCGCGGTGACAAGGCGGTGCGCTATGAACGGGTGGCCCACGCCATGGCTGCCGCTCAGCGCGCCGGGGTGCGCAAGATTGGCTTTATTACCGAGCCGGAGTAGCCGGTATGGAGTACAGTGCAAAACAAGATTCGAACCATCCATAAGCCCCAAGGAGACAGCATGAGCAACGCAGACGACAGCGGATTCGGCAAGTTTGTTCCCGGTTTTGACTTTTTGCAAAACCTGGCCAAGGGCGCCAGCGCCAGCGTTCCGCAAATGCCCGGTCTGGGCAGCTGGGTGGCGCCCACGCTGAACGCGGAGGAACTCGACAAACGCATAGAAGAGCTGAAGAACGTGCAGTTCTGGCTGGAGCAAAACTCGCGCGCCCTGAGCGCCACCATCCAGGCGCTGGAGGTGCAGAAGATGACGCTCGCCACGCTCAAGAGCATGAATTTCAATCTGAACGACATCGCCAGTGCCTTCAAGCCCAAGGCCGCTGATGCCGCAGCCAGCAGCACGCCCAGGGCCGCCGAACGGGCTGCAGCGAGCGCCGAGCCCGTGGCCGAAGCTGGCGAGGACGCTGCCAAGACGTCACAGCCTGCCACTGGCGGACTGGTGGATCCGCTGCAGCTGTGGGGCTCGCTGACCCAGCAGTTCCAGCAAATTGCGGCCAGCGCCATGCAAGAGGTCAGCAGCAAGGCCGCGGCCAAGGTGGCCAGCGTGGCCAGCGACATGGCCCAAGAGGCGGTCAAGAGCGCGGCTGCCAAGAAGGTGGCTACCAAGGCGGCACCCCGAAAAGCGGCAGCGAAAAACCCCACTCCCAAATAAAAACCGCCCTGCAGGGCGCGTGCGGATATGAAACTTTTCCCCTATGGTCATGCCACCCATCCGCAGTGGCAAATGGCTGCCGCTTTGGTGCTGGCACAGCTGCGCGCCCAGATGGCCCTGCATGGCTATGCCAGCCATCCGACGCTGGCGCTGCTCTACATCACCGACCACTACGCGGCGCAGGCGGCCGAGATCCTGGAGTACCTGGGTGGCGAACTGCCGCTGATCACCGACTGGTCGGGTACGGTGGGCATAGGTATCTGTTCCAACAACGTCGAATATTTTGATGAGCCGGCCCTGGCCGTCATGCTGCTGGAACTGCCAAGCGACCAGTACCGGGTGTTCTCCGGCGTGGCGCCGCTGGGCCTGGGCTTTGAGATGCACAGCGCGCTGGTGCATGCGGACGGCGTCACGCCGGACGTGGGCGAACTGATCCATGAACTGGCGCACCGCACCGACGCCGGATTTTTGTTTGGTGGACTGACCTCCAGCCGCTCGGACAATGTGCAGTTTGCGGTGTCGGGCGACGGCAATATCAGCGGGCAGGGTGCCGCCAGCGGCGTCTTTAGCGGCGGCCTCAGCGGTGTTGCCTTTGGCCCCGGGGTCGGCCTGGTGTCGCGCGTGACCCAGGGTTGCAAGCCGGTGTCCAAGGCCCGCACTGTGACCGCAGCCGAGCGCAACCTGATTCTGGAACTCGATGGCCAGGCCGCACTCGATGTGCTGCTGGCCGATCTGAACGTTTCGCTGGAGCGCCCGCAGGAAGCTCTGGAGGCCGTGCGTGCCACCCTGGTGGGCTTGGCCGCAGCGGATGGCGAGCCGGTGCGTCAGACCGGCAACTTTGGCAACGACGTGGTGGTGCGCCACATCATCGGTCTGGACCCGGCACGCCGCGGTGTGGCCATCGCCGATCTGGTGGATAAGGGTGCACGCATGGCCTTTTGCCAGAGAAACACCCAGGCGGCGCGCTCCGATCTGATGCGCGTTTGTGCCGAAATCCGCGAGGAGCTGGAGCCGGCGGAGATGCCTCTGCAAACGGCCACCGCACTGGCCGAGTCGGAGCTCGAGGCCGCCCCGCATCCGGCGCGGCGCATTGCCGGAGCCGTTTATGTGAGCTGCACCGGGCGTGGTGGTCCGCACTTTGGCGGGCCTAGCGCCGAGCTGCAACTGGTGCGCAAGGCCTTGGGTGATGTGCCTCTGGTGGGGTTTTTTGCCGGTGGTGAAATTGCCTACGATCATCTGTATGGCTACACCGGCGTGCTGACCGTATTCACTCTATAAATGCGTTGGAAAAGCCATGAACCTTAAAAATACCAAGATTTCCACCCTGCTGAAACTGGGTTTTGGCCTGTTGGCGCTGCTGATCGTGCTGATGGGCGCGCTCAGCTATTACAAGGCCACAGCCGCACAACTGGCCTTTGAAAATGTGGTGGAAAACCGGTATCCCAAGATCAGCGCCCTGCATGTCGTCAACGACAGGGTAAAGGACACCGCCCGCCTGCAACGCGACATGCTGTTGCTGTCGGACGCGGATGACATCAAGAGCACGATGCAGAAAATTGCTGAGCTGCAAAAGGCCAATACCGACTTGCTGGCCAAGCTGGATCCGACCTTCAAGTCCGAAAAGGGCCGGGCGCTGTTCAAGGCGCTTGCCGATGTGCGTGCCGAGTACCTGCCCGTGAAGCAGCGCTTCCTGGGTCAGGCGTCGTCGGGCGCGCAGGAGTTGGCCAAGATCGGGCTGCAGACCGAGATGGCGCCGATCGAGCAAAGGTATATTGCCGCCGTGGAAGCCATGATCAGGTTTCAGGAGGAGCAGATTCAAAGTGCCAAGCAGGACACCGCATCCGCCATTGGCCAGATTCACAGCACCCTGTTGCTGTCGGGCGGGCTGGCGCTGGTGGTGGCCCTGTTGGCTGCCATCTGGATCACCCGTGCCGTGACGCATCCCATCAACCTGGCGGTGGATGTGGCGCGTGCAGTGGCCGGTGGCGATCTGAGCTACGCCTTTGACGCCGAAGGCAAGAGCGAAACCGGTTTGCTGCTGCACGCGCTCAAGGACATGCAGATGGGCCTGGTCAAGGTGGTGTCCGATGTGCGCCATGGCTCGGAAAGCGTGGCCACGGCCTCGGCCGAGATTGCCCAAGGCAACCAGGACCTGTCTGCCCGCACCGAAAGCCAAGCCAGCGCGCTGGAGCAAACGGCAGCCAGCATGGAACAGCTGGGCTCCCAGGTGAAGCAGAACGCAGACAACGCGCGCCAGGCCAATCAGCTTGCCATGAATGCCTCCGTCGTGGCGGTGCAGGGCGGCGAGGTGGTGGGCCAGGTGGTGCAGACCATGCAGGGCATCAACGAGAGCTCGCGCCGGATTGCCGACATCATCAGCGTGATTGATGGCATTGCGTTTCAGACCAATATCCTGGCCTTGAATGCGGCCGTGGAGGCCGCGCGTGCCGGCGAGCAGGGCCGCGGTTTTGCGGTCGTGGCCTCCGAGGTGCGCAGTCTGGCCGGGCGTTCGGCCGAAGCCGCGAAGGAAATCAAGTCGCTGATTGGCGCCAGCGTGGAGCGCGTGGAACAGGGCGCAGCCCTGGTGGACAAGGCCGGCATCACCATGACGGAAGTGGTGACCTCGATCCGCCGGGTCACCGACATCATGGGAGAAATCAGCTCGGCCAGCGGTGAGCAGTCGGCTGGCGTGGCCCAGGTGGGCGAGGCCGTTACGCAGATGGACCAGGTCACGCAGCAAAATGCCGCGCTGGTGGAGGAGATGGCGGCAGCCGCCAGCAGCCTCAAGGCGCAGGCCACCGAGCTGGTGCAAACCGTGGCTGTGTTTAAACTGAACGCCGGAGAACACCACCCCATGGGAATGCGAGCCGACGTGCGCGCACCGGTGTCACTCAGCAAACCCTTCCAGGGCACGGAACGCCGCCTGGTTGTCGCGCCCAAGCCGCAGGCCGCGGCCAAACCGTTCAAGGCGCCAGTCAAGGCGCCGGTGAAAGCGGCTGCTGCCGCGCCTCGGCCTATCCCGCCCAAGCTCACCACCAAGGTGACGCCGGCGGGTGGCGACGAGGAATGGGAAACTTTTTAGGGGCTAGACAACCCGGCGCTGGGCGCTTGCTTACACTCCTCTTGCGCGGTCGGCGTGGAAGCGGGTCACAAAGGCGCCAAAGCTTCCGGTGTCCAGTGCATCGCGGATGTCCTGCATCAGGTTCAGGTAGTAGTGCAGGTTGTGCACGCTGGCCAGCATGGGGCCCAGCATCTCGCCGCAGCGGTCCAGATGGTGCAGATAGGCGCGGCTAAAACCGGCGCGGCCACCCTGCTCCCAGGACTTGGCACCTTCGGCAGTCGGGCTGCCGGCACAGGCGTAGCAGGTGCAACTTTCATCAATCGGGCGCGCATCCGTCTTGTGGCGCGCGTTGCGAATCTTCAGGTCGCCGTGGCGTGAAAACAGTGTGCCGTTGCGCGCATTGCGCGTGGGCATCACGCAGTCAAACATGTCGATGCCGTTTTGCACCCCGGCAATCAGGTCTTCCGGCGTGCCCACGCCCATCAGGTAATGCGGCTTGTGCTGGGGTAGCTTGGGACCTACGTGCTTGAGCAGGCGCAGCATGTCTTCCTTGGGCTCACCCACCGACAGGCCGCCAATGGCAATGCCCGGAAAGTCGAGTTCTTCCAAACCTGCCAACGACTCGTCGCGCAGGTGCTCGAACATGCCGCCCTGCACGATGCCAAACAGGGCGTTGGGGTTCTCCAGCCGTGCAAACTCGATCTTGCAGCGCGCCGCCCAGCGCAAACTCAGCTCCATGGAACTGCGGGCCTCGCGCTCGGTCGTGATCTGGCCCTTGGTCTTGGTTTCTACCGACAGGTAAGGCGTGCACTCGTCAAACTGCATGGCGATGTCGCTGTTCAGAATGGTCTGGATCTGCATGCTGATCTCGGGCGTGAGAAACAGTTTGTCGCCATTCACGGGCGAGGAAAACTTCACGCCTTCTTCCGAGATCTTGCGCATCTCGCCCAGGCTCCAGACCTGGAAGCCGCCCGAGTCGGTGAGTATGGGTTTGTCCCATTTCTCAAACGCATGCAGGCCGCCGAATTGTTTCACCACATCCAGTCCCGGGCGCATCCACAGGTGGAAGGTGTTGCCCAGGATGATCTGGGCGTTCATGTCGGTCAGGCTTTGCGGGGTGACACCCTTGACCGTGCCATAGGTGCCCACCGGCATGAAGATGGGGGTTTGCACCACGCCATGGTTGAGTGTGAGCGTGCCGCGCCGCGCATGGCTGCCCAGGTAAGAGCCATCGGCAGTAGCGGGGTCGGATTTCAGCAGGTCAAATTTCAGCATGTGACGATTTTACGTCTACCCGGCTTACCTTCATTATTGCTTGGATTTATACTTCGCTTTACTTCATTAAAAGTAAAGGATTAACACATGTCTGAAATACTGGAAGTAGAGGCCATCGTCTCCAGCAAGGGCCAGGTCACCCTGCCCGCCGCCATGCGCGCCAAGCTGGGGATTTTGGCCGGCTCGCACATCCACTTTGAGCTGCGTGGCAACGAGCTCATCATCAAGCCGGAGCTGCCCATGAGCGCCTATTACGGCATGCTCAAGGGCTATGACCTGGGCGACATCGAGCCCGAAAAAGAGCCAGACCGGGAGTTCGAATGAACGTCGTCGATTCGTCGGGCTGGATTGAATTTTTCAAGGCTGGCGCCAATGGACCGATTTTCAAACCTGTGATTGAAGACCGGAACCAACTGCTGGTGCCGACCATCGCCCTGTTCGAGGTACACAAGGTCCTCAGCCGCAATCTGCCCGCCGAGCTGGTGAAAAGCTGTCTGGACGTGATGCGCCTGGGCCGGGTGCTGGATTTGACCGACCCGCGCGCCATTGCCGCCTCCCAGGTTGCGGCAAGACACAGGCTGGCCATGGCCGACGCCGCCATGTACAGCATGGCGCAGGAATTCGGCGCCACCTTCTGGACCCAGGATGTGGACTACCGGGGGCTGAATGGCGTGCAATACTGCGCCAAACCGGGAGCGGCGGCCTGAGCCGACTCAGGCACTTGCCTGGCGCTCCAGCAGCATGGCGTCGCCATAGCTGAAAAAGCGGTATTCCTTTTCGATGGCGTGGCGGTATAGCGCCATGATGGGTTCAAAACCGGCAAAGGCGCTGACCAACATCATCAGGCTGGACTTGGGCAGGTGGAAGTTGGTCAGCAACAGGTCCACATGGCTGAAAGTGAAGCCGGGCGTGATGAAGATGGTGGTGTCGCCGCTGGCCTGGCCGCTTTGCGCCCAACTCTCCAACGTGCGCACGGTCGTCGTTCCCACTGCAATCAGCCGGCCACCGCGCGCCTTGCAGTCGGCAATGGCCGCCTGGGTTTCGGCTGGCACCTCGTACCACTCGCTGTGCATGCGGTGCTCGGACAGGTTCTCGGTCTTCACCGGCTGGAAGGTGCCCGCACCCACGTGCAGCGTCACTTGGGCGCGCTGTACGCCCATGGCATCGAGCCGATCCAGCAGCGCCTGATCAAAGTGCAGCGCGGCGGTGGGGGCGGCCACTGCGCCGGGGTTTTTGGCAAACACGGTCTGGTAGCGCTGCGCGTCTTCTGCGGAATCCGAATGCGTGATGTAGGGAGGTAGTGGCACATGCCCGTGGCGCTCCATCAGGGTGTAGGGGGTGTCGCCCTTGTCGTTGCACAGCACAAAGCGGAACAGCGGTCCGTCGGCGTCCGGCCAGCGGCCCAACAGCGTGGCGCTCATGCCATCTTCCTGGCCGGGGGCGCAGTGCAGCTTCACGGTGGCGCCCACCTCGGGCTTCTTGCTCACCCGCAGGTGCGCGGCCACCTGGTTGCCGCCCAGCACACGCTCCACTAAAAGTTCCAATTTGCCACCGCTGGCCTTTTCGCCAAACAGGCGGGCGTGCAGCACCTTGGTGTCGTTGAACACCAGCAGGTCGCCCGCGCGCAGCAGTGCTGGCAGCTCGCGAAAGCTGCGGTCTACCGGCGTGGCGGCGCGGCCATCGAGCAGGCGCGAGCCGCTGCGCTCGGTAGCCGGATGCTGGGCAATCAAGGCTTCCGGCAGCACGAAATCGAAGTCGCTGAGCGTGAAGGTGCGGTCGGAGTAGGGCATGGGGGCGAGGGAGCAGGGCGCTGGCGCGCCGTTTGTGTGAGGCATAGCTTGAGGGTTGAACAAACCCGTACCAAGGAGTAAAGACAGGGCAGAATTGTCCCATGCCCGAGTCCACGCTTTCCATCACCCTGATTGAGCCGCCCAAGGTGGTGGCGAAGCCCACGCCGCCCAAGAACGCCATGCAGAAGTTGCTGGAGAAGCTCGGCCTCAAGCGCGACATCGATCTGGCCCTGCACCTGCCGCTGCGCTACGAGGACGAAACCCGCATCAGCCGTCTGCGTGATGCGCGCGAGGGCGACCAGATCCAGATCGAGGGCCTGGTGGTGGACTGCGAGGTGACGCAGCGGCCGCGTCGGCAGTTGCTGGTCAAGATTGACGATGGCTCCGACGTCTGCACCCTGCGCTTCTTCAACTTCTATCCCAACCAGCAAAAGGCCATGGGCGTGGGCAACCGCGTGCGCGCCCGGGGCGAGGTGCGTGGCGGCTTTCTGGGCTGGACCATGCTGCACCCGCATTGCAAGCCGGCCGTTGGCGACCTGCCCACGGCGCTTACGCCCATCTACCCGACGGTGGCCGGTATGCCGCAGGCCTACTTGCGCCGGGCCGTGTTGGGCGGGCTGGCCCGGGCCGAGCTGTCGGATACCTTTGCGCCCGGCGACCTGAGCCAGTTCAACCCGCACGCGCTGTGGACGCTGCGCCAGGCCTTGCAGTTTTTGCACCACCCCACGCCCGATGTGTCTCTGGACACCTTGCAGGACCACAGCCACCCGGCCTGGCAGCGCCTCAAGGCCGAAGAACTGCTGGCGCAGCAGCTTTCGCAACTGCAGTCACGCCGCGCCCGCGCCGAACTGCGCGCACCTCCCTTGCAGGGCAAGGTGGGCGACACATTGCATGCGCGCCTGCTGGCGGCACTGCCTTTTCAATTGACCAAGGCCCAGCAGCGCGTCAGCTTTGAAATCGCCAAGGACATGGCGCGCCACGTCCCCATGCACCGCCTGCTACAGGGCGATGTGGGGGCCGGCAAAACCGTGGTCGCCGCCTTGGCCGCCACCATCTGCATGGATGCAGGATGGCAATGCGCGCTGATGGCGCCCACCGAAATCCTGGCCGAGCAACATTTCCGCAAACTGGTGAGTTGGCTGGAGCCGCTGGGCATCACCACCGCCTGGCTGATCGGCAGCCAGAAGGCCAAGGCGCGGCGCGAGGCGCTTGCGATGATAGAGAGCGGCGAGGCCAAGCTGGTGGTGGGCACGCACGCCGTTATCCAGGACAAGGTGCGCTTTCAGAACCTGGCGCTGGCCATCATCGATGAGCAACACCGCTTTGGCGTGGCGCAGCGCCTGGCCCTGCGCAGCAAGGCCAGCGTGGGGACGGGCGCTGAAGCCGCGGACAAGGCGCACCCGTTTGAGCCGCATCTGCTGATGATGACGGCCACGCCCATCCCGCGCACCCTGGCCATGAGCTATTACGCCGATCTGGATGTCTCCACGCTGGACGAGCTGCCGCCCGGGCGCACGCCCATCATCACCAAGGTGATCCATGAGCACCGGCGCGGCGAGGTCGTGGAGCGCATACGCTCCCAGATCGCCGAGGGCCGCCAGGTGTATTGGGTATGCCCGCTGATCGAAGAGAGCGAGGCGCTGGACCTGAGCAACGCCACCGAGACCCATGCCGAACTCAGCGCCGCCCTGCAAGGCCCGGCCTCAGCGCCAGGGCCCGACGCCGCCACGGTGCGGGTCGGTCTGCTGCACTCGCGCATGCCGGCGGACGAGAAAAAGGCTGTGATGGCCGACTTCGTGGCCGGCAAGATCGCCGTGCTGGTCAGCACCACGGTGATTGAGGTCGGCGTCGATGTGCCTAATGCCTCGCTGATGGTGGTGGAGCATGCCGAGCGCTTTGGCCTGTCGCAGTTGCACCAACTGCGCGGTCGCGTCGGGCGCGGTGCTGCCGCCTCGGCCTGCGTGCTGCTGTATTCCACCGGTGATGCGCCGCGTCTGGGCGAGACCGCGCGCGAGCGCCTGCGTGCCATGTCCGAGACCAATGACGGCTTTGAGATTGCCAGGCGCGACCTGGAAATCCGCGGCCCCGGCGAGTTCCTGGGCGCGCGCCAGAGCGGCGACGCCATGCTGCGCTTTGCCGACCTGGCCACCGACGGCGCTTTGCTGGAATGGGCGCGCAAGGAGGCGCCCCTGATGCTGGACCGTCATCCGCACCTGGCCGAGAAGCACGTGCAACGCTGGCTGGGCACCAAAGCGGAATTTCTCAAGGCGTGAAGTGCTGCGTGGGCCGTAGCACAATAGCGCCATGACCCTGACCGAACTCAAATACATCGTGGCCGTGGCGCGCGAACGCCACTTCGGCAAGGCGGCCGAGGCCTGCTTTGTGTCGCAGCCCACGCTGTCGGTGGCGGTCAAAAAGCTCGAAGAAGAGCTGGACGTCAAGCTGTTCGAGCGCAGCGCCAACGAAGTGACGGTCACCGCGCTGGGCGAAGAAATCGTGCGCCAGGCGCAAAGCGTGCTGGAACAGGCCGCCAATATCAAGGACATCGCCAAGCGCGGCAAGGACCCGCTGGCCGGTTCGCTGGCGCTGGGCGTGATCTACACCATCGCGCCCTACCTGCTGCCGGACCTGGTGCGCCAGGTGATCAAACGCACGCCGCAGATGCCGCTGATGCTGCAGGAAAACTTCACCGTCAAGCTGCTGGAAATGCTGCGCACCGGCGAGATCGACTGCGCCATCCTGGCCGAACCCTTTCCCGATACCGGCCTGGCCACGGCGCCGCTGTATGACGAGCCTTTTTACGCCGCACTGCCGGTCAATCACCCGCTGGCCGCGCTGGAAAGCGTGTCGGCCGAACAGCTCAAAAACGAGACCATGCTGCTTCTGGGCAACGGCCATTGCTTTCGCGACCATGTGCTGGAGGTGTGCCCCGAGTTCGCGCGCTTCTCCAGCAATGCCGAGGGCATACGCAAGAGCTTTGAAGGCTCCAGCCTGGAGACCATCAAGCACATGGTGGCCGCAGGAATGGGCATCACCCTGGTGCCCCGCCTGAGCGTGCCGCGCGAGGCCCTGGAGTCCAAAAAGCGCCGCCATGAAGACGCCTATGTGAAATACCTGCCGGTCACCGATGACAAGGGTGCTGCACCGCCGACCCGCCGCATCGTGCTGGCCTGGCGGCGCAGCTTTACCCGCTACGAGGCGATTGCCGCCTTGCGCAATGCCATCTATGCCTGCGAACTGCCTGGAGTGACCCGTTTATCGTGAGTGCGCGCTTGAACCTGTATCTGGATCTGATCCGCTGGAACCGGCCCGCCGGTTGGTTGTTGTTGCTGTGGCCCTCGCTATCCGCCTTGTGGATCGCCAGCGGCGGCTTCCCCGGCTGGCATCTGATCGCGGTTTTCACGTTAGGCACCATCCTCATGCGCAGCGCCGGTTGCTGCATCAACGATGTGGCCGACCGCGACTTCGACCGCCATGTCAAACGCACCGCCGGGCGGCCGGTGACCAGCGGAAAGGTGTCGGTGCGCGAAGCCCTGTGGCTGGGTGCCGTGCTGGCGCTGCTGGCCTTTGCACTGGTGCTGACGACCAATGAGGCCACGGTGCTGTGGTCCTTCGCGGCGCTGGCCGTGACGCTGATTTACCCCTATGCCAAGCGCTATGTCTCCATGCCGCAGGCTGTCCTGGGTGTGGCCTTCAGCTTCGGCATTCCCATGGCCTTTGCGGCCGTGCAGGGCCAGGTGCCTTTGCTGGCCTGGGTGTTGCTGTTGGGCAATCTGTTCTGGGTGCTGGCCTACGACACCGAATACGCCATGGTCGATCGTGACGACGATCTGCGCATCGGCATGAAGACCTCGGCCATCACCTTGGGGCGCTGGGACGTGATTGCGGTGCTGTCCTTTTATCTGGTGCAACTTGCCATCTGGTCCTGGGCGATTGTTCCGCAACCGAATGGCTGGGCCTGGTGGTTGGGTGTGGCTGTTGTGCTGGCGCAGGTGCTGTGGCATGCGACACTGATCAAGGACCGCACGCGGGAGGGCTGCTTCAAGGCCTTTCGCGCCAACCATTGGGTGGGGTTTGCGCTGTTTGCGGCGGTGGTGCTGGGTCTGGCCTGACGCGTTATGTTCGCGTTACGTAAGGATAAGCTGCATTCCGAGCCCTGACAAGACCGTAGCCCACGGCGATGCACTTGGCAGTCAAGCGCAGCCTGGACGCGCGCTTGGGCGATGGGTGCACGGCCATGCCGCGACTTACTGGCCCGGATGCACCCAGTTTTCCACTTCGAGCGCAGGCACGCGCACGAATTCCGACATGTTGTTGGTCACTAGCACCAAGCCCTCGCTGCGTGCGTGGCCTGCAATGTGCAGGTCATTCACCCCGATGGGTTGGCCGAGTTTTTCCAGGGCGGCACGGATTGCACCGTAATGCTGGGCGGCCTTGGCGCCATAGGGCAGAACTTCCAGGCGGCTGCAAAAGTCCTCTACGGCCGACAGGTTCTCGCTTACGCGGCTGCTCTTTTCCGCGCCGTGCAAGAGTTCGGCCAGGGTGATGGAGGAAATTGCCATGCGGCTGGAGTTGGCGTTGAAGCTAGACAGCACCTCGACGGGGCGTCGCTTCAACACATGGATGACGATGTTGGTATCCAGCAGGTAGCGCAGCATCAGAGCGATTCCCGCTCTGGCTGGTGCTGGTTGGCGCGCTCGGGCAGGAAGTCGTCGCTGACACAGGGGCCGCCCAGGAAGAAGCTGTCCCAAGTTTGGCCGAGGGGGGCAATGATGCGCTCGTTGCCCCTGGCGCGTATATCTACCTTGTGGACACCCTCGGGCAAGCGTACGTCCAACGGAAGGCGGACGGCCTGGGTGCGATTGTTGACGAAAACAGTGCCGATGGACATGCCTATCTCCTTGGGAAGATGTATATGGCGATTGTATATGGCACTACGGACGCTCAATTTCAGCGCATTCCAAGGAGCGCTGGTCGCGCTTCTTCAATACGCTTGACGAACAGAACCCCGGAAAACCGTTATGTTGCCAACGAGGTACTGGTTGCGCTATGCATTTTGATGCGCTTAGTGCAGACCGCGGCTATGTCGACCTTGCTTGCCCTTCAGTAAGCAGGCGGGCGAGCTCCTAAAAGCCCGAGGTCTTCACAGACCCGGGCTTTCGCTAAAAAGCGGAAAGTGCTTACTTGTTGCTCAGGCATTCCTTCATGAAGGCCTTGCGCTCGTCGCCCTTGAGTGCCTTGGTCTTGGCATCTGCGTTGCAGGTCTTCATCTTGTTTTGTTGCGTGGTGCCGGTAGCGGCTGGCTCAGCAGCGGCTGGCTTGGCGCTCAGGCATTCCTTCATAAAGGCCTTGCGCTCGTCGCCCTTTTTGTCCTTGGCGTCCATATTGCAGGTCTTCATCTTGCTTTGTTGGGCCGAGGGGGCTGCGGCTGGGGCCATGGCATCGGCGGCATGGGCCACGCCCACGGTCAAAGACATACCCAAAGCCAGGAGAGTCAAAAGTTTTTTCATGGTTGTTCCTCAAATGTGTGGGGCAGAAGGCCTGCCGTTACCAATAAATCCCGACGGGATTCCAGCACATAACGTGGCCCTTGGCAAACTGGTTGACCCGGGCGTCGGGGCACCGGGGGTGCACCCGCTTAAAATCGCGCCCTATGCTGTCTGTAAAAATCGAACTCCTGCAAGCGCTTTCCGCCTGCCTTGAAAACATCTCTGCTGGCTCCGGCGCCAAGGCAGTATTTGAATCCCCCAAGGTGGCCGCCCATGGCGACCTGGCCACTACGGCGGCCATGCAACTGGCCAAGCCGCTCAAGCGCAACCCGCGCCAGTTGGCCGAGGAGTTGCGTGACGCCCTGCTGGCCGACCCGGCCTACGTGCGCTGGGTCGATGCGGTGGAGATCGCCGGCCCCGGTTTTATCAATATCCGCCTCAAACCCGCGGCCAAGCAGGAAATCGTGCGCGAGGTGCTGGGCCAGGGCCTGCAGTTCGGCGAACAGCCTTCTAACGGCCAGCGCCTGCTGGTGGAATTTGTCTCCGCCAACCCGACCGGCCCGCTGCACGTGGGCCACGGCCGTCAGGCCGCGCTGGGTGACGCCATCTGCAACCTGTTCCAGACCCAGGGCTGGGATGTGTACCGTGAGTTCTATTACAACGACGCCGGTGTCCAGATCGGCACGCTGGCTTCTAGCACGCATTTGCGCGCCCAGGGCTTCAAGCCGGGGGACGCCGAGTGGCCGAGTGGCGAGAACGCCGCCGCCTACAACGGCGACTACATCGCCGACATTGCCGCGGACTTCCTGGCCGGAAAGACGGTGGAGTCGGATGACCGCAGCTTCACCGCCAGCGGTGACATTAACGACTTGGACGGCATGCGCCAGTTTGCCGTGGCCTATCTGCGCCATGAGCAGGACCTGGACCTGAAGGCCTTTGCCGTGAAGTTTGACAACTACTACCTGGAAAGCAGCCTTTACACCAGCGGCCGGGTGGCGGCAACGGTCAAGCGTCTGCAGGAAGCCGGCAAGACGTATGAGAAAGACGGCGCGCTGTGGCTGCAGTCCACCGACTACGGGGACGACAAGGACCGGGTCATGCGCAAGCAGGACGGTACCTTCACCTATTTTGTGCCGGACGTGGCCTACCATATCGCCAAATGGGAGCGCGGCTTCACCAAGGTCGTCAACATCCAGGGCACGGATCACCACGGCACCATTGCCCGGGTTCGCGCCGGCCTGCAGGCGGCCAATGTAGGCATTCCCCAGGGCTACCCCGACTATGTGCTGCACACCATGGTGCGCGTGGTCAAGGGTGGCGAGGAGGTCAAGATCTCCAAGCGTGCCGGCAGCTATGTGACGCTGCGCGACCTGATCGAGTGGACCAGCAAGGACGCCGTGCGCTTCTTTCTGCTCAGCCGCAAGCCCGACACCGAATACACCTTTGACGTGGATCTGGCCGTGGCCAAGAACAACGACAACCCGGTGTATTACGTGCAATACGCCCACGCCCGCATCTGCTCGGTGCTGACGGCCTGGGGCGGCGACCGGGCCATGTTGGGTGGCGTCGACCTCTCGGCCCTCACCAGCCCGCAGGCCCAGGCCCTGATGCTGTTGCTGGCCAAATACCCGGAAATGCTGACGGCTGCGGCCAGCGGCTTTGCCCCGCACGATGTCACCTTTTACCTGCGCGAACTGGCTGCCTGCTACCACAGCTATTACGATGCCGAGCGCATCCTGGTGGATGACGAGGCGGTGAAGCTGGCTCGCCTGGCCCTGGTGGCGGCCACGGCGCAGGTGTTGCACAATGGCCTGGCGGTGCTGGGCGTGAGTGCCCCGCAAAAGATGTAATTCATTCAAAAGAACGAGAACCAAGGCATGAAGCAACAGCGCGGCGGAACCATATTGGGTTTCATTATTGGTGTGGTGGTGGGCTTGGCTGCGGCCCTGGCCGTGGCGGTGTATGTGACCAAGGTGCCGGTGCCCTTTATGAACAAGGGCCAGACCCGCAGCGCCGATCAGGATGCGGAAGAGGCCAAGAAAAACAAGGACTGGGACCCGAACGCGCCGCTCTATGGCAAGAATCCGGTCAAGCCGCCGCAGGTACCCACATCGGCGCCCGTCGCTGTGCCGGTTGTACCACCGGCGCCGGTAGCTCCTGCGCCGGTGGCACCGGCCAAGCCCGAGGCCAAGGCCGCGGACAGCAAGGCGACCGACAATAAAACGACAGACAGCAAGGCAAGCGACAACAAGCCAGCAGAAACCAAGTCGGTAGAGCCCAAAAAGGCCGAGGCCAAGCCCGCCGCTTCCGCCGACCCGCTCGGTGATCTAGCCAAAGCCAAGACCGCCACCGAGCCCTTCGTTTACTGGGTGCAGGTGGGTGCCTATCGCACCGTCGAGGATGCCGAAAGCCAGCGCGCCAAGCTGTCTTTGACCGGCATTGAAACCAAAATTTCCGAGCGTGAGCAGTCTGGCCGTACCGTCTACCGCGTGCGCGTAGGCCCGTTTGACAAAAAGGAAGAGGGCGAAAAAGCCAAAGAGAAGCTGGACAAGTCGGGGTTGGAAACTGCCCTGGTGCGGGTGCAGCGCTAGGCCAGGGGCCTGGACGCAGCGCCCTGTCCGGGCATGTATTGCGCTACTGAGTTATTGAACTAGATTGGAGTGTTATGAAACGTCGTGATTTTTCCCTGTTGGCCGGCGGCGCTGCTGCGGTCGCAAGCACGTTGTGGGCCACGGCCGCGCAGGCCGATGTGGCCAAGCCCGAGGCCGGTGTCGATTATTTGGTGCTGGATCCCCGCGCGTCGGTGGAAGCACCCGCAGGCAAGATTGAGGTGGTGGAGTTCTTCTGGTACAACTGCCCGCATTGCAATGCGTTTGAGCCCAGCCTGGAAGACTGGATCAAGAAGTTGCCCAAGGATGTGGCCTTCCGCCGCGCGCCTGTGGCCTTCCGTGAGGAGTTTGTGCCGCAGCAGCGCCTGTACTACGCGCTGGAGGCCATGGGCCTGGTGGACAAGCTGCATGCCAAGGTGTTCGCTGCCATTCACGTCGACAAGTTAGACCTGTCCAAGGCCCCGGCGATCATCGACTGGGTTGCCAAACAGGGCGTGGACAAGGCCAAGTTCAACGACCAATACAACTCCTTTAGCGTGGCAACCAAGTCGACCAAGGCCGCGCAGTTGCAAAACGCCTACAAGGTGGAAGGTGTGCCTGCTCTGGGCGTGGCCGGCCGCTTCTATCTGGATGGCGAACGTGCCAAGAGCATGGCCAATGCGCTCAAGGTGGTGGAGTATTTGGTAGCGGGAATTCGCAGCGGAAGGTAATTTGCTTCTGCTTGCGAGTGACAGAGGGTAGGGTGGCGGTCTAGAATGACGCCAACATCAATGATCGTGGGGAGCGTGCCATGTCGGAATCCAAATTCAGGCTGATTACCCGGAGTGACTTTGACGGGCTGGTCTGCGCGGTGCTGCTCAAGGAGCTGGACCTGATTGACGACATCAAGTTCGTCCATCCCAAGGACATGCAGGACGGCAAGATTGAGGTCACAGACCGCGACATCAGCACCAACCTGCCCTATGTGCCGGGCGTGCACATGTGTTTTGACCACCATGCCTCGGAGACGCTGCGCAACGATGTGCAGTCCAACCATGTGATTCACCCCGACGCTCCTTCTGCCGCCCGTGTGGTCTTTGAGCATTACGGTGGTACCGGCCGGTTCGGAACACGATTCAACGAAATGATGGTGGCCGTCGACAAGGCCGATTCGGCCCAGTTCAGCATTGAAGAAATCCTGGCGCCCAAGGATTGGGTGCTGCTGAACTACCTGATGGACTCCCGCACCGGCCTGGGCCGGTTCCGCGAATTCCGCGTCAGCAACTACCAGTTGATGATGGACCTGATCGCCTACTGCCGCAGCCACGGCATTGAAGACATTTTGAAGTTGCCCGATGTGGTGGAGCGCGTGGAGCTGTACCAGGAGCACGCCGCCAAGGCCAAAACCCAGTTGGAACGCTGCACCACGGTGCATGACAACGTGGCGGTAATTGACCTGCGGCAAGAGGAAACTATCTTCGCCGTGAACCGCTTCATGGTCTACGCTCTGTTCCCGCTGACCAATATCTCCATCCATGTGATGTGGGGCGTGCAAAAGCAAAATACCGTGTGCGCCGTGGGCAAGTCGATTACCAACCGTTCCTCCAATGTCCATATCGGCGCGCTGATGCTGGCCCATGGCGGTGGTGGCCACGAAAACGCCGGCACCTGCCAGGTGGACAATGAGCGGGCCGATGCGGTCTTGCAGGAACTGGTCGCGCGCATCAACGCTGTGGGCTGACTGAAAACGGGGATAAATTCCCCGTTCCGGCGCTAATCAGTGGGGCGCAAGGCAGGAAACATGCCATGCGCTGGCTACAATGGCACAATGCTTTATGAGCAAGTTTCGTGCCTTTATGAAAAACAACTTCCTTGTCTCGTTGCTGATGGTGGGCCTGCTGTGCCTGGCGGGTTCGGTGCGGGCCGAAAAAGCGGACCGCAGCAAGCCCATGAATATCGAGGCGGATGCCCTGCGCTATGACGACCTCAAACAGATCAGCGTCTTTACCGGACGCGTGGTGTTGAGCAAGGGCACCATCCAGATTCGTGGCGAACGCCTGGAGGTGCGCCAGGACCCGGAGGGCTACCAGTTCGGCGTGGCCACCGGCGCACCGGACAAACCGGCCTTTTTCCGCCAGAAGCGCGAAGCACTGGATGAGTTCATCGAAGGCGAGGGCGAAACCATCACCTACGACGGGCGCGCCGACACCATCACCTTTGCCCGCCACGCCCAGTTGCGGCGCCTGCGCGGCAACGTGGTGGCCGATGAAATCACCGGCGGCAACATCGTTTACGAAAACCTGACCGACCTCTTTACCGTGGATGGAGTTGCCAAAAATGGCCCCAGCGGTGCCTTGGGCACGGGCCGCGTGCGCGTCATGTTGACGCCCAAGCCGGAGGCTGGCAGCTCTGTGCCTGCGGCCGATCCGGCCAGCCTGAAGCCCTCCTCCACCCTGGGAGGCGCGCCCAAGTGAGTGAGTTTGTCCCCGGCAGTCTGAGCGCGCAGCATCTGCAAAAATCCTATGGCAAGCGCCAGGTCGTCAAGGACGTGTCGCTCACCGTGCGCACCGGCGAGGTGGTGGGCCTGCTGGGGCCGAACGGCGCGGGCAAGACCACTTCCTTCTACATCATCGTGGGCCTGCTGCGCGCCAGCGGCGGCGATATCTCCATAGACGGCCAGTCGATTGAGCACATGCCGATCCACCGCCGTGCCCGTCTGGGCCTGGGCTACCTGCCGCAGGAAGCGTCTATCTTTCGCAAGCTCAATGTGGAAGACAATGTGCGCGCCGTGCTGGAGCTGCAGCTTGACGCACAGGGCGTGCCGCTGAAATCGGCCGAAATTGAAACCCGGCTGACCGATTTGCTGCATGAGCTGCGGGTGGAGCATCTGCGCGAGTCGCCGGCTCTGGCCCTCAGCGGTGGTGAGCGCCGCCGCGTGGAGATTGCCCGCGCCCTGGCCACGCGCCCCCGCTTCATCCTGCTGGACGAACCCTTTGCCGGCATTGACCCGATTGCCGTGATCGAGATCCAGCGCATCATCAATTTCCTCAAGGCGCGTGGCATCGGCGTGCTGATCACCGACCACAACGTGCGCGAAACCCTGGGCATTTGCGACCACGCCTACATCATCAGCGATGGCCGTGTGCTGGCCGAGGGCACGCCCTCCGAGATCGTAGACAACGCCGAGGTGCGACGCGTGTACCTGGGTGAAAATTTTAAAATGTAGATGTCGCACCCCACGCTCCTCACTTCGTGTCATTCGCTGCCCCTCCAGGAGGGGCTGCAGCGCCTTAGCCCGGCCGTGCGGCGCTGCCTATGAAGCAAGGTCTTTCATTACGCGTATCGCAGCATCTGGCGCTCACGCCCCAGTTGCAGCAGTCGATCCGCTTGTTGCAACTCTCCACCCTGGAACTGAGCCAGGAAGTAGACCAGATGCTGGACGAGAACCCGTTTCTGGAACTCACCGAAGACCAGGCCGAGCGCGAGGACTTTGGCTTGCCGCAGGCCGACACCCCGGTCAGCGAGGGCGACCGCGATACCGAATTTGCGGCAGTCCCCATGTCCGACATGGGCAGCGCCACCGTCACCAGCACCAACACCGACGAAGACAACGCCCCGCTGGGCGGTGACGAGGGCATTGACTGGGATGGTGACGGCAGCACCGAGATGACGCCCGACGACGGCGAATGGGGCGTGGACGCCAAGGCGCGCAGCAACAACCTCAATGGCGACGAAGACAAGGACGCCACCGAACTGGCCCGCAATCAGGAAAGCCTGCAGGCCTTTTTGCACCGCCAGGCCCTGGGCCTGCGCCTTTCCGCCGAAGACTCAGCCGCCCTGCGTTTTCTGATCGAGTCGCTCAACGACGACGGCTATCTGGAAGAGCCGCTGGAAGAATTGGCCGCCACCCTGAACCCTCCGGACGAGGAGCAGTTGCAGGAGCTGGTGCACCACTTCACCGTAGCCCTGGGGCTGCTGCACAGCCTGGAGCCGGTGGGCGTGGGTGCGCGTGGCTTGGCCGAATGCCTGCGCCTGCAAATCGCCGCGAAGCTGCAGGACATGGAGCTCGACTGGGATGACCGCGAGGTGCTGGATGTGGCCTTACGCATCTGCCAGCAACCGATGGAGCTGCTGGCAAGGCGCGACATCAAGCGACTGGTGCAGCTCGGCGTGGGCAGCGACGCGCTGGTGCGCGAGGCCATTGCGGTGATCGCCCGGCTGGAGCCCAAGCCGGGCCGACGTTTTGTCGATGTGGAGCGCAATATCGTGGTGCCCGACGTGCTGGTGCTGCAGGTGCCCAATACCAACAAGGCAGCGCAACCCAAATTCCGCGTCATGCTGAATCCGGACGTGATGCCGCGCCTCAAGGTGCACGACATCTACGCCAATGTGCTGCGCAACCACCGCGGCGGCAAGGACAGCGCCAGCCATGCCGCCCTGCAGCAACGCCTGCAGGAGGCGCGCTGGTTTATCAAGAATATCCAGCAGCGCTTTGACACCATCCTGCGCGTCAGCACGGCCATCGTGGAGCGGCAAAAAAGCTTCTTCACCCATGGCGAGCTGGCCATGCGCCCGCTGGTGTTGCGCGAAATCGCCGACGAGCTGGGCCTGCACGAGTCCACCATCAGCCGCGTCACCACCGCCAAATACATGTCCACGCCCTTTGGCACCTTTGAGCTGAAATACTTTTTCGGCTCCGGCCTGGGCACCGAGTCCGGCGGCAATGCCTCCAGCACGGCGGTGCGCGCGCTGATCAAGCAATTCATCAGCGCCGAGAGCGAAAAGAAGCCGCTGTCAGACAACCAGATTTCCGAAATGCTCAAGGAACAGGGCATCGAATGTGCGCGCCGTACCGTCGCCAAATACCGCGAGGGCCTGAAGATCGCCCCCGCATCCTTACGCAAGGCGCTATGAACCAACTCCAACTTTTCCTCCCCTGCGCCGCCGGCGTGGAGGACTATCTGGCCCCCGAGGCCCTGCGCATCACCGGCCTGCCGCCGGGCTGCGTGACCAAGCAGCGCGGTGGTGTGGCCGTGCGCACCTCGCTCAACGACGCGATGCGCCTGAACCTGTATTGCCGCCTGGCCCAGCGCGTGCTGGTGCTGGTGTCCTTTACCGAATACCGCAACGAGAATGACATCTACCGCGCTGCCATGGCCGTGCAGTGGGAGCGTTGGTTCACCCCGAAGGAGAGCATCAAGATCGAGGTGACGGCGCAGCACAGCCCGCTCACCAGCCTGAACTTTGCGGCGCTCAAGGTGAAGGACGCGGTGTGCGACCGCTTCCGTGAAGTGGCCAATGGTGTGCGGCCCAATGTGGACACCCAGTGGCCTGATGTGCGCATCTACGCCCACCTGACCACCGACAACTGCTCGCTCTACATCGACACCTCGGGCGAGCCGCTGTTCAAGCGCGGCTGGCGCGAGGACAAGGGCGATGCCCCGCTGAAGGAGACCTTGGCCGCGGCCATGATTGCCGCCAGCGGCTGGGCCGATGGCGACGCCGACCTGATGCCCTTGTACGACCCCTGCTGCGGCAGCGGCACCATCGCCATCGAGGCGGCGCAAATCGCCTGCAACATCGCCGCCGGTTCGCTGCGCCGCTTTGCCTTTGAGAAGTTTGTGCCCTTCCGCCACCAGGTCTGGGCCGATATGAAGAAGGAAGCGGCCGAGGCCGTGGTCAAGCCCGAGCCGGGACAGCAGGCGCTGATTTACGGCAGCGATGTGTCGCACCGCATGGTCGACTTCGCCCAGCGCAATGCGCAGCGCGCCGGTGTCGCCGACGTCATCGAATTCCGTGGCGGCGACGCCCTGCAGCGCATGCCGCCCATCGAGGGCGGCGGCGTCATGGTGTTGAACCCGCCCTATGGCGAGCGCATAGGCATTGGCGGTGTCGCGGGCGAGGGAGTGCAGGCCCGCTACGGCGCGCGCGAACTGGCCGAAACCCAGGACGGCGGCGAATTTTTCAGCCAGCTGGCCAGCCACTGGAAAAAGAACTTCTCCGGCTGGCAGGCCTGGGTGCTGACACCCGACCTCAAGCTGCCCGGCAAGATGCGCCTGAAGGAATCGCGCCGCGTGCCGATGTGGAACGGTCCGCTGGAATGCCGCTTGTTCAAGTTCGACATGGTGGCCGGGCGCATGGCCAAGGGCGCTTCCGACGGCGCTGTTGAAAAGCCGCCCGCTGCCTGATGCACGCCGTTGAGACGCCGCAGCCTGGCGTGTCGCTGTCTGTGGCTGCAGAGGCGCGCGCCATCGTGATCGACACCAACATCGTGCTCGATCTGTTTATCTTTGCCGATCCGGCCACGCCCGCTTTGCGCGCGGCGCTGGAGGCCAAGACCCTGCGCTGGATTGCCACGCAGGTCATGCGCGATGAACTCTCCCGCGTGCTTGCCTATACCCACATCATTCCGCGCATGGCGTATTACCAGGTGAGCGCGCAGGACGTGCTGGCCCGCTTTGACGCGCATGTGCAGATCGTGGACGTGGCCCCCAAGGCGCGCTATATGTGCAAGGATGCCGACGACCAGAAGTTCATCGACCTGGCCGTGGCGCACCAGACGCTGTTGCTGAGCAAAGACAAGGCGGTGCTGACCATGGCCAAGCGTTTGCGCACCCTGGGGGTGGAGACGGCCGCCCGGCTCTGATCGCCTTCACCCGCTT
>TBL_comb47_HYPODRAFT_10002549_pt1 | contig 22379 bp, 31 predicted proteins | sample TroBogypolimnion_40_FD_10682 | JGI IMG/M metagenome (IMG submission 10682)
AATTCTAGTGCCAGAATTCTAGTGCCAGAATTTTTGCGAAATTTTCTGCGAGATTTTCTGCCAGAATTCTAGTGCCAGAATTCTAGTGCCAGATTTTCTACAAAACTTCTACAAAACTTCTACAAAACTTCTACAAAACTTCTACAAAATTGAATCTATTTATTGAAAAATATTATTGTGGTTGATTTGGTGGGGGATTTTGATTTACTCCAGGAATTCCAATACCCTGTCCATTATTAACAGCTTGATTCCAATTAGCAAATGCTACAGGTCCATTAAATACTGGATGCCCTGGTGGCATTTCCATATCTTCATCTATAGGAATATTTAATACTGGTGCTGGTTGTGGAGGTGGTGGTTGAGGTGGTTGTGGAGGTGGTGGTTGAGGTGGTGGTGGTTGAGGTGGTGGTGGATTTACTACTAATGCTGGCACTGGTGGTGCTCGTCGTGGTGGCCCTGGTATTGGTGCATTTCTTCCTCCTTTACCCATTTATAATTAATCATTTGAATATATAAAATCTTTTTATTCTTTAATTTTACCAATTCCCATAGGTGTTTCATCATCATCGTAAGTATCAGTATCAAATGTATCAGTACAAGAATATACTTCTACACTCACTGTAATATTTTCACCATCATATTTAGCATTAACAGAATACAAAGATGAATATTCATTTACAACATCATTCCATTTATCTAGAAATTCATTTATCGTATTTTTATCACCAGAGAAATTTTTAATCACAATAAATGTTTTATCACAATCAGAGGGAAGATTCATATTTTCATTAACATAATTGCTTAGAATCTTTGAAATCTTAGATTTAGTAAGAATAGACATTTTTAAGATTATTTGTAATACACGACTATTCGTGCTCATCCATTCAATTTTTTTTGAAAATATTTTTTTTTAAAAAATTGATTATATTAATTAAAAGAATATTATTATAAAAATGCCTTCTAAAGCTTATAATAAAAAACATTATCAAGATAATATAATTTATTTTCAAGAATATTATCAAAAAAATAAAGAAGCTATATTGATAAAACAAACTGATAATCATAAAAATAATAAAGAAGAATATTTAAGATATCAGAAAGAATATTATTATAGAGTTAAAAAAGAGAAAATAAAAAAAGTTAAAATACAAGATGTTTTAAATCAATTAGAACAATTAAAAGAAGATTTACAGAAATAATTTAATTACTTTCTCTTTACTAAAATTTTTTTTACAATTCGGACAATGAGATCGTAAATGCGGAATACATTTACCACAAAATACATGACCACATGGTAAAGCTTGGTCTTTCTTATTTTCCATACAAATACCACATTGTTTATCTTTATCATCTGTTTTTTCTGTTTCTGGTTCTGGTAATTCATATAATATATATACTGCTTTACGAAATGCTTCTAATTCTCTACATGCTCTATTACAATTATCAATCGCTTCAGACCATATATTATTTGCTGATTTCATCATTGGAAATTCATTAAGTGCTTTTTCTATTAATTTATCATATTCTAATCTTTCTTCTGGTGTATACATTCTATGTTCTGTAAAATATTTTTCTGCTATAAGATATGCTTCTGATTTTAAATATTCTTGTCTTACAGATTTTACATTTTCTTGAGCATTCATTTCTGATTGTTTTAAAGTTGTTGTTTTTAAGAATAGTGTTTCATATTTCTTTTTATCCTTTTCATTCAAGATATTTTTATATAAAGACCATTTTGATGACATTTTAATGATTAAAAATATTTTTTTTTACGAAACAATTTTTTTAAATTTATGAATATTGTAAGATACTATATTCTACACCGTTCCAACCAGTAAGAGATATAATCTGTTTACCTCTTACATATAGATGATATTTGTTATAATAAATATTATCTTCACCATCTTTATTAAGAGATATAGTTGGAATACCAAATGTAATTCTTTCATTTGGATCGTATGTTGTTTTATGTCTTTCTAATACTTCCCAATTCTTATAATTGTATTGATATGATGAACGTATTAGACAAAATTCTGTATAGAAATTCTCTCCTTTCTTTACATATTTTAGAGGTTTATAACCAAATAATATTTCAAAGAGCATTTGATGTTTCTTATGAATATTTACATCTCTAAAATCATTAATATAATTACTATATGATATAGTAGATGATGTATCACTTCTTACATCGTTAAATATACGATTATCCATTTCTTCTAGTGATGTTTGTGTAGAAATTTCTTTGACTTCTTTCTCTTTATCAATAATATTTTGTAGTTCTTTATTCTTATTTGTAAGAATTTCTATTTCTTTTGATTTCTCATTATTCATTATTTCTAAAATTGTATTCTTTTGATTCATTTCTTCTATATATTTATCTTTACTATTATTATCATCTATTTTAATTGTTAATTCTTTTTGAAGTTCACCAAGCTTTATGGTATATGGTGTAATATCAATTGTTTTATATATCGTTTTCATCTCTTCTTTCTCTTTCTCAATTGTTTTTACTTGTTTAATTAATTCATTTATTTGTTCTATCTTTTGATTTATTGATGCTTGATATGTCTTTTTCGCATTTTCTTCTAATTTGTTATGATATGCCCATTGAATATGTTTATCTGTCGCAAAATGGGTAATCGCTTCTCTAAATTGATTCTTATAAGTTCCAGAACATCCACATGATATACTTTCAAGAACAGGCATTCTAATACATGATTATTACCGCTCAACGAATCAATTTTTTAGGAAAATTTTTGTTTTTGGAATCTAATTTCTGGAAATCCAGATTTATAACTCTTTTTTTTTTGAATATATTCTGGATATGTATCTAATAAATATTTTACTGCTATTAATTGTCTATCATATCTATCTTTATAACCATTACTTTGTAAACCTCCTTTATTTTTATAATATTTAGTTTTCATAGAAATATTATTATATCTAATAACTCCATCATCTCTTAAATAATACAAGAGACTATTTTCATAATCTTGCTTTTCATGGACGTTAATAAAGATACCAGAATTAATATATCCATAACAAGAACCAATAATAAATCTCAAATCATCTGTAATGGTTTCTTTCATAAAGAGTTTATTAAGAACTGGATAGAATCCAAAGAGTTTATAATCTGAATTAATAATATCTAGAAATCCATTAATAAATATTGTATCTAAATCTTTTATTAAAATAAGATTATCATTTTCTTTTTTATAGAATCCTTCTATATCATCATCTATAGATATTATATTATATCCTTGTGGAAAATAATTACTAATAAAATTTCTTTGATCTCTCAATCCCAGAACACCAATGATTATTTTATATTCTGGATTTACTTCTTTGTATTGCTTGTATTCTTCATCATTTGCTACAAATATATATATCTTTGATTTATCAATAAGATTTTCTTCTAAGACTCGTAATGTATGTACCTTTAGAGCATTTGCTCTTTGATAAGATGGTATCGCTATTATATAATCCATATCAAAGAGTCAGAAAAAATATTTTTATTTTTTTCCTAAAAAATTGAATGGATGACTGGTTATGGTCATGTATTACTAATTGTTTTAAAATCTCTGTATTTCAGATATTTGCTATGTATCAAGATACTCTAGAAGATTTCAGAAAGTTCAAGATTGCTGAATGTCTTGAAAATGGTGATGATATTTCTAAAGAAGTTAATGAAGAAATATTCTATTCTCATGTTCTAGATTATGTAAATGATTATTATGATAATATGTCTTTAATTGTTAATAAGAGATTCTTTAATGCTACAGAACTTCTTTCAGCATCTATAGCAGAAGACCCAGATTTTGAATTGTGGCAATTTAAAGATGGTGAATTTATTGAATGGTCGTATCAAGATGTTGATGATGTAAAGATTATTGGATATAATTATCATTACAATATCAAGGGTGAAAGAATTGTTACATTTGCATTAGAAGATAATGACTCTAGTTTCTATATCTTTAAGAAAATCTAAATTATTAAAGCAAAAAAAATTGATTCATTAAGAGGTTTAGCCTCTTAACACTACTATTTTTTTGCTGAAGCATAAAAAATTGATTTCTAAAAAAAATATTTTTTACTCATTATTGAGAATGAAAGTATATTTTAATACTATTCCAAATGAAATTAAGAATAATGCCACAGAGATGAGAAAATATAAAGAATATATCTGTTGTGGTATAACAGATATTAAATTTCTAAAAGATGAATTACAACATATATTACAATCTCATAAAAATGTTAATAATACAGTTAAATATAGAAAATTAAATAATAATAATACATATAAATTAATGATAGAATATTGGATTTGAAACTGAGAATTAAAATAGTTTCATATTATCTTGATTGATTATAGATGGTTGTATTATATCTTGGAGATTGTCTTGAAAAAATGAAATCTATTTCTGATAAGAGTGTTGATTTGATTATCTGTGATTTACCTTTTGGTTGCTTGAGTGCTCCAAGAGCCCAATGCATATTAGCAGATGGTGGTAAATTAAAAAGAGAAACAAATGAAAAATGCTCTTGGGACATCAAAATAGACTTAGAAGAATTCTGGAAACAAGTAAAACGCATTAGAAAGAATGACCATACACCTACTCTATTATTTACTACGGTGAAATACGGATTTGATTTATATAATTCTAATCCAAAAGAGTTTCGCTATGATTTAGTATGGGATAAAGGTAGAGGTGTATCATTTTTATCTGCTAATAGAATGCCTATGAGGTCGCATGAAATGATTTATGTTTTTAGTAAGGCTGGTGCTAATTATAATAGGATTGATGTATCTGGTAATTTTCCTAATACAAAAAGAGGTGGTGGAGGAAAAGGTTCTAATGTATATGGTTGTAAAGAAAATTATATTATTCATAAACCAAATACATCATCTACTGAAAGATGTGCTGTATCAATTATAAATGTTAATAATACTGCTGGAAAAGGAAAGCATCCAACAGAGAAGCCAATAGAACTTTATAAGTTTCTAATAAAAAGATATTCTAATAAAGATGATGTAGTATTAGACCCTACATTTGGTAGTGGTAATAGTGGTCTTGCTTCCAAAGAATTAAATAGGAAATATATTGGTATAGAGAAAGATAATAATTTCTTTTGGAAGTTTGTTAAAAAATTGATTTGAAAAATCATTATCCAGTTATTATTATTATAAAATGACTGAATTAAATGATAAAGATATAATATTATTATTATGTCAAACAATTCCAAGAATCAATTTGATGTGTGAAACGCAGTTTAATTATTTCAAAAAATTACTATTAAAACCCTTTAGTAGTGAAAACACTAATAAATATTTAACCGAGATAAGAAATTTAAAAATTAATGAAGGAGACACTGTTATGTCAAGTGAAGTAATAGAATTAGGTTTAAAAATGTATAGCACAAAAAAAGAGGTAGATATTATATTATTTGTATTTAGTGAAATAGTAGATTTAGATAGAGCAATTGATGCTGTATTTGATGATAAAGAAGAACTAAAAGATAGAGAATATAAAAATTTATGTGATTATTATATGAAATTAAGACAATTTAATGCTGAATTTAAGAAGATTCATAAAATAATTGTTGTTAAAAAGCAACCGGTTTAAAAAAAGAATATATTGTATATATAGAAAGATGTCTGGACGTAAAAATATAAAAAAAACACTTGGTGATTTATTTTTAATATTGGATGATAAAACTACAATTGGAGATATTTTATATGGTTATAATTTTTGGTTGAAAGAGAAAGAAAGAAGTAAAATCAAGAATCAGAAACGTTCTAAAAAAATTGAGAAACCGGGTTCAATGGTTTAAAGCATAAATAATAATATGTTTAGTATATAGAATGGCTGATATGACATGTGAAGAATACTTTGATATTGATAACTATTTCAATTTATGTCGTCATAAAGGACTTTCTAAAGAACAAAAATCTCAATTACAGAAATACAAAAAAATCTCAAGAGATGGTAATAAGGTTTTAGTACAATACGATTTTGGTAAGAATTGGAATTCTTTAAAATTTGGTGATTATTATCCTTTAAAAGGTATTGGTCTTGCTTCATTTGGTAGAGAAATTAGAGCTTGTTTGGCTAAAAAATATTATTGGGATTTGGATATTGTAAATGCTCATCCTGTAATTATTCAGAATTATTGTATTAAAAAGGGTTGGTTGTGTCCTATTATTACAAGATTTATAGAACAAAGAACAGCTATTTTAGAAATTATTTGTTCTGAAAATAAACAAGATAGATGGTGGGCAAAACAAGAATGTGTTAAAGTATTTAATGGTGGTTATAGTTCTGTTCATCCTATTCTTTTAGAATTAATTCCAGAGATTGAGAGAATTAGAGATAATGTTGTTTCATTACATCCTCAAGTATATAAAAAGGCTTTTGCCATTCATCAAAATATAAGGGAAGCTAGTATTACTACTCTCTCTTTAGTATTTCAAGACCAAACTAGACAATTATTATCTTCTATTGCTGATTTTCTTAAAACAAAAGGTAGAAATCTTGATGTTAGAATTCATGATGGTGGATTAGTTAGAATTCTTGAAGGCGAAAAAGAATTTCCTAGATCTCTTATTAATGATATTGAAAAATATCTTATAGATACTTTTAATTATACTATTTCTTTAGAAATCAAACCTCTTATTCATTCTTTCCAATTTGAAGAACGAAATAAATTAATTGATAATGATATTATCATTAATGATTCTTTTGCTTGTGAAAAGTTTGTTGAATTAGTTGATATTAGAAAGGTTGGTAATGAAGTATATATTTTCAATCCCATCACTGGTAGATGGGGTTCTCAAGATGATGTTAAACAACAAATTATTAATAATAAAAATAATTTATTATTTAAGCAAATGACCGATTTGGGTATTAAAACCTATGATTATGGGGGTAATTCAAAAAATATCAATTCTTTATTATCTTTATTACCTCAACATATTAAAGAGGGTAAATTACCTATTGTATTTGAATATACTCTTTGTGATGAAGAATATTCTGAGAAAGATGAAGAAATCTATAAAGCATATAATAGTCTTGTTGAATTGATTAGTAAAGGTGATAGATTGAAAGCTATTTATGATACTTCTTATTATGCTCATATTATTCAAAAACCTTATGATTTACCAAGAGTTGCTCTAGCATATTCTGGAGAAGAAGGTGTTGGTAAAGATACTAAGATTAATTTTATTATGAAATGGATTATTGGTTCTAGATATTGTTCTACATATACTAAGACTGAAGACTTATTTGAAAAACATAATATTGGTCGTCTTAATAAATTAATTGTCAAGATAGAAGAACCTGTAAGAAAGGTTTGTATTGATAAACAAGATACCTTGAAAGCATTTATTACTTCTACTACTTCTGATTTTAATCCTAAAAATGTTAGAGACCCTATTGTTGTTGATAATATTAATAGACTTGTATTTACTACTAATTATGGATGCCCCTTTGATGTTACTGAAAACGATAGAAGAATTGCTCTATTTGATGTTTCTAGTGATAAAAAAAAAGATAAAGAATATTGGAATTGGATTTATAGTGTTCTTGATAATGCATATGCTGGTAAAGTTATTGGTACATTTCTTGCTTCTATTGATATATCTACTTTTAATACTAGTGAATTATTCCCTTCTGAATATAAAGATGCTATTCAAGAAGAATCTATTAGTATTGAAAAACGGTTCTTAACTTCTGTTATTGAAGAATGGGATGATTGGTTATCTTGTAATGAAATTTATATTCTTTATAAGAATTGGTGCAAGGAAAATAATGTTGAATCTTATAGTGCTACTTCTAATAAATCATTTGGTAAGCGATTGATTATTCCTCTTAGAGATGGATTGATTCTTAGAAAGGTATTAAAGGGTTATAATTATTTTATACAAAAACCAAAGGCACCTGTATAAAACCAAAGCCACCCCAAATCCACCCCAAAGCCACCCCCAAAGCCACCCCCTACTTCGTCATCTTTTACTTTTTACTATCTATTATATGATATTAATATTTAAAGGGGTGGATGTGGTGGATGTGGTGGATGTGTTTTGCAAATTCATTCCTTGTAAAAAAAATAAAAAATAAAAAAAAATAAAAAAAAATAATTCCTAGAAATGAGTTTGAAATACACATCCACCCCCACCCAAAGCCACCCCATCCACCCCATCCACCTGAAACCCACTTGATGCCTATTTATAGCAAATCACAGCTAAGGCGATACTAATCAATCAAAGAACATAACAATTTCTCTTTGTTCAACTCTATAATGAGGTTTCTCTTCAATAATTTTATCATTCTTTTTTTTATATTCTTTCATACAAGGTTTACACCAATTAATTCTACAATCAGGATAAGCTTTAGTATTTTTAGTCTTGTAGAAGTCATTAATATTTTTAACAGTAGAACAATTTTTACAATATTTCTGAATGAACTCTGTTGCGTTTTCCATCTATTAAATAATCTTTTATATAAATAGAATGCTAACGCTTAACCCAGAAGAATTATTAATAGAACTACGTGTACTTCCAGACTTTGAAAGATTACCATTTCCGAAAGAATGGTATACTAAATATCATATTCCAAAAACAAATATTCTATCAATGAATGAATATATAACTCTAAATACGAAGAGTCAATTCTTACCATCAGAAGGACCTGGTGAAACCAGACCACCAGTATCTGGAGGTATTAGAAAAATGCCAGAATCAGAAAAGCCAGAAATATCAGTAGAATCTAAATCAATAGACCACATTACGATAAAAACGATTTTACCAACAGAAATAACAGATTATATTGATACTGGTGAAAATGTTTCACTCAAATCTATATATTAATTTTTTACTTTAAGATATAATGCTCTCATTTGAGCAACAGCTCTACTAATCGGAATTGGATTATTAGAATAATGATGACCTTTTTTATCAACCACGATTGCAGTGCCTTTCTTGAACTTGTATTTACCACTACTCGTCTCCAAATGGAATGGCATCACTATTAACCTCAACTAAAATATTTTCTTTTAATTTCTTGTAAAGCTTTCTCTTTGGTTTTGTATTCCCAGAGATAATGTTTGGACCAGAAACCAGCTGTGAGTCTTCCCGATTTGGTCCAATCTTCGTTTGAAGCATGACGTGAATCATATCTATTTTTTCTTTCATCATCGTGATGTTTTGTATAATCTGAATAACCATAGGCTCCAAATCTGATATTGTGCTTTCTACCTTTTTCATCTTCTACTATTGCAATATATTTATGGATCCAATCTCCAGACGCTTTAACACCAATTAGATTCATTAAAAAGCAAAGCTTTTTAAAGCTACTATTTATTTAAAACTTCGTTTTAAATAAATTGATTCATTCTTTATTTCCTTCTAACACCAGGTTGGATATTATATGCTCGTGTTGCTCTAGTAAAAGAAGATGGTTGGTCAAATTCAGCAGTTGAAACACCATATACATTACCTTTTCTCATTAATCGTTCAGATAATGGTATAACTCTCTCTGGATGTTTATGTCTAACTTCAAATAATCTTTGTCTTGATAATAATGTAGGATCATAACCTTGTTCTGCTAATTGTTGAGCAGTATCATCAGTACTTCTTTCAATATTTATTAGCCGTTGTGGACCATATAATGATCTAGCATCTTGTGACGCCCGTGAAAAGCCCCTTTGACCACCAATTCTCTGAACACTAGTCATATTAGGTTTAGAAGTAGCAATACCAGAGGGCATAATATTAACACTTTGAGAAGTAGTAATAGAAGGTAAAGAAACAATATTAGCAGATTTAAGATTTTTCTGAATCTCCTTCTCACGTAAATCAGTAATTGCTTTATTAATCTCAGCTTCACTAAATCCCTTGAGTCGTAAAAGTTGTTTTTTAGCATTAAGAGCTTCAGATGAAATATTAGCAAAATAATCTATCATTTCATCTTCATGAGTATCAATTTCTACACTGGGTCGCAACCATTGATGAGGAGCTCTAGAAGCATCACCAGCGATTTCAGTAATATGAACAGCATGACGCATATCCTCAGGAAATGCATATTTGAAGTTAGGATCATAAGGTATTTGACTTTGAGCATTTTCAACATTAAATCTAGCCATATAAGGGTCAGATAATTTGTAATAACCAGGTTCAATACGTTCTTGATTAAAAATAGGATGACCACCAGTATAAGGTGTTTTTTGATTTTTCTTTAATTTACGATGAACAGATGTAAAGCGAGATACAGGACCAGAATCTTCCTCTGGATGACCAATAGATTGTAACGGTTCAATATAACCAATTTTACCATAAGGATGATAACCACCACCAGCTGAAGTAACTCCATGAGTTGTATATCCAGGTTTATTGTAAGTGCTGTAAGTCTGGTTATTCTGTGAGCCAGACATTATATTATAAAATGATATTTATTTATCTATTTAGTAAAGCATCAAGTAAAGCATAACCAGATAATAATGCTCTTTCAGATTTATTAGTAGATTTAGGAACATTATGTTGCCGTTGAGTTATTGATTCATCATCAAATGCAATAGATTTTTTCTTTGGCTTTCTGATTTTAACTTCTTCTACTGGAGTCTGGGGAGGATACAAGGTGGATAATAAGTCATTTTTGAATTCGTGTAAATCTTCTTTGGTAAGATATTTAATGGGCAAGTGAGGCAAAGCATCTTCTTTAACTTTGACTGGTATAGGTTCTGGCTTAATCTTGACAGGTTCTGATTCTGGTTTAATCTTGACAATCTTGACAGGTTCTGGTTCTGGTAATTTAACATCTGGTTCATCATCTATCTCTATACTCTTTATCTCAGACTTTTTAGCCTCTCGTTTTGCCTTTAATGAAGCAAGACCTTTGGCAAGATTAGCTTTTTGTTTTTCACTCATAATTCTTTTTGGTTTCGTAGTTTCCATATACTATATTTTTAGATTAATATTTAATACAATAATTTAAAACTAAATATTTATTAATAAGGCCAAATGAAGCACCATTTGAACCAGCAGAAGTAGCAACAGCATTACTATTATCATAAACAATACCAGTTGTATAATTTGTTCCAGAACCAGGAGGAGCAGAAGTAGTAATACCACCAGAGGCAGAACCAGAACCATTGGCAACAATAGTTATATCATGTTTATGTGAAGGTAAATTCGCAGGTAATAAGCTTGTAGTATCAAAACCACCAGTGGAACCAATAGTCCATGATGTTCCAGAACCACGAATAGTAACACCAACTGTATTAGGAAGATTAAATGTTGTTGGTGTTGTTAATTGAACTGTTCCACCAACACCAGTTCCAGTAAAACTAACAGTTGCTGTAATTTGTGACGTAGAAGCAGTTAGAGCAATAAGATTTGGATAATTTGTTCCATTATTAAAAGTAAAAGAATTACCAGCAATAATATTTGTATTTGTATTACCAGCAAAATTAATATATAAAAGATTGACAACTACAACCCAAGTAGAAACAGTTTCTGCTCCACCATTACCAACACCATAAGTAGTACCAATTAAATTAAATAAACCACTATAAGTATTTCTATTAATAGCAGAACCATCGCAATTTAAATAACCAGAAGGAGCAGTAGAAATGGGATATTGAATAATAGTTCCAATAGGAATTTGAGTTCCAGTCACAGGTGAATTATAACTACCAGGCCAATAAGGATAACTACTGGGTGTATAAGGAGCACTCATTCTATTTAATAGCTATAGAAGATATTTGATTTATTAAATTTTGATTTTGTAAACTAGCAATACTTGTAAGTGTTGATACTTTATAATTAATTACTGTTGATAGACTACTTTTATAATTACCATCCGTGGATATATTATAATCTACAATAAGATTCTTAACAACCATTAGATTTAAATTGAAATTAGGCTGTATAGTATTCATTCTATATATTTTAACTTTTTAAAATCCGATTGTCATCCAAGAAAATTCATGAAAACTAGTACTACCACCAACATAAAAATTAGACGGTGTAATATTAGAACTATATAATGGAATAACAGCAGAAGCACCTCTTTGAGTTAATAATATTTGATAATTTGTATTTCCATAACCTTTAGGCAACGTTATAGTATTGTTATCTGTTCCAGAACCAAATTGTATAAGAGGAAATGCCGAATTATTAATTGTTGATACAGTTAATGATGATGTATGTAATGTTCCAGTAGAAATAGAAATTGAAGATATAGCATTAACATTATAAAGAGTATTACTATTTAAATTAATATTATCTGAAAATTTAAAATCAGTATAATAATCAATAGAACCAGTTTTACCAGAATTAAAATATAAAATCGGATCTGAAGAACCACCTACAATTATTAAATTACTTTGAACTACTGTTTGATTACTTAATTGTAAATAATTAGAACCTCCAATATTTGTTTCATTTATTATAGAACCATTTGGAAAATATATAGTAATGGGATTAATATTATTTATATTACTAATACTATTTGTATTCATATCAATACCAGTATTAAATGTCGTTATTCCAGTAACATAAGCACCAATAGTATCTACTTGTAATCCATCTGGAAATACTGGTGTTCCATTTAGATTTGCGTAAATATAATCTACTCTAATTGCTTGACAATTATCAATACCATAATTATTAAAATTTACATTATTATTAAAATAAACATCAGTTCCAGTATTAGCATATATATTATCAAGAGTAAGACCATTAACATTAAGAATATTATTATAATTTAAATTAATATCACCACCTAGAAAAATATTAGCATTTAAATTAATAGTATTAAAATCATTAGATAAAGTTAAATAACCCATAATATCATTAGTTATATAAGAATTACCTCCACTATCATAAATAATAAGATTAGCAACATTACTAATACTATTTACATTCATATCAATAGAATTATTTGTAAATTGAATAGAAGTATTAATATCAGCATTGATATAATCAGTTTGAATACCAAATCCAGGAAACGCAACAGCACTATTTACATAAGGAGTTATAGAATCTACTTGAAAACCATTTTGTATAACTGCATTAAAAGTATATAAATTAAGAACATTACTTATATTATTAACATTCATATCAATAGAATTATTAAAAGTAATATTAGCATTTGTATTGGCATTAAAATAATCTAAAGTAATTGTATCCACATTAAAAATATTATTATAATTCATATCAATAGGATCATTAAATATTATACCAGTATTTATTCTATTATATCTATTAACATAATTAATATATAAATTACAACCAGATATATTATTAGAAGCATATAAATTACTAGTATTAACAGTATTTATAGCATTAAGATTATTATTATTCATATTTATATCATTATTAAATTGAAATTGTGGAAGTAAAATAATTGGATTATTATTTACATCATAGCCAGATACATCTATTTGAAAAACTGTAGAACTAATATTTTGAGTAATAGAAGTATCATTAATATATAATGATGAAACAATAGAAGAAGATAAATTATTAGAAGTAATAGCACTAATAGAAATAGGAGGGTCATATGTAGAACCATTGAATGTTACTCTATTAGAAGTATTTGGATTAATACTAACACCTTCATTAGGAAATAATGTTAAAAATGTAATAGGAATATCACCACTATTGATAACATCAAAGAATCCAGTAGAAGCATCAGAAAAATTAGAAGATGTTGCGACTAAAACTAATCCAGAAGAATAATCAGAAGTAATTTGATTAGAAAAAGCAGAGCCAAAACAATTAGAATCTAATTCATAATAAGATAATCCAGATAATAAAGTTGTATTATATATATCTATTAAATTAGTAGTATTATATTGATAAGATATATTAACAGAACTAATAGATAATTTCATATCATAAGGTATAATTTGATTAGAAGGAGTTGTATAAATTATTGTAGGAAATCCAACATAATCTATTTCTGAATTACTATTATATAAAGTATTATCTAAATTAATATTATTTGTTGTAATTGTAGAAAAAGAAGCATTTTTAATATTATAAATAGAATTATTACACATATTAAGATTTCCATACCAATTAGTAATACCATTTGATGTAGGAGAAATATCAAATAAATTAGATAAATGCGTTCTTTGCTGTCTATTAGACCCATATCTAGCATTAGAACCATTTCCCCATCCTAAATATGTATCGCCTTCTGAATATAAATAAATAATATCAGTACAGAATACATTCATTTCAGAAGTAGCAACAACACCAGATTCATTAGATGTAATCCAATTATTAGCGACTAAATCAGTTCTAGCTCCAAGACCAACAGCACCCAATTCTGCTCCTCCACCATTAGTAGCAATAACTGTAACACCTCCACCAAGAGGACCAAAATTAGCAGTTTGGTCTATAGAACAAATATTAGCAAAAGTAAAAGGTGCTAATACTGATAAATATCCAGCATATATTTGATTAGTAAATCCAGATAATATTTGATTTCTACCGCATGTAGTAGTTATTCTACTTGTTCCTAGAATAGTCCCTAATCCAAAAGCACTAGTAGCACTAATTTCTAATAAAGCGGATGTATTAGGTAAAAGAGTTGTAGAATCAGAATTCATTCTGACAAATGCTGGATATTGACCTCTTGTTCCAAAATAAGTTTGACCTCTAAAATTATAAGTTGGTCCTATAACAGGTGGAAATGTAAATTGGTAATCATTAACAGATAATTCAGCATTACCAAAAGGAATTACACCAAGTAAAAAAGCAGATTGAACAGTATTTAATTGTAATTGTGCGTTTGTTGCTGTTCCTTGTGTAAGAAATCCAGTAAAATCTACTGAATTTGCTCCAAGATAATAATTAGAATAATAACCAGTATAATTAGGACATGAAATAGTAGTATTATTTGCTACTGTTATATTCGCATCCATAGTAAAATTATGATAATTAGCATAATCTATTTTATTGAATTGTGCATTACCAGCCCATATTTGTCCTCCAGTTCCAACATATAATGATTGAGTTGTTGTACCATTTGTAGCATATAAATTTGAACTTGTTATAGTGTTACCATTATTCATATTATGATTAGAAAGATTTACATCATTTACTGCTGGATAATTAGCCCAATTAGAAGGAGTTATAGTGGTTGATGCGTTTGATAAATTGGCAAATGTTGTTGATACATAATCTCCATATATTCCACCAATAGAAGATAAAGATAAAAAGTTTGTTGATATAGTGCTAACATTAACAGCACCAGAACTAATAAAATTATTAGATAATATATTAATAAAAGCATTAGAACTATAAATATTATTAACATTATCAATATTATGATTATTAACATTAATATCACTCAAAGCGGGATATTCAGACCACAAATCAGTATCACCAGTAATCGTAGAACCAAATAAAGTAGAAAACAAAGATATGAATACACTATTAGTAGATTGAAACTGAGAAGAAGAAATATATCCAATACTTCCCAATCCATTTATAGAAGATATTAATTGATTTGAAGTAATAGTATTATTATTGGTCTTATTAGCCCAATTGGTAATACCAATTTGATTATTCCAAGTCGCCATTCTATGATATATTATTATAATATAGATAGAATTTAATCATCATATTTGAAACCCATTTCAATATTAATTTGACCAGCATCACTCAATGTCCATGGTTGATTAGCATCATCTAACATAGTAACAGTTATATTATAAATATTATCTGGAACTTTTGTGAGCCAATTTAATGTAAGAGCAACATATTGAGATACGCCCAATTGAGGAGCAGTAATAGGAACAACAGATAATAAATTATGCTGATTACCAGAACCCAATGAACTACCAATAATGATATTAGCATATAAATAAACATTTTGGCTATATACAAGATTGGGCCATGTATCAGCAGGTATTGCGACACCACTAGCAACAATTGAAGTAGAAGCAGTTAAACCATATTGAGAAGAAGGTTGTGAATAACCAACTCTAAGATTTAAATCATAACCACTTACATTAACTACAGAATTATTAAATGTACCATTATTAGCAGGTTTACCAGCGGGTAAAGTAATAGTACCCATAGCTGTAGCAATTAAAGGATCATCCCATGCTAAAATTCTATAGTAATGTGCAGAATTATTACCAGTGAAAGAAATAGTATTTGTAAGAGTATTTAATGAAAAAGTAATATCACCAGTTTTAAAACGAGGATTAGATGTTGTTTCATCAGAAGTAGTAGCAGTATTCAATAAAGAAACAAAATCAACATAATTACTAATATATCTATTAATAGCATAACTACCACTCGCGCCCGTGGGAACATAACCAGTAGGAAGAAATCTAATACAACCAACATCAGTAATGGCATAAGGACCAGTAGCAGAAGTTGAAGAAATATAAAAGAAATAAATAGCATAATCTGGAATATTTTGCTTAATATTGGGAATAGTAGCTCGTAATAATTGACAACGTTTAGCACCAAGAATAGGAGTAACATAATTAACTTGAAATTGATTAAAAAATCCATTAGCTGATGAAGTAGTATCATCAGAACTATTAATGAAAACTCTATCAGGCATATTAACATAAGAAAGGAAGGTCATTCTATACTATATAATACTATACAAAATAATGAAATCCAATTTCTAAAGAAATATTTTCAGATTGAGGTAAATAAAAAGGTTGTCCAGTATCTGTTTCCATAGTAATAGCAACTTCATATATTTCTCGTGGTATTTTGGTTAATGGATAACTCTGAGTATTGTTGAAATAAGAAACACCAAGAGGAGTAGTATTAAGAGGAACAGCCATCAAGAAATTGGGAGTTCCACCATTCGTAGAATCATAAGCACTACCACCCGTTAAGTTGCAAAATATATTCATATTCTGACTATATACTAAATCAGCATAACTTTCTGCAGTATACGTTAATGTAGCATTTTGAATAGTTCCAGATGAATTGAAATAAGGTCTTAGATGTAATAAATAAGAATTAACAGTATGATAATTACCAGAGCATACAAATCCTAATCTTATATTTAGAGTTCTTTCAGAAACAAATGGTTGCCCTCCTATACCTTGAATACCAAAATTATTCATCGTAGATGTTTTTAATATAGGTTGTGCTATGACGATATTAGAATCATTATATCCAGCATATAAATAAGCATAAGAATTATTTTGACCAATGAAAGAGAATTTATTAGTATTACTATCAAAAGAGAATAAAATATCATTAGCAATAAAATAAGGATTATTAGAATCATTAGCACAAGCTAGATTTAAATCAATTAATAAATCTTCATAAGAATTATAATATCTATTAATAGGATATTGAGAAGGAACTAAATCTTTAGAATACCATGAAGGATTTAATCTAATACAATGTAAATAAGATGATGATGGAGATGAAGGTAAAGAACCAGAGGTATAAGGAAGTCTATAATACCAAAAAACACATTCAGTATTAGGAATAGTAGTTTGAATAAGAGGAACAGTAGCTTTTAACAAGTCAAGACTTTTACAATTCAATACAGGATTCCGTAATATAATTCTAAATTGATTATAAAACCCAACAACATTTTCATTAGTAATAATTTCACTAACGTCATCTTTTGAATTAATACTGAGACGTTCTGGTTGAAAAATATAACTTCTTAAACCAACATAATTTTTATACATAGAACTTTCAGATTGCATTTGTGATGATGTTGATAGCGGTGTTTGTTCCATCTATTATACGTTTTTTATATTCTCTTGCTTCTTCTAATGTATTACAATAATTTTGATATTTTATATTATCTTTAATCATAATACAATGATATCCTTTTATATATTTATAAATATTGGGTTCTATATATTTAGTAGATGGACGTTTATTACAAGCATTTTCTGAATATGTAGCCCATCTTAAATTATGTAAACAATTATTTTGAGTATTACCATCTATATGGTCTATAATTGGTTTATTATCAGGATTAGGTAAATAAGTAATACCCATCATTCTATGAACATAATATTTACGATTAGGTAAAGCAATTCTTTTATAATCTTTTCTATCATAAAAAAATGATAATTGATGACCTTTTTTATTATAAACATTACCAGATAAATCTATAGAGTAATTTTTATTTAATGGGAATTCTTTCATATTATAACAAAAGAAAATAAAATGCATAAAATGCCGTTAGGGTTGTTTTTTCTATTGCTCTTTAAGCCCCAACAATTCTGAGAGCTCCAGACTTGAGGTGGAGATATTTAGTCGCTAGTAATGACACCGTGGGTGTAATTCCTTCTGCTGGAGCATTGCGTAATTGTGTCACAATTTGGCTTCCACTCTGTCCAAGAATAGATGCACCATCAGCATCAAGCTCTTCACCCCCTCTGAAATTATCAAAATTATACGCTAAAATAAATTTATCGTCATAGAGCTGTTGACCAGCATTGAACGCTGAACCTTCATTAAGAACACCCGCAGATGTTGTGTTGATTTTGTATGTATTATAATTGAGAGAACCATTATATACATTGAGAGGCTCAGCATTATTGAAAGATGACTGTGTCATCCAGAAAGCACGAGCATCTGAGTTAGCAGGTTGAGAAGGAAAATATAAACTTCCAATTCTCCACTGGACCTGGACGAAGTTATTATGACCAAAGCATGATACTGAAGGGAAATTAATACCCTGTAAAGCACTTGTTGGGCAAGCAGTAACAACAATTTTACGTAAATTATTTGTAGCACGTGATACAATAATGGCAGAATCTTGAGAACCACTTGATACACTCTGACCTTGTGAAACAATCGCAGTTTCAACAGGAATTACAAGACCAGGTTCATTTTCATCTTGACATAGAGCATTTAACATCTGAGCGTACATATAATGGGGTGTTACTAAATCGCACTCTAAGAAGATATCAGTAATGGTATATGACCCATCAGTAGCACCGTTGGCTTGCCAAATAGCTTCACCCGCAACAGCACATGTTAATTGTAAAACGAGCTCTCCCATCTGGCTTAAAGGAAGATATTGCTTAGTGCGGAAAACACCAGATAATAGACCAAGAGGGATAGCCTTTGACATACCAGCCTTGTAGCGGACTGATGCGTTCTGCTGAGCACGAAGAGCATCACCTTCTACTGCTGATGTGTTTGTATTTACAATTGTAGAACCATTGACCATTTGATTACCAACAGCAGTAGAACCAGCGATAGAAGAAACATAAGCGGAACCAGATGACGCTAATGCGACTGAATCTTTCCAATAACCAGCGAATGAACCAGCACCAGTGAGCCATGCTTTATCAGCGGAGGCATATACAAGAGCATTAGTATTACGTGCTACGTTATCAATATCATCAACTAAAGAACCATTAAAAGTGCTCTGAAAACGTCTCCACTCAGAAGGACCGTCATCCATAGCAACAGCACCAGTACCAGTTGTTGTAACTGTATATGAAAGAACAGCAGATGCGGTATCAAGTAAACAAGTAGAATCAGCAAGAACAAACTGGACAATAGAGCCAGGGCTAGCAGTAACACCAGTTTGTGGCTGAAATCTTATTCTACGTCTGCCACTTAACACGGAAGATTTAGAAACACCTCTTATAGAGGCTGAATCGGGCACAACTTCTGTCATGGGTAATCCAGAAAAATGAGTAGGAACAACAGACATTATATAATATCTTTATATTTTATTCTTGTTCCATTTTATCAATTCTATCTTTACTGCGTTCAGAATCTTGTTTTTTGGTATTCTTTTTACCAGAACCAACATAAGCCATTAAGGAAGCAAGAGGTAAGGCGGAGGCATTTCTCATTTGCTCGTAAGTATGAGGAGATGTAAAAGGGTTTAATGATGGAGTATTCATTAAATGTTCTAAACCTTTAGTGAAATCACTCTTCTGGGTTATCTTCTTTTTCGTCATCTCTTTTAATAGAAGATATTATTTTATTACTTATAGCATTTCTGTCAACCATAACTCGTGGAGGAGGTAATAATTGTGTAAAGCCTTTAGTATATCGTTCATTTTCTGGTTTTTTATAATTAATCATAACAAAATTATGCGGAGTCATATAAACATCAAGAAAATGGTCTATCAATTCATTTTTATCATAGAATCCTTGATGTTCTTCAGCAATTTTATCTAAATCATTTCTAGCAAGAGCATAACAAATATAATAATTAGTATTATTGCGTATCGTAGGATTCGCTAAACCATTATTTTTATATGTTTGACTATTCATTATAATGGTCGCATTGCATTCGTGTCTGCTAGTAAGCATAAGTCTTTCAAGAACAGAAGATTTACCTTTACTGCGTTTGATTACATTCTGACCAACGAAATCATCAAAACAGATTAAAATGTTCAACGGTGGTTGACCTTTTTCAATCTTCTCCATTTGATGTTGTTTCAAATCTTCAAGGTATTCTTCAAAATCATTTTCATCAAATTCATTTAATATAATTTTATTCTTTATAGGTAATGTCTCAAAAACTCCTACTGAATCTTGGGTTCCTAGGTATATAATAGCCTCATCAAATACAGATTTCTTCTTTTTTCCTGACCCATATACATACCCCTCATTTAAAATAGTATATAACCATGAACTTTTACCACTTCCACAACGTCCTAAGCATAACATATTAGAAGGAATAACGGGAAGAGTATCATAATGTTTCATAGCTAAGATTCTTTTATCTGGTGGTCGTATTTCAGAAGGAATAACATTAATTTGAAGTTCTGGCATTATCTATTATAACATTATCTTTTTTATGAGGCATATCAATAACTTCAACACCTATGTCAATATCATTATCACAACATTTAGAATGAATCATTTTACCATTACACATTATAATGAGATGATGTATGAATGTAATAAAAGTAGATATTCCAGTCATAATCGCAATGGTAGTAGGTGTATCCATTCTAAGAATAGAAATTATATTCTATAATATAATTATGGATACAACCCTCTTTGAACCATTATTAGATGCATTAAAAAAAAGACGCATAGAAGTATATAATGAAAGATATAATTCTGGAAAGGGTAGAAGTCTTCCTTTTGGAATTATTAATAGGCGTAATTATGGAGTTGGTCGCAGTCGTAATAATAAAAGATATCCGCGCCATTACGAGGAGGCTCTTAAATTAGGAGAATTAATAGCATCAGATATTCCATGGACTACGATAATGATAAATGATAATTATCAATCATTACCACATTATGATAAAGGAAATGATGGAGAATCTTGGATAGTAGGATTTGGAGATTATGAAGGTGGAGAATTGAATGTAGAGAATACAAAGATTGATATAAAATATAAACCTTATAAAATGTTTGCTGGAGAAAAGCAACATTGGACAGAACCATGGACTGGTAATAGGTATAGTATAGTATTCTTTAGAATTAAATTATGTAATAAATCTATAGCAGAAAAATATAAAGATTATACTTTTAAACAAATGGATGCTATTCTTGGTACATATGAAGATGCTGATTCTAATCATAAACTAGAATTATGATTCATAAAGAATATTAGTATTGAATTTTGGTTTTAATTTCTGAATCCACATACCTTCTCTTGATAATTTATCATATCCAGTATCATTATAATCACCTAATGATTTAATAATTAAAACATTTTTATCATCAAGAGTCATAATATAATCTTTAAATAAAGGTTCATTGTAGAATTCTAATCTTTTATAACGATTTAATTTCTTGAGTAAAGATTCTGTAGTAGTAGCAATATAAAGTAAATCATTACCATTATAAATACCAAAGACTTTATAAGAATCCATTATAATATAATAGTAGATTAAAATAGATTCAATTTTGTAGAAATTTTGTAGATAAAATAGATGTAGGTCTTTGTCCTCCTACCCCAACACTCATATAACCATCTTCTTTATGACCCCAATAAAGACCTTTTTTATATTCTGGATATTCATCTCCATCTTTAATTCTAAACAATATACAAGGTCCATCTTTATCTGACCCATACCAATCTTCAACAGGAGTTCTAATAAGAGTATCAATTAATATCTTATTCTTATAAAGTTCAATTCTTTCTCTATCTACTATTTTTAAATCATATATAGTATGTATCTTTGTAATATGTAAGTTAAGATTCTTAAATGTTTTATTACAGATAGAACAATTAGACATATTATAAGATATATTGTAATACATGACGACAGGCGATGAGCGATTCAATTTTTTTTGACGATTCAATTTTGTAGAAGTTTTGTAGAAGTTTTGTAGAAAATCTGGCACTAGAATTCTGGCACTAGAATTCTGGCAGAAAATCTCGCAGAAAATTTCGCAAAAATTCTGGCACTAGAATTCTGGCACTAGAATT
>TBL_comb47_HYPODRAFT_10002552_pt1 | contig 22371 bp, 13 predicted proteins | sample TroBogypolimnion_40_FD_10682 | JGI IMG/M metagenome (IMG submission 10682)
ACATTAATGTCGATCTGTCTGGTAACCACAGCAGCTTAGATGTCACCGACCTCAGTAGCTTGTTTACCCCTAGTGGTGGTGCAACCACGCTGCTCAATACCTTACATACTGAGGCACAGGACTTAGCGGCTCACAATATTGGTCTGCAGTTAGAGGTCGGTCACAATACCCCAGGTGCAGCACCATTAGTCATTACTGCAGCCGAGGCTCACACTTTAATTGCCGACGGCCTGTCTTTTGTAGCGCATGATAGTGTTCAGATGCAGGTTGGTACAACCCACCTGAGTAATAGTCTTAAGGATTTAGAGAAGCTGCATGTTAATTCAGTTGCTTTGCAAGGAGATGCTGCTCTTCACGGTTTAACCATACAAGCTGGAGTTGGTGAAACTGTTGCGGATCTCGTTGCAAACCAACTGCCTGTATTTAGTGGTGGCAATGTTAATCTGGATTTACAAAATGCATCCAATGTAAATGCTCTTAATGAGTTAATTGCTAATCACACCTTAGTTGATGCGCTTGTCAATAGCAATATTGATTATTTAACTATCCATGAGGCAGTAGATTTATCTGCTTCACATGATTGGATGAATCTAGATTCGATTCAAGATGTAGTTGCCGAGTCTCATAATGCTATTCATGTCAATGTTGATATTGATGGTACACAAGCTCCAAGTGCCTTTACCAATCTCAATACTGCATTAGAAAATAGCCTATCGCACCTTAACGCTGCTACTGATATCTCGGCCGCAGAACATGCTAGCTTAACCAATGCTATTAATGGCCTCGATCTCTTAAGTGGTTACACCACACCTGATAAGTTTGGCAGCTTAATTTCTGCGCTGACGGCATCTGGTGTCAGTGATATGGTCATTGAATCTGGTCATGTGGATATTTCGGATAGCCTGGCTTCCGCTTTGGTCTCCGCTGGAATGTTGCAGGCCTTACCAGCAGCCAATTTGGTGATCGATGCTACAGCCGACGTCCAGTCTTATGCAGACCATATCGGTCAATATGCCCATCTATTTACCAGCTTGCATTCCATGGCAGATTTGGGAGTCCAGCAAATTCAGGCTGGCAACGCTAATATGGTCTACATTAATTTAGGCTTGCCGACCCACGACCATAATGCGATGGCTGACATCAGCAGTCTGTTAGCATCACTTGACCCAGCCAATACCGCGAAGAATCTTGCAGTCAATGCCAGTGGCGAGGGCGTTGGAATTGGTTTGGTAATTTCTGGTCAATTGGCTCATACTATTGCTCAGAGTGGCGGTTTATCTGCCGCTGATTTGAATCACTTACATGATTTAGGAATTACAGAGATTGATGTTCTGAAACCAAGCGCTGATGTCAGTGCAAATACACATGCCTTAGTACCAAGCTCAAGCTCCGCTCCAGTAGTTCCTGAGGTGAAACTCATTGGTGTTCATGATCCGATGTATAACGAGTTGGATCATCACAATATTATGCATCCACATAAATAATGGGATTTAGAAAGTGAACGATAAGATAGATTCGCAAAATAGTCAGCCAGAAGAGGCGGCATCTCCCAGTTTTGCAGAGCAAATGGGTCAGCCGCAGGCTAATGAGACCAAAGAGCCGCCCGCTGCAATGAAGGGGCAGTCAACTGCTGCCTATGTTAGTGATGGAAAAAAGCCTATTGATGCCATTATTCATAATTGCCGTAAGTCTTTTATCTTCGTAGTGATTGCTACTGTTGTGATTGATTTAATGGGTTTAATTCCCATGCTATTCATGATGAACGTCATGGATAAAGTGATGACTTCTAGAAGCGTGATTACTTTATTGTCATTAATTGCCGTCATCATGGGTTTATATCTTTTTTGGTCCGCTCTAGAGTGGCTGCGGGGTCGAATGATGGTGCGTCTATCCCTACGGATGGATTGGGACCTATCGGCAGATATCTTTGATGCTTCCTTTAGACGGTATGTCGGTCGACGCAATATTAATATTCAACAGTTATTGGGTGATTTAACTACCTTGCGTCAATTTATGACTGGCAAAGGCCTATTTGTATTGATTGATGCCCCAATGGCAATTGTTTTTATTATTGTGGGCGGTTTATTCCACCCATTTTTAGCAGTCTTTGCGATTGTTGCTTCGATTGTCATGCTGATTACGGCCTACATCAGTCAGAAAATGACGACCCCAGGCCTAAAGGCGGCAAATGATTCGAGCGCTGAAGCTGCGCGGGTAGCCAATGCCAGTCTAGCTCATGCTGAAGCTACTCTAGCGCTGGGCATGATGGGATCAGTACGTCAGCGTTGGTATAACGAGCATCACAAACATCTCAAGCATCAGGTAAACGCCAGCGAAGCAGCAGGTATGACGGGTGCCTTCTCAGACTTTTTCAATAAGTCTCTTAGTTCCCTGCAGATGGGATTAGGAACCTTGCTAGCAATTGAAGGGTTAATTACGGGTGGTATGGTGATGGCGGCAAGTATGTTGATTAGCCGTGCAGTTAATCCGATCACGAAATTAATCGCAGGCTGGAAAGACATCATTGGCGCACGCCAAGCGTATGAGCGTATCAATGCTTTGCTCATTGATGATGTCAAACGTCAATCGCGCATGCAATTGCCACCGGTTGCAGGGAGTCTATCCGTGCAAAAAGTTGCAGCCGTTCCTCCAGGTCACAATAAGGCGGTGCTGTTTGACATCGATTTTTCTGTAGCGCCTGGTCAAGCAGTAGCGATTGTCGGCCCCAGCGCCGCTGGTAAAACCTGCCTGGTGCGACTCTTAATTGGGGTTTGGAAACCCGCCAAAGGATCGGTGCGTTTAGACGGGGTAGAAATTTCTGATTGGGATCATGACGAATTCGGACCACAAATTGGTTACGTTCCCCAAGAAATTGGATTTTTTGAGGGCACAGTTGCTGAAAATATTGCCCGCTTGGGTGACATTGATCCTCAAAAAGTCGTGCAAGCGACTAAGTTGATTGGTATGCATGAGACTATTTTGACTTTCCCTAAGGGTTACGATACCGAGTTGGGTGAAACCGGTTTTGCACTATCTGGTGGCCAACGTCAGCGACTTGCTATTTGCCGTGCTTTGTATGGTATGCCTAAATTTGTCGTAATGGATGAACCTAATGCCAACTTAGATGAAGTGGGGGAGTCTGCTCTTGTGCAAGCTGTCTCTTATCTTAAGTCTCAAGGCTCTACCGTCATCATTACAACGCATCGACCCAGGCTGATTGGGGCGGTAGATAATTTATTGGTTCTTCGCAATGGCGCGCAAGTTGGCTTTGGACCCGCCGATGACATGATTAATGCGGTGCGGAATCTGCAAGTAGTCGCGCAAAATAACGGTGAGCCAAAAGATGCCACGCAAGATGCACAAATGAAGGAAGCCACCAATGATGCGCCGGTTGGAGATGCTCCGGTCACGCCCCCCAACCTTTCCACAGATGAAAACATCAATACATCTGTTACCCCACAGGTTGATGAGCCTCAATCCATAGCGCCTAAGCGCGAGTCTGATACTGGAGAAGATAAATGAGTGAAGAAAATCAACACCCTCAAGATAGCGCTTTGCCACCAGAAGAGGGTGGCTCTAGCTCATCCCATGCCCTTGGTAAAGTGGGGTCCGATAAAGAACTGAGTAAAAGTCAGGCTTTGGTTGTGCAATTTAAAGAGCTTGATAAAAAAGCAGAATCCTGGATTCAGTCCTGGAATCCATATCATCCCGGAGCATTGCAAACCCGCAAAATTCAACCGATCGAAATTGAAGAGTCTCATCTCCGCAAGCATGCAACCAAACTCTTTTTGATTACGTTTGGCGCTTTTATCGTGTGGGCTACTTTTGCGCCCATTGATGCGGGTGTCTCGGCTCCGGGCACAGTGATGGTCAGTGGCTATCGTAAAACCTTGCAGCATCCTACCGGTGGGATTGTGCAAGATATCTTAGTCAAAGAAGGGGATGTCGTTAAAGAAGGGGATTTGCTCATTCGCATTAATCCATTAAAAGCCGAGGCAGAGTTATCTTCAGCTCAGCTTCAATATATCAATATTCTGGTGACTGAAGCACGCCTAAAGGCGGAGCGCAGAGGCGATAGCAAAATCACTTGGCCCTCAGAACTTGATTCCTGGGGGGATGAACCCAGGGTAGAAGAGGCTAAAGCTTTACAGCAAAAGCTATTTGAAACCCGCCGTAATGAAATCGTGGCCGTGATCAATGGTCGCCGTTTGCAATTGGCAACCTTACAAGATGAGGCTAAAAATAATGCCATCTTGGCGCAAGAAGGTTATGTCCCAAAATCTCAGGCTAACCAAGTATTAAGAACAAAGGTAGACGCAGAACTCTCTCTTAATTCTATGCAGGCTTCATACTATAAAGATATTGATACTCAGTTAGCAGAGATTCAAAAAAATCGTGATGCACTCAAAGACCGTTATCAAGCCGTTGCATTTGATCGTGATCTCACTTCGATTCGGGCACCGGTTTCTGGAACAGTAGAGGGCTTAAAGGTTAATACCAAAGGAGGCACGATTGGTGCCGGAGCAATTTTGGCGGAGATCGTGCCATCCCAAGCTTCTTTGATTGTCGACGCCCAAATTCCGCCGGCCTCAATTGATAAAGTCCATATTGGTGAAACCGTGGACATGCGCTTTGAGAGCTTTAATCAAAATGTGACCCCAGTGATACCTGGAGTCGTGAGGATGGTGAGCCCAGACAAAATGCCCGACCCGGGAGGCAATAAATCGCAAGATTTTTACCTAGCCCAGGTTGAAGCTACCCCAGAAGGGCTCAAAAAATTGGGGGATAACAAGATTCAGCCTGGTATGCCAGTCACTATTTTGGTCAAAACTGGCGAGCGCAGCTTCTTGAGCTACCTTTTGAAACCCTTGTCTGATCGCTTTAGTGGTTCCTTTAAGGATTAAAACTCACTATATAGTGTGATCAATGGATAAATTCAGAAAATACCCGCTAAAACGCAGAATACAAACCCCTATTTGATTTATTTTTAACCAATTAATAGTAAGATAACATCATGATTTTAAAGAAAAAAAACAAGTTTTCTCAGTTTGCCGCACTAGCCATCGTCTTGATGATGGGCGCAAACTATGCCAACGCCTTGGACTTAGTGGGGGCTTTTACGCTTGCACAAGATATCGACCCTAAATTTCAGGCAGCAAAATCACAAAATAAAGTGACTACCTCGCAAGCTCTCAGTGATCGCTTATCCTACCTGCCAAGTTTTAGTTATAACCGCCAGCAGTTGCCAAACTTTTCATCCACCACTTCAACCTCAGCAATGACCCAGCCCATTTTTAATTTGCAGGCGCTCGGTCAAGTGGCTCAGGGTGGTCCCACGTATACCTTGGCAAAAGCCAGTTTAGACGCAGCTTCTCAGGATTTGGCAACCCGAACCGTTAATGCGGTAGTGCAAATTGTGTTGGCCAATGAAACTATTCGGGCAAATCAGGCTCAAATTGCTGCTCTCGAATCTCAGGCGCAGGGCGCAAAGCGCAAATATGAATTGGGTCAAGGCACTGTTACCGATATGCTAGATGTTCAGGTTCGCTTTGAGCAGGCCAAAGCCAACGATTTAACTTTACGTGCTAATTTACAAGCGGCCCAAGACCAGTTCTACGCCATTACTGGTCAGTATCCAGCTACAAACGATTTTATTTTGCCTTATCGGCATGAAAAATTTAGTATGAATTCGCTGGCAGCCATTTTAGAAAAAGTTGCTAAAGATAATCCCAGTATTGTGAGCGCCAAAGCCAACGAATCTCTGGCTAAATACAATGTGGCCATTTCAGCTAGCAACTGGACTCCAACCTTGGGGTACACCTTATCTAAGAGTAACTATGCGGGTACGCAAACCATTAATAATGGTTTAACGCTCACGGTTCCTATTAATGCAAGTAATTTTGTAAATACCCTCGGCTCAGTTGCCGCTTATGAAAAGACTACCAATGATCGCGAAGCAGCTGAAACCCAAGCCAAACTAGATGCTCAGCGTCTTTATGCATTAGTCGAAGCAGGGCAAGAAACGGTCCGCATTAAAGCGCAGGCTAGTGATATTGCTAAACAAAGTGTGGTTGCTAATCAAAAAAGCTATGAGGGCGGCGTGAAGTCTACAACCGATGTCTTAATTGCGATTGGCACACAGTTTCAGGCTAGAGTCGATTACGTCCAGTCAGTCACTCAGCAGGGAGCGAATCTTTTGAATCTTCTGCTCGTTAGCGCTGAAGATCCTGTGCAGGCTGTGCAGCAGACTCAAGCTTTCTTGTTTAGAAAATAAGCTATCTCCTTTCAAAGCATCTCTTTAAGCAAAAAGATAATCAGTCATGTTTGGTTTTTTTAAGAAAAATGATGCTCCTGCACTGCCTGCTGCAGAGCAGGTGCCCCGTGAGCTGAGAGTGCTGACTGATGAGATTGCCGATTTAAAAAAAGAGATTCAGCAGGGCCAAGAGTCAGCCGAACAAGGAGTTCGAGAGCTTGAGACACTCAAAATTCAAATTAAAGAACTGTTGGTGCAGAATCAAATACTAAATACTGAGCTCGATAAGAAGCGCGTTCAGGATCATCATTCCGATGAATCGGGGCTCAAGGATCTAGAGCATCGTTTGCAACAGACGCTATTGGAAAAAGAAGTGCTTCAGGAGCGTTTCAATGCTCTAGAGAAAGATCGGCTTGAGATCGTAGAAAATCGCCAATTACTGTGGGAAGAGTACCAAAAGCTTGATGCGCTGCGCAATAATTTTGACCCTAATTTAAGTGATCGTGCCAATCAACTACAAGCGGAAAAAGATGAGCTTCAAGAGCGCTTCAATGTATTAGAAAAAGATCGTTCTGAGATTGTTGAGAATCGTCAATTTCTTTGGGAGGAGTATCAGAAGTTAGAGGTTTCGAGAAACGAATGGCAAGCACGTTTTCATCAGATTGAACAGGAGGTTGCTGATCTCAGGGCCAAAGGGCTCTCTGCATTAGTAAGCTCTGGCGCAACTGTTGATGGTGAAATTGTTGATATTGAGCAAATCTTAGAAGAGAGTCGTCGTCTTAAGATTCAAATTGAGAGCCTAGACCAAGAAAATAATTTCCTCCTAATTCAAATTCGCCAAAACCAGGATGAGATTGAGAAATTTACTTTGGAAAATAAGGCAATCAAAGATCTTAATCACTCCCTGAATGCAAAATGGCATCGCTTGGAACGTCGCTTTCCAAACTACATCGATTATGGTGGCTTAGAGGTTGTTTCTGTTGATGGTGTTGCAGCAGTGCCTAAAATCATTTGGAAAATCACGGATTACTCTAAATCTGGATTTGCCTTGCCAGAGTTCTATTTCCAGACTACTTTGCAAAATGGACAGGCTGGAATTTCTATTATTCATGGTGGCGATGGGGAGCTAAGCGAGGTTCTCATTCCGGCTTTGCTCACACAGTCTCAGGCTCAAAGAGAGATCTTTATTGAGTATGACTTGAGTGAGTGGAATAAGATTTCAGCTGCATGCGATGTACTAGAGCAACTCATCATTAATAACGGTCTTGGACTTGGTCAGGCTGAGGGATTCGATTTAAGTTTTTGGAAAAGCTCGCTTTCCAATTTGGTTCAAAACATTCAAAAGTTACCCAAGATTTTGCGTTTTGAACGGGTACGTCTAAAGCGTGAATTAGTAAACCCAAATTATGAACATCTTTGGTTAGAGTTCTATGATGTGCAGCTAGATACCTACCGACAGCCTAAGCTAGAGATGCGTCTTGCTGCAGCCCTTGTACAGGCCGATGGATTTTCTCGTTTTCCCAAGATTGAAATCCCACTTGTCGATGGCAAGGAAAAACCATTTGAGAGTTGGTATCCAGAATCTCATGATGATCAGGGGGCAAAGTTAGAGCTCCGCTTCGCTTTGGATAAACAAGCGTTTGATTTGGGAGTATTTGCAAAGTTAAGCCCCTTGGATCAACGTCTAGTGCAGTCATTCATTTACCGTCTTCCAGCCATATTGAATCGCTTAGCCAAAAATAAGGTCTCCATTCATCGCCAGTGGCAGGATTGGTATGAGTTTGCTAGAACTACTGCACAAGTCATGCAAGCTCAATTGACGCAAGCCAGAGCTTTAAAGGATTCAGCAGAACAAAGTCAAGCTTCTAAAGCGGAAGAGAATGCCTCTGTAGATGCAAAATTAAAAAAGCCGATATCTGTTGTCAAGGTAACCAAAAAAGGTGCTGGTAATTCACCAGCTAAGAACACATCATCAAGTACGAAAAAGCCTATAGCGTCAAAAAAGAAGACAGCTAGTAGATCGGCAAAATAAACCTGAAGACTTACAATATGCTCACGCTTTTTGCCCAATATTTTGTGCCAAAGAACTCCAAGAGAAGGGCTGAGATTGATGAGTGCTTTCATAAAAATATTGAAAATCCGCTAGTCGCAAAATTTATTATTTATTTTGAAAAAGAAGCAGATATGAAGCTGCTTCCAGACAATCGCAAGATCATCAAAAGACTTCAATCCGAGCGGATGACTTATGGCTTTTGGTTGCGAGAGACTAATAAGCTGCCTCCAGGAACGCTGTCTATTCTGATTAATTCAGATATCTATCTTAATGAGACGGCTCAGTATTTGATTGTGAAGACGCCGTATATACAAGAGCATAAGAAATTCATCGCTCTAAGTCGGTACAACCCCGATGGAGATGGATTCCGTCTTAACGAAGATCCGCATTGGACGCAAGACTTTTGGGCCATTGTCAGATCGAATGAAGATATTCCTAGCGCCCTTATACAGGAGGCGTCATTTGAGTTAGGTCAGCCAGGCTGCGATAACAAAATTGCCTATGTCATGCATAGCTACGGCTATCGAGTTACCAACCCTTGTGATTTTGTCAAAACCATTCATTTGCAAGCTGATATGCGGCGCTCGTATGATGCTCGAGGCAACAAGTTGCTTGGTATCCATGCGTTTGTTCATCCTACTCTCTCCGTAGAGGATGACTCAAAACTAGAGTTCGATTTACTTATTCGTAATAGCGAGCCCATACCCAATTTGAGGGTGAACAATTGGATTAACTATGGCAAAGACTACCAATTAAGTGGGGATCCTCAGGAATTGCAGCAACTTCAGTCTGAAATTCGGCGTGAAGTTCAGGTATATCAGCCTGAGTTTCAGTTGGCAGACTCAATATCACAATACCAGTACACAACTTGTGAAAAATATGACTATATCGATAGCAAAGGTTTTATTGCCAAAGGCTATTTTTTAACCCATCAATATAGCGAGCAATATCAGGTATACGAGGATCAAGCCTATTTTTATTTTGTGGATAAATATTGGCCCACTGTCCGTAGAATTAAGCGCGAAAATTTTGTTATTGAATCTACAGGACTTCCTAATCTAGATAAATTATTCTGTGCAGGTTTTTTACCAACGATCCTGGAGTTGGATGGTCTCAATTTCCCGGATGCACGGCGCTTCGAATTTGATAATTTATTCTGGCAAAGACCTTGTAAAACGGAAGAGGACGCTTATGAGCATCATCAGCTTCTAGATTCTCCGCAGATAAGTGAAAAATATGTGGATATTTATGTGCCTATCCCTTGGGCAACTATCATTGATCTCTACAAATTCCATTCAAGCTTGCAACATAAAGAAATTCCCTGGGGGGTCCTTGGGGTCTTAGGAATTCGCATCTCATCGGCAAGACAGCTTCTGTCTGCAAGAGGTAAAGAGTTGCGGGTACACACCGTTTGTCAGCAGATTTATTGGCAAGAAATCTTAGAGTGCTTTAAGTGGGTGGGAGTAACAGACTTATGGATATCACATAAGACCACTTCTATAGACTCAATAGAAAATATTCGTCTGCATGCATGGCCACTGTATGCCGTTAATATCGTTGACCCCACTCGTCAGCATGGCCTGAAAATTGTCCCTATTCAGGATAGGCCCTACTTAGCCTCTTTTATTGGTGCCTACATGGGGCACTATATCTCCAAAGCGCGCCTAAGAATGGCCGAACTATTTGGAGCCAACGCTGACTACCGTATCAAGCTCAACGATATGTGGCACTTCAATGATCTGGTCTATAACGAACAGCTCAAATTAGAGGTTGATGATTTTCATCGGCAGGAAGACGACTCTGTTTTTGAATATAACCAAACATTATCTAACTCAAAATTTTCTCTATGTCCTATTGGTGCGGGATATAACACGCTACGTCTTTGGGAGTCTTTAGCTATTGGCAGTATTCCTGTGATTTTGTCAGACGGCTATCAATTGCCAGATGTCGAGGATGAGAACGGTAAGCTTTTTGATTGGACCAAAGCTGTTTTACAAATTCCAGAAGCACAGTTACCTAATTTAGATAAGATTCTGCGCTCTATCGACAATAAAACTCTCGAGTTGATGGCTGAAGAATGCAAGCATATCTACAAATGCATCGTTAGAAAAACCTGCTTTGGCAAGATCGACAAGGATTTAGAGGTAAAGACGGTTGATTCAATTGCTGCCCGAAAGATGACGATTTTTGTCCCTTATATTGGGGAGAATGATCGATATTTTTGGAGAAATAGTAAGCATGGATTTTATGACCTCGTCATGGAGTGGAATAGACGTGGTTGGTGCGACATAAAGCAACACGCTGGACCTTACTATTGGATCAATAAGATTGGATCCATCCTCTTTTTCGATAGAGACCAGGTTGCTGATCTGATTGATAAGAAACGGGTTAATCCGCGATGGGAGGGCGAAGTTCCCTACAAGTACGCTTTCTTTACGAATGAGTACAACCTAGAAAATGATCGAAACTTTAAGTTTGAGTACTGGTCATATCATCCTGTCGAGTTAGAGCAAAAGTCTAAAGAAAAGGGAGTAAGACCCTATCCAGAGAGATCTATTGATTCAATATTTTTAGCTTCTATCGAAAATGAGACACAAGAGTATTTTAGAAATAAATTCCAGGGGTGGGAAACCGCAATAGATGAGTTTTATATTGCCGATAAGCTGAATAAAAAAGAGAGCGCTAAGTATTCTTTTGAAGAATATCTAGAAAAAATTAGCCATGCTAAGTTTGGTGTATGCATGAGGGGTAACGGCCCTAAGTGCTATCGTGAAGTTGAATATGCCGCTTTTGGGACGCCACTCATCATTACGGAAGGTGTGGATACCAACTATCCCGTCCCGCTAGTTGAGGGCACGCACTACTTCTTTGCAAAAAATAAAGAAGATATCGAAAAGTACGTTAAAGATACCGATGCAAAGACATGGGAAAAAATGTCTACAGCCGTCAGAAAATGGTACGAGGAGAATTTCACTACCGAGGCAATGTTTAATCACCTCAAGGAAAAAATAGAGACGCTAGACCTGAGCCTGCAAAAGCCTAGCACTGTATACATTGAGCCCCTAGACCATGATCATTACCAACTCACCCATGATTCATGCAAGATCTTTAATCCAAACATTCAGATTGTTAAAACTCAAGAAGAGAATACTTCTGGAGTAATTCTTAATGCTGGAGATGTCGTAATCAATGAATTGCCATACGAAAAGACAGGGCAGAATTATGAATACTCTGTAAGCAAGGATCAGCTAGAGGTACTTAGAGAAGATATTCTGAAATCTAATCTACAAAAGAATAAAGATTTGGCGACCTTGCTTAAGTGGAGGCTGAGGGATTTCAAGGTTAAGCTTAAAAAGCAGGGTGAAGAGGTGAGGGTCAGCGACTATGTTGATGAAAATGGAATACTAAGAATAGATGACCCAGATATTGAGCATCAAATTAGTATTGATTATGACTATCAAAGAAGATTGCACCAAAAATATTCAGAGAAAATCATAAAAGGGCGTGGAGAAATGGCTTTTCCTAGTTTATATATTAAAAAGGCGACTCTCCATTTTCAAATTAACAAAAATAATTACGAAACTGATGTAACTAAATGTTATGCTGAGTATGTTGCAATTCATGACTCTTTAATTCCAAAAGATTTACTATGGAAGAGGTTAAAATTGTGGGAATACAATGTTGAAAATTTTCAAGTAATAAATATATATTACATAGACCAAAATGGTGAAGAAAAAATTTCTAACCATAAAATTGAATACTTTAGGAGTGATGTCTAGTTATTGGAAGTTGAATTTTTTAGTCCAATGAGATTTTTTGGTTTTAATCTACATATTACATAAATTTAAGCGCTCTTAATGAAAGGCGATTAATGTCTAAACAAATTATTGATAATGCTCTGGAGATTGAGGGTCAGACAGTATCTGCGGCCTTGAAGCTTATGTTGTGTTTTTTATTAAAAGCGCAAAAGATGTGCCCTGGTTCCCATGAGTTGATTGAATTTGGTACCTACAAGGGTCGGGTTTCAGCTTTGCTTGGTATGTTAGCGCGACCAGGCGACAATCTGCGCCTCGTGGATGTCGTGGATCAACTTGATAAGGATAAGCTTGCAAAATTTGGGGTCAAATACGACTTTCATCTGAGTAGCTCCGAAGAGTATTGTCTTAATCTAACCAACAGCAAGCCAATTATTCTCTCTCATCATGATGCCAGTCATTATTTTAATAATGCCTTAACAGAACTAAAGGGTCTGTGGAAATATGTAAATCCATTTGGGCTTATGGTGCTTGATGACTTTACCGACCCCTATAGTCAGGTGAGAGCAGCATATTACTACTCAAGTTACGTGGAAAAAATTGAATTTGAATTTTTGCTTTACGGCTTTGGTAAGGCGATATTAGTCCACAAGAATAATTTTAATTTTTGGGAGGAATTTGTTTTTGGCGAATTGCAGCCCTCCCTAAGAGAGATGGACCTTTTAACTACTATTTATAGAACAGATGTGAATAAGCATGCACGCTCTATTTACATAAATTATCAAGATCCAAATGAATCAGAAAGATATGGGGTTAATGTTTGGGGCGATCAATTCTATAAGCCGTCGATTGTTTAGTCATGACAACCTTTAAGCCCTGTTACGTTTGGCCAAATAAGGCCTTTCCTTTTAGATTATATCTAAATGATCATAATATTCGAATATTCATATTGGAAAATTTGCAACATAATTTCGAGTGGTTATTAGAGTATTCGAAAGATTTTCGATCGACTGATCATTTTTACGTGATTATTGGGTGCCATTATCAAGACGGCCTGGCTAATGAAGCAAGTCGTATGTTTGATTTTCTCGATTTGGATCGTAAGAGATTTACCATTTTATGCAACGATTTAAGAGAGGAATTTCTTTTTAATAAGTACGGATTTCAATGTAGGCTTGTTAATCAGAATGCATGGTTAGATGAAAATTTAGTAATGAAACCAAAACTCTTAGATAAGAAATATGATGCTATATATGTTGCAAGATTGATCGCCCTTAAACGACATGAACTTTGTGCAAAAGTTTCAAATCTAGCCCTTGTTGCCGGGGGATCGTTTGGTGCGGAGGAGGCCAAGTTCATCCCACCCTATTTATATTTAAATGATTCTGAGCTCACACCTTCTGACGTATGTTCAAAGATTAATGAAGCATATTGTGGGTTAATTCTCTCTGATGTTGAGGGCGCTTCCTTTGCATCAAGTGAGTATTTATTGTGTGGCATACCAGTTGTTTCAACTCATTCTGAGGGTGGCAGGGATGCCTGGTATGACGATTACAACTCATTGGTAGTCGAGGCAAATGTCGACGCTGTTTATGAAGCAGTCATGAAATTTAAAGAATCACCACGGGATCCTATGAAAATAAGAAATGACCATATTTCTCGAGCCTTAAATTATCGTGAGAGATTTATAGGGCTTTTATCTGAAACTCTATCTGCAGTGGGGGTTGATTATATCAACGCTAAACTATTTTATGAGAAGAATTTTTATCACAAAATGAGGGTTTCGCACACACCAGATCTTGAAAAAATATTTAGAACTATTGATTTTAATTAATTTTCATTAATGCCAGGAAAATAAATTATGGAGCGAACTTCATGCGTTATGTCCTTAATAAAGGACGAAACAAATCAACACGCTATGTACAAGGATGAAATTTGGGCTGGGCAATTTCATCCATTAAGCATAACGCAGACCTAAACCAATTAAATAACTTTCATATTATGACAAATTATGAAAATTTACATAAGGAATTCCATGATCAAAAAAATGTCTTTTTTCATAATTATTCGAATTATGTAGATGAAAATATGATCGAGTTTGAAAGAGAATATGTACATTTGAGTACTAACCAGCACATGTTTGAAAAGAATTGTATTTTGAGATATATGTCGATAAATGACTTTTGTAAAAAAAATAATATTACTAAGCTACTCCACCTTGAGGCAGATGTTGTTCTTTATTCTGATGATATTGATGGGGATTTTGCCCATTTTTCTACAGGCGGCTACGCTCTAACACTTCTCAAGCAACTCGGAGCGGGAGGATCATTTTTTGATCTTTCGAAAAAAAATCTTCTTCAAGTCTTTAGTGACTATGTAGTTTCAACTTTCAGCACAGATCCTTCTAGATTGCCAAAGTGCTTCAATATGGAAGAGCAAAAAAAGTACCACCAAGAGAGTTTAGAAAAGAATCTTATGCGTGGCGGCGTATCAGATATGCATTTTTGGAATTACATTTACCATACCAATAAGAACATGGTTTATGGCGATATGGAGGTCCCCCAAAACAATATTATTTGGCATTGCACCCTTAAAAATCCAGATAATAAAATTCTCATTGAAAATGAAGATATCTTTTTTGGATATCCTCACCAAATTCTCAAAATCTTAATTTCAGACAATATTTGCTATGGGTTTAATAAAGATAATTCAGAAAAAACTCAAATTAAAATGCTTCACTTTCATGGTGATTGGAAGAAGAAAATACGCGAATATTGCTCTGATAATTATTCTTCCTAAAAATTCTTTCGCTAAGTTGATGTGAAAAAAATATTAATACTAATTCCATCATTTAATTCTGGTATGTTTTTAAGCAGCGCTATTGAGAGCGCTAGCATGAGCTCTTTCGTTGATTTCTCAATTGCCCTAAAAGATAACCGATCAGTTGATCAATCGCTATCTCAAACTTTTTTAGGCAGAACATTTGCAAATGGAAATTTGAAAATATACTCACAAAGTGACGACGGGCCAGCTGGCGCTATCAATTTCGTTCTGAGGAATACCGATCAAGTCCCCATTATCGGCTGGCTCAACTCTGATGATATTTATGCCCCAGGCGCAATTGATCGCGCTCTCAAGTTATTTGAATCCAATCCTAAGTTAAAAATAGTTTATGGTCTAGGGCGCCATATTGATGCTGCTGGTAAAGATTTAGGTGCTTATCCAACTTTACCTCCATCTGCATCAATCAAGAAATTCGCTGATGGCAGTTTTATTTGTCAGCCAACCGTTTTCTTTCGTCGCGAGGTGTTCGATGAAGTCGGACTTCTTGACGAATCCTTAAAGACTGCTTTTGATCTCGATCTATGGTTGCGCATCTTTAAACGTTATCGCAAGAATCAGATTGGCTTTATCAATAGAGTCCAAGCCTATTCTCGTTTGCATGATCAGTGCTTAACTAAGCGTTTACGTCAAACAGTCGCCCTTGAGAGTATGCAGGTGATTGCAAAGCACCTAGGTTCTGCCCCGGGCCATTGGATTTTGACCTACTTTAATGAGCTATGTGAGCGTTATCCATTTATTGAAGAAAAAGAATCGCTTATTGAAATTATTAAAGGGGTATTACAAAAAGCAAAGGCTTTCATGAAGCCCGCAGAATTTACTCAATTAGTCAAAACTTTACAAAACGACTCTCGTCTTAAGCTGGCAAATGCTCAAGTATTTGTCGATGTTCAGCCTGATGGCTGGGTAAGTAAAAAATTGATTGCCAAGCTGCGGTATAAAAAGGGCGATAAACGCACCCTCATTCTGAAATGCCAAGGGGGATGGCCCATAGAATCTAAGATCCATTTGACCATTCGCTCGGCTACTGGTGAGGTCGAGAAAATTACCCTTGGTTCTCAAGATGAATTTTTATTAACGCTTGAAGCTCCTGAAACAAATACAGAGGCATTTACGGCATGGGTTATTGAGACCAAGCAATCTTTTGTTCCGGCTAAGTTGCAAAAGCGTTCAAAAGATACTCGTAGGCTCTCATTTAGGGTAGATGCTCTGTCAGTACAGTAATCTCACCCTAATAAGGGGATACTCTCGGTATTATTTACACTTTCCTTAGCCTTTCTAGAAGCCTTTTCAGGCAATATCTTGACTGATTTTTTCACTTTCTGCCCAACTGGCATGGCTAGTTTTAAGGCGTGGATCACTATCGATTGGTCAGTCCTAAAGGTCGGTAAAATAAACCATTACAAAATAAATGGGTATCTCCTTGATCACTTCTGAACAAGTTACTCTTGCTTACCAACTCTTTTTGGGTCGCGATCCAGAGAGTCCGGAGATTGTTAATAATCTTTGTCAAACCGTGCATAGCGTCTCTGCGCTACGTGAGACGTTTATGCGCTCAGCAGAGTTTCGTCAGCGCATGGGCGAAGCTTTAGATAAGCAGCAAAATGTGCAATTGCGTCATCCCTTTCACCTGCCGCACATTCCTGTAGAAGCGCAAATCTCAGATGAGTTGCTCCATGAAATGTTTTATCGTATTAAGTATGAGTGGACTTATTTAGGGGAAACCGAGCCTTATTGGTCGACCATTACGCAGCCACAGTACCACCGCGATCAGTTCGAAGGGCATCGCAAGCAGTTTTACGATTCTGGAAAATATGTGGTCGACATCTTTATGGCGGCAATGCGTCGCAATAACGTTAACCCCAATTTCATTCAAACAGTGTTAGAGGTTGGTTGCGGTGTAGGGCGTGTGACAGACTTCTTAGCAAAGTCCTTTGCCCAAGTGATCGCTACTGATATTTCTAATCCTCATATTAGTGTTGCTAAAGCCCATGTGAAATTACAAAACTCTAATAATGTGCAATTTATCCACTGGGATGACCCTCGCGCTTTATATCAATTACCCAGTGTTGATGCCATCCTGTCTGTAATTACACTGCAGCACAACCCTCCACCGGTGATGGTGTGGATCTTAAAGAACTTGCTAGCATGCCTTAACCCTGGTGGCGTGGCGTACATTCAGATACCAACGTATCGCAATGGCTATCTCTTTGAGACTGAGCGCTACTTACAAACGGCTCAGCCAAATACGCTTGAGATGCATTTTCTGCCTCAGCATGAAGTCTTTCGAATCATTTCCGATTCTGATTGCACCTGTTTAGAGATTCGGGAAGATGGCATGGTGGGAGATGAGAGTCAGATGCTTTCAAATACTTTCTTGATTCAGCGTAATCCTTAAACGGATGTCATTCATAAATGCTTGATCTAACTCTGGCCAAGCATTTTGCTTGGGTCTTGCGCTCTGATGTACGTCAAGACTTTAAGTCTACTGATCAATATTCGGAACGCTTTGCCCAGTGGTGGCTAGTCAAAGGTCGCAGTGAGTATCCGCATTGGGATGAGCTCACTTCTGCAGAGCTTGCCTGGCTTCAAGAATCAGTAGGTAAAGCATTGTTTGAAGGGATTGAGCTTTCTATTCCTAGGATGATGCGCTTGGTGCTTTCATGGCGACCCGATGTCATTCAAAAATTTACAGTCAATGAAAAAGCCGATTCAGTGTCATTAATGGCCTGGTTCTACTTACTAGGTATGCATGAGCATCGTTTATTTTCTGCCTTGTCATTACAAATGATTGGCGAGCTTGATCGCTCTCTCAGTCATCCTGAGTCTGCAGGTGCTGACGAAAGTCCAGCGGCAACAGTATTGATGGCACTTGCATGGCGCTTATTGGGCCCTGATCTGCAAAAGGCGATGAACCTCAATGACTCTGCTGCGCGCAATCGCTATCTGGCTTGGTTCTTTACCGTAGGCCTAGGAATCTTCAAATGTCACAGCTTAATTGCGAATCGTTGGCGATCGTGGTTATTGCAACCCATTGCTTTGGGGTCTGGCTTGGGTGAGTTACCTCGTTTTGCGCTCTTGGAGTACTCGGTCATGCCAGCTAAAAAAAGGCCTGGTATTCAGACTCTAGATGGTGCTGAAAAACTGCGTGCATGGGCGGCTAGCCCTGCAGCTATTGGTCAACAAGGTCGCTGGGCTTGGCTAAAGCAGCCTACTCAAATTCCTCCAGCAACTTCGACCCCAAAACCCGGGGTAAGTCTAATTTCTGACTCTAGCGGCACGTTGGATCAAGTCAAAAAACCCTTTGGCCTTAACCTCTTTGGCTTTGCCTATGGCGAGCTGGGAATTGGTGAAGATCTTCGTATGGCAGTGGCATGTTGTCAGGCTGCTGGCATTGACTATCGCGTCATCAACATTGAGCCCGGTACTGAGATTCGTCAAAACGATAAAGCAGTTCAAGCGCAAGTGGAGCAGGGGATCGATTCAGCGCCCTATGCGATCAATGTGTTTATTCTCCCAGGCTTTGATATTGTTTCTAGAGTCTTTTTAAAGATGGGCAGCGAAGTCTTTAAAGATCACTACAACATTGGTTGGTGTCCTTGGGAGTTGGGTGTGTGGCCCAAAGCTTGGAATCGTACTTTTGAACTGTTGGATGAAGTATGGGCTGGCAGCCAATTTAGTCATGAGATGTATCAGCGCTCAACTACTAAGCCGGCCATTCCAATGCCCTTAGCAACTCAGTTGCAGGGACTGCAGAAAAAATCCCGTAAGCATTTTGGTTTGCCAGCAAGCCCTTATTTATTTTTGTATGTCTTTGACTTTAATTCTCATCTGGAGCGCAAAAACCCCAGCGCTGTTCTAGAGGGGTTTGCTAAAGCTTTTCCTAAGTCTTCCCAGAAGGTGGGTTTAGTCTTGAAGGTGATGAATGCCAAATCAGCTGATCCGGCATGGCAGCAATTTGAAAAAAACTGCAAATCTGATAAACGTATACATCTGATAAATAAGACAATGGATCGGGGTGAGATTTTGGCCTTAATTCAGGTCTGTGATGCCTACGTTTCACCCCATCGAGCCGAGGGCTTTGGCAGAACCCTCACCGAAGCAATGCTGTTGGGTAAACCCGTTATAGCCACCAATTATTCAGGCAACGCCTTTTATATGAACCCTCAGGTGACCTTTCCAGTCGACTACGATCTGGTGCCGGTAAAGCGCGGGGATTATCACTTTATAGAGGATGAGGATGGGGCTCAATGGGCATCAGTCTCAATTAGCCATTTGGCAAGCCAAATGCAGGCTGCTATGGCTGCCAGTAAAGACCCCCAATTTAAGTCTAATTTATTGGCCTATGCCCAGCAAACCTTTGCGCCTAAGCGCACGGGACTATTAATGCGGGCAAGGTTAGAATTGATCAAAACCATGCTGACTCAAAGAGGGCTGATATGAAATTTCCTTTCTCATTGTTTGAAAAAAAACCAGCCGATAGTGCCACTACTCAAATAGCACGTCCTAGTATCGTGACCCCGGTATCAGCAGATGAGCTTCTGAGTCCGCCAGTTGCAGAGCGTCCCAGCTTTCAGCTTCCTCCCGAAGACGGTCAGGCTACTGCGGCGCATATGGACCCTCAGTCGGAGCCAGTCATTTCTGCGGGTACAGCAGACGAAGCATTGTCTGCGAGCGAGTCTGAAACCGAGCCATTGCCAGGGCAAATGGATACCGATTTGATGACTGCAGAAGATATCATCGCGGCTTATAAGATCTTCTTGCGCCGTCGTCCTGAAAATATGGATGGCGTTACCCCGCGGGTGGGTTTAACAGCGGATCGGATCTTGTTTGACTACCTCATGTCCGACGAATTTACTGGCAGACCCGAGGTAGCTCAATTGGTATTTAATTGCGCCAAGAAAATTGTCGATGCGAAAAAATTTGCTGATGAGATTGCCGCGGTAGCCAAAGCCAAAGAAAAGTCAGAAGTGCAGGGTGCTGATGCCAGTGAGCAAAGTGCGGCACCTGATAGCACTAGCGTAAATAGCTAAGCAAAATCGGACGGTACTTTTCAGCCAGAGCTGCTAAAGTAAATTGCTCCCCAGTTTTGATGCCGGCAAGATTTCTTTTGAGCTTGCCGCTCTGATTGTGATGTTTTTGATAGAGTAGCTCAAGCTGCTCAACCGCCTCCGATACCGATGGCTCAGCCCAGTTGGAATGTTCATTGTGGGGATAGTCGCCCTTAAGAACAGGCTGCGTTTGCCAAGAGACCAAATGGGTATTTTGGTCAGTGAGATAGTCAGCTGGCCCAGAGAAATTGCTGCTAATGAGCCATAGACCGTGTTGCAGGGCTTCGACTAGGGTTCTGCCAAATCCTTCGCTGCGATGTAATGAGATATAACAATTGCTCGCCCGGTACAAATCACCGAGTTGGGCTGGACTTAAGGTTTCTTTCACAATCTTGATGAATCGACTTTTAGGTAACCATCCCAAACTCTCCTGAGTATCTCGTTGCCAGCGATTGATCTTGAGTATGAGGTAGGCATCTTTTTTTGCTTCAGAAAACTCACTAAATGCTTTGACTACAGCTTGTGGATTTTTCCGATTGAGTGTTGAGCGCATATCAAACATGAATAGCCCCACAAAGGCTTGCTCGGGAATCTCCAGTGATTCTCTGAAGTCAGTAGTATTCGCCTTATCAGGCTTAGCTTGGATCACGGGCAAAGGGATAGATAAAACCAGTTGCTTTGATTTAGCGAAAAAAGCTTCTTGCACAAATTTAGTAGGGCACCAAATATGATCAACCAGCTTGAGGGCATCAACATATTGATCCGGAAAGTCAGGGAGCTCCCACAAAAAGTAGCCGATCTTTGTTTTGGGTTGGCTAAAGAGTTGCGGGTGTACTTTCGCTAAATTTTGGCACTCCATCGCTGACATGAAAAACATCGAGTTCTCGTAAGTTTCCATTGTCATATTGTTCAATTTCACCGCTACTTTTTTAGAGCTATCCGTGGGTAAATCAATAATAGAAAACGGAATGTCGAGATAGTCAAGCATTGCTGCAAAAGAGCGCAAGTCCTCACCCAGGCCGATAGGAGAGGTGGCATACCCAATGAGATTAAAGCCTTTTGTGACTGAACTATCCATATGGCTTTATTATGAATTAAAAGCGCTGCTCCTAAGCGCATCGCAAAGACAAATCTAAAAACTATCTACATGATCTACCTTGAAGCTACCCTTTGGTGCCTATTTGTAGGCTATTGGCTATATCGGGGATACGGTGTTGCTAAGTTTCATGGTTACAAAGGCTTTTTCCCGCGCACGGCACTCTATTTTTTGGGTACTGGTGTGATGTTGATCTCGTATGGAAAAAATATCTTGGATCGCTTATTAAAATTACCCGGGCTGTTTTAGATTCCTGCTTATTTTAAGAAATTAGACTGCTGCAGATACCTGCTGTAATTTTTCTCGAATGGCTTGGTCAATATAGCCACTGACCCAGTAGCGTTGCATCACTGCCGTACTTAATGCCTCTGGGGTCAATGCCAGATGAATATGGTGACCATCCCAGTGGGGCTGACCCTCTAGTGAAAGCACTCCAGCGACACACTCCATGAGTGCTTGCTCTGCCGCCTCGCTTACAACATCGATCACCAAATCAGGATACTGTTCAGTATCAGCGTAGCGTTGTGTGAAATACGTAATGAGGTCTTGAAAACCCTTGAAATCCCGATTAGCCAAAATCAGATTAGATAGTGCGACGTATTCAGCGGCGCGACCGGTTAATTGGGGAGACTGTGCTTCATTAGTCCATTGCACGCTAGGGAAAAAACTCAGATCGTTTTCTGGCTCAGAAGGGATGTCATCATTTTTAGGGTGATCTGCTGCTAACGGATCATTTTCTGGTGAATTTGGAATATCGATGCTAGCGTCGATGGCCGTTGCAGAATCTTTCAATCCTTTGTAGCCACTTAAGCGATAAAGGAGGAGTAATTTTTTAAGACGCTGCAAAATATGATTGGAGTGCGTGATGCGGGAGCGGGTGTTCAGCAGTGAGTCAATAAAATTCCGAATCGCTTGAGGCATGTTGGCACGAAACTCATCCTGCCAGGTATGCCAATGCAGGCCCGAGCCATCAGGCCTTACTAAATTAGTGCGGGCAGTATTTTGGACGGCATCATCGGGTTCGATGAGCAAGATGATTCGGTTACGACCAACCACGATACCAAAATGACTTAAGCGTTGAGAGCGAGAGTCGCTGATATCAAAAAGTTCACCTTGATTAATTAGGGCAGTATGGCCTTGAATTGGACAATCTTCGGGCAAGATCCACCAGTAAGCAGTAGCATCACTTAAACGAAGCTGGCCATATTCATGGCAGTGGTGATTAGCGATCTCTTGATACCCTGTAATGACCTGTAGGTGGTTTTGTTCAGGATTCTCCAAAGGATGGCAGTAACCCACGCGGGCAGTGATTTCGATACTGG
>TBL_comb47_HYPODRAFT_10002554_pt1 | contig 22355 bp, 20 predicted proteins | sample TroBogypolimnion_40_FD_10682 | JGI IMG/M metagenome (IMG submission 10682)
TTGTATTGGGGGGAAATAGCCTGAAGCGCTGATTATCCTTGCGTTTCCGGGTGGTAGCAGTGTATTTTTACACACTCTAAAGTTAACGCTCCAGTAGCTCAGGTGGATAGAGCTCAGGATTCCTAATGCGATAGATTGAAATCTAATAAATTGACGATTTCCAACAGGTTAAATTTACTCGATTTTTTTTGACGTGTTTGGTTTCGTTTGGTTTTGTTTGTAACAATTTGACTTTGACGGGCACAGTACGGGCACAATTCAAGGGATCAGTCGGAAACGACTGGTCCCTTTTTTGTTACACTATGGGGGGGCTGCTTGAAATATGTTTAGTTTTGGAAGTGTGGTTGCCTAGTACCCTAAAATGACAATTACGATCTGTCTATCAAGGCTGGTAGAACGTATTTTCTGAAGAGGTTTTTGCTGTAAATAGCGTTATTACGTTAAGAGGATCAAGAAGCCATACTTGTCAGATTGTCCATCCTTGTGTCTATTCGCTTGTTCAACATGCTTCAATTATTCACGGAAACAGATATTAAATGAGGCCGAAAAACACTTTAAATTATAAAAAAGTAATGCCAACGGAATGATCGGTAGCTTTTTAAGGTCCAGCCACAAAACATTTTGGTTGAAGACCCTTGTACTTCAGGGCGTGGTCAGAGAGCGGTGTGCTAATCAACGTTCTTTCCCGGTTGAAAAATTGAATAACTCAAAAGAGATACGCATGTTTATCATTCTTAATATGGTACTGACTTATCTAAAGGTTGGCCATTACCTCCCTTTATTCCTAAAATTACACACACTACCCCATAATATTTTGGCAGAATTCCTTGAATTTCTTTGTTGCGACCGTGATCATTTAAGGCTCTGATTTTAGAAAAATTGTTCCATAAGTTGCGATCAGTTATGTATTTATTAACCTCGTGATGTTGTGTAAAATTATTGGATTTGTAAATCTCTATATATTCTTCAACCTGCTTGATTTCTTCTGCCGATAAATCATATTTCGCTTGCCAACTGATTTTACTTTTATTCTCAGTTTCAGTATCTTTAGGCGAAGGGATATTTTTTTTAGAACTATGACCGAATGATATCGTGGCAACATTGTGAGGCCCGCGGTCAAGTATTTTAACAACTACCTTTCTGCTTTCGTTTTCAATTATTTTTTGAATCTCGACTTCTTGCTCAACAGTTGCCTTAGCTCCACCGCTTAACAGTATTCTTATTATGCGTGCATTCTTTTGTGATATTGCTGTAGATAGTGGAGTAGTCCCATCTTTGTTTATGTGAGCAACATTAGCACCTTTTTCTATAAGCACTGATGCTATTTTTATTTTGTTGCGACGTATGGCAAACATTAACGGAATTTCGCCATTATTGTTTCTTATGTTTACATCTTCCCCGCTTCCTATCTCGCCCAGAATATCTTCAAAAGTTACCGAATCTTCAGAAATTGCCAAGTCCCAAAAAGTCTTTTTCATATCATATTGACTCATTTATATTTTGTTGCCGTATTTGTATCAAATTTATCCATGCAACAACATGATCTAATATCTTATCCCACAAGATAGCGGTGTGATATTGACTGGTTACGCATCTTCCTTGACGCCTCGGCACTTAGGGAAGGTACTACAGCCCCAGAATTCTCGACCGGCGTTGTTTCCTGACTTCGCTTGGCGACGAACCATAGGTGCCGCGCACTTTGGACAGGATGGCGCATCAGCCACGAAGTCGGAGACTTCTAGAGGTTCCTCACCCTTAGCAACAATGAGGAGCTCTTGTGCTAACGGTGAAACAGGAATTGCTGTGGTTTCAATATGCGTTGGCTCCGGTAAGGATTCTTGGCGTTGGTGAAGTCCTCCAAGAGCATCCAATACCTTTGCCCTCACCTCCGACACCAAATATGTCCGCTGCGCTGGCATTTGAATAAGGGGCAGAGAGACAGCTTGGCAAAGGCCAACTAAGAAGGCGTCGCGTTCTTGCCGTTTGCGTTGTTGATGGGATTGGTCGTCGAGCTCAATGACACCGGCAACAGAAAGATCTCCTTTGGCGCATAGCACGTAATCGAAATGCTTGGAACTGATGCGATTGAGTGCCTTCTGACGTATGCTGTTATCCAAATTACGCTGCGGTTCCAAGATGTCTGCTATACGGACCTTTCCAAAAACTTGATACTCTTCACCAATGGCTTGAATGAGTACGCCCATGAATGATCGCTCTGCTGGGGAAAAAAGAGCCTGTTTCTTGGTGTATGGGTAACCTTCGATGGTACCTGTTGGCTGCTTAAGCTTGATGGTAATTGCTGCGAGTACAAGAAGCACAATTACTACTAAAATTAGCCAATACATCACATTCTCCTTAAAACAAAATGGTGAAATTGCTGCCGGCCGAAGTGCTGCCCTCTTTGAGACCAGGCTATATTCCGGTCAAATCTATAGATTTGTCAATCACCTAACCAATGGAATATCCTGCCAGCGCGTTGTATACGCCGGTGAAAGCCGTTCTCGTTTCATCGCCCATTGCTGGTTCACTCCTGTCGTCGCCAGTTTGATTGTGCCTACGGTATTGTTGATACGGTCAATAGCTGCCATTATCTGGCTATTGTCCCTGACGGGCTTTTCAAAGAGAGTGATTTGCCTACGTGTAGACTGGGAGAAATCACCGAGCATAACCCCGGCTTTATTGTATTCGTAACCTTCGCGCCATATCTGTTCCAAAAGACGTTTGGCAAGACGGCAAAATTGGAAACTATCGTTGGTGTGATCCGGCAGCTTTCCGTGGGCGCAATTGGCATATCCAGGCTTATTCTTTGCGAAAGGGTTTGTCTGGATGAAAACGCTTATTGCCCGTGCGTATTGCCGTCCTCCCCGCAATTTACTACACGCCCGTTCTGTAAACTCGCTTACAGCCTGGCGCATATCATCAACCTCGACAATTCGCTGCCCGAAAGACCGAGAGGTGACAATCTGTTTTTTGGGTGACGGTACCTGTTCAAGTTCAAGGCAAGACGTACCTTGAAGTTCTGATACAGTCCTTGCCAACACGATGCTAAACTGGCGTCGAATATCATGAGTGTCACTTTGACAAAGATCAAGTGCGGTTTGTATGCCCAAGCCATTCAACTTCTTAGTCAACTTCCGGCCTACACCCCAAACCTTATCAACTGGGGTAAGGCTCATCAGTTTGCGCTGTCGTTCACCGTCCGTCAAAACAACAATGCCACCGGTTCCCGAATATTTTTTTGCCCCATTATTGGCAAGCTTGGCGAGTGTTTTCGTTGGTGCAATGCCTACAGCTACGGTGATACCGGTCCATTGCAGAATCGTTTTTCGAATAGAGAGGCCAAAGGCGTGCAAGTCACGGATACCTCGCACGTCTATAAACGCTTCATCAATGGAATAGATTTCAATGGCAGGAGCAAGCTTTTCAAGAATGCTCATCACCCGATGTGACATATCGGCATAGAGCGTGTAGTTGGAAGAGAAAACTTCGATGCCGTGCCGTTCGATTTGCTCTTTGATCTGGAAGGCAGGGACTCCCATTTTAAGACCAAGGGCCTTGGCTTCGGCAGATCTGGCAACCACACAGCCGTCGTTATTGGAGAGCACCACAAGTGGCTTTCCGCGCAACGATGGACGGAAGAGGGTCTCGCAGGTAGCGTAGAAGTTGTTGCAATCAACCAAGGCAAACATTACTTGAATACCCTGACTAACCCCTTAACTCTGCCAAATATTTCAAATTCATCATGATCTTTTAGTTCAATCGGTGGGTATTTTTGGTTGTGAGCAATGAGTCGCAATTCGGGATAGAGTGATAACTCCTTAACGGTCATCTCGCCGTTCACCATCGCAATGACAATAGAACCGTCAAAAACTTCTTCGGAGCGATCAACAGATAGTATGTCACCATGATGAATTCCGGCGTCAATCATCGAGTCACCATCCACACGCACAAAAAAGGTGGCAGGCGGGTTAGTAACCAACAATTCGTTCAGATCTAAAGCACGGTCAATGTAATCGTCAGCCGGAGATGGAAAACCGGCGGAAACCCCTGCCTGTACAAAGGGAATAGGTTGAGACATGAACTCGCCCGGGTATCCGACGAATTCAACGTTAGATACGCGTTGGTTCATAATGAGCTCCAAAAGGATTAATGGCACAGAACCAATTTTTTACACTATCCCCAAGAGGCCGTCAACGGCACCGGGTTAATAGGGACGGAAGGAGAGGATATGGGTCGCCTTTGAGCAAACCGCTCAATCATCAAACTCGCTTAATGCAGCTATGGAATTAAAACGCTTACAAGTTTCTGCGCGAATGATGACTGTGGCCCAGCAAGGTATTCTGCGTTCTGTAGAAGATAAAGATAGGTTGTACTCAAAATGTAGTTGTTCAGCATATGTGGCTCGGGGTTGCTAAGCCGTTATTGTGGCAGTGCAGACCCGGTGGAAACTAGGTGGAGGGTAGATCATGCAGCCAGACAATGAATATAATGCCTCTTGTTTTTAAGAGCTTATATATAGTAGGCTGTTTAGATAACGAATAGGTAACCTGAGATGGAAGGGACATTCACCCGTTAACCAAAAGAATATCAAATTACACAGTTATCGTCGTGCCGGTAATGTAGCAATGGTTGCATTGCGATACGCTGCTAAACATACACTGCTATGTCTAAGAAAACAGGATCACTATGCGAACACTAGGGATCAGAGTGTCACCAACCAGTGTGGTGTTTGTCATTTTTGATACCGAAGAAATGAGAATTATAAATATAGAGGAAATAAAGATACCTGCCGCCTTTAGCTGGCCTGACGCCCTCAAATATGTGCGCAATAACATTCTCGATATCTTGCGTGAATACCAAGTGTCGAAGGCGGGCATTCGAGTGATCGAATCCAATGCGCAAAATCCTAGTATTGAGAGAATCCAAATTGAAGGCGTCATCCAGGAGGCCTTTGCCAGCAGTGGGTTGGAGGCTTACTATATAGGTCAAATATCTTCAATTTCTGCAAGAATCGGCATCCCCCGTGGCGATTTCAAGAAATATGTGTCAGATGGACTGAATTTCGAACAAATTGAAAATTGGGAGTTTCTTGCCGACAAAGGAAAGGAAGCAGTATTTTGCGCATTGGGGGCAATAGATGCTTAAGGCCTATAATCTAGCTGAGGTTTCCTTCAGATTCATCCAAGAAATCGGCCAAGAGGGAAAGAACTCAAATTCATATCTTGCGCATGACAACCAATTAGATGCTGAGATAGTAATAAAAAAAGTATCGAAGTCAAATCTCGATTCTATAGATGAATTTTTTGATGAGTCAAAAATTCTTTACCTTAGCAGTCACTCGAACGTTGTGCAGGTCCATTACGCATGCCAAGATAATGACTGTATATACATTGCGATGCCTTACTATCGTAATGGATCACTGAATACACTAATTAATGCGAGACACCTAACTGTCAGAGAGATCATAGTGATCGCATGCCAAATAGTGAGCGGACTACATAACATTCATTCAAAAAGATTAATTCACTTCGACATTAAACCAGATAACGTGCTTTTATCAGACAGGGGAGAAGCCCTACTTTCTGATTTCGGGTTGTCAAAGCATACTGATCTGCATGGTGAAGCAGGGCAAGATCGAAACTACACAAAAATGCTACCGCCAGAGGCATTGAATGGTAACAGTTTTTCGGCAGCCTTCGATATTTACCAATTTGGGCTGACTCTTTATCGAATGTGCAATGGCAACTCCATGTTTTATGAGCAGTTTCATAGATATGGTGCCACCCCCGCAACATTTGACAGGGACTCCTTTCGCTTTGATCTGAGGAACGGCCGCTTTCCTAATCGTGGGGTCTTCCTTGAGCATATCCCTGAGAAACTGAGAAAAGTTGTAAAAAAATGTCTCGAACCAGATCCTGCACATAGATATCCTGCGGTAATAGATGTGGCAAATGCGCTAGCTGACATTGACGGCAATATCTTGGATTGGCAGTACTCGGTAGATGGCCAGGAAAAATCCTGGACCAAAAGCTGTGATGATCGGGATTACTCGCTCGTTGTTCGAGCAGATGGTTCTGCCGTTGCGACGAAGAGGATCAATTCAGGTAAAACAACCCGTATTAGAGATTTTTGCGCCACCTCATTAACAAAACGAGAAATAAAGTCTTTTCTAGGTGGATACTAACATGTCTGCGAAAATCAAAAATGACCCTAATCGTTATCTATCAAGATCAATTCTTACACGCCAAATCGACCAAAAATCTAAATCAGGCCACGCGTCAACGAAGAGAGAGCAAAACATTGACCGGCTTAAGATTGGGAAATTGGACAACAATTGGTACCTCGATATAAGCTCCCGCCATACCAAAAAATGAATAGGTAGCTGGGTTTCTCCCCCTCATATGCCCACCGCACCTACATAGGACACCTGCGTATGCTTACCGGACAACTACGAAGCCAAATTGACAGCATTTGGAATGCTTTTTGGTCAGGCGGCATCTCCAACCCGATGGAGGTGATGGAACAAATCACCTATCTGCTGTTTCTTCGCAGGCTTGATGACCTGCACACCCTCGAAGAAAATAAGTCCATCCGCCTCAACAAACCGATGGAACGGCGCATCTTCCCGGAAGGCAGGGATGGCGAGGATAGCAAGGGTCTGGAGTACAGCGAGCTACGCTGGTCACGCTTCAAAAACCTCGCAGCATCGGAGATGTATAGCGTCGTAGCTGAGCATGTCTTCCCCTTTCTGCGCACCATGGGCGGCGATGGATCCACCTATGCCCACCACATGAAGGATGCGCGCTTCACCATTCCAACCCCGGCGCTACTGGCCAAGGTGGTGGATCTGCTCGACGAGGTGCCGATGGAAGATCGCGACACCAAAGGCGACCTTTACGAATACATGCTGAGCAAGATTGCCAGCGCTGGGCAGAATGGCCAGTTTCGCACACCGCGCCACATTATCCGGCTGATGGTGGAGATGGCTGCACCGAACGCCAAGGACGTCATCTGCGACCCCGCCAGTGGCACCTGCGGTTTTCTGGTGGCAGCGGGCGAATATCTGCGCCGACATCACCCGGAAATCCTCCGTGATGCAACAGCCCGCGAGCATTTCCACCACGGCATGTTTCATGGCTACGACTTCGACAACACCATGCTACGCATCGGCAGCATGAACATGGCGTTGCACGGTGTCGATAACCCAGATATCCGCTACCAGGATTCTCTGGCCCAGGATCATGCGGGCGACGAGGAACGATACTCACTCATCCTTGCTAATCCGCCCTTCGCTGGTTCCCTCGATTACGAAAACACCGCCAAGGACCTGCTGGCTATCGTCAAAACCAAGAAAACGGAGCTGCTGTTTCTGGCGCTTTTTCTGCGTCTGCTTAAACCGGGAGGCCGGGCTGCGGTCATTGTGCCGGACGGCGTACTGTTCGGTTCTTCCAAGGCACACAAGGAATTACGGCGAATGTTGGTGGAAGACCAGAAGCTGGAGGCCGTCATCTCGCTGCCCTCTGGGGCCTTCAAACCCTATGCCGGTGTTTCAACAGGCATCTTGATCTTCACCAAGACCAATTCCGGCGGCACCGATAACGTCTGGTTCTACAACATGGAGGCAGACGGCTGGAGCCTGGACGACAAGCGTCAGCCGCTACTCACCGAGGACAAGTTGGGCGTTACCCCTCCCCAACCCTTGACCGAGGATGAACATATCAAGAACAACCTGCCAGATGCTCTGGCTCGCTGGCAGCAGCGCGTGGGGAATGAATTGCAACGGCCCCGCACTGCCCAGAGTTTTTGTGTCCACAAAAACGACATTGCCGCCAATGGCTACGACCTTTCCCTCAACCGTTACAAGGAAGTGGTGCATGAGGTGGTAGAGCATCTACCGCCTAAGGAGATTCTGGCCAAGCTGGCTAAGCTGGAAGCTGAGATTCAGGTGGGAATAAAAGAGCTTGAGGTGTTGCTGGGATGAGTGGCTTGAAGGTTGCACGAATTGCCGATTTTTGTGTGACAGGCAGTGGAGGAACACCTTCTCGAAACCAAATTGAACGATACTACGAAGGGGGAACTATCCCTTGGGTTAAGTCTGGGGAGCTTCGAGAATCAACTATCAACAGCACCTCAGAATATGTAACGGAAGCAGCACTAAAAGAAAGCAGTATTAAACTGGTTCCTGCCGGTGCTATTCTCCTCGCAATGTATGGAGCTACTGTTGGTCGGCTTGGGATTCTTGGTATAGGGGCGACTACCAACCAAGCTGTTTGTCACATTGTCCCTGACCCTAACCTTGCCGAGACACGGTACGTTTTTCATGCAATAAGTCACCGCGTCCCGGATTTGATAGCGATGGGGGTTGGTGGTGCACAACCAAATATCAACCAAGCAATTATCAAAGATTTGGCAATTCCCTTGCCACCCCTCTCCGAACAACGCCGCATCGCTGCCATTCTAGACCAAGCAGATGCACTGCGGGCCAAGCGCCGGGAAGCCTTGGCGAAACTGGATAGCCTCAAACAGTCCATTTTTATTGAGATGTTTGGTGACCCAGTAGTTAATCTCAAGAGGTATCCAGAGAAGATTCTTGGCGAACTTGTTGATGCCGAACGAGGGATAAGTTACGGCATTGTTCAACGTGGGGAAGATTGTGAAGAAGGTATTCCTGTATTGAGGATTACGGATGTCGTTAAAGGAAAAATCGAATTAGTGGGCATGAAGAAAACCACAGAAAGCATTGCCGCAAAGTATCGCAGGACGGTGTTGAGAGGGGGAGAAGTTGTCATTTCTATTCGTGGTACTGTGGGCCGCTGTGCTGTTGTGCCAAAGGAATTAGCAGGAGGGAATATTTCACGCGAAGTGGCACTTATTCCATACAACGACCCGACAAACTCAACATTCCTCATCACATTGCTACGGAACAACTCGATTCAGCAGAAGATTCGCGGTGACGTGAAAGGTGTTGCTCAGAGTGGAATCAATTTAGAGGACCTTAGACTATTGAGGATAATCCAGCCGCCGCTTACAGAACTTCATGCATTCGCAAATAGAATGAAGATCTTGGAAAAAATAAAGTTTATGCATGAAGTATCGTTGGCAGAATTAGACGCTTTATTCGCCGCCCTCCAACACCGAGCCTTCCGTGGAGAACTCTAAATGAGCAACTTTACCTTCCTCCAGCCTGCATGGTCTTTGCTTTACGAAACCGCAATCAGGGCGGAAGGTATGGTGAATACCGATGCCCGCGCCTCCTGTTTCTATGCTCGGCGTGCGCTGGAGATGGCGGTGGCCTGGCTCTACAAATACGACCCGGCGCTCCATCTGCCTTATCAGGACCACCTGAGTGCGCTCATCCATGAACCCACCTTCCGCCAGACCGTGGGCGATGCAGTATTCACCAAGGCGAAGCTCATCAAGAATCTCGGCAATCTGGCCGTTCACAGCACGCGCAAAATCCTTCCCAATGATGCCCTGACCGCCACGCGCGAACTGTTCCACTTCTGCTACTGGCTGGCCCGCACCTATGGCCAGAAAGGACGTCCATCACCAAGCCTGCGTTTTTCAGCCGAGTTGCTCCCCAAACCCACACCGGTAGCAGCACAGACGCCGGACCAGTTACAAAAACTGGAAGCACAACTGCACGAGCGCGATGAAAGGCTCTCGGCGCTCCTCTCCGACAAAGCTGCGCTCGACGCAGAACTCAAAAAGCTGCGCGAAGAATTCGCTGCGGCCAAGAAGGCCAACTCCGCCCAGCCGGACACTCACGATTATTCCGAAGCTGCAACCCGCGACTTCTTCATCGACCTGCTGTTGAAAGAGGCGGGCTGGACGCTGGACAAGCCGCAGGACCGCGAATTTGAAGTAAGCGGCATGCCCAACAATGCAGGGGTCGGTTTTGTCGATTATGTTCTCTGGGGTGATGACGGCAAGCCGCTGGCGGTTATTGAGGCCAAGCGCACCAAACGCGATGCCAGGGTCGGCCAGCAACAGGCCAAGCTCTATGCCGACTGTCTGGAAACTCAATACGGGCAGCGCCCGGTGATTTTTTATACCAACGGTTATGAGCACTGGCTGTGGGACGATGCCAACTATCCACCGCGAGGGGTGCAGGGCTTCTTCAAGAAGGACGAACTGGTGCTGCTTATCCAGCGGCGCACCACGCGCAAATCCTTGGCAGCCGCGCCGATTAACGAGGCTATAGTCGAACGCTACTACCAGACCCGAGCCATCCGTCGCATCGGAGAAGCCATTGAAACCGACCGGCAACGGAAGGCACTGGTGGTGATGACCACCGGTGCGGGTAAGACACGCACGGTCATCGCCCTCACCGATCTGCTGATGCGCTGCAACTGGGCCAAGCGCATATTGTTTCTGGCTGACCGGGTGGCTTTAGTTAATCAGGCTGTCAAGGCCTTTAAAACCCATCTTGCAGACTCTTCGCCGGTCAATCTGGTTACCGAAAAGACAACCGAAGGCCGGGTGTACCTGTCCACTTATCCCACCATGATGGGCCTGATTGACGAGGCCCAGGACGGCCACCGCCGTTTTGGTCCTGGGCACTTCGACCTCATTGTCATTGATGAGGCGCACCGCTCAGTCTATCAAAAATATCGCGCCATCTTTGAATATTTCGACAGTCTGTTGGTGGGGTTGACCGCAACCCCCAAGGATGAAATCGACCATAACACCTATGGTCTCTTCGACTTGGAGCGCGGTGTGCCTACCGATGCCTACGGACTTGATGAGGCTGTGGCCGATGGCTATCTGGTGCCGCCCAAGGCGGTTTCCGTGCCGCTCAAATTCCAGCGTGAGGGTATCAAATACGAGGAACTCTCTGCAGAAGAACAGGAACAGTGGGACGCGCTGGAATGGAACGATGACGGTACCGCTCCAGATGAGGTGGACGCCGCCGCGCTCAATAAATGGCTGTTCAATACCGACACCGTGGACAAGGTGCTGGCCCATGTGATGACACGCGGGCAGAAGGTGGCAGGTGGCGACCGGCTGGGCAAAACCATCATCTTTGCCAAGAATACCGAACACGCTGAATTCATTGCCGCACGGTTCAATATCGCCTATCCGCATTACAAGGGCGAGTTTGCACGGGTTATCACCTACAAGACCGAATACGCTCAAACTTTGATAGATAATTTTTCCAACAAGGACAAGATGCCGCATATTGCCATCTCGGTGGATATGCTCGACACCGGCATCGACGTACCAGAGGTGGCGAATCTTGTTTTCTTTAAAGCGGTGCGTTCCAAGACCAAGTTCTGGCAGATGGTTGGCCGCGGCACCCGTTTATGCCCCAACCTGTTCGAGCCAAATATTCACAAAGAATTCTTTTACCTGTTCGATTACTGCCAGAACCTTGAATTCTTCAGCCAGGACCCGGAGAGCACTGATGGCACGGGCAGCGAACCGCTGAGTACACGGCTGTTCAAGGTACGCTTGCAACTCATAGACACATTGGAACAGAAAAAGGAATTCGTTAACCAGGATGAGGCCGCTCTCGGTGAGGAAACAGCGAAATTCCTGCAGGAGCGAGTGGCAGCGATGAATGTCGATAATTTCGTTGTGCGGCCACAGCGCCGGTTGGTGGAGCAATATGCCAAGCCCGAAGCCTGGCAGGCATTAGGTGCGGAGCAATTCGACGATCTGGCGCAAAACGTGGCAGGTTTGCCGACGGAACTTGCCGATGAAGACGAAGAGGCCAAGCGTTTCGACCTGCTGGTACTGCGCACCCAGCTCTCCATCCTCCGGGCTAAATCAGACTTCGCAAGCCTGCGGGATAAAATCATCGCCATCGCCAGTGCATTGGAAGACCAGCAGGCTATACCGGCCATCAAGGCACAACTGGTATTGATTCAGTCGATAACGGGCGAAGAATGGTGGGAGGATGTCACTGTCGCCATGCTGGAAACAGCACGCAAACGCCTGCGGGCACTGGTCAAGTTGATTGAAAAAGCTAAACGTCACATCGTGTACACCGACTTTAAAGATGAGCTGGGCGATGATAACGCTATTGATCTGCCCGGAGTCAGCACTGGCATGAATTTCGAACGCTTCCGTGAGAAGGCTCGCCAGTTCCTCAGGGCGCATGAGGACCATCTTGCCCTGCAGCGCCTGCGACGCAACCAGCCGCTCACCTCCACCGATCTCGAAGAACTGGAGCGCATGCTGGTCGAGGCTGGTGGTACCAAAGAAACGATTGACCGCGCCAAAGAAGAAAGCCACGGCTTGGGTATCTTTATCCGTTCGTTAGTAGGATTGGACCATGAAACCGCAAAACAGGCATTCGGCCAATTCATTGCAGGGGCTGCGGTGTCTGCCAACCAGATCGAATTCATCAACCTCGTCGTCGATTACCTGACCGAGAACGGTATAATGGAACCTGCCCGGCTCTATGAGTCACCATTCACGGATATCAATGCGAAGGGGCCAGAAGGGGTATTCCTGTCAGCGCAGGTTGTCAATATGGTGGGTGTGCTTAATGAAATTCGTCAGAGGGCTGTTGCGTGACGATCTTAAGCGGGTCCGATTCAGCACCGCATTTTGCAAAATCCTTTGCAAAATAGTATTTAGACGACTTGTCGATTGCTATCCGGTTAATTTCGATAGCATTGTCGGATGATATTTCTCCACTTTCAACATTCGCAACGAGGCAGCAGTTCGGTGACAATGGAACAATACCGATCTCGCAAAAGCTGTCCGGTACTATAAATTCTATCGTTTTAGAATAGACAGCTGCCCAAGTTGTATCCTGCGCACACATTCTGCTCAGTAGAACATGTATGCGAATGCCTTCTATTTGCCTGCCGGGCATGGTAGTGCCTCGCGAAAAGATGTACCCGTTTTTTTCAAGGTTTTCCTCTTCGTTCTTATTTAATGTTTTTCCCGGTAAAACACCTTTGATTTGGATATCTGGAGAGCGGAATTGCCTTGATTCGGCCCGTAGTCGACAAAGCGAATAAAAATGAGAGATGGTTCTATTTTCTGTCGGTCCAAAGTTGAGCGTGCCGTTCAAGATGCGCTCGGCTAGTACCTGAAAACTGCCCTCGATTTTTCTCATGAATCCTTGTTCGGCTGTTTGATTCCAAATGCGTTTTGCGCAAAAAATCACATCTCGGGGGAATAAGCGTAACGTCTTCTGTTGTTCGCGTAAGTAGACTGACACCAGACCGTCTTTTTGGGTAAATCTCTCAATGCTCGCCGCAGGAAAGACGTGCTGATTGATTGTCAGCTTATGAGGATTCCCGCGTTGTGTTTTTTCATGGCCCATGCGAAATCGGTGTTACGCAATTTAACGGTTTAATAAACGGGAGGCAGAGAGATTGCTCCTTTTTTGAGTACGGCTCATTCCTATCTGCTTAATTGAATTGTTGGGCATGACGGAAATTCCTTGGCAGTAATTATTCCGAGGCTTTTATTGCACTCTTCGTCATTAGTTCAAGCACAGACTTTGGCCCGGATGATGCTTCACCTTTTCCGTGAGCAAAGCCTGTTTCCTGCGGTGAAAAGATGCATGAAGCTGCATGGGCTAAAACGATGTCTTCCGTTCCTTTGTCCGCTGAAGCCTCTACAAGTGCACGGTACGTTAGTAAAGCATTCTGTCGATGTCGGTTGACAACCGCATTGTGCTTGTGAGTTGTGTAGTTTTTCGATGCCATTAATAGTAAATAACCCAAAACCGCAAAGATCAGGAATTTGCTGGTAATAAGTTGAAACATCTCGGCATTTCCTGTGGGCTTAATCCATTCCAGTTTGTGCAAGATTAAACTGAGGACAGCAAACACCCCAACTGCTGTCGCGAACTTATACGTGAAGCCAAGCCATCTGTCCGCCAGCTTTTCTTGCTCCTCCGCTTCCTGCTTAAAATAGCTTGCTTGCTGAGAGACGCCTTGCTCCGAGGCCACCGCACGAATTGCAGCCAACGCACTATCCGCATCAGTCTTGGCGGAATTCAACTGCTCGGTGAGCTTTGCCGACTCGTCTTTGATGGTCTGGATTGTAGCTCGTGCTTGGGTTTCCAGAAGGCTTGTGTCAGTAATTCGTGCTACGCCGTAGGCTACATATTGCCAAAGCTGGTCAAAAAGTTGATCTCGCCTTGTTTTGAGTGTGTTGAGGATAGCCGTTCGATTGGTGGACGCGTCAGAGGTTTGTGCATTAAAGTCAAGAATCTGTTTAAAAACATTGAAATCGGCATTGGCTTGATTGCGAATTACGTCTAGCTGGGTATCTGAAAAGTCATCAAGAGCAGTTAGCGGAATGCGTTTGAAAATGTTCACCAGAGCCTCCGCAGGTGCAACCGCTTCTGAAAAACTCATTTGCTTCCCCAAATCGTCTTCTCGAATGAGTGATGTCACGTCAAATTGTTGTACCCGATCTAGAGCTTCGCGAGTGCTTTCAAGAACTGTTGCAGTTGCCATGCATCCTCCCTGTCATTTAATTGCCAGACTTTCAAAATTCGTGAACAATGAAATCTACGTCCTTCAATTAGTTGTATTATAACTAGCTTGAATTTCGTATTTTTAATTTTTTAATTTGGACTTAATCTTTGCCAGGAATCGGCAAGAAATTAGTTTTTGGCAATAGACATCTTACAAAGCCCAGAATAAACCGTAATTTTTCATGAGCACATATTCCTCCTACAAGGTGCAACTAATCACGGATTCTAATGTTTATGTTGAGTATATGTTAATACAACTATTTTATATTATTACAATATACCTATTAGCAAGCTAAAAGCAGCCTTACCTCAAATAAGCTACTCACCCTGTTTGGTTGATTTCCTTGAAAGCCTTGTGGTGATTGGATTGTCGCCTACAATCCCTACTAAGCTAATACCCCCGTTTCCCGAGTGACATACCCCACGTCTTCCAGTAGCCCAGATCCATTAGCTGCATTCGTTGCAAGTTGGTCGCAACGCTCGTTTTCCTCGTGGCCATCATGACCTTTCACCCATTGGAATTTAACTTGGTGCTTTTCGATTGAGGATAACAACCGCTCCCATAAATCAACATTCTCGGCCTTATCACCACCGCTACGTTTCCAGCCATTACGCTTCCATTTCGCGGCCCATCCTTTGGATACACTATCAACCATGTATTTCGAGTCACTATACACGGTCACAGCGCATCTAAATTTCAGGGCTTCAAGGGCAACGATACAGGCCATCAGTTCCATCCGATTGTTGGTGGTATGCTTATAGCCGCCTGAAAGTTCCCTGCGATGCTCTCCACAAGCCAGTATAGAACCGTATCCACCCGGACCAGGATTGCCCAAGCATCCGCCATCAGTAAAAATTTCAACGTGTTTAAGAATCATGCTTGTTCAGTGTCATCGCCAAACAGCAAGCCGTTAGATAAGCTTCCGCCTGGTATTGATTTAGCTGGTTAGGAACTTTGAAGTCATGCCGCCGTGTAGCAGCAGCTATCGTCGGACCAGGAAAAAGCTGTGTGACAGCATGAGGATTGAGCTGAAACAAGGCCTCCATTTTGAAGGTTACCGGCCCGCCAGCAAACGGACCTTTGGGGGCTCTCTGCTTGATACCTATCTGTTCAACATTATGTTCGAGAATAAAGCCACAGATTGCATCGTAAAATTTTTGAGTCGACCGTTGCTCGGCAGTGTCACCAAATTTGATTTTTCGAGTCTGGCAGGCTACGAGGGATATCTCTTCATTCACCACATCAATGAGAGCGAATATAGCTTCGCTTCCCTTCAACTCAACACCGCAAATTCTCATTCAAGTCCCCTCTATGGTTCAACTAATTCTATTGTGGTTTTATCCTACTGAAAGCTACCAGCACCAGTGCCCCCTCTCCCCCTAACGGGATAAACCCGTCTTCTACACAGGGTGGGGGTGGGTTGGTTAATGAAGAACAGTACGACTATTAAGGGGTGGTACTTGTTCCGTGACAGATGTGACAGTAGTCGTACCTAATTGTTGTATAAATATAATATATATAGAATATAGTACTTTAAGTGTCCTCAAGTGTCACGCCTACCAGTAGCCTCACTTCCAAAACCCATTCGAAATGAATTCTATCCTCCGGTAGCCGCTCAATCCCGTTTCAACTTTACCAGAGGGAGAAGTTGGCATCTCACGGAATAATCAGAACTTCTGAATTTTGCTTATAATCGCCGACAAGAGACTGTTACGGATGGGAAAGTGGAGACGATTTGTTGAGGGGAAAACGCTCAGGCTCGTACTGCTCCTGGTTGCCGACTGGCAAAAGACGGAAGGAGAGAGATGCCCTTGTCAGATAAAGTTACTGACAAGGGGGTTGTTGAGGGAACACAGAAAAGAACTCTTTGTTCCTTCTGGTTGATGCTGTCAATTTGAGGATGTCTTGACTTGCTCGTCATCGTTTTGGTTAGATTTCATTAACCATGTAATAAGACCATATGTCGCAAAACCATAGACAACTGCAGCGCCAATAAATTTGAACATTTAAAACCTCCCTTCAAAAAGTTATGAATTTCAGAAAAGTGTCTTGGACAAAAAGACGCCAACGCCTTCTCTGACAATATAGGTCCAGCATAGCAATCTAGTATTGCTTTGCGTGCAGTTCATGTTGACGTCAAGTAAGAACATGTAAGATCATCTATAGGAATAGGGCAACAAAGCGATAACTCGCTTATTACAGCATCGCCTTTTAAAAACATTTGATCAAGACTTGTTTCCAGTCTGCTCATTACAAATTCATGTTTTTCTTCATCGTTTACCTTGAACAGATCTATTTTATCAATTGCATAGACAATGAAAGTTGTCGCCAAACCTGTCAATCCTCCGACGAGTATGGTGGTGATAATTTCGGCAAACGGCTCAACTACTGGAGCTGCTTTTATCATATTGTCGATGTGTTGCTCGACGGCAATGCCTCCGACCACAACTAAACCTGCTGCAATGAGCTTAGAGGCTTCATGGGCAGCTTCAGCTAATGTAAGGCCTTCAGGAGGTAAACAAATCATTTTGACGGCTCTCAAAAGCGAGAAAAAACCCTCTCGAATTATTCGTACCATCCTCTTTCCCGTCCGAACAAACATATTGATGATAACGGTCACCAAATTGGACAAGAATCCTGATATAAATCCATCACTAAAGGCTTTACATGCATCCTTCCAACGCGCAGCTATTCGTTTCGCAATACGAAATAGCCGTTTCTTCAAAATGTGAAGAAATTGAGCATCTTCAAATCCACCTGCAAAACCATTTTTGTATACATCCTGGATTTCATCGAAGGTGGCACTAAAGAACTCACAGAACACAAGTCCTAATGCTTGCTGAGTTCCCATTTTCAAACCCTCTTTAGCTCCCGTTACCAAAGTTTCCCTGCTCTGCTTCTTGATTTGTCTTTTCTGACTTTCATTTTTCAAGAAATCCTTGGATTTGCGGTATTCTTTTTCTATTAACTCAGGATTCGCATCATAAAATTCTGCATTAGTCATGGAAGGGTTTTTGCGATTGGGGCCACTTGCCCATTCCCTCAAATCTTTATCACCTTTTGAGCTGTTAAGAGACCCTTGCGTTAGAGTGAGATTGTTATCATTTCTTGCGAGGGAGACCCTGTCTAGTTGCCGTTCCTCTGAGGAATTCCCCTTTGCGAAAAGGTGGTTTCCGGATTCTGTCTCTATCTCTTTCACAGAGGTTATGTGCTCAAGGTCTATTTCAGCTTCTTTATTAATATTGTTGTTTATTTTTGTACCAAGCTGTTTCCCTGTATACCCATCTGTAACGGGTTCGCCCTCTCCCATTTTTTTAAAGAGCTCTTTTTTCTTGGTACTATTGAATTGTGTCTTTTTGATTTTACCATATTCGTTCACAACAGGTTGCCCGAACCGATTTGGCTTTGTGTCATAATCATAAGGCTCTCTATTTAGAGGGCCTGTGGTTGAGTTCTCCCATTCGGAAAATCTTTTCGCATCTTCGGATGTAGCTGTAACCCCCTGTTCAAAATTGTGGAGTGTCGTTACATTACCACCATTAATGTCAAATTTAGAAACTATGAAACCTAATCCGAACGGACCGACAATCGAAGATAAAATATCCTTTTTGCATGAGGCTATAAGTTCATCAAACCGTTGGTCATCAAAATCTTTTCTCAAGACACCAAGCAGTTCATTAGCTTCTCGATCTGTGACTTCCGTATTGAACGTAAGATCGTATTTTCGATTAAACTCTTTATCAAAATCGTGTATTGCGGTTAGATCAACGTCAGAGTCAAGAAATTTCTTTACAAGGCGCTGGTCAGCTACCAATGATAGCCCATGTCGATCATTGACTTGTTTGAGAACTCGTTTGTGTCTCAAAAATCTTTCGGTCGTATTCATAATCTAATCCCCTTTCAATCATGCTACAGCTTGGTTGAAGGCAGCGAGCATCGCAGTTTCTTCCGCAGTAACTATTCCGTCGCTCGCCGAAACAATCTCAATGACCTTCTGAAACAAGGATACATCAACAGTGTCGAGTTTATTTACATACTGCATGGCAGCATTAAAAGTAGGTGGCTTATTTTTTAGCCTGGTGAACATACCTTTAACGTGAGGAGGTAGGTTAGAATGCCCTATTCCCGCAGCGAATTGCTCAAGGTCGGCCAATTCTTCCTCTGATACATTACCATCAGCGTTGGCGGTTGCCATTCCGACTGCGAAAAGCGCTATGAGAAGTTGAAAGTAGGACTTATCGTCAAGGAGTTTTCCCTCGGCATCTTTCAGAGCCACGACGAGTTTTTCAACCTTCTTCTCATACTTGGCGACAGCTACTCTTTCTCCTTCACGGCGACAGCTCTCTTTTTCTTCCTCTTCGCCAAGGGAGGCCGCTGCACCAACCAACCCCCCTATCCCTGCGCCAACAGCTGCTCCGATTGCAGTAACAACTCCAATTGGTCCCGCCACCGGAAGCGCAACGATTACCCCGACGCCTGCCGCAATACCCCCAAGAACTTTCCAGAAACCCATTCTTATCTCTCCTTTAAATTTTCTTTATTTGTTATTTTTAGGATAATCAGGCTGATTTTGTTCGAATTTCCATGCAAACGAGCATGACTTTCTTATGTGATTCGACCAGATTGATTTCAGAAACAGATTTCAACGACAATAAGAATAGGAGGGAGCGGAGAGGTATAAAAAGAAAATTTATACCGCAGTCCCGCTACCATAGTTCCCCTTAGGCCGGAGACTTTGCGCCCATACTTTTCAATATGTTTGCCTAGTTTATATTCATGCTATCACATAGAAATAACCATGTCAAAAGTCCATTTTCATTTCCCTCTTTTGCCTATTTCCATGATAAAGAAGGACATTTCCAGTTCTCCCATATTGTGGTGCTTGAATTGTCACCAGCCTACCTTCTCTAAATTCCCACGCGCTGAAGTTGCAAAGAAAGCTGTTGGTGGTCACTTGGTATGATTTCCAATAATTTATAAAGGCAGGGACGTAATCCCTACAGCTATCCTATAAAGGTATTTGCTTTTTTATAGGGGCTCCCATACCCTGGATGTAGTTATTGTAATTGGTTGTTTATTGTTGGATTGTGCTAATTATTGGCCGTTTTTAGTGGTCTTGTTTGGTGAAGAAGTTGTCGTTGGAGTTTTACTCAAATTCATCAAACTGGAGGTCATTATGCAACAGGTCAATGGAAGTGAATTCAAGCCCGAGGAGATCGTTACATTACGGCACTTTAACCAGAAGACGGGGCAGTGGATCGAGTCCGAATTCCCGAAAGTAGGTGGACGGTTGAGGCTGGCCCATCTTCAAAACGAATCCCTTAATATCAACACCGAAGTTTTCCATTACGATGGGAATGTCGCTACCGTGAAAGCGATCTGCACCACGACCAAAGGGTGTTTCTGCGGAATGGGGATGGCAAGCGTGGAACGTGATTCCAAAATAGCACCAGCTATTCTTGAGTTGGCCGAAACTCGAGCGATTGCTCGTGCATTACGTTTTGCTGGTTATGGCGTCGAATACTGTTCTGCCGAAGAAGTATCTCATCTTGACCAGGAAAAGCCTTCTTCGCCACCGCCGCCACAGGATTCATTCGAATCCCAGCAAGACAAGGCCATTTATTGTCCTCACACACCAGGGAATATGCAACCATCAGGAGGCGGACATTTTAATGCCAACAATGGGAATGGCGGATCTAACGGCGCTTACGACCAGGGCAAAGGCAATAACGGGAATGGGCGCTTAACTCAAAAACAGCATGGGTTGTTGCTGAAACTTGCCGAGGACCGTGGTCTCAGTCGCCCGCAGCTTGACGAAATGAGCAAAGAGCGGTTCGGGTCCGTTGTCGGCTTTATTTCCAAAGGAGACGCTTCTAGCCTCATTGGTGAGATGACTTCTAATTAGCCAGTATTTAAACTTTTTTTATCCATGGGAGTTCGAGCAATCGGCTCCCTTTTTTTGTGCCTAAAAAATAGGAGGTCACGTCATGTCTCACGCCGTCGAATCATTACGGAAACAGTTGCATATCAGTCATAGCCAGCTCTTCACTTACCTCAACTGCTCACTAAAATTCTGGTTCATGTATGTCCAGAAACTGCCCAAGGAACACAGCAGCATCGTCTTAAATTTTGGAACAGCAATCCATTCGGCCATCGAAATTCTTTATCTGTCCCTAAAGGAAACAGGCAAGAAGCCACCTCTGGGTTTGATGGAGATGAATTTTTCAAGTCGGCTGTATCAAAGCCTAGAAATGGAAACCGCAACTATTCTCTTCAAGAAAGATATGCCTGATACCGCTTCTGCCGTTGCAATGGGCAAGAAGATGCTTGCGGTACTTCATGCGGAGACGATGTTTGACGGCACCTACAGCATAGAAGGGATTGAACTTCCGTTATCAGCTGATCTCTGTAACCACAAGGGCGAGCTTCTGGACATCCAGTTGGTAGGCGTAGTCGATCTACTGTTGCGGGATAACCAGGGGCAACTGATAGCCGTTGACCATAAAACGGCCAAGCTGGCGAAGTCACAATCGGCAGTGGATACCGATTTACAGCTAACTGCGTACTCGTACCTACTGGCGGCCAATAAATACGTCTTTCCAAGGTCAGAGGTTAAGTGCAGATTCAATGTCATAAGGAAGCTGAAAACACCGAAACTGGAAATCTACGACACCAGCAGGGGGCCAATTGCGAGGAAGCGATTCGCAAGATTGAGTGCAACCGTATTGGCTGGTATCGAAAATCGCGTTTTTCTGCCTTGTCGTTCTTGGCTGTGTGTCGATTGCGAGTACAGCAAAGCATGTAACGATTGGTAGCCTGTTCCTTCAAGTGACCATTTTAGTCAAAGCCCTTTCTGCCGTTGTGGTGGAAGGGGCTTTTTTATTTTGAATCAAAACCTTAAGGAGAAAATTATGAGTTCAGCACTGTTAGGTAAAAATCAAGTAACCGAGGCGGAAGTAATGGCAGTACCGGCAGTCCCATTCACCAGAACCTTTCATCCTGTGCATCATCGGGATATCATCCAAAGTGTGCGAGAAGGCATCAAGGCTGTCGGGCTTGAAATCGTAAAAGCCGAATATGTATTGGCTGCGGAAGGAAACAGGATGTTCGGAGTGTACGACCTGAGTGCCGGATCGTCTGAACTTTGCTGGTCCATTGGTATCCGCAATTCCATGAATAAATCTATGAGTCTTGGGATTTCAGCAGGCACACGAGTTTTCGTCTGCGAGAATCTCTGTTTTTCAGGTGAATTTATCGCACTAAAAAGACATACCAGTGGTCTTGATGCCGATCTTTTGGGCTTCCTTGCCTATAAAGCTTTGCGGACAATGGTTCCCAAGCTGGTGGCATTCCAAAGGTGGCACGAAGGGCTGAAAAACTATTCACTTTCCCAATCGGATATGCGCGTTCTTCTTGTTGAGATCATGGAGAGCAATGTCATTCCGGTTACTAAATTTCTCGATTTTAATGGCCTATATGCCAAGGTCTACGATGACTCGCTCTGGGGATTCCATGAAACAGTTACGGACATCTTGAGGGAGAGCAATTTGATGCACCTTCCAAAAAAGAACCTGATCCTCAACGGTATCATTAATCAGTACATTGATTCGTTAGCTATAGCTAATCAGCATCAACTTGGAGAATTTTACCAGCAGCGCTGTTGTCTGTCCCATTAATCGAAAGCTTCAAGCCAATCAATCGACCCCGGCGGTTTCATACTGCTGGGGTTTTCTATTTTCAGGAGAAAAATATGTGGAACACACCGACATCAGGCAGCCTCTCGAAGATCCCAAAATTATACGAAACAGAATCGGTCAACTTGCTGGATAAATTGATACACCTCCACTTTTTTATCGGTTCTCATGACTGGTTCATCGCTGAATTTGACGGCCAAGATACTTT